>Ga0070684_100003427_pt1 | contig 11914 bp, 9 predicted proteins | sample KBSC723LmetaG_FD_65653 | JGI IMG/M metagenome (GOLD analysis project Ga0070684, IMG submission 65653) | Corn rhizosphere microbial communities from Kellogg Biological Station, Michigan, USA - KBS C7.2-3L metaG | ecosystem: Host-associated > Plants > Roots > Rhizosphere ...
ACGCGGCGAGGCGTTCATGGCGGCGCTGCTCGCGATAGATCCCGAGATCACCGTGATGGCCTCCGTCTCCTACAGCGAAATATTTCGCTCCGTGTGCCTCGAGGGGGTGGCTTTCGAAGAGGAAGGCTACCGGTTGTTACCCGCCTTCCTCGACGGGATGGCCGAAGCACGCGCGGCGGCCGGCGTGCCCGCGCTGATCATCGACGGCTTCAACGGCTCATATGCGGCCCGCGATCCCCGCTCGTTTCCCCTGTTCCGCGACCTCATCCAGGGAAATCTGGCCGGTGTCCAGGCCCGGTGGTTCCCAGGGATCGAGACCTACCGATTTCGCAAGGAGACGGTCGGGTGGGACGCCGAGCCGATGCTGAAATGCGCCGACGCCGTGCGGGCCAAGCTGACGCGCGACATGCCCTCCGCCTTCGGCGTCATGGTGGACTACGACACGGTGCTGGGCCGCTCGTTCCACCTCGACGCCGCCGACTTCGGAATGAACTTCTTCACGCCCGACGCCCTGACGAGCACGCTCACCGCGGCGCTGGGAAGCGCCGAGCGGTACGTGTACGTGTGGAGCGTGTCGATGGACTGGCTCGGCGTCTCGACACAGCCGCGCCCTCCCGACCCGTACGTGCGGGCTGTCGCCGCCGCGCGGAGTGGAGCACCGTGACCGGCTGTCCTCGAGCCGGTCACCGTCACCGCGCGGATGCTCGATCTCCCGCGCGTCGCCGACTCCGATAGCGCGCGGGCGGGAGGTCGAACTCGCGCTTGAACGCGCGGTTGAAGGCGGCCTCGGATTCGTAACCAGCGCTCAGCGCAACTTGAAGCACGGTCTCATCGGTCGTCTCGAGCAGTCGGGCGCCGAGCTGCATGCGACAGCGCGCAACATAGGTGAGCGGAGCTTCGCCGAGGAGTCGGGTGAATCGTTCCGCAAATACGGTGCGCGACATTCCGGCTCGTTGCGCCAGCGACGCGACCGTCCAGGCATGCGCGGGCTCTCGGTGGATCGCGCCGAGCGCGCGGCCGACCGCCGGATCGCGCGCGGCGGCGAGCCAGCCGGTTCGCTGGCGTGGGAGCTCGGCCATGTAGCGGCGCAATGTCTCGATGAACAGCGCCTCGGCGAGCTTGGCAAGCAGCGCGCTTCGTCCGGCGCCGGCTGGCTCGCGCTGCAGCGCGAGGTGGCGGATCGCGCTTTCGAGCCACTCGCCCGACGGGTCGCGACGGATGTTCACCTTGAACAAGGGCGGCAGCCCCGCGAGAAACAGCCGCGTGGCCTGGCGGTCGCAGCCGATGTAGCCACAAATGAACTTGGTCATGCGGCCTCCGCCTCCACCGCGCTCCGAGGCGATCGCTCCTTCGAGGATCCTCGGCAACAACGTCGATGAGTCGGCGAGCGCGGTGACGCGCCCGTTCCAGAGCTCGTGAGCGTCGCCGCGGGGAAGGACGGCGATGTCGCCCGCCGCAAGGGTGACGCTGCCCTGTCCGGGAATCCGCGCGGATGCCTCGCCTTCGACGAGAAGGTGAAACAGGATCAGGTGCTCTGCCGAGGGCGCTATCAGGCGCGCGGCAGCGCTGGCCGGCGCCGAGGCGAACCCCCACGGCGCGCTCAGCTCGGCGTCGAGAAAGATCGCCCCGCTCAGCCGCACGCTGCGCAGCGCTTCAGAGAACGGATCGGGCTCGCTCATGCGTTGCAAAGAAATCCGGACGCTGAATCAGGTCGTCCGCGTTCGCATGGCCCATGTTGGCCATTCCAAAGACAAGGAGGCGCGCTCATGACCGACGCAATTCGTTTCACATTTACCGACCCCGCACCAGAGGACGCCACGGCCGAGGTCGTCCGGCGTTTCATCGCGGCATTCCAGGACAAGGACGCGGCGGCGATACGCGCGCTCGTTGCCCCGGATTGCGTGATGGAAGCGATCCAACCGGCGCCCGACGGGCTGCGCGTCGAGGGTTACGAGGCCAATGTCGCCTTCTGGCAGGCGATGGTCGCTGACCCGAACGGGACCTTCGAGACGGAGGACGTGGTCATCTCCGGCGATCGGGCGACCAACCGCTGGCGCTACCGCTTCGGCGCGGGTGAAGGGAGCTCGCTTCGCGGGGTGACCCTCATCCGGGTCCGCGACGGCAGGATTGCCGAGGCCCTCGCGTACGCCAAGACACCGGTGGTCGCGGACCTTGGCCAGGGCCAGGGGAGCCAGAGCACGTCCGAGGTCATTCGGCGGTTCAACGAGGTTTTCCAGCAGCACGACGCGTCCGCGCTGCCGGAGCTCGTCGCCGCAGACTGCGTCATCGAGAACACGAACCCGGCCCCCAGCGGTTCGCGGCATGTCGGCCGCGAAGCTTGCATCGCGCTCTGGCGACGGATCGCGACCGACCCGGGGAACCAGTTCGAGGTCGAAGACGTCGTCGTCACCGGCGAGCGAGCGACGATCCGATGGCGCCTCCGCTGGGGCGAGGATGAGCGCAGCTCGGTGCGCGGGGTGAACCTGATGCGCGTGCGCGACGGCCAGATCGTGGAGGCGCTCGGCTACGTCAAGGGCGCATGAGGCGGCACCCGGAATGAGGTCGGTTTCCGAAAGCGTCGTTCGTCGTTCCGATGGCCTGGCGCAAACAAGGAGATAGACGCGGCTTACGTCGCGCGCGGTGAAGCGCGACCGGCTTACGCGGGCCTTCGCCGCGCAACTGGCGGTCAACACCGACCGGCTGATTGAGGTCAATCCGGGACGCGAATTGCTAATATGCCTTCCCCGAATGAGCCTCGGCCGTCGCAAGGTCAGCCTCGATCAACCGTCACGGTGGGTCTTCAACCGCATGGCGTCGTTCTACGCGGCCCGGCCCCCGTATCCGGCGGCACTGGTCGACGCGCTGGCGGATCTGGCGGCGCCGGTCGGTCACCGGGTCGGAGATATCGGCGCCGGCGTCGGCCATCTTGCGCTCCCGCTCGCCGCCCGTGGCTTCGACGTGGTGGCGATCGAGGCCGCGCAGGCGATGCTCGATCGCCTACGCGCGTCGGCGGCGGAACGCGGGATCGCGTTGCGCGCGCTGCACGCCGCCGCTGAAGATCTGCCCCTCGGGTCGGCCTGCCTCGATCTGGTGGTGGTCGCCGACGCGCTCCACTTCCTGGACACGGAGCTGGCCGCGCGTCAGATCGCGCGCGTCCTGGTGCCGCGTGGCGCGCTGGCTCTGGTGACTTGTCATTTCGCCGAGACGCCGTTCATGCGCGGCGTGGTTCGGCTCATGGAAGAGGCGGCTCCTCGTCGGCCCCGTGCGCTCACGCAGTCCATCGTTCACCTGTCGGCGTTGACAGGGGTTCCCTTCACGAACGAGCGGCGATTTCACGACGAGACGCCCATCGATCACGCGACGCTCGAACGCATCTTGCGTTCGATCTCGTTCATTGGCCCGGCGATGACCCCGGAGCGCTTCGCCGCGCTCCGGGCACGCGTCCGTGCCCTGCCGGAAGCGCCCGTCTGGGCCCGAACCTTCGTTCTCCGGTCCGGTCATCGCGCGTCCGCGCGGTGATCGTTCCTGAGGACGAGCGGCGGCGCGGTCCGTCATCTGACCGTATCCGGTCAACGCGATCAGAAACATGTCCGCGTCCTCAGCGCGAGGCGGCGCAGCCAGATCGCGAAACGGGCGGCGGCTGCAGGGGCGTCAGCGGAACGACGACAGCCGCTCTCGAGCTAAAAACCGAAGAGCGAGGCGCTCCGCGGCGCTCTTCGACTGGGCAGCGAGGCGAAGCTCTAAGCGCTGGTCGGCGGCAGACGAAGCAGCGACGGTGATCGGCCGAAGCGGCGCTTGAACTCGCGCGTGAAGTGGGCCGGGCTCTCGAAGCCGACGTCGATCGCCACCTGACTGACGCGGGCGCCGGCGGTGAGCAGCCGGGCGCGGGCGGCGTCGAGGCGCACCCCGCGCAGGTAGCGCATCGGGCTGGTGCGGGCGACGGCCCGAAACCGGTGGGCGAAGTGCGAGGGGCTCATGGCGGCCAGGCGCGCGAGCTCGGCGACGGTGAGCTTGTCGGCGTGGTGCTGCCGGATGTGCTGCATGGCGCCGAGGATCCGATCGGCGTCGCCAGCAGGACCGACGCCGCCGCGCACGGCCGCGGCCGCTTCGGTCCGCAGCAGCCGGAACAGGATCTCGTCGAGGACCAGCGGCGCGATCAGCTTCCGATCCAGCGGATCGGCGAGCGTGCGCAGCAGCCTCTCCACCGCGTCGCCCAACCCGGCCTCGGGCGGCAGCGTGAACGCCGCGGGTCCTTCGGCCTCCGCCGCCCCGCCTGCCTCGGCCAACGCCAGCAGCGCGCGGGCGACCCGCTCGGGTTGAAAGCAGATCCCGAGGCCCAGGTACGGCCGCTGGCGGGTCGCCTCGACGACCGAGGTGCCGTGCTCTCCCTCGCGCGTCAACACGATCAGGCGTGCGGGATCGACGGTCAGCTCGTCGCCGCCGACCCGGATGCGCTTCGCGCCCTGGAGAACGATCCCCAGCGTGACGCCGAAGGTGGCCGCCTTCACGTACGTGGTGGGCGCCGAGAACCGATACAGGCAGATGTCCGGGTAGTAGACCGCGGTGTGCCCCTCGGCGCGCGCCAACCCGAGCACCAGCTCCTTGATCCGCCCGTACGGCCCCTCGGACTCGGTCCCCTCGGGTTCGAGATCAATGCGTCGGAGCGCCGTCGTGCTCGCCATGGGCCGAAGCATACGCCTGGCGCCGGCGGCCGTTCGGTGGCCGCAGAAATGGACAAGACAATCGCAGCGGCAGGCGCGTGGTCCCTCGGCGTCGCAGAAACGCGATGATCTTTCGCAGCCCGCGCGGTGCGACCGCCGCCGCGGTCTCGTACCTCTCCGCTCGCGCCCAGAAAACCGAACGAGGCGCACCAACAGAAGGAGCGGAACATGGACAAGTCATTCGAAGGTCAGGTGGCATTGGTGACCGGCGGCAGCAGCGGCATCGGCGCGGCGGTGGCGCTGCGGCTCGCCCAGGCAGGGGCCAAGGTCGTGATCACCGGGCGCCACGAGGCGACGCTGCGAGACGTCGCCGCGCGCCACGCCGGGATCAGCTACGTGGTGGCTGACGTGGCCCGCCCCGAGGACGTCGTCCGCAGCATCGAGGAGGTTCGGCGGCGTCACGGGCGCCTGGACGCCCTGATCAACAACGCCGGCGTGCTGGAGATCGTTCCGCTCGCCGACGCGTCGCCCGAGCACGTGCGGCGAACCTGGGCCACGAACGTCGACGGGTTGATCGAGACGACGCGCGCGGCGCTGCCGCTGCTGCGCGCGTCGAAGGGGGCGATCGTCAACCTCTCCACCATCATCGCGGATCAGCCGTTCGCGAACATGTCGGTCTACTGCGCCAGCAAGGCCGCCGTGCTGGCGCTGACGCGATCGTGGGCGCAGGAGCTGGCGCCCGAAGGCATCCGCGTCAACGCCGTCAGCCCGGGTCCGATCGAGACACCGATGTTCTCGGCCGAAAAGCTCGGCATCACCGCACCCGCCCTCGAGCAGCTCGCGTCGTCGGTCTTGGGGCTCGTCCCGCTGAAGCGGTTCGGCAAGCCCGAGGAGGTCGCGCAGGTGATCGCCTTCCTCGCCTCGAGCGCTTCGAGCTACGTGAACGGCGCGCAGTACACCGTCGGCGGCGGCATCGAGGCGTGACGGCCCGAAGGTGCCATTTCGGGTGAGGTGAAGAAGAGCCCGTAGTCCCGCAACCGCGCCGGCAACCGCCGCCGCGACGGGACGGCGCCGCGTCGGCGACACGCGCCTGTCCACCGTCAGCGCTTTCAGGTTCCAGGCATCTCCCGTTTTCGGCTAAGCGACGGGCTCCTCACCCAACACCCGCGCTTTCACCTCCTCAAACGGGTCGTGATTGGCGTCAACGGCGTCGATAGTCGCATCAGCCCCCTGAACGAATAGCAAGAAGAAGGCACGGAGCGCGCCGTCTGCTTCTAGCAACCTCGCGTGTGCTCGCTCATCAACCGGCCGACCATGGGCGATGCCATTGCGCACCGACTGAACCGCATCAATGACGTCCTTGGCCGGCGGACACTCTGGACCGGCGACCACCTGTTCCATTACATGGCGCATTCTCCGCTCGGTACGCTTTCTATTGTCCTTGGACAGCGACCCGAACACCGCTTCCAAAACGACGATCTGCCTGATTAGACGCGCAGGAAGACCGTTTGTTGGGTCTCTCCATCCAGCGTAGAGTCGCGTAAGCCGCCGAAAGGCCGGGGTGCGCTCGAACATCTTTCCCTCAATGATGCGGTCGCGGATATGAACCACTTGCCCAACGGTATCGTTCTGGACCTTGAGAGTGGTCCCATCCAAGCACCTCATCGGCAGTTCTTGTAGTTCAACGTCGTCATCCCCCGTGCCGATAAGCTCGAGGATGGGTCGAAAGTTGTCTCTCATTACCGACGTGTACATTCGAACGGAATCTTCACGCATGCGGAAGCGCAATACACCTTCTGTGTGCGTCCACGGCAGGCGATGTGGAGAGACTAGATTGCCTGCCTCAGACGACAGCAAGGCAATTACGTAGGCATCGACGGCCAAGTCGACATCCCGGCCAAGGTTATGATTTGGCGCGCTCCCGTCGCTGTGTCCGCGCCTTTGTTCCAGCGTCGGGAGGTGTTTCACCAAGAATACGCGAGGAGCTCTGAGAACGATTGGATCGTAGAGATCCTTGTATCGCCGATTTTCCAGGCTCCGCCACGTGCGATGTTCGAGTTGAACCAACTGTTCACCACGATGATGAGCATTTATGGGCGAACAGGAGAGTCCGAGGAACGGAACGAAGATTGTGGGACGCCCACCGGTCATTTCAGCGAAATGCGGTCCGCTGGCGCGCCTGTTCATCGTGTCCCAAGCATCATCTTTCCCTAGCCATCGGCGGCGCACTTCGACGGATGACACGGTGGGATCCTCTCCCTCACCGTCATCGATCGCTTCACGTGTCTTGGTACGATTGCTGACGAACCACACGCTGACGTCGTCAAGCGAGCAGGGACTCTTACTGCCGTTGTCGTCCGATGATCTCGATGCCGCCCCGACAATGCCTTCGAATTCGCTCCTCGAGGGCAATGAAGGCCGTGCCGTAGGCTGAGAGGTCTCTACGTCATTGGTCGACAAGGCGATGTCGTTGCTCGTCGATGCCGGACCGGCCACTCGAATGGTTCTCAGCCGCTCAGTGTGCCTGCTCGATTGGTTCCGAGAGGCGGACACCGCTGCAGCATCCAGCATATCGGCGGGGAGTTGACTGTGATCCGCGGTCGGAGGTAGGGAAATTAAGAATTCAGCACATCGACGCAGCACAAATGCGGCCAGCGAGGTGTCCAACTCGAGAGTGCCCATCTGCAGCCGTCCGTGAAGAGCCCTGCTCCTGAAGTCATACAGCGTGCGTCCGAAGTCCTCGTACGCGTCGAGTTCCGCGTCGGTTGTGGCGCAAACCGCGGCAAAACGCCTCCCAAATTCGCGTCCCAAAGGTTTGGCAGCCTTCGGATTCAGGAATAGCTCTAGCTTGATTACAAACTCTAGCCAGGCGATGTCGTTCAGCACATCAGGGTTAATGAACCAAAGCGACGTTGCCAGGCTCTCCAGCCAATCGAAGTGGCTATTGGAGATCAGAGCGCCGAGTAGATCGCTGTTGAAGCGGAGCGCCTCGAAGTCCGCTGGTTGTAGGCGAAGCCGCGGCTCGGCGTTGAGCAAGTCGAGATCCGCCGAACCTCGGATGCGGCAGGTGCGTAAGCCGCCGGACTTCTCGCGCAGCGCGACATATGACATTGACAATTCCGGATGCGGCAATGCAACCGAGTATGTCAATTGCAACAGGTACCAGGCGACGCGTGCGCTGAATGCAGCGTATTGGGCATGAAGCTCCAGATCGACATGAGCGCTCTCGATCGCCTCTTCTCGAACCAACCGTGCAAAGGTTTGCCCGCTGCCGTAGTAGTCTTCCCAGTCGAAAGCAGCGGGTCCTTCGAACGATCGCCACTCATCGAACGAGTAGTTCAGAATCTGGCCTGAGCACATCGCCAAGACGTCGCCCTCCGCGATGGTTACGCCAGGAAGGTGCGATAGCATCGTAATTCGTTTGAGAAGGCGGGACTCGGGAGTAAGGTTGGTAAACCTAACCAGGTTCCTTGGGTCTACCTCGATGGCATTTGGTGATTGGGACATCTGAACATCCTTGGCGCGCTCCGCGCCCTTGCGATCTGTGGAGCTGAATGGGATCGAACCGTCGGCCTCCTCAATACCATTTTGGGGTGAAGTCGCAGCAGCAGGCGCGCAGCGCCGAGCTATCCTCGCGCCATGCCCGCTGACTCCTCTCTCATCAGCGTCACGGCCAAGATCGCCGCCTACTATCGCCAGTTCTCGGACATCCCGTTCGCCCAGGAGGTCGCGAAGCGAATCGGCGCCGACGCCGCGTTCGAGCAGATCCTGCGGGAGCACGGGTTGGAGCGCGAGAAGCTCACCTTCTACGCGCCGATGTTCGAGGCCCGATACAAGAGCATCACGCAGCTGATCCTCCAGTCCGGCGCGTCTCAGGTCCTCGAGCTCGCAAGCGGGTACTCGCTCCGCGGGCTCGATCTCACCCGCGGCGGCGCGGTCCGGTACGTGGAAACTGATCTGCCTGCCGTCGTCGCGGCGAAGCTCGGTCTCCTCGAGGATGTTCGGCAGCAGCACGCCATCTCGCGCAGCCCGCACCACGTCGTGACCGCCGCGGATGCGCTGGATCTCGAGGCGGTCCGTTCCAGCGCGGCCGTCCTCGACCGAAGTCGGCCGCTCACCGTTTTGTGCGAAGGGCTGATCATGTACCTGTCGAAGGAGCAAACGGAGCAGCTCGCGACAAATATTCGCCGGCTGCTCGGGGAGTTTGCAGGCGGCGCCTGGATCACGCCCGACTTCACGTTCAAGGTGGACGCGAGGGACCTGCCGCCCGAGCGGGTGCGCCTGCGCGAGGCAATCACCGGGGTGACCCAACGTCAGATCGACGCCTCGGCGTTCGAGGATGATGACGACCTCGCGGCGTTCCTTGGCCGTGTCGGGTTCGAGGTCCAGGTCCGGAGTCAGGTCGACGAGACGCCGTCGTTCTCGTCAATCCAGGCGCTCGGCCTGTCTCCCGCGTCGATCGAGCGCCTGCGAGGTGTCTTGCGCGTATGGGTCATGACGCGTCGCCGAAGTTGAAATAGACCGCGTTTATGTACATGACGACGCCGTAGGCGATTGTGCCGAGCGCGACTGCCGAGAACAGCGCGTTGCCGACCGAGCCGCCGCCGAGGCCGAGGAAGTCGAACGCCGAATCCGTGTCGCCGACTTTGCGCGGGTCGAAGGAAACGGCGGCGTGCACCAGGGAGCCACCGACGACGAGAAGAATCGCGCAGCGGGCGCCGTATCCCGCCCATCCGAGAATGTTGACCGCGGTGCGCGCGACCTTACCGTGCCTGTCCATCAGCAGGCGCCGCGCATGATCACCGTCGTAAACGTAAATGAGTTGGTAGAGGCCCGCGACGGCGATGACGAGCCCGGCGGCTCCGATCATCCACGGCCCCGCGGGCCAGTGCAGGACCGTCGCGACGAAGCGCTGTTTCTCGCGTTCACTGCTCGGTTCGCCGAAAAACAGCACCTTCGCGGCGGCGACGACGATCGCGCCGTATGCGATCGTGCTCATCGCGATCCCGATCCGTTCGGCCACGCCCTTCAGCGTCTTGCCGAATCCGTATGGATCGAAGACCGCCTCGAAGATCAGCCAAAGGATGTAGCCGGTCGTCCCGACAGCGACGGCGGCGATCAAGGCACCGCCGAATGGAAACTGTAGGAGCCGGTGCAATATGCGCTGCTCGTCGGCGGCCGGATTCGCAATACGCAGGAGCGCGAGCATCGCCCAGACGCCAATGAGCAGGTACACCGTGCCGATCGACACGCACCCGACGCGCGCGAGCCCGTGCGCAGCGGGGGTGAGCCTCTTTCGAATCGTTCGCGAGCGTTGGCCTGTCACGAGTGCGCCCACTCGACATTAACCATCGGTCGCCGTGACCTCCAAGCCTGTGGCGTAATCGATCGCCACGATTTGCATCGCGTTTCCGGTGTCGCGCCGAACGCGCATCTCGATGACTTCACCGGTGCGGCGGCCGAGCAGCGCCCGAGCCAGGGGCGACACGAAAGCGAGGCGCCCCTCGGCTGCGTTCGCCTCGTCGACCCCGACGATGGTGTAGCGGCGAGCCGGTTGCCCATCGTCGCCTGCCGGGCGCAGCGTGACCGTTGCGCCGAAGCGCACCTCGTCGCGTGGCTGTCCTCGCGGATCCACCACGACCGCGCTCCCGAGCCGCGCCGCCAGTTCGTTGATCTGAGCCGCGACGACCGCACCGCGGCGCATGCGCTCCGCGACCTTGGTTTCGCCATCGCCGCCGGCATCCAGCCGCTCGCGCTCCGCTTCGAGACGGGTCAGCTCCGCCTGCAGCAGCGACAGCCCGCGCGGCGTCACGTAGTTCGGCGTCCCCGACGGCAGCGGCGCTCGCGCCGGCACCACCACGCCTGCGTCAGGTGTCTCCTCGCTGGTGAACGCCTTGCTCATGATCCGTGGGATAGCATCGCGCGCGCCCTCGCGGGAGCGGTTGCGCCAGGCCCGTCACGAAGGATCCGTTGTACCCAGTCAGCGCGCGTGCCGGTTCGACCCGCCGGATCTGCGTCGGCGCGGACGAAGGACGGCGGCGAGCACGAGCCCCCCGGCGAGAGCCGCCATCTCGAGATGCCCGCCCGAAGCGGCAGCGCTGACGGCACAGCTCCATCCGCCAGAATCGGTGCCGCCCGTGCCTCCAGGCGCGCCGCCATTGGACGCGCCACCCGACCCGGCGCCGGCGGTTCCGCCTGCACCGCTGCCGCCAGCGCCTCCGCGATCGGAAGCGCCGCCCGCGCTGCCGCCCAAACCAGTGCCGCCAGTACCCTGAGAGCCTCCCTTTCCCTGCGCGCCGCCGGTGCCGGCGTCCGCCGCGCCGCCACGCCCGCCCGTCGCGGTGGTTCCAGCCATGCCGCCGCCGCCGCTGCCTCCAACGCCACTCGTGCCGGCGCTGCCGCCCGCACCGCCGTTGCCGCCGCCGCCTCCGCGACCGCCTTCTCCACCGGCACCGCTGGATCCGCCGGACCCGCCATCTCGGGCAGCGTCAACGCCCGCGTCGGTCCCCACGCCACCCCCCGTTCCACCGTTACCGCACTGTTGGACCTCGGGATCGACGGCCCCGGTCTTGTCGAGGCCGAGGAACGGGATCACGTATTGAGCCTTGAACAGCGCATCGGATGGGCCGTGATCGCCGCCGAGCGAGGTGAATCCCTCGAGGACCAGGTAACCGCACGCGCTCTGCCACTGCTGGCGCGTCGCTTGATGGGTCCCAAGTGTCACGTTCGGGGGCGTCGAGGTCGGGCTCGCAGCGAGGCCGAGGACGTTCGTCCATTCCTTGATCGCTTCCGTGAAGTTCGCGTATCGGATCGTCGTGTCGGCGTCGCCGTGAAATAGCTGCACGCGCGGGCGATGTCCCGTGTATCCCGGGTCCATCTTGCGCACGACGTCTCCCCATTCCTGGGCGGTGTGCGTGACGCTGCCGCCCGCGCACGCACCGCTGTAGCCCATGGCCGTGCTGGATTCGTTCGCTCCGCGGCACCCGGCCGGCATACCCGCGAACGCGGCGCCCGCTTTGAAGATGTCCGGATAGACGGCGAGCAAGAGCTCCGTCATCATCCCGCCCGACGAATCGCCCGTCGAATAGACGCGATCCTTGTTCGCGCTGTACTTGCTGATCGCGTACGTAACCATCTGCTTGATAGCGTGGCTGTCGCCGCCACCATCGCGCGTCCAGGCCTTGTTTGACTCGACATCCCAGCATCGCCCGCTGCTGGGCACGACCATGATGAACCCGTACTGATCGGCGGCG
>Ga0070684_100003428_pt1 | contig 11910 bp, 9 predicted proteins | sample KBSC723LmetaG_FD_65653 | JGI IMG/M metagenome (GOLD analysis project Ga0070684, IMG submission 65653) | Corn rhizosphere microbial communities from Kellogg Biological Station, Michigan, USA - KBS C7.2-3L metaG | ecosystem: Host-associated > Plants > Roots > Rhizosphere ...
AACCGGCTCGGCGCCGTCGCCGCTCCGATCAACATGGCGTTTCGTGGACCGGCGCTGGCCCACGTGCTCGGCCTGTCCGGCGCCAAGGTGCTCGTCGTCGACCCGAGCCTGGTGGAGCTGGTCGAAGGGTTCGAGTCCGTCGTCGTCAGGGGTCCACAGTGGACTGCGCTCACCCAGTACGCGGAAAGCGCGATGGTGAATCGGGGCCGGCCATCGGATCCGGCGCTGGTCCTGTTCACCTCCGGCACGACCGGGCGCTCCAAGGGATGCGTGCTGTCGCACCGCTTCGCCGTGCGGCAGGCCGAACTGCTCATCGACCACTTCGGGGTGCGCGCCGACGACGTGCTCTACTGCCCGTATCCGCTGTTCCACCTCGACGCGACGGTGCTGACCGTGGTGCCGGCGCTGGTGCTCGGCGCGACGGCGGCCATCGGCGCGCGGTTCAGCGCCTCCGGGTTCTGGCCCGAGGTGCGCCGCTTCGGCGCGACCGTGTTCGACTTCATGGGCGCAACCCTGACCATCTTGTACAAGCGGGAGCCCCGCGAGGACGACCGCGACCACAAGGTGCGGCTCGGCTGGGGTATACCGATGCCGGACTTCGCCGATGACTTCGAGCAGCGCTTCGGGATGCGCCTCGTCGAGTCATACGGCTCGACCGACGTCGGTGTTCCGATCTTCTACCGGGCCGACGAGCCCCGCCGCCCCGGCGCCTGCGGCCGACCCATCCCGGAGTACGACGTCCGCCTGCTGGACGCCGAGGACCGTGAGGTGCCGGTCGGGGAGATCGGCGAGATCGCCGTGCGACCCAACGAGCCGTCGCTGATCTGCGACGGTTATCTGGGAATGCCCGAGGAGACCCTCCGGGTCACCCGCAACCTGTGGTTCCACACCGGCGACCTGGCCCGCCGCGACGAGGACGGCTACATCTACTTCGTCGGCCGAGGCAAGGACGCGATCCGCCGGCGCGGCGAGAACATCTCCGCGTTCGAGGTCGAGGAGGTGATCGAGGCGCACCCGGACGTGCTCGAGGTGGCCGCCTACGGGGTGCCGAGCGAGCTCACCGAGGAGGACGTGATGGTCGCCGTGGTGCCGCGGCCGGGCCGGACGGTCGAGCCGGCCGCGCTCATCGCCTTCTGCACCGAGCGGATGGCCCGGCACATGGTGCCCCGATACGTCGAGGTCATGGAGGCGCTACCGAAGACCCCGACCGAGAAAATCGAAAAGTATCGACTCCGGGAACGCGGGGTCACCGCCGACACGTGGGACGCCGAGGGCTTGTCGACACATCGACGCACTGGTATAAACCAAGCAAACAGTTAAGACACTTAACTGTGCAACCCGTGCGGAAGGCAGCGCCATGCGTCGATCTCATCGTCTGGCCGCGTTAGTCAGCGCGGCAATGCTCGCCGCGGCCGGGACGGCCTATGCGGCGATCTCGACCGGCACCGCCCAGGCGGCCACCACCAGCGGCGGCGTCAAGTTCGCCTACTTCACCCAGTGGGGCATCTACGCCAACGCGTTCTACCCGAAGAACCTCGACACCGAGGGGATCGCCGGGAAGATCGACTATCTGGTGTACGCCTTCGAGAACATCGACCCGGTCAACCTCACCTGCTTCGAGGCCGACTCGGCAGCCTCCCAGGACGAGAACAACCCCAACGCCGGCGACGGCGCGGGCGACTCGTTCGCCGACTATGGCAAGTCGTACGGCGCCGACATCAGCGTCGACGGCGTGGCCGACACCTTCAACCAGCCGATCGTCGGCAACTTCAACCAGCTCAAGAAGCTCAAGGCGCGGTACCCGAACCTGAAGATCATGCTGTCGCTGGGCGGCTGGACCTACTCCAAGTACTTCTCCGACGTGGCGGCCACCGACGCCTCCCGGAAGAAGTTCGTCGGCTCGTGCATCGACATGTTCATCAAGGGCAACCTGCCGGTCCGCAACGGGTTCGGCGGGGCCGGCTCGGGCGCCGGGATCTTCGACGGGTTCGACATCGACTGGGAGTACCCGGGCGCGGCCGGCCACACCGGCAACCACTTCAACGCCAACGACAAGCACAACTACACGTTGCTGCTGGCCGAGTTCCGGGCCGAGCTCAACGCGCTGGGCGGCACCCGCTACCTGACCGCCGCCGTCCCGGCCGGCCAGGACAAGATCGCGCACATCGAGACTAACCAGGTCGGGCAGTACCTCAACTACGCCAACGCGATGACGTACGACATGCACGGCGGCTTCGAACCGACCGGCCCGACGAACTTCCAGGACCCGTTGTTGCCCTCGCCGAGCGACCCGTCGGCCCCGGTACCGCCGGGCAACGGCAAGTACTCGGTCGACGCGGCCATCAAGGCGTGGACGGTGGGCGACGCGTCGTACGGCATCCCGGGCGGCTTCCCGGCCAACAAGATGACCATCGGCTACCCGTTCTACTACCGCGGGTGGACCGGGGTCGCCGCCGGCGCCAACCACGGCCTGTACCAACCGGCCGCGGCGCCGGCCACCGGGCATGCGATGTCCGGCAACGTTCCCGGCGTCTCCTTCTACAAGGAGCTGACCGGCTTCGTCGACAACCCGTCGTTCACATACTTCGACAACACGACGAAGTCGACCTGGTTCTACGACGGCAGCACGCTGTGGTCCGGCGACAATGCCCAGTCGATCCAGGCCAAGGCCGACTACCAGCACTGCAACGGCCTGGCCGGAGCGATGATGTACTCGCTGGAGGCCCTCGATCCGGCGGCCAAGCTGTTCAACAACGTGGTCAACTCGGTCAACGGCGCCACGGCCGGCTGCTCGACGGTGTCGACGCCACCGACCACCGGCGGACCGTCGCCGTCACGGTCGCCGTCCCCCTCGCCGACGGCCTCGCCGACCCCGTCCAACCCGGGCACGTGCTCGGCGCCGGCCTGGAACGCGGCCACCGCCTACACGGGCGGCCAGCAGGTCTCCTACAACGGCCATCTGTGGACGGCCAAGTGGTGGACGCAGGGTGACGTCCCCGGCAACAACTCGCAGAACGTGTGGACCGACAACGGCGCGTGCGGTGGTGGCGGCACGACGACTCCACCGCCGGGTGGTTGCCCGCCGGCCTGGAATGCCACGGCGGTCTACGTCAACGGCAACACGGTCTCCTACAACGGCCACAAGTGGACGGCCAAGTGGTGGACCCAGGGCGACACGCCGGGCGGCTCGGCCGGCGTCTGGACCGACAACGGACCCTGCTGATTCTCCCCCGAAATGGCGCGAGGCAGTGCGCCGTCAGGCGTCTGGACCTCCGCGACGCGCCAACGAAGTTGATGCGCGGGCGGAGGGAAGACGGCCGGTAAAGGCGCACTGCCTCGCGCCCAGGTGAGCAAGACGGTGCGTGACCCGATTGAATGGGTCGCGTACCGTCCGTCATGCTGTGGGTTGGACACGATCGGAGGCTGCCATGAAGGCACATGTCGGCGACCGGCTGGTGCAGGAGAGCGCGCGGGTGGACGCGCCGCGCCGGATCGGGGTGATCACCGAGGTCCACGGCAGCGACGGAGCGCCGCCCTACCAGGTGCGCTGGCCGGACGGCCACGAGTCGCTGGTGTTCCCGGGCCCGGACGCCCGCGTCGAATCCCAAAATTAGAACCGGGTGATCCCGGTCTCCAGCACCGTATAGGAGGCGTCGACCACGCTGATCGCCCGCCACTTGTCAAACGTCGTGCACGGGTGCGAGATGCCGAACCCGAGCAGGTCGCCGACGGCGAGCGGGCTGTCGGCCGGCACCGTCAGATACGCGTGCTGATCGTTGACCATGGTCACGCCGGCCACGACGGCTTTCACCGCGCCGGCTGAATAGACGAACCGCGGCACCGGCAGGCCGTGGTCGGTCGCCGCGTCGCGCTTGCCGAGCCCGGCGATCACCAGCGTCGGCTCGGGCCGGGACAGCACGGCCGCCCACAGCTGCACCGCGTCTTTCAGCTGGTAGGGGGCCCGGGGATGAGCGCCGAACGGCGACTGCTGGTGGCAGACGCCGACGTCATGGCTGGCATAGCAGCCACTGCGCAAGATGATCGTGTACGGGCTGCCGGCGAGCGCCGGTTTGAGGACTTCGGCGGCCCGGTCGAAGTACGCGCTGCCGCCGACGGTCACGATCGGCGTCTTGTAGGTGACGTCACGAACCACGGCCAGCGCCAGCGAAGCGACCCGCTCCATGAGCCGGTCGACCAGGCCCAGCGTGCTCGCGATGTCGCCGCCGTCGAGAATCCCCTCGAACGAGGCGACCCCGGCCAGCCGCACCGGGCCGGCCGCGATCGCCCGGGCCAGCTCGACCCCGGCCTCGTGGGTGCGGACCCCGGCCCGGCCGCCGTCGAAGCCGAGCTCGACCAGCGCCCAGAGGTGATCATGGTGGGCTACCCCGTTGACCAGCGCGTCGTAGGCCGCCAAGGAGTCGACGAAGGCGAACACCTCCAGGCCGGGCCGGGCCAGCAACTCGTCGAGCAGCCGCAGCGAGCCCGGGTCCACCACCTGGTTGGCCAGGATGATCCGCGGCGCACCCATGCCGGCCAGGGCGGTCGCCTGCACGGCGGTGGCCGCGGTCATGCCCCACGCGCCGGCCGCCAGCTGGCGCCGCACGATCGGCGGGAACATCGTGGTCTTGCCGTGCGGGGCGAGGATCAGGCCGTGGTCCCGGCAGTACCGGGCCATCGTGGCGATGTTGTGCTCCAGCGCGTCGCGCATGACGACGGCGGCCGGCAGCGGAACCGTGAACAGATTGTGGCCAACGCTCGCCCCGCCCTTTTCACCGGCTGGCATGGCGCAACACCTCCCCGGAGCGCTCACCGGTCATGATCCCATCTCGCACCACGAAACGGCCGTTGACGATCGTGTGCCGAATACCGTCCGGGGCCTGCCGCGGCTTGTCGAATGTGGCCCGGTCGATGACCGTCGCCGGGTTGAACGCGACAAGATCCGCCGCGTACCCGGGCAGCAGCCGGCCACGCTTGCCGAGCTTCAGCCGATCGGCCGGGGCGGCGGTCATCTTGCGGATCGCCTCGGCCAGGCCGAGCACCGGCTGCTCGCGTACATAGCGCCCAAGTACCCGGGGAAACGTGCCGAACGCGCGGGGGTGGGGGCGGTCGTCGCGCTCGCGCAGGGGCTGCGCGTTGCCGTCGGAGCCGACGACGGCCAGCGGATGGGCGAGGAAGGCCGTCATGTCGGCCTCGGTCCGGTAGTACAGGACGACCTGCACGATGCTGCCGAGTTCGGCGCACAGGTCGAGCAGCACCTCCTCGGGCGGGCAGCCCCAGGCCTCGCCGACCGCGGCGACTGACTGCCCGGGCAGGTCGGTCCGGTCGCCGGCGGCGACGATGACGATGCGTTCCCAGTACCACGGAATGCCGCCGAGAAATCCGCGGCGGATGTCGGCAAGGGCGCGTTCCCGCCAGGCCGGGTCGCGGTGGTGCCGGCGCAGCAGCGTGCCGCCGCCCTCCTGGGTCCACTCGGGCAGGTACTGCAGCATGGCCGAGGACGACGCGTCGTAGGGGTACACGTCAAAGGCGGCGTCGATCCCGGCCGCGTCGAACCGCGCGAGCGCCCGCTCGGCCCGGCCCCACCAGGCGGGGTCGTTGAGCGCCAGATGGGAGAACTGCAGCCGGCCGCCGGCGTTTCGGGTTGTCGTGATCGCCTCGTCGATCGCGTCGATCTCCCGCCCGGCCGCGATCCGCGCATGGGTGGCATACATCGCGTCGTGCCGGGCGCACACCCGCACGAGCGCGGTCACCTCGGCCGGGTCGCCGAACGACGACGGGGTGTGGGTGAGCCCGGTCGACAGGCCGAAGGCGCCCGCCTCGAGGGCCTCGTCGAGCAGCCGCGCCATCGCGGCGACATCCTCGGCGTTGGCCGGCCGGTAGGGCTCGGCCATGGCCGAGATCCGCAGGGCGCTGTGGCCGGTGAGCATGGCGACGTTCAACGCCGGCCGGGCCTCGCTCATTGTTTCCGCGTACTGGGGGAAGCCGGTCCACCCGATGGGCATCGGCTCGTCGCCAAGGCGGGCGAGGTGGTCGGTCAGCTCGGACCGTCGCCCGGGATGCACGGGAAACGCGGAGTAGCCGCAGTTGCCGACGACCTCGGTGGTGACGCCCTGGCGGACCTTGCTTTCGCCGGAGGGGTCGTGCAGCAGGCTGACGTCCGAGTGAGTGTGGATGTCGATGAACCCGGGGGCGAGGGCGAGCCCGGTGAGGTCGATGATCTCGGCTGCGGCCCCGTCTATCCGTGTCTCGATCGCGCTGATTCGTCCGCCGGTCACCGCGACGTCGACGCTTTGCGCGGGCGCACCGGTGCCGTCGTAGACGTCGGCGTTGCGCAGGAGCAGGTCCATGCAGATGACTATGGTGGACCGATGATTGTGGTGAGTCGGCGGGTCCTGGTCACCGGTGGTCGCCGGGGGATCGGGGCGGCCATCGCCGTCGGGCTCGCGTCGCCCGGCACGACCGTCGTCATCCACCACGTAGCGGCTCCGGATGAGGCGTCCGCGGTGGCTTCGCTCTGTCGGGCGCGGGGAGCCGACGCCGTCGTGGCCGAGGCCGACCTGTCGGTCACCGATGAGGTTCTCGCGCTGGCCAAGGCGGCCGGGCCGGTCGACGTCCTGGTGAACAACGCGGCCCGCGCCTCCAACGTCGGCCTCGAGGTGCTCACCCCGGACGAGTGGCTGGCCACCTTCGCGGTGAACGTGACCGCGCCGATGCTGCTGTCCCAGGCCTTGTCACGCGGGATGACCGAACGCGGCTGGGGCCGGATCATCAACATCACGTCGGCGACGGTCCGGATGGGCGGCCCGTCGGGCCCGTCGTACGTATCGAGCAAGGCCGCGCTGATCGGCTTGACGCGGTCGCTGGCTCGTACGCTCGGCCGGTCGGGCGTGACCGTCAACGCGATCTCGCCCGGAGCGATCCAGACCGAAGGCGAGGTGGAGCTGGCCGCCCGCCACCCGCGCCCGCCTTCCGCGGTGCCCCTGGCCGAGCGGCAAGCCGTGCCCCGCCAGCTCGTGCCGGACGACCTGGTCGCGACCGCGCAGTGGCTGGCCAGCCCGGGCGCGGCCGCCGTGACCGGCCAGGTGATCGAGGTCGGTGGCGGCCTCGTGTACCGCTGAGCAGCCGCCGTTCCCACGCGGTCCGCGGCCACCGGTTGGTGCGTCGCGTCGGCGCATCGACCACCGTCTGCGAGCCGGGGTCGACAATGGTCGATCCCTCCCGCGGGATCGCGACAACCCCGCGGGAGCCTACGTTCCGGAGCGGAGTTTGCGTTTCACGTCCTTCTTGAGGACCTTCCCGACCTTCGAGCGCGGGAGATCGGGCCAGATCTCGATCTGCTTCGGGGTCTTCACGCTGCCGATGCGCTGCTTCACGAACGTCACGATCTCGGCCGGGGAGACGGTCGCGCCGTCGCGCAGTTGCAGGACTGCGGTCACCCGCTCGCCCCACTTCTCGTCCGGCAGGCCGACGACCGCGCAGTCCTGAACCGCCGGGTGCTGCATGATCGCCTGCTCGACCTCGGTCGAGTACACGTTGAAGCCGCCCGTGATGACCATGTCCTTGGCCCGGTCCACGATGAACAGGAAGTTGTCCGCGTCCAGGTAGCCGATATCGCCGGTGTGATGCCAGCCGAAGGCGGACGCCGCCGCCGTCGCGTCGGGGTCGTTGTGGTAGCCGCGCATCACCAGCGAGCCGCGTACCACGATCTCGCCGACCTCTCGTCGCGCGAGGAGCGTCCCATCTTCGCCCATGACGGCGACGGTCACCAGCGGCGACGGGCGCCCGGCCGACGCGAGCCGCTCGATCGCGACCGAGCCGTCGGCGTGGAAGTGGTCCCGCGGCGCCATCGTCGAGATCATCATCGGCGCCTCGGTCTGGCCGAACAGCTGCGCCATCACCGGGCCGATCCGGTGCAGCGCCTCCTCCAGCCGGGTCGCCGACATCGGCGCCGCGCCGTACCAGAAGCATTGCAGCGACGACAGGTCGGTCGTGTCGAGGCTCGGGTTTGCCAGCACCATGTAGATCAGCGTCGGGGGCAGGAATGTGTGGGTGACCCGGTGGCGTTGGATGAGCGCAAGGAACCCGCCAACGTCGGGACTGCGCATCACGACGATCTCGCCGCCGTGCGCCATGACCGGAAAGCACAGCACCCCGGCGGCGTGGGTGAGCGGAGCGAGCGCCAGGTACACCGGCCGGCCGTCGAACGGGTAGCTCATCAGCGTGATGGCCGTCATCGTCTCGAGGTTGGCGCCGGTCAGCTCGACGCCCTTCGGGCGGCCGGTCGTCCCGCCGGTGCCCACGATCATGGCCAGGTCGTCAAGGGCCGGCTCGTCCACATCGGACACACCGAGCGCGAGAAACGACGACCAGTCAAGAGCGTCGTCGAGGCAGACCAGCGTCGTCAGCAAGGGCAAGTCGTCCCGGATCTGCGCGACGAGCGGCGCGAACTGGGACTGGAAAAGGAGGACCGTGCAGCCGAAGAGCTCGAGCAGCTCGCGGTTTTCGGCAGCCTCGTTGCGAGGGTTGATCGGGCACCAGACCGCCCCGGCGCGGCTGATCCCGAACACACAGGTGAACGCCGTCGGGTCATTCGCCGACAAGATGGCGACCCGGTGCCCTGGCCGCACCCCCCGGGCGGCCAGGGCAGCCGAGACGGTGCGACTGAGGTCGCCAACTTCCGCATACGAGCGGCTGACACCGTCCGTCGTGAGGCAGGGCGCGCCGGGGTTGAGCGACGCGCCCTTGTCGAGATAGTCGACCAGTCGCACCGGGCTCAACCCTCGACCGTGACGACCGGTTCGCGAACGAGACCGAAGCTCGCCAGTACCCCCAGAAGCTGCCGGTGCCCGAAGGCCTGGCAGCCGGATGCGAACCCGGCCCGGCGCGGCGGCTGCTGCAGGAGCGCGTAGGCCGCGTAGGCCTGCAGGAGGCCGGTCTGCTGGTAGTTGGAGTTGCCATGGATGACACAGTGCGCGCGGCCGAGCGGGCCGGACGCGTGCACCGAGTCCAGCGACTTGTTCAGCCGCGGGTTCTCGCGGGGCGGCATCTCGTTCATCACCTGCGCGGCGGTGGCGGTGAGCGCGGCGTACTGCTCGTCCGGCGGCAGGTCCCTCGTCGCCTCGACGGCCGCGCGGACGATCTGCGGGACCCCCAGCATCAGCGGCTTGTTGAACACCCCGCCGAGCACCTTGACGTTGGCGACGCGCGGGTCGCGCTTGTACCAGACCGGGTGCGACGTGCCGCCCCACGGCAACGCGAGGGCCAGCTCGTGCTGGCCGGGGATGGCCAGCTGGTAGAGCCCGGCGTCGGGGTCCCACGGCGCGTACTGGTTCTGCTCCAGGTAGTACGCGCCGGCCATGGCCGCGTTGACGAGGATGGTCAGCGTCGAGGCGATCGTCGGCCGGCCGCCCCAGAACACCGCGATGTCCAGCGTGTCCAGGCCCGGCTTCTCGAGGCACAGCTCGGCCGCGATCTCCCCGGTCGTGTACATCTGGGCGAGCCCGGGACAGAGCAGCAGCCCGGCCGCGGCGAAGTCGGTGCCGTACTGCTCGTCGCAGGTGATCACCCAGTCCTGTTCACCGGTCGTGTCCAGGTAGTGGGTCCGCGTGGCCAGGCACGCCTCGACGACCTCGGGGCCGTAGGTGCTGAACGGGCCGACGGTGTTGCAGACGACCGAGGCGCTCTCGAGCAGCGCGGTCAGCGCGCCGACGTCGTGGCCGACCTCGGCGATCTCGTAGTCGGCCGTCTCGATGCCGGGAACGTGCGCCTCCATCGCCGCCTTGACCTTGCCGGCGTTGCGGCCGGCCGCGATGAACGGGACGTTGTATTGCCGGAGGTATTCGCAGATGAGCCGGCCGGTGTAGCCGGACGCGCCGTACACGACGACGGGCTTGTCCATGGTTACATTCCCATCCCGCCGTCGACCGGCAGGCCGACGCCGTTGATGAAGGAGGCCGCGTCGGAGGCGAGGAAGACGACCGCCGAGGCCATGTCGGTGACCTCGCCGAGCCGCCCGGACGGGGTCAGCCCGACGACCGCGGTGACCGCCTCCTCCGGCGAGCCGAAGAGCCCGATGCGGGCGACGTCGTTGGCCAGGCCGGCGCCCATAGCGGTCGGCACGAGACCGGGATAAATGCAATTCACGCGTACGCCGTAGCCGAGGCGCCCGGACTCGGCGGCCGCGACGCGGGTCAGGCGGTCGACGCCGGACTTGGTCGCCGAGTACACCCCGATGCCGGGGAACGCGATCGTCGCGGCGACGGAAGCGACGTTGATGACGACACCGCCCGAGCCGCCGGCGCGCATGGTGCGGAAGGCGTGCTTGATGCCGAGCGCCGTGCCGAGGAGGTTGACCTCCAGCTGCTTGCGGGCGGCCGCCGCGTCGAGGTCGATCAGCAGGCTGGTGATCTCGATGCCGGCGTTGTTGACCAGGATGTCGAGGCCGCCGAGCCAGTCGGTCGCCCGGGACATGGCGGTCTCCCAGCCGGCGTCGTCGGTGACGTCGAGGTGGACGAAGCCGTGCCCCTCGCCGAGGGACTCGGCCACCTTCGGGCCGACCTCGTCCTGCAGGTCGGCGACGACGACCTTCGCGCCGGCGGCGGCCAGGGCACGGGCCATTCCCTCGCCCAGTCCCTGGGCTCCGCCCGTGACGAGTGCCTTGCGTCCGGTGAGGTCGAGTTGAGTCATGGGAAGTATCACAGCGCTGTTTCTTGACGGTTGTCAAGGAAAATCTTGACAAGCGCCTAGAGATTTCTGGCCAACTGTCAAGTTAGGATGTTTTCGTGGCACCCACGAAGCGGCCGGTCGACAAGTTCGACGCGCGTCGCGACCAGCTCGCCGAGTCGGCGTTGAAGACGCTCGGGGATCTCGGCTACGCGCGGACGACGCTCCGGGAGATCGCCAACAACTCGACGTTCAGCCACGGGGTGGTCCACTACTACTTCGAGGACAAGCTCGAGCTGGTGATCTACAGCGTTCGTTACTACAAGGCGCGCTGCGTGACCCGCTACGACTCGGTGGTGGCCGACTCGACGACCGACGGCGAGCTGCTCGACGCCTTCGCGGCCAAGCTCGCCGAGACGATCCGCGACGAGGCTCCGATGCACCGGCTCTGGTATGACCTGCGCACCCAGAGCATGTTCGAGGAGCAGCTGCGCGAGGCGGTCACCTACATCGACAAGACGCTCGAGGAGATGATCTGGCGGGTCGTGACCCGCTACTCAGAGCTGGCCGGTCGCCCGCCGGCCCTTCCGCCGTCGATGGCCTACGGCGTGCTGGACGGGCTGTTCCAGCAGGCGCTGCTCGCCTACGTGACCGGCCACCCCGACGTGCTCGACGCGCTGGTCGGCCAGGTCCGCACGGTCATGCCGCTGATGCTCGACCCGAGTCCCTAGCCGAACTGCACCGCCGCGACGCCGCAATCCCGGCCGCCCGAGCAGATCGTCATGACGCTCCCTCGATGGACAGCCAGAGGTCGAGCGGGCCGGGCAGCGACGGGTCGACCGGGATCGTCACCGTGCGGGACTCGCCGGGGTCGAGCGTCACGTGCGTGAAGCCGGCCAGGATGGCGCGCCGGGGGAGAAGGCCCGCGACCGGCATTCGCCCATACAACTGGACAAGCTGCGTCCCGCGGCGACGGCCGGTGTTGGTCAGGACGTTGCCCTCGAGCGTCCAGGTCGTGTAACCGAGGCCGGCGCCGAACGGGTACTCGGCGGCCGCCTCGGCGTCGGCGTAGCGGCGGGCCGACTCGAGGCGTTCGTTGTAGGCGACCGGCAGGACGGCGCTGGATGCGGGCAGCGAGACCGGCAGCCGGCCGATCGGCTCGCGGTCGCCGAGGAGCAGCTCGGCGATGGCCGTGCCGCCGGTCGGGCCGAGGTACCAGGCGTAGAGGACGGCGTCGGCGACCGCGGC
>Ga0070684_100003434_pt1 | contig 11898 bp, 6 predicted proteins | sample KBSC723LmetaG_FD_65653 | JGI IMG/M metagenome (GOLD analysis project Ga0070684, IMG submission 65653) | Corn rhizosphere microbial communities from Kellogg Biological Station, Michigan, USA - KBS C7.2-3L metaG | ecosystem: Host-associated > Plants > Roots > Rhizosphere ...
TTCAAGGTGGGCCTCGAGCTCTTCGTCGCCGCCGGCCCTTCCGTGCTCGAACCCATCCTGCGCCGCGGCTACTCCGTCTTCCTCGATCTCAAGCTCCACGACATTCCCAATACCGTGGCGGGCGGGGTTCGCTCGGCCGCCTCACTGGGCGCCCGCATGCTCACCCTCCACGCCGCCGGCGGCCCTGCCATGCTGGCCGCCGCGAGAGAGGCCGCCGAGGCCTGCGCCAACCCGCCCGAACTGCTCGCCGTCACCGTCCTCACCAGCATGGACTCGGCCCAGGTCGAAGCCATCGGCATCGATCACTCGCCCGCCGAACAGGTGGACCTGCTCGCGCGCATGGGACTCGCCGCCGGCATCCGCGGCTTCGTCTGCTCCGCCCAGGAGGTCCAGGCCCTGCGCACCCTCGCCGGCCCTGATGCCACTCTCGTCATCCCCGGCATCCGCCCCGCCGGAGGATCCGTGGGCGACCAGGCGCGCGTCGCCACCCCCGGCGACGCCCTTCGCAGCGGCGCCAGCTACCTCGTGGTCGGCCGCCCCATCACCCAGGCGCCCGATCCGGCGGCCGCGGCCGAAGCTATCCTCGAAGAAATGTCCGCTGTCCTCTAAACCGTTTCGCCTCACCATTTCCTCGGATGAAATGCCCTGTGATGCAAATCACATCCGTCTCCGTCCGCTCGGCCTACACTGGCTCAATCTCATTCCCCAGGGGCCGAACCCATGACATCTTCCCCGGAATCCACGATGACCCTCGCTCAGAAGTTCCAGGCGTTTTACGAACTCTTTACCGACTTCACCCAGGACGCCGCCGAGTTGCACTCCAGCCTGCCCGTCACCGACGACCCCACCCGGGCCGCCTTCAACTCCTTGTCGCGCATTCTGGGCTTTTCCGATCAGCTCAACCTGCTGGTCAGCCTCATGCGCGAAGACGTCCGCGTCGTCGACGAGCTGACGTCCGATCCCGTCCACGCGAGCTGGACCGGCGAAATCGATCCCAGCTTTTACGACTGGCTCAAGGCCTCTCGCGGCGGCGTCCCAAACGTGCACTGAGAAGATGGCCAGGCATTAGGCATCAGGCCGGACTCGCCGGGGCACCAGCCTAAGGCCGAATCCGTGATGCCTCCTCTTCTCCCTGTCTCTCTCCCTATCCCTCCTCCATATCCCTATTTCCCGTCTCTATCCCTGTCTCTCCCGATTCATCTCCCGTAAACGCGCCGTTCACTCGCCCGCAATGACGCGTTCCTAACATGGCTTCGAAACCAGCGCATGGACGCCTGAGGGCGATCCCTGGCGCCGTTGCACGCAACCGTGTGCGATTCAAGGAGAAGCCAATGACCCCCCGAGCGATTCTTCCCCTGCGCCTGCTATTCTTCGCCGCCTTCGCCTTGTTTCTCGGTGGATTCACCCTCCACGCCGGAGCGCAGGCACGCGGATCGATCGCAGGCACTGTCAGCGATCCCAACGGCGCCCTGCTGCAAGGCGCTATCATCACCATTCAGACGCCAAGCCTCACCGCCTCGACCAACGAAGCCGGCCGCTACTACATCAGCAATCTCGCGCCCGGAGCCTACACGGTGACGATCAGTTACTTTGGCCTCACCGAGCAAAGCAGCGTGGTCGTACTGAGGGCCGGTCAGAATATCACTCTCGACGCGCACCTGCAGATCCCCAGCCAGAAGCAGTCGGTGATCGTAACCGCCGGCCGCGCCTCTGCCGAAGCCGAAGCCCTGAATGTGGAGCGCGCTTCTGACAACCTGGTGCAAGTCATGCCCAACCAGATCATCACCAGCCTGCCCAATGCCAACCTTGCCGACGCGATCGGCCGCATGCCCAGCGTGACACTGGAGCGCGACGAGGGTGAGGGCAAATATGTGCAGGTGCGCAGCACCGAGCCGCGGCTGACGAACACGACGGTGGACGGCGTGAATCTGCCTTCGGAGGAGTCGGGCGTGCGCCAGGTCAAGTTCGATGCCATTCCCTCAAGCCTGGTGGAATCCGTGCAGGTGAGCAAGACCCTGCAGGCGAACATGGAAGGAGACGGCATCGGCGGCTCGGTGAACCTGGTGACGAAGACGGCTGCGGATGCGCCCACCATGGAAATCACGGGGCTCGGCGGATACACGCCCATTCAAGGCGGCCGCAGCAACACCACGGAGACAGCGACCGTCGGACGCCGCTTCGGCAAGTCCAAAAAGTTCGGTCTCATCGTGGGCGGCTCCTACGACTGGGAGGGCCGCGGCATCGACGACCTCGAACCGGTGCCGGACATCAGCAACGGTCAGACGGTGTTCGATTCCGTCGATCTCCGCGAGTACCAGTACTTCCGCCCGCGTTTCGGCTTTGCCGGCAGCGCCGACTACCGCGTGCGCGACGGCTCAACGGTGTATGCGCGCTTCCTCTATTCCAACTTTCTGAACGCGGGCGATCGCTGGGTCTACTCCCTCAATAACTGCGATGTGCCCAGCTTCAACACCCAATTGCGTCATCCGCGCATCCAGCTGGGCAGCCTGATCGTTGGCGGCAATCATGTCTTCGGACGGACCTGGTACACGTGGGAAGCAAATGCGGGCCGGTCGACCTACGTCGACACGGGTTCGACCACGAAGTTCAAATCGTTGCTCGACGCCAGCAACTGCCAGTTCGATGGCGCGGCGACGAAAGACCCTTACCTGCCGCAGTGGACAGCCCCTTGCTTCTCCGAGATCAATGATCCGTCGAGCTTCAAGATGAAGAGCACCACCCGCAACGGCGGTGTCGCGGCGCAGTTGAATCTTGCGGCGAGCGGTTCCGGCGCCGTGCGCTACCAGTTGGGCAAGCGTTCGGCCGTGCTCGAGTACGGCGGTGAATTCCGCAATGAGCACAAATACGCCGATACCTACCAGGTGACACAGACTCCCGGCAGCACGGTTCTTATGAACACGTTCCCCAACCGCCTCATCAACCACGATTACTACAATGGCGGCTCCTATCGACTCGGCTATAACCCCAAAGAGGAAGATGTCGTTGCGTATGAAAACGCCCATGCGGCGGGCTTCTCTTCTGACAGCTCGCAGGGCATCGATCCGTCGGAGTTCGGAATCGTCGAGCAGGTCAGCGCCGGCTACGTGATGAACAGCATCGACTTCTCCAACGGGATCCGTTTTATCGCCGGATTGCGCGCGGAGAACACAGGCGACACCGTGCACAACCTCGCCTTCGGCGACAGCGGAAACCCCACGCCGAACTCCTACACAGGCTCGTATGACACGCTGCTGCCCAGCGCGTCCCTCCGCTTTAACGCGGGCACCGACAGCTACGTGCGCCTGATCTATGCGCGCGGGCTTTCGCGCCCCGATCCGCAGGACATTGCCCAGCCGCTTCAGTGGTCGATCTCCTGCAACGGCTCCAGCCCGTTCTGCGTCACCTTTGGCAATGCCAACCTGAAAGCCGAAACCGGCGACGACATCGATGTGCTCTACGACCACTACTTCAAGCAGTTCGGCATGATTTCAGCCGGCTACTTCTTCAAGTCGCTGCACGATCCCATCGTCTACAAGGACTTCACGCTCGCCAACTATCTGCCGCCGGGCGCGCCGCCGGAGGACCGCGGCAACTACCTCGCCACGCAGCCGGTGAACGCGGGCAGCGCATGGCTGAGCGGATTTGAGATGTCGTACCTGCAGCACTATACGTCGCTGCCCGGATTTATGGGCGGGCTGGGGCTTTCCGCAAACTACAGCTATATCGGCTCGCAGACGAGCGGCATCCCGGGCCGCTCCGACAGTCCACGCCTGCTGCGCAATTCGCCGAACATGTTCAACATCAGCCCCACTTACGACAAGGGCCGCGTGTCGGCGCGTCTGGGTGTGTCTTACAACCAGGCCAGCATCTACGCGTACCAGTACTCCGATGGCACGCAGTATGGCGTGAAGGGGCCCCTCAGCGACATCTGCTTCTACTCGCACGTGCAGGTAGACGCGCAGGGCTCGGTCGGCCTGCGGCACGGCTTCAGCGTCATCGTCTCCGGCCTCAACCTCAACAACGAGATCTTCGGCTTCTACCAGGGCAGCCCGCAATACATGATCCAGCGCGAGTACTACCAGCCGAGCTTCTCCTTCGGCATGCGCTGGTCGCCCTCAAAGGAATAGCCGGTTGGCGGACAGGAACGAAACAGCGAAGGCCCGGGGCTCAGCCCGGGCCTTCGCGGCTCCAATCCGAAGTCGCATAAGGGCGGGAATTTCAGCCCGCCGCGGGATCGTCGCGGACCTGGCGCTATTCGTCCTCTGCATCCTGCCCGCCCGCCGTAATCTCGGCGATGCTCACCGGAACCGCTGAGTCCCTGTCCTATACTTGCGTGTTCCTGCAAAAGAGGCATTCACCCATCATGAAGATCGGCATTCTTCCTGCATTCGTTCTTGCCGCCTGCGTCGCGGCGCCGGCCCAGCCTGCGGTCTCTCGCAGCACGATTCAGCCGGTTCTGGGATTTGAAGACCAAACCGGCACCGCGCTTACCGGCTGGTATGCGAATCCGCCGGGCACCGTCACAGTGGATGACAAAGTCTTCCACTCCGGCGGCCGATCCGTGCGCCTTGAGCGCAATGCGCAATCCGACGGCACCTTTTCCGTGATCACGCGCGGCCTCCCAGTCGATTTTGATGGCGGCACGGTTGAACTGCGCGGGTACCTGCGACTGAACGAGATTTCCGGCAACGCCGGTCTTTGGCTCAGGCAGGACGCCGATGGCCAGATGCTTTCGCTCGAAAACATGGACTCGCAGCAGGTGAAGGGAACGCACGACTGGGCGCAATACCGCGTCATGCTCCCGATCAACCCAAATGCTCAGCAGCTCTTGTTTGGCGTGCTCGCCTCAGGCACTGGGACACTGTGGGCAGACGATCTCGAATTGCTGGTGGATGGCAAGCCGATTGCGAAGGCCGCGGCGCGTCGCCCAGGACCCACTTTGCCTGAAGATCACGAGTTCGATTCCGGGTCCCACGTCGCGATCGACAGCCTCACTCCGGTGCAGGTTTCAAACCTGGTCACGCTCGGCCGGGTCTGGGGATTTCTCAAATACCATCATCCAGCGATTACCGCCGGGCAGCGGCACTGGGACTACGACCTGTTCCGCATTCTGCCTGCCGTTCTGGCGGCGCCCGACCGCGAACAGGCCAACCACGCGCTGGTCGGCTGGATCGACAAGCTGGGCACTGTCACGCCGTGCCGGCCCTGCGTGCAGGCGCCATCCGGCAACCTCGACATCAAGCCACCGCTCGATTGGATTCACGACCGTTCCGCGCTGGGCCAGGCGCTCAGCGAACGTCTCGAATCGATCTACGCCAATCGCAGCGGGAAGCAGTTCTATGTCTCGACCACCACCGGCATCGGGAACCCGAGCTTCGATCACGAACTCGGTTATGCCCAAATCAATTTCCCTGACTCCGGCTACCAACTGCTTGCCCTGTTCCGCTGGTGGAACATTGTTCAATACTGGGCGCCGGACCGCGAGGTTGCCCGCCAGGATTGGCCCGCAGTGCTTGCCGAATTCATTCCCAAACTCGCTCTGGCGAAAGACAAAACTGCGTATCAACTCGCTCTGTTCGAACTGATCGCCAAGGCCAATGACACGCACGCCAATCTGTGGAGTTCGATGGCGGTGCGGCCGCCCGTTGGCGAATGCGCCCTCCCGGTGGTGCTTCGATTCGTTGACAACAAGCCCGTCGTCTTTCGCACTGACTCGGCAGACAGCGGCTTCCAACCTGGCGATATTCTCGAACGTCTCGACGGCCTTTCCATCCAATCTCTGATTGAGAAGTGGGCCATGTATTACGCTGACTCGAATGAGCCCGCGCGCCAGCGAGATCTTGCGGCCAATCTCACCCGAGGCGCCTGCGGATCTGTTGCCGTCGAAGTGACGCGCGGCGGGCAGCCGGTGCAGATGCACGGCACACGCATCGCGTCCAAGCCGACCTTTGCCACGCACGATCAGCCTGGCGACACGTTTCGTCTGCTTTCAGCCGATGTGGCATACATCAAGCTGTCGAGCATCAAGGCCGCGGACCTTCCCACGTATTTCGAAAAGGCGAAGAACACGAAAGGCCTGATCGTCGATATTCGAAACTATCCATCGGACTTCATGCCATTTGCGATGGGCGCTTACCTGGCGACGCAGCCTACCCGCTTCGTCACCTTCAGCTCTGCCAATCTGGCGAATCCGGGCGCGTTCCACTTTGGCGACGGCCCGCTGATCGAGCCCGGCCCCCTTCACTATAAAGGCAAGGTCGCGATCCTCGTCGATGAAACATCACAAAGCCAGGCGGAATACACTGCGATGGCGCTGCGGGCCATGCCCCATGCGCTGGTTGTGGGCAGCACCACGGCCGGTGCGGACGGCAATGTTTCCCCCATCCCGCTGCCCGGCGATCTGCGCACGATGGTAAGCGGGCTCGGCGTCTTCTATCCCGATCACAAGCCGACGCAACGGATCGGCATTCTCCCCGACGTCATCGTGGGGCCCACGGTTCAGGGCATCGCCGCCGGCAGGGATGAGGTGCTTGAAACCGCGATCCACCTGATGGAGGATTCGAAGTGAATTCTCTTCGCGGATAAACAGGGTCTTTCGCGTAACGCCTTGCTGAAAAGGTGAATTTGAGAGGATCAGCCTCTTCGGAACAGAATCGACACTTGTCTGAGTCGAACTTTAAGCGGACCGTCTTCCCGACTTTCCGCGCAACAGATACCTCTCCATGAGTGTGACCATTTCTTCCGCGAAAAGCGGACTGGCGAGCAGTTCCGGCCGGTCGCAGGCCGCTTCGTGAATTGCGGCGTGGGTCGTGACCCGGACGAGGAACAGGGCGATTTCAAGGTCGGGTACTTGCATCGGATAGGGCTCTAGAATCTCGGCCAGGAGCGCGATCACTTGTTCGTCTCTGGGTCCATGGAAACGGCGAGTGGCGCGAGGGAGTTCCTCAGTGAACGCCTTGTGCAATTTCGGGTTGACCCGGTGCTCGGCAATGGCGGCATCGATCAGGATCTTCAGGGCGTCATGCAAATTCGCCTGCGATCGCAACCGCGATATTGCGTCCGGCGAAGCGTCGCGCGCCTTCTGAACGTGCTGCCGCTGAAGCTCGACGGCGATGGCTTCTTTGTTTGGGAAGTATTGATAGAGCGAGCCGATATTGACGCCGGCGCGCTCCGCCACGCGGTTGGTGGTAAATCCCTCCCACCCATCCTTGACAAGAATGTAAGCTGCGGCTTGCAAAATGGCGTCGACGGTCGCCCGGGCGCGGTCCTGAGCGGGTGTTTTCCGAGGTTTTAGGGTTCGCCGTGCGGCCATGAGCGCAGCCTCCTGAATGCAAGTAGACAATACAAGCATAAGCTTACATTATTGTTGTTGTGAGAGAAGCCGCTTCGCAGTGCGACATTGCCGGCCGAATTGCTGGAACGCCGGCTTCTGCGGGCGGTTGGAGAGAGCATTGGTCTGCATTTCAGCGCGTCAATCGGCAGCGCCGCGCGATCCGGGAATTTGACGGAAGTCCAATACCCGATGAGGACATCGAGGCGATATTGGCCGAGAGTTTGCTGGCCCCATCGAGCGGAAATTCCCAACCATTTGTGATTCACTGGTTGCGCAATCCGGCAATCAAGACCGCGGGCGCGGCCGCATGCCGTAACCAGCGTGCGGCGCGCTCAGCTTCTACGCTGCTGGTGTTTGTGGCGGCCAGCCGGTTCGCCCTCGAGACCACTTCGCTGTTCCGTGCGTACGTCGAATCGACAGAGGACCTGAGCGAAGAATCCAGGGCGTATCACCTGCGGCAGTTGAAGGACTCGCGTCTGTTTTTGCGGATCGCGCCATCGATGCTGTGGTCGCCGCTCCACACAATTCTGACGGCGCTCTTTCCGTCATTGTCGCTGGTTCCGCTGGGACCGAAAGCAGTCCGGAACTGGGCCGCGCGAAGTGCCCTGTTTGCAGCGCAAACGATTCTGCTCGCCGCGTCGGCGCGGGGGCTCGACTGTTGCCCCATGGAGGGATTCGACGCGCGAAAGCTGTCGCGCATTCTCCGCCTGCAACGCGGAGACGTGATCCCGATCGTGGTAGCGGTTGGCCGGCGGCAAAAGGGTGCGCGGGTTGAGCCGAGATGGCGGCGGCCGTTTGAGCGCGCCGTGCGAATTCACTGAAGACGGGGATGACACACAAAAAGGCAAAAGCGCGGGCCGGACGCCTTCGTCCCCTTGACATTCGACAAGAGGAGGGCGCAAGGTCTCTTTTGTAGAACGTCGAGGAGCGGCGGTGCGTGCGGGCCGCCCGGGGAGGCCGGGATGTTCGACCAGTTCTGGAGCAGGATCCGTTTCTGGTTTCGCCTGCATTTGCGGCGCGAGGGTCGGATCGAAGTGGACGACGAGCTCCGCTTCCACATGGAGCGCGAGGTGGAGGCGAATCGCGCGGCGGGCATGAGCGAGGCGGAAGCGCGACGGCAGGCCGCGATTGCGTTCGGCGGAGTGGAGCGCGCGCGCGAGCAGTGCCGGGAGGAGCGGCCCGGGTTCGGGCTGGAGACCGTGGGGCGCGACCTGCGCTACGCGGTGCGCGGATTGCGGCGCAATCCCGCGTTTTCGCTCACTGTGCTGCTGACGCTGATGATCGGGATTGGATCGACCACGGCTGTGATGAGCGTGGTGGATCGCATTCTTTTCCGTCCACTGCCGTACGGCGATGCCAGCCGGCTGGTGAGCGTGGGGCTGGTGGCGCCTATCGAGCCGCAGGAGTTCATGCTGGGCGGCTCCTATTACGAGTGGCAGGACAATCAGAAGCCGTTTTCCTCGCTGACCTCGGAGATTGGCGTCGATGCCTGCGATTTGACGGAGACGAATCCGCTGCGGCTGACGTGCGCGGGCGTGGAGCATAATTTTCTGCCGACGCTGGGCGTGATGCCGGTGGCAGGACGGAACTTCCTGCCCGATGAGGACCGGCCGAATGGGCCCAAAGTGGCGCTGATTTCGTACGCGCTGTGGAAGAGTCGATTCCACCTTGACCCCGGCGCGGTGGGGAAGGTGATTCAACTGGACGGCGCCGGGTACGAGATTGTGGGCGTGCTGCCGCGCGATTTCGAGATGCCGCGCCTGCAGGCGGCGGACGTGCTTGTGCCCGAGCGGCTCGATGTGGGGGCGCAGCGTCGGGCCGACCCGGGCCGGCCGATGTGGGCGTTTGCGCGGCTCAAGCCGGACGTGACCGTGGATCAGGCAAAGGCGCAACTGGAGCCGCTGTTCGATTACTCTCTGCGGCTGGCTCCGGCTCCATTCCGCAAAGAAGTGCATTACACGGTTCGCCCCTTGCGCGATCGTCAGTATCAGAGCGTGCATCGTGCGGCATGGGTGCTACTGGCGCTGGTGATGGCGGTGCTGCTGATTGCGTGTATGAATGTGGCAGGGCTGATGATGGCGCGGCGGGCGAGCCGCGAGCGCGAGATGGCGGTGCGGTCGGCGCTGGGTGCGGGCAGGATGCGGCTGCTGCGGCAGTGGGTGATAGACGCGGTGGTGCTGAGCGTAGCGGGCGGCGCTGCGGGCGCGCTGTGCGGATGGGGCCTGCTGCGGCTGTTTGTGAGGATGGCTCCTGAGGGGATGCCGTTTCTCGAGTCGGCGCGCATCGACGGACGTATTCTCGCTTTCACGCTGGCGGTAAGCCTGGTGTGTGCCGTGGGGTTTGGGCTTGCTGGCGGGCTGGGCCGCGTGCGAGCCGAGGCGCTGACCAGCCGGGCTGGACTGGGAACGGGCGCACGGCATGCGCGGATGCGTCAGGCGCTGGTGATGGCGCAGATTGCGATGAGCCTGCTGCTGCTGGCTGGAGGCGCGCTGCTGGCACGCAGCTTCTGGAACCTGCAGCGGCAGGATATTGGCATGAACGATGCCAACGTCGTGACCGGTGCGATTGCGCTGGGGCAGACGGCGTTTCCCACGCGGCAGAGCCAGATGGCGTTCTTCACGCAACTGGAGCGGAACCTGCGCTACGGGCCTGGAATTACCGCGGTGGCGGTCAGCGACTCGGTGCCGCCCGGCGGTGTGCATGGAGAGCAGGTTTACGCTTCGCTGCGCGTGGACGGAAAACCGAAGCTGGCCTCGGGCACCGGGGGGAATATTGCCTGGCGATGGGTGACGCCGGATTATTTTCGTGCGCTGGAGATTCCCATGGAGGAGGGCAGCGGGTTCACCGACGATGAGCTTGGATCGGAAGCCCGGTTTGTCGTGCTGAGCCGGGCGCTGGCGCAAAGGATGTTCGGGGGAGAGGATGCGGTGGGGAAACAGATCCACTTGGCGTCGAATGCGCCGGTGGACCAGGATCCGGCATACACGGTGGTGGGAGTGGCAGCCGATGTGAAGAACGGCGGGCTGGCCGGCGGCGATTTGCCGGAGTATTACCGGCTGCGGCGCAATCGCGCGGACGATTGGAACCGCAACGGCGTGGTGATCGTGAAGTCGAGCCTGCCCGCGGGCAAAGCGGAGCAGTGGCTGCGCGCGCAGATTGCCACGCTCGATCCCACGCTTCCGGTGGAGATCAGGACCATGCGCGAGCGGGTGGGCAAGCTGGCCGATCAACCGCGGTTCGAGATGCTGCTGGTGAGCTACTTCGCGTGTGCGGGCTTGCTGCTGGCCATCGTGGGGCTCTACGGCGTGATGGCGTTCCTCATGTTGCAGCGGCGGCAAGAGATGGGCGTTCGCATGGCGCTGGGCGCGGCTCGAGGCCATATAGTGCGGCTTGCGCTCGCGGGCGCGATGCGAATGGTGTTGCCCGGAACGCTGCTGGGGCTGGCTCTGGCCTATGCCGCTTCGCGCGCCTTGGGGAGCATGCTGTTTGGTGTGGGCCCGCATGATCCTGGGACGTTTCTGGCGGTGACGCTGCTGCTGGTTGTTGCGGCGGTCGTTGCGGCGCTGGTTCCGGCGACGGCGGCGGCCCGGGTGGATCCAGCGGAGACGCTGCGGTCGGAGTGAATCCGCCAGGATGCAGGTCTATTCGTTGCGCAGGGCCTCCATAGGTTCGGTGGCGGCCGCCCGGCGTGCTGGGATCCAGGCGGCGGTGAGCGCAGCGAGTGCAAGAGCGGCGGAGACCCCGGCGAGGATCGGCACATCCCAGGAGCGGACGCCGAAGAGAAGGCTCCGCAGGAATCCTCCGGTAAGGCAGGACGCGCCGACGCCGAACACGACGCCAAGCAGAACGAGCCAGACGGCTTCCTTCAGGATGAGCCGGCCGATGGCGAAACGTTGCGCGCCCAGTGCCATGCGGACCCCGATTTCGCGCGTACGCTGACTCACCGAGTAGGCGACCACTCCGTAAAGCCCGATGACGCCGAGCAGAAGGGCACACCCGGCGAACCCCGCCACGAGCGATGCCGACGAGCTGCGAAGATAAGAGGCCTCGCCATTATGGATGTGCTCGGTCATGGTGAATTCGTTGCGCACGCCGATCTGCGGATCGAGCTTGTGGATCGCGGCGACGAGCGCGGGGAGCGCGTTCGCGGGGTCTTGCGCGGTGCGAACCACAAGGAACGAACCGTTGCCAGGGTGCTGGTTGACCGGAAAATAAACCGCGGGGCGAATGGGTTCATTCAGCGCGCCTTCGCGGATGTCGTCGACGACTCCCACGATCTTGCTGAGCGAGTTATGTGAGAGCGCCTGGTCGCCGATGGTTTGCCCGATGGGGTTTTGCCCGGGAAAGAACTGCTGGGCCATCGTCCGGTTGATGAGGACAACGGATGGATGCGACGCGTCATCGGTGTCTGTAAAGAAGCGTCCGCTGAGGAGCCGCGTTTCGACGGTGGCGAAGTATCCGGCGCTGACGGTACTGGACAAGGCCAGTTGCTGCTCACCGCTCCACGGGCGGCCGAGAACGCCGTACGGGGCTGCATCGCAGTTGCAGGTCACCGGCAGATGGGA
>Ga0070684_100003435_pt1 | contig 11897 bp, 9 predicted proteins | sample KBSC723LmetaG_FD_65653 | JGI IMG/M metagenome (GOLD analysis project Ga0070684, IMG submission 65653) | Corn rhizosphere microbial communities from Kellogg Biological Station, Michigan, USA - KBS C7.2-3L metaG | ecosystem: Host-associated > Plants > Roots > Rhizosphere ...
TGGCCGCGACGTCCTGAAGCGCCTTGTTCGAGGGATCGATGCGAAGCACGTTCGCGCCGGCGGTTGAAACGGCGGTCGAAGCATCGGACGCGAATGTACGCTGTGCTGCGACCGCCGCGATCGCAGAAAGAGACTTTCGCAGCTCCGCGGAGCGCGCGTCCGCTTCGGCTTCGACGGTCGGATGTGTGTCACGGGTGACGTCGGTCAGCGATCCCGTGAGTCGTCGCGAAAGATCGAGCTTCTCACGCTCGTTGAGCGCGCGAAGAAGGATTCTCGAGCGCGAGAACGCTTGCTCGAGCTGCGCGAGCGCGGCACGTTCCTGCGTCAGCGCCGGCGGCAGGTCTGCAACCGTGAGTGACGTCGCCGCGCGACTCATGAACCGAATCGCGCGCATCAACGCGATGCGTCCCTGATTCTGCATTCGTCCAGCGGCAAGATCGCTTTCGCCCTCCGCCTCTGCTTCTTCGTTCAGATCCGTGATCGCGGCGTCGGGATTCGGCGCGTCGGCAACCTCGCCGCCCATCATGAATACGAATTCGGCGCGAACCTTCCGTTGCTCGATCGCGATCTCCGAGGACGCGTTCGCGAAATCTTCCGCTGACAACGCCGAGCGTTGCGCTTGGAGACGCTCGGTTTTGAGAATGACCATTTGCTGGCTGACCGCGTAGCGTTCTTGGTCGGGATCGACAGCGAATCCCGGCGCGGCAACACCACCTGGCGCGATGATCTCGGCAATGAAGGAATCTGACTCCGACGGAGTCGATCCAGGTCGTCGATCGGTGACGAGCGCGCGATAAACTATCATGTCGCCGGGCGTGAGACCGAGTCCTTCGAGCGACCAATGTGTTCGCGCGGTCCACGTTCGCGCATCGGTCCGCGAGATCGTGATGGGAACGTCGCCTTCGACGAAGGTAAATCGCTCGCCCGAGCCGGAGACCTTTGTGTAGTGAAGACGCAGCGACGCGACGCCGATGTCGTCGTTTGCTTCGATCGCGACGTCGATGGGCTGATGCGCGTCGCGAAGGAAGAGATCCTTTCCGGGCGCCGTGATGCGAGCTCGGGGCGGAAGATCAGGAAATACGGATAGTCCGATCAGCCGCCGGTTGCCGGTGCGACCGTCGGCGGCCGGGTCGATCGCGACGTAGCCGTCAGCGTCCGCGACTAGATTGCCCGTGAACATCTCCGACTGCGAGATCGCGAGCGAGTCGCGTCCTTTCAGCGTTTCGATCGCGACTGTTTTCGCTCGAGCGTGAACGGTGAGACGAATCTGGCTTCCCGTGAGAGCCTCGATGCGCACGGGATCGTGAAGCGTCCGTGTCTTCTGCCCAGAGTACGACGGTGGTGTGACGACGACATCGATGCTGTTGATCGTCGGCATCGCGGGTCCGCCGACTCCGCGCTGTGCGGCGGTGCGTTGAGTTGCTCGCTGGCCAACTGCCAACGTCGTCGCCCAGAGGCCCGCGCCCGCGAGCAGCGCGATCAGAGCGTTGCGAACCGGAAACAGCGCGCTCGGATCGAGAGTGCTGACGAGCCGCGCGGCCTCACGAAGCACGACGCCCTGGACATAGTCATTTCTGACGGCCGCGATCGCCGGCGTCGAGGTACGGCTCGTCAGCTCGTCAGCAGTGATCAGCAGGTTGCGACACTTCGGGTCGCGCCGTTCAACCAGTACCGAAACGCGCGGTGCGCGAGTGCGACGTTCGACCGTTCGCGCTACGCCGCACAACAGAACGAGAACAACTGCGACGGTCAGACTCAGGCCGGTGGACCACGCGCCTCGAGCCGCGATCGCAACGACCGAAACGAGAAAGACGGCAACGAAACCAGCGGCTGCGCCTTCGACCGACGCGACGAGAGCGACGCGTCGCCGCGCGCGTGCGAGGAAATCGCGGACGACCGTTGCGTCAGGCCGCGCGATCATGGGTCCGTGGCTGAACAGTCGCCGCGACTGACGCACGCTCTCGACGGAGCAATGCTTCAACGGCGAGAAGTAGAAGAACGATCGCCCAAAGCCAGCGCGCGTCAGATGGCCCGTTCACCGCGTCGACCGACTCCCGCGTTGGCGTTGTGCTCGGCGCGCGTCTCCATGATGCGATCACCGCGCTCGGAGTCGTTGTCGGATCGAGCTCGCCGACCGGCGGAGCGATCGACAACGCGCGCCGAATGGCGCTGAGCAGCATTGCAGAACGAACGCTCGCCGCCGAGTCGTATGAAAACACTAGCAACCGGTGAGCTCCGGCAACCGTATCCTCCGCGGCGATCGCGTTCACGATGCCAGCGACGTCCATGACGACAGGTCCAAGCCTCATCGCCGGGTCCGATGAACCCCATGCCACTGGGACATCGGCGTAGCCGCGCGCTGAAGCAAGCATCGGATCGGATCGCAATCGTGCGACGATCGCGCCGAGGCGCGACGTCGAAACGCGCGCCGATCGCTGGATGAGAGCCCTGCGATCGGGTGCATCAGCAAGAACGACTGTAACGATCGGCAAAGTATCTACCGGGGCCGCGACGCCGAGCGTTCTTGCCGCGGACGTCAAAACTTCAACGGAGGCCCGATCCTTCGCGTCGAAGGTAATTCTTGGTTGCGACTGAACTGAATCGCGCGATCCGATCCTCCAAGACACAACCGTGGGATCCGCGGCGACGTCGACGTGCGCAACGATCGATGCGTCGCGCACAACACTGCGTGTCTGTAACGAACGATCAGATTGCGCGGAGATCGGAATGGCGCGGATACCGATCGCCGACGGAATGCCAGCGATGGTCGTGCTGTCGACCGTTCCCGTTTGAAAATCGGACACGATCACGAGCTCTCGACGAGACGGCTGTGACTCGAGCCACGCGATCGCGCCGCTGATTGCCGAACCAGGTGCGGCTGTCTCGACCACGACGCTGGTTTGCGCATCGCTCGCAATTCGCTGCGCTTCACTGCGTGCCGAGTCGATCGCGCGTCCGCCACTCGGCGTTTGGCGCTGCATGCTCGCACTCGTGTCGATGATGATCGCTCGTGCGATTCGACTGTCAATCGCGGCGCGCCGACTTGCGACGAGGAGCAACGGTTGCGCGAGCGCGGCGACAGCAAACGCGAAGATTGCGACTCGCGTCGCGAGCAGAAGCAGATCGTGCAAACGCGTTCGGCGCGTCGGCGGAAGCTCGGCGATCTCGATGAAACGGAGCGACGGGAAGGAACGTCGCGGCGCTTTATCCCGGCCGAGCAGGTGGATGAGAACCGGAATCGCAACCGAGGCGAGTCCGAGCCACGCCGACGGATTCTGCCAGATCACCTGGAACCACCGTGCATGATCGAGGCGGGCTCGGTCGACGCGATTCGGCGGGCGCGACGCAGCAGATAGTCGCGAAGCGCAGCAGCAGGCGGCGTGTCCGTAATGAGCAACGAGTGATCGACGCCGTCGCGAAGTGCACTCGTTCGGCAGCGATCGAGGAAGTCCTTCATCGCAGATCGATACCGCACGTTCGCCGCCGCCGCGTCGACTAGACGTCGTTCGCCCGACTCGAGATCCTCGAGCTCGACCTGGCCCGAGAATGGGAGCTCCGTCTCGGCCCGCGAGATGAGTTGGAGCATCACGACATCGTGCCCGCGCTGAACGACATGGCGAATCTCACGCCGCGTCGCGTCTTCGGCATCATAGAAGTCTGAAATGATGACGACGAGACCACGACGCTGCAGCAGCTGCGCGCCGCGAGAGATTGCGCGTGGCGGATCCCAGGCGCCGCCGGCCGTCAGCCGATCGATGCGCGAGAGCAGCGATCGCAAATGCACGCGACCGCCGCGCGCCGGGACATACGTCAGCTTGTCGCCGGTCATCGACATGAGACCGACCGCGTTGCCTTCCTCTGACGCGAGGTACGCAAGCGCCGCCGCGGTGATCGCGCCGTAGCGAAGCTTCGACATTCCAGTCTCTGGAAATCCCATCGACGCGCTCGTGTCGAGCACGATCATCATGGAGAGATTCGTCGTCTCGAGATACTGCCGCGTGTAAAGCCGGTCGCTCCGCGCGTACAGCTTCCAGTCGAGATGCTTCAGATCGTCGCCGGCGCGATACGGACGATGCTGCTTGAACTCTGTGCTGTATCCGTGAAATGGACTTCGGTGTCCACCCGTTCGAAGTCCTTCGACGATGATGCGTGCCGCGAGCTCCAGATCGTCGATCGCCGCGACAACGTCGGCGCTCAGCGCGCTCGATGTGGCGGGGGACGACGGAGGAGGAGGCATGAGAAGCGCGCGCGGTCGCGCGAGAGAATCAGGGCTTCACGGCGGCGAGCAGCTTTCCGATGACGTCGTCTGGCGTGACGCCGTCCGCTTCCGCTTGAAAGTTCACTAATAGACGATGCCGCAGTACCGGCAGCGCGACGCTTCGAACGTCGTCCAACGACGGAACCGTACGGCCATCGAGCAGCGCGGATGCCTTTGCGCCGAGCAACAAGGCTTGGCCCGCGCGCGGTCCGACACCCCAGCGAACCCATTCCTTCACCGGTTGCGGAGCGGTCGGATCAGCAGGCCGAGTCGCACGAACGAGTCGCAGCGCGTAGTCGACAATATTTGCCGCAGCAGGCAGATGTCGAACGAGAAGTCGGGCCGCTTCGAGCTCTCCACCCGTCGCCACATGCCGCGCTGAGTGATCGGCGCTCGTCGTCGTCTCGGCGAGGATGCGACGTTCCTCGTTCGCGTCCGGATAGTCGATGACGACGTTCAGCATAAACCGGTCGAGCTGCGCTTCAGGGAGCGGGTACGTGCCTTCCTGCTCGATCGGGTTTTCGGTGGCGAGGACGAACAACGGACGATCGAGCGGATAGCGAACCCCGCCGACCGTGACCTGATATTCCTGCATCGCCTCGAGGAGCGCAGCCTGGGTGCGTGGCGGGGTGCGATTGATCTCGTCCGCGAGGATGATGTTCGCGAAGACAGGACCGGGGATGAATCGCACATGTCGCTTGCCGCCCGCGGCGTCTTCTTCGATGACCTCCGTCCCAAGGATGTCGGAGGGCATGAGGTCCGGGGTAAACTGGATGCGGCTGAACTTCAAGCTGACCGCATCCGCGAGCGTTTTGATCAGGAGCGTCTTTGCGAGCCCTGGAACGCCTCGAAGCAGACAGTGACCGCCGGCGAACAGGCAGGTAAGAATCTCTCGTCGCACCTGCTGCTGGCCGATGATGACCTGACCGATCTCATCATTAAGGCGCGAAACGAGGGCCGCGGCTTCCTCGAAAGGGAGGGGCGGGGCGCTGGATGGTATTGGAGGAGACTGGACGGCCACGGGTGAGAACACTAGTTGGCCGAGCAGCGCTGGGCCAGAAATGGAGTTGTAGTCGCTTGGTGAGACAACGGCGGGCCGACCGCCAGCGCTGAACAAGGGCGTTCCCTTCCTTATAATGGCGGGCGCCGCAAAGCCAGAGTCCCACGGCTGTTATTCCCGCCAAGACATTTGGAGTTGGCCGTAGACCGTCTCTGTGGTACTGTAAAGAACCGACGGGCAGTGGCCGAAACCTTGGTCATGGAGTGGCGCTTCGCGACGTCGGTCGTCCAGCTTGGGCGGGTTTCTATTCACAGGCGCCGCAGCCGACCCGCATGCTGTGTGTGTGAGGGCTCGGTTCCCTGCCTTTGCCTCGCACTTCGTTTTTAGGCTCTATGTCTTCGTCTGCGCCGCTCCTGAGTTTGGCCGCAACAATCGAGATGCATCTCGGAAGTGGCATCACCGTCGAAGGTGAAGTCGGCCGAGGTGGCATGTCGCGTGTGTACTCGGCGCGGAAGAAAGGCTCGGATGAGCGGCTCGCCATCAAAGTGATGGTGAACCGCATGAACAACTCGATGACATCGGAGAAGCCGGAGCTACAGGAACGCTTCCTTCTCGAGATGCGCATCCTTCAGAAGCTGCAGCACCCGCACATTCCGCCGGTACTCGAAGCGGGCGAAGCGAACGGCATGTTGTATTTCGTCATGCCGTTCATCGAAGGCGGATCGCTGCGTTCGCGCATTCGGCATGAAGGAAAGCTTCCGCTTCGCGATGCACTGATCATCGCGCGCGACACGGCCGACGCTCTCGGCCACGCGCATATCAACGGCGTCATTCATCGCGATGTGAAGCCCGACAACATGCTGCTCTCGCCAACGGGCGGTGTGTTCCTTCTCGACTTCGGCATCGCGCGCGCGCCGAGCCTTTCCCCGAACGACGTGCTCGACAAGCCGGGCTACGTGATGGGCACGGCCGAGTACACGAGTCCCGAGCGTGTTCGCGGTGGCCGTCCGGAAGACGCACGGTCCGATCTTTTCTCGCTCGGCGCGGTGTTGTGGGAGATGCTCACGGGGAAGACCCCGTTCCCCGGCGGCGTGCGTCCTCTGATGAAGGAAGTCGGTGCGGAGCTCACGCTCGATCTCTCGTTGCTGCCGCCATCGATACCGGATGATGTGGTCGGCGTGCTGAGAAAGTCGCTTGCCGCCTATCCGTCGGACCGCTACGCGACCGCGCGAGCGATGTCGAATGCGCTGAGCGTTTCGCTCGAGCGTCTCGACGAAGCAGCCGCCTAGGCTCTACTTCCAAAAAAACGAAGCAAGCAAAGCGATCGCGGCGCCGCCCATGACGAGCGCCGCGATGCCACCGACGACATTCAGCGCCCAGCCATTTCGGTGCTGACCCATCACCTTGTCGTTGTTGCAGACGACGAGGATGATGACGATGAGCGGTGGCGCCATGAGACCGTTCACGACCGCTGCCCACAGCAGCAGCTTGATTGCGTCGAGCTTCGCGAAGTTCAGGACCATCCCGATGACCATCGCGGCGACGATGACGCCGTAGAAATTCGCGGCTGATCGCGGCCGCTCATTCATTCCGCGTCGCCATGCCGCTGCCTCGGCCACGGCGTACGCACCCGATCCCGCGAGCACGGGAACGCCGAGCATGCCGGTGCCGATGATACCGGCGGCGAAGAGGAGCTCGGCGGCGCGTCCGGCGAGCGGACGGAGCGCTTGTGCTGCTTGATCCGCGGTTTCGATGTCAGTGATTCCCGCGCGGTGAAGGGTGGCGCCCGCGGTCAGGATGATGAAGAACATGATGAGATTCGAAACGAGCATACCTGTATATACATCGCGCCGGGCGGCGCGGAGCTCGCGTCCGACGGCGCGGCGTGGCCGCGAGCCAAACCGGCCCATGAGCTGCTGATCCTGCTCGGCGTTGAGCGCTGCTTGCCAGAAAAAGAGATAGGGTGAGATCGTCGTCCCCATGATGGCGACGAACATCAGCAAATACTCTTGTGTAAAGGTGACATGCGGCGCGAGAGTCTCGCCGATGACTCGCGCCCAGTGAGGTCTCGCGAGAAAAGCGCCGATGACGTACGCGAACAGCGCGACCGCCAGCCATTTGAGCACGCGCGTCATCGTCTGGTAGCTCGAGAACACGAGCAAGGCGATCACGAGCAGCGTGTAGATCGGCACGAACCAGAACGCCCGTCCTCCGGTGAGGAGCACGGTGGCCGCGGCCATACCGGCCAGGTCGGCCGCGATGTTCACCGTGTTGGCGAAGAGAAGAAGACCGCACGCGATCCAGAGCATCCATCGCGAGTAGTTCTCGCGAAGAACGCCGGCGAGACCGTTGCGCGCGACGATTCCAATTCGCGCGCACATGAGTTGAACGGCGCACATCAACGGAAAGCTGAGGATCGCTGTCCAGAGCAAACCGGTTCCATACGCAGCGCCCGCTTGCGAATACGTCGAGATGCCGGATGGATCGTCGTCGGCCGCGCCCGTGATGAGACCGGGGCCAAGCTCGCGAGCATACGTCGACATTTTCGCGCGCGAGCTTCGGTCGTAATCGCGCGAGGGACGTGGACGATCTCGTCGGTCGCTTGGCCTTTTCGTGGCGTCGATCGGTTCAAACTCGGCGGACACGGGCGTTTGATTCGCGGTGGATTTGCCAGCGACCTCTCATCGAGCGGCTAATCGCCAAGTCCGTGCCGAACCGACCTTTGCGGTGCGATTGTCTTACGCATCGACGATACTGTCGCGATGTTCGTCGGTAGACGGACTGTAGCATTTTCTGATCAGGAGTCTTTCATGAAACCGCGATCGGCGCTCGCAATGATTTGCGCAATTGGGCTCGCGAGATCGGCGATCGGCGCGCAGGCCTCGTCGCGTCCGAACGAGCTCTCGAGCGCCGAGCGTGGCGCCGGCTGGCGGTTGCTGTTCGACGGAAAGACGTTCGCCGGTTGGCGCGGCCTCGGCTATGACAGCGTTCCGACCGCCCATTGGAAAATTGTAAATGGGGCGATCGAGAAGGTTTCGCGCGACGATGTGCCGAAGACGTCGGACGGTCGGCCGGCAAGCGGCGGCGACTTGATGACCGTCGACACCTTCAAGGATTTCGAGCTCGCGTTCGAGTGGAAGGTGACGCGCGGCGCGAACAGCGGCGTGAAGTACAACGTGTCGGAGGAATTCTCACAGCAGCACGGATCGACTCACGCGGCGCTCGGCTACGAGTATCAAATCGAAGACGACGTGAATGGCGACGATGTCTCGCCGCCGTCGCATCTCACAGGCGCTCTGTACGATGTATTTCCGGCGAGCGCAGAGAAGCGATTGAATCCGGTCGGTGAGTGGAACAGCTCGCGCATCGTGTTCCGCGGGAACCACGCCGAGCATTGGCTCAACGGCAAAAAGATCGTTGAATTCGATCTCGGAACTGCGCGCGTCGACTCGGCACTCGCGAAGAGCAAATACAGATCGATCAAGGGATTTGCCGACCGGCGGACGGCGCACTTGGTCCTTCAGGACCACAATGATGAGGTCTACTTCCGCGACATCAAAATTCGGGAGCTCAAACGATGAGCGTCCCGAGTCGCGGTTCGACTACGGCTTGTCTCTCACGCCGACGACTGGACGCCGAGACGTCTCCGTGACGCCGTCCGCGGACGACGACCACCGCGTTCCAATGAGCGAGTCGCCGTGGACACTGAGCTCGAGCTTGGTTGTCATCGGTTGAATGCCGTGGATGTGCTCTTTGAGGAACTCGACGATCTCGCGGCCGAGCTCCGAGAAGTAGCCCTCGGCATTCGTGACGTTCGGGTCGACCTCGAGGCGTGCCGTCTCTCCCCGCGCGATACCGACCAAGGTCCTCGGCGGCTTCGGCGACTCTCCGATGGGCGACATCGACTGCCATTCGCCGAGGATCGAATCGCCTTTTTGGCGGAGGCTGACGCGTACGCTGTCGGTCACGATCTGTGACGTCACCGAACCCATGTGGCCGACCCGCACCTCGCGTTCGTAGCGGACGAGCCATTTGCCGGTGACTTTCGACTGCGCTCCTGCTTCAAATGACACAACGAGCGTGAGGGCGAGGGCCGCGAGGGATTGGCGCATGACCGACGTTAGCCAGACATCGCGTGATCATTGTTAGAAGGGGATAAAACCCGAAATCCGGGTGCTGTAGATTCTCTTCGACCGGGGTTTTTGGAACCGGGGAATAAACCGGCAAAAGGGCGAGTCTTGATTGGCGACATGCGCCGCGCCCCCAGAACTGACCAATACTGATGTCGCATAGAGACATCGACCGATTCGAGCGGATCATCGTCCCGCACATGGACGATGCGTACACGCTCGCGCGATATCTTCTTCGCGACGAACACGATGCCCAGGACGTGGTCCAAGACGCTGTCCTGCGTGCACTTAGATACTTCGACGGCTATCGCGACGGCGACGCCCGAGCCTGGCTCCTCGCGATCGTCCGCAACTGTTGTCTCACCTTTCAGCGCCGCAACAAGTCAGGGAAGACGATCATCCCTCTGAGCGACACGGCGCCGATCTCCGATGGCCGGGAGACCGACGCGCTCGCGATTCAGCGATCGGACCGCGACGCGCTCCAGAAAGCGGTCGAAGCGCTCCCGACCGAATTCCGCGAGGTCATCGTGCTTCGCGAGATCGAGGATCTCTCGTACAAGGAGATCTCCAACGTCGTCGGCGTTCCGGTGGGGACCGTGATGTCGCGTCTCGCCCGCGCGCGCAAGCGCCTCGCGAACGCTTTGGGAATGCAGGCCAAGGAGGCCGGCTGATATGCAATGCGCTGAATGTCGTGAGCTGCTCAGCGGCCACATCGACAAGGAGCTCATGTCGAAAGAATCACAGGACGTCGAAGCGCATATCGCCGAGTGTGCGGAATGCGCGCGCGAGCATGAGGCGCTCGCTGCGACGTCTCAACTATTGAAGCAGAGTCTCGTGCGTCATTCCGCCCCCGACGTTCTCAAAGCCAGAATCCGAAACGCGATCGCGCAAGAAGCGGACGCGTCCGACTCGCCGGTTGCGCCGAAGCGGTCGAGGTACGGTCATTGGGTTCGCCTCGCCGCTGCCTGCGCGGCGGTCGCGGTCATCTCGAGTGGCGTCACGTACGAAACCCTGACTCGCGGCGGCGGCCCAAAGGGGCTTGCGGACGACATCATCACGAGCCATGTGAGATCTCTCATGGCTGGGCATCTCACGGACGTCGTGTCGAACAACACGCACAACGTGAAACCGTGGTTCAACGGCAAGACCGATCTCTCACCAACTGTTCCGAAGCTCGACTCCATCGGCTTTCCGCTCCTCGGCGGACGTGTGGATTATGTCGAAGGACATCCGGTCGCCGCGGTCGTGTACACGCGTCGCCAGCACGTCATCAACGTTTACTCATGGTCGCGCCGGGGACCAAACACGGATCCCATCGCGGTCACCGGCGACAAGGGATATCACCTTGTCGAATGGCGTCGGGACGGGATCGAGCAGTGGGCGGTGTCCGATCTGAACACCGCCGAACTGATGGACTTCGCTCGAGCGTTTACGGCGTCACGATGATCTTGCCCTGCATCTTCGGGTGCAGGGAGCAGAAGTAGTCGTAGGTCCCCGGAGTCGTGAGGGTCACGTTGAACTTCTGATCGGTGTCGAGCACCGTTGACTGCTTGAAGCGGTTCTGGACGTTCACGATGAGGTGCGGGACGTCGTCATTGTTGATCCACGTGACCTTCGTGCCCTTCGCGACCGTGAGAGTCGGAGGCGTGAAGTTGAAGTTGTCGATGCCGATCTCGTTCGGTCCGAGCTTCACCGCCTTCCGGGCGTTCTTCTTCATGTTCATTGCTTCGTGCGATGCGGCCTCGAAAGCCGGCGCGAGTCCGGACAACGTCGAGTCGACGACGGCGAGCGATCCGCGACCAGGAATGAACGTCACGTTCGCGATGCCGAGTACGGACTTGAGTCGCGTCGGGTCGACGACCATCGGGCCAGGCGACGGCGCGGTGCCGGGTGTCGGCTGCGGAAACGCGGTGGACATCGCGGTGTGGAAGGTCATGTGTCCTTCAACCTTCTGCATGATCTGGTGAATGTGGCCGTTGAGCACAGTCACTGAACCAAATCTCTTCAGCAGCGAGAGCGCTTGTTCTGAATCGTCCGTGCCCCAACCCCATTCCGGATAGACGGTCCACAGCGGAACGTGCGCGAAGAGGACAATCGGTGTGCTGCTCTTCAAGCTCGCCGTGTCCTTCTTCAACCACGCGATCTGCTCGGCGCCGAGGGTGCCAAGTCCGCCGGCTTTCAGATCGAGGACGTTGACGAGACCGATGAAGTGGACGCCGTTGTAGTCGAAGCTGTACCAGCCGCCGCCATTCGTGTCTTTGCCGTAGCGCTTGAGGTAGGTCGCACCGTTGTCGCCGGCGACGTCGTGCTCACCGGGGACGTAGAAAATCTTGTCGGTCTTCACGCTTTTGAGGACCTCGTTCGCGGTGTCGAACTCTTCGGCTTTCGCGAGCTGCGTGATGTCGCCGGTGTGAATGACGAACGCCGGCGCTTGGGGGAGCGCGTTCAATTTGCTGACGGCTTCCTGCAGCGTCGCGGTAACGTCCTTGTTCGCTTCCTTATTGAAGCC
>Ga0070684_100003437_pt1 | contig 11885 bp, 10 predicted proteins | sample KBSC723LmetaG_FD_65653 | JGI IMG/M metagenome (GOLD analysis project Ga0070684, IMG submission 65653) | Corn rhizosphere microbial communities from Kellogg Biological Station, Michigan, USA - KBS C7.2-3L metaG | ecosystem: Host-associated > Plants > Roots > Rhizosphere ...
GAGCTCGCGGCGCCTCGCCTGCTCGAGCAGCCGACGCGAACACCACCGGGTGACGGACGCGTTGCCGCGGAATGTTCCGCGAACGAGCTTGCCGGTGCGTGTCCACTCGTCGAGTCGCTCCTCGACCCATTCGCGATCGAATGCGTATCGCGCGAGAACGTCGTCCATCGAGATCGCGCCGCCGAGCGATACGAAGCGAACGAGGAGATCGCGGCGCGCGGCGAGCGTTGTGATCGCCGATCGTCGGAGATTCTCAGGAACAACATCGACTGCCGTTCGTTCAACGAGCTCGATCCCCGTGCGAACCGTATCAATCGCATCGGCGCCGAACGCCGCGAGATACGTCGGATAGCTTTCGGTGAGAACGATCCTCGGCGCCTTTCCGCCGGCTGTTGGAACGTCGATCCCGACTGCGCGACCGCGATCGAGGAGCTCGTTCACCGGATCTCCCCGCCTGCCTTCCTCGATCGTCGCGACACGCGCGTTCAACTCTTCTAACGACAGGTCCGACGCCCGGTCGAGTAAGGCCGCGAGCTCGTCAGCCGTTCGGGCTCGCGAGGTTGGCGCCGTTCCGCGTCGACGCGCGAGCATCGACTCCAACATCTCGAGTGTCGAATCGTCCGCGCCCTCGCTTCCCATCAGTTCGTCGAGCAACGCTCGGTCGAGCGACAAGAGCGCGGCTCGCTGCTCGGCGCGCGGTGCGTCGTCCGCGTACATCCAGTCCAACACAAACCCAAACTGCAACGACGCCGCGAACGGGGAGGGCAATTCTGTCTCGACCGATCGCAAGCCAACGCTCCCCGCCGCGATGTCGTTCAAGACCTTCACGAGCGCCGGCAGATCGAACGCGTCTTGCAATACGTCGCGATATGTCTCGACGAGAATGGGGAAGGACGGAAATTCCTGCACGGCCTGCAGCAGATCAGCTGACTTGAGACGCTGAAGCCAGAGCGGCATTCGTCGTCGCGGATTCCCTCGCGGCAACAGCAGCGCGCGTCCCGCATTCATTCTGAACCGCGACCCGAACAGCGACGACGAACCGACCTCCTGCAATACTCTTCGTTCAGCCTCGTCGGCGCTGAGCTCCCGCAGGACCGAGACAGGCAGCCAGTCGCGAAGACTGGGCAGTCGGAGCATGATGCCTTCGTCGGTCGTCTGTCCTTGGATCTCGAAGCCGGTGCCGTCGCGCGAATTCCGCTTCGTGCCGCTCGCCTCTCGCCGCAGCCACTCTCCCACACGACTCGCCAGCGCCATTCCCCACGGTGCGTTCACCCGTCCGCCAAACGGCGCATGAATGACGACGCGCACGGCGTAGGTCTCGTCGCGGAACTGCTCGATGATGAGAGAACGCTCATCGGGGACGATCCCGGTTGAAACGCGCTGCTGATGGACATACTCGACGAGGGACCGTGTCGTCTCGATATCCGCTTGGTAGTGCTGCGCGAGTGCGGCCATCTGCTCGTCCGTCCGAACGGCATCGAGCTCGCGACGGAGCTCGCCGATGCGCGGAGCCAGATGCGCCGATCGCGCCGCGAATTCGCCGTGCCAGAAGGGCATCCGTGCCGGCGCGCCGGGCGCGGGAGTAACGATCACGCGGTCATGCTCGATCGCGCCGATTCGCCACGTCGACGACCCGAGTTGGAACACATCGCCGACCCGGCTCTCGTGCACGAACTCTTCGTCGAGCTCTCCGAGTCGTGTGCGATCGGGAAGGTTGACGGTGTAGAGTCCGCGATCGGGAATCGTTCCGCCTGACGTAATGGCGACCATGCGCGACCCGCGCGACGACGTCAGCGTATCGTTGACGCGATCCCAGCTCATGCGCGCGTCGAGCTCCGACGCGACGTCCGACGGATACTTACCGGACAGCATCGACAACACTTCGTCGAACGCCGCGCGCGTCAGCCCATGAAAGGGATACGCGCGACGAACGAAGTCGAACAAGCGCTCGCTCGTCCAATCGTCGTCCGACGCGACGATCGCGACCAACACCTGCGCGAGGATGTCGAGCGGATTCTGAATGACGCGCGTCGGTTCGACATCGCCGTCGAGCATGGCGCGAACGACGGTCATGAGCTCCATCCCGTCGTCGCGGAACGTCGGCAGAAACACGCCTCGGCTCACCGCGTCGAGCGTATGCCCGGCGCGGCCAACTCGCTGGAGGCCATTCGCGACGCGCTTTGGCGACTGAAGTTGCAGCACGAGATCGACGGATCCGATGTCGATGCCGAGCTCCAATGAGCTCGTGCTGATCAGCGCGCGGAGTGCCCCGGCCTTTAGCGATTGCTCTAGCGTCAGCCGGCGTTCCCGAGACAGCGAGCCGTGGTAGGGAAGCGCGATCTCCTCGCCGGCGAGCGCATTGAGGCGCGCCGCCATCTTCTCGGCCTGTGCGCGGTTGTTGACGAAGACGAGCGTCGTCCTCGAGGTCCGCATGTATTGCAACACGAGCGGCGTGACGGACGACCATATCGTCCCGCCCACGTGTGCAAGATCTTCGACCGGCGACTTGATCGACAGCTGGAGTTGTTTGACCAATCCGCAGTCGACGATGGTGCATCTTCTGGCATCTTCCCGAGGGAGCTTCTTGTCCTCGTCATCCCGAGGGAGCTTCTTGTCCTCGTCATCCCGAGGGAGCGAAGCGACAGAGGGATCGCTTTCCATCCGACGCGTCGGAACTGCCTTGCCGCGAAAGCGATCCCTCGCTTCGCTCGGGATGACACCACCGGTGAGGAACCGCGCGATCTCCTCCAGCGGACGCTGCGTCGCCGACAGGCCAATCCGCTGCGGCGGTTGCTTCGCCAGCAACTCGAGTCGCTCGAGCGTCAGCGCGAGATGCGCGCCGCGCTTCGTCCCAGCCATCGCGTGAATCTCGTCGACGATCACCGCTCGCACACCACTGAACATTCCGCGGCCGCGAACCGTCGTCAGCATGATGTGCAGCGACTCGGGCGTCGTGATGAGAATGTGTGGCGACTTGCGAATCATCCGCGCTCGCGCCGATTGCGGTGTGTCGCCCGTGCGCACCGCGACCCGAATCTCTGGGAAGATGTCTCCCGCTTCCGTGAACCGCTCGCGAAGCTCGGCGAGTGGCCGCTCGAGATTCTTCTGGATGTCGTTGTTGAGCGCTTTGAGCGGCGAGATGTAGAGGATCTGCACCGCGTTCGGCAACGGTCCGTCGAGACCGCGCACGATGAGCTGATTCAGCTCCCACAAAAAAGCGGTGAGCGTTTTGCCCGTTCCCGTTGGTGCGAGAATGAGCGTGTGCTCACCGCTTGCGATCGCCGGCCAGCCCTTCTGCTGCGGCGCGCTCGGTGTCCCGAGAGTGGAGCGAAACCACTCTCGGACGACCGGATGAAACGGCTTAAGTGCTGATGGAGTGCGCGGGGCCACTCACGATGATATCACGAGCGGGGAGTTCAGCGTTAGCCGGAGCGGCGCGCCCGCTGGAAGACAGGCCTGCCACTTCGTTCCGCCGATGTGCGACGCCGCTGCGCCCGCCGCCGCACCGCCCGCCGCGCCGATGATCGTTCCTTTCGTGTTGTGGCCGATCATCTGCCCGAGAATCGCGCCGGCAATCGCTCCGCCAATGACTTTGGTTTTGTCCGTTCCCTGATTCGGATCGGAGACTTTCGTCTTCTCTAATTGTCCCGTCGGAGAAACGGTCGCGTCGACATTGTACGTCTTGTCATTCACCACAACTGACCGCACGCGGAACGACACGGTCGCATTGTCGGGATTGTCAGCCGGAGGCACCTGGGCGACTTCGAGAACGACTGCCGAGCCGGCCGGAAGCACCGCGCCATTCGTTCCGGTGATCGCTTCGTTCAGTGTTGCGACCATCTTGTCGCCCGGCATGTTCGTTCCCGAGCAAACCTTCGAGCCACTCGTCAGTCCGGCCGAACTCCCTGCGCCGATCTCGGCCTTCGCGACCACTGGCCCTGGGACGGAAATCGGTGCTGGAACTGGCGTTACCTGAGTCGGAGCCGGTTGAGGCGGAGGCGTCGGGGCCGGCGCCTGCTGTTGGGGCCGCGGTTCCGGTTTCTTCGGCTGACGCGTGTTGGCCTTTGGCGTCGGCTCGTGCTCGACGGTCGTCGGGCGAGTCTTGACGCGCTGCGGCTCCGGAGCGGGCGCAACGGTTGTGTCCTGGAAGGTCGGCGCTGCTTGCGTCTGCTGGCCGGCGAGAGCGAGGTCGCGGGACAGCGCCGAGTCCGAGGCCGACTTCGAGGCTTCGCGACTACAGGCCGCGGCCGCGATGAGAGCGGCGCTGAGAAAACGCAGCGAAGGCTTTCTCGCCAGCGGGGATTTCATGGTTGGCTCCAGATGGTTCGTCTTAAAGACAATCATCTTACCCCGTTTCACCTATGGGGTTCGGGCCTGCGGAGAGCTAAGAATCTCGATTCGCCGTCCTCCGCGCTTCTCCGCGGGTCCGCCTGAGGCAGCCGTTTCTGTCGTGCTGCTGTTCCGCTCTACCCGACCTCGACAGTCGTCAAATCATTCGGGTTTGTAACCGGCACAACCAGCGGCAGATACACACTGAACGTGCTCCCCTCGCCGTAAACGCTCTGAACGGTCACGGAGCCGCCGAGCCGCTCGAGCAGTTTGCGCGTGATGCTGAGTCCAAGCCCCGTTCCGCCGAACTCGCGCGTCCGCGACTGGTCGACCTGCCGGAAATCTTCCCAGATCGCCTGCAGATCCGACTGCCGAATCCCGATCCCCGTGTCGACGACATCGATTCGCACTCCGCCCTGCGCATGATGCGCCTCGACCGATACGCGTCCCCGGTTCGTGAACTTCACCGCGTTCGACAAAAGATTGAGCAGCACCTGCTTGATCTTTGTCCGGTCGGAATGAATCACGGGGCTGTCCGGCGGAACGTCGATCACGAACTCGAGCTGCTTTTTTCTCACCATCGGCTCGATTTGCTGCGTGACCTCGAGCGTCACGTCGCGCAATGACACCGCCTCGAGATGCAGCGGCATCTTGCCGGCTTCGATCTTCGCCAGATCGAGAATGTCGTTGATGAGCGCCAACAGATGCTCGGCTGCGGCGCGCCCTCGCGCGAGTGCGTCGCGCTGGCGGGGATTCACCTCGCCGAGAACGCCGTCGAGCAGCAACGCCGAGTAGCCGATGAGCGCGTTGATCGGCGTCCGAAGCTCGTGCGACATGCTCGCGAGGAATTCCGACTTGAGCCGATTCGCGCGTTCGACTTCCTGCGACTGCCACTGAAGTCTCGCGTTCTGCTCCGCGAGGTCGGCGGTCGCATCGCGAATGCGCTGCTCGAGCTCACTGTTGAGTTGCTTGAGCGCCTCGTACAGCCGCTCGTTCTCGACCTGCTTCGTGAGATCGTGCAACACGGAGACGATCGCGATCGGCTCGCCGCGATCGTTCTTCACTTTGCCAGAGACGACTTCGACCGGAAACTCGATCCCCGTTCGCGGGTTCACGAGCGACATGCGCTCGCGGCGCGAATTGTCGTCGTTGATCGCGAACTCCGAGATGAACGAGGTGAACTTCGTGTCGTTGCCTCGCACGGACGCGAGCTCTCTCCGATTGCGCGACTGCGCTTCGGTGATCTGAAAGAGCTGCTCGGCCTGATCGTTCATCAGGATGATGTTCGATCGCTCGTCGGTGACGAGAATCGGATCGGCGACGTTTTCGAGGATGAGATTCAGCCGGTCGCGTTCGCCGCGCACCGTGACCTCAGCGTGCCGAACGCGCTGCACCTGCCGTTCGAGCTCGTTGGCCGCGCGCCGCAGGTCGGTGACGTCGCGCAACACGGAGAGGACCGAGTTCTCCGGCCCGACGCGCGCTCCGAGTGGGTGCGCCAGGACCTCGAACAGGAGATCGTAGCCCTCGTCCGGGTCGACGAGGTTCAACTCGCGGGGCCCAGACTGCGGTCCGCCCATCATCGCCGTCTTCGACAGGAATGATGTGAACAGCAAGTTGTTCAGCTCGAGCGCACGCCGTCGGCCGGGAGAGTCGTCGTCACGCGCGTGCAGCAAACGACCCGCGCGCGAGTTCTGCGCGATGATGTCGTTTGCCGCGTTCATGATGACGACCGGATCCGGAAGCGAGTCGACCATCAACGTGAGCCGGTCTCGCTGTTGAGTAAGACGGTCGTTCGTCTCGCGGGCATCTTCAAGCGACATCAGTCGGGCGAGCAGCGGGCTCGCAAGCGTTACGACGTCGAGCGCTTCCATCAGGGCATCGGAGCCTTCGCCGTTCTGCTCCGTGCCTTGAATGAGAACGACGCCCGCCGGTGCGGCGCCAAGAAGACGCTCGGGCGTTTCGAGGAACGTGATGGACGAGGTGGTGAGCAACTCGGCGCCGCGGTGGGCGGGCATTGGCTCGATCGTACCGCGATGTCGAGGCTGCGATAGCGGAAGCGCGATCCACGGAACGATGTGCGCGAGCGCTCTGTGCGGGAGGTGCGCTGTTCCGCGCATAGCACGCATCGTGAGCGCGGCGACGACGATCGGACTGCCGATGTCGCCGATTGATAGTACGACCGGCGGCGGCGTCTCGAAGCCGACAGACGCCACGATGTTCAGATTCTCTCGCGCGGCGTCGAACTGCAGCAGCAGCGCGCGCGGCGTCCGCGCGATCTCCGCGAGCTGCGTCAGGAAGAAGGACGCCGTCGAGTCGAAGTCGGGCGCTTCCGCCAAAGCCGACAGGAGACCAGCGATACGGCGGTCTCCGGGTCCCGCCATACTACGCCTGTCCTATCCGATCAAGCGTTCTTGAGCTCGAGCTGACGCCGGAGATTTTCATTCTCCACGCGCATGCGCTCGAGCTCATCCCCGGCCACGATCTCTCGTGGGCGTGATACCGGTGCGGTGATACCGACGGCCTCGGAGTACTTGAGGTAGGTGTCGATCGACGCCACGACGATACGCGCTTCGACCGTCACCAAGTCGATACCCACCAGCGATACTCGCACCCAAGCATCGATCACGATTCCCTTATCGAGTACTCGATCGAGAACGTCGATGAGGGAACTGCCGCTGGGCGTGCGTTCAACAGCCATGGTTGTTCCGTCCTTAAGCCGGGGTCCGGGACGATGCTTCGTTAGAAAATTATTATTTGCGCGGCGGCTTCGCCGGTGCGCTTTCCTTCGACAATCGCGTGAGCTGTTCTTCGATTCGGTTGAGGCGCGCTTCCATGACGCTATGCTCCGCGAGCATCGAGGCGTCGATTACTCTTCCGGTCAGTCTGGGATCGCTCCGCCACCAGTTCAGGCCGATCTGTTCCGCTTTGTCGATCGAGCAGACGAGCAGCCGAATCTGAATCGTCAGCAGCTCGACATTTGCCAAGTTGATCTTGATGTCGCCCGCGATGACGAGCCCTTTGTCCAAGACACGGTCGAGGATATCGACCAGGCCATGCGATCGCGTTGGATTTACGAGCTCAGGCAATCAGGGGCTCCGATTTGGGTTCTGCGAAGCTTTACCGCAGCCGGCCCAATGGCCCGAGATCGATGTTCAGATCGTCGTCCGTCAAGCCAAACGTCGCTTTCAACTCCCCCATGCGATGGTTCAGCTTGAGGAGCGCCATGCCGACCCGCTCGATCTCCTCGTCGCTCAGCGTTCCACCATCCATCCGCCGAATCGCTTGGTGTTCCAGGACTTCGCGAAGCAGTTCTACCACCGTCAGCACAAGTCGCGCAAGTCCCTGTTCGACGTGCTCCGGATCGGCGTTGATGCGCTCGGGAAGGGAACGAGCGATCGCGCGCAACGCCGCCTCGGCAGGGTCCTCTTGCGACGGGTGTGAACCGACTTCGCGACCCTCGCCGTCCATCAATCCAGGCAAGTTCAGTCCGCCAGATTCATGCCGTGTACGCTACCCGTGTCAGACTTCAATCCCGAGAAGCTGTACGGTGCCCGCGGACCGATGACGAGGAACTGAAATTCCAATCCACGATCGACCAAAGCAACCGCGCGTTTGAACTCGGCGACGTCGTCTCGGGACAACAAGTTCGAGATGGTCCGGAATGGCCCCGACAGATGATTCAGCGACTTGCGGACGATGTCGCCCGTCGCATCCGCAACCCGCCGAGCCAGCGCGTCGGTCGCCCGGGCCGCCGATCCCGTCGCCGCCTCTCGCGACCGCAACGTCTCGAGATACTTCCGCCCGCTCCCCGCGACGTCCGGCTCGAATATCTCCGGAATCACTGGCTCGAGCTCGCGAAGCATCCGCCGCGTCGACGGCGTGATGAGGATGGTTATCTCGACGAGTCCCTGAATCGACGACAAGAGTTTCTCGATCAACGGGCTCCGCTGCGATAGGGCGTCGCGGCACGCAGCGTCGTCCGGGAACCGCTGTCCAAAGCGGGCCGGAACCGGAGTCGCTCCGAGCTCCAACGCCGCCTCGACCACCGCGTCATGGCACTTCACGCCGTCGATCGACACGGGAACGTTTCGTTCCACGTCGCTGACCCACGCGACGACCTCGTTCACAGCCAGCGCACGAACTGCGCCTCCGTCGACGCCCTTCAACCCGACCGGGACTTCCGGCGCGTCGCCAGGCAAGATGCAGTACAAGTGTGTGCTCATCGGAGCGCTCATCCTTTTGTCTCCGGTGCAAGGAGCCGATCGACCCCCTGATCGATCGACCGACGCATCGCCGTCTCGACCGATGTGAGCAACACACGGAGGTCGACCATTAGCAAGTCGACGTCCGCGATCGAGATCGTCACGGTTCCTGAGATCACGACACCCTTGTCGAGGACATGATTGAGCAGATCGCCGAGCACGAGTCGCTCGACCTCGACGGCATCTTCGTCATCACCGTGCTCCATCGCTGTCGTCCCCGGTGTCATCCACGAAATGATACGGCGGCCAGGGGCCGGTAAAGTCGAATCGAAAACCGCTGGCGTCGTATTGTTCCACGAGCGCCGTCAGAATTTTCTGAAAGCCTTCGAGCGCCGCCGATGGAACCAGAAACGCCGCGTTCAGCACCATCGTTCCCCGGCTGCCGTCCGTCGGCGTCTTCGGAATCGGCGAACGATCAGCCGCCGTCGCCGCCGGCGACAGCCGCTCGACAATATCGTCGACAATGCGCTGTGTCACGGCGCGCATCTCGGTCTTCTTCTCGCCGTCGAGCTTTCGCTCGAGCAAGTAGCGCTGCCCCGGCGATGCTGCCGCCGCGACCGCCGACATCTCAGCAAGACGCGGACTCAGATCGCCGACATTCTCGAGCAACTCGGCGTCGATGCGATAGACGCGAAGCGCGTACTCACGCCCCTTCGATACTCGCGACAACGTGCGGCCGAGTTGTGTCGCGCGATCGCTCAACATGCGTTGAACCGCTTCTTCGCCGCTGAAGAGCGAAAACATCGGAAGCGGAACGACGGCGCCGTGGTCGCTCGCCCAGGTCAGCACGCGATCGTGCGCGACCGCGCGCGGACTCAGCCACTCGACGTCGCCGCTCGCGCGTTCGATCGCCGTCGGCGAATACTCCGGACCGTCGAGCACCGACACGAGCGCGGCAACGTCCGAGACGCGTTCGACTGATACACCGGCGTCATCGATCCCGCCGGGAATCGACGTCATCGACGTGTCTCCCGGCACGACGCCGTACACATACCAGACCGAATTCGTCGTCGTTGCTGCCATCGCGCCGATCAAGAGTTTAGAGAAATCTCACGCCACGTCTTCGACCACTCCCGGAGCGCCGGCGCGCCGATGGGCGGTGGAATCAATTCTCCAGCGCTAAACTGTCGCGTCGCGACGCTCGTTGGAAGAGGGGACGGTTCGTGAGCCACGCGATTCCAGACAAGCGCCGCGATATCGATCCCTCGCGTGCCGATCTCTCCAGCGAGACGTTTGGTTTCCGCGCGGACGATCGCCTCGTCGATGGAAACGATGACGACGGCGCATCGAGACGCATCGTGTATCAGCGCGTCGACGGCGCGCGTCCGTTTCGCGAAGTCCAGGAGCTCTTGCGCTGTCTCGCCGAGTCCCACGACGTCTCTGTACTTGAGCATGAGACGCATCAATCGATGAGACCAGTCGAGCGCGACCGCCGGCATCTCCAGCAGGCGAAGCAAATGACCCGTCGGCGCCGGATCGACGAAGATCCGCGCGAATCGCCGCTCGTACAGCGCGTCGCCGAGGATGGACAGCGCGAACAGTTCGTCGATTCCCGGCGGGGCGAGCGCGAGCAAATCACGGAGAATCGCACGATCTGCTTCGACATCGACTCCTCGACCCACGACTGAGTCGAAGAGCGCGTCGATACGCGATTGGTACTGATCGCGCAGTCGTGCAAAAGCGGCGCTCGCGTCCATCTGTCGAACAACGAGTCTCGGCGGATCGTCGAGGGTGTGTTCGAGGTCTTTCATCGCCCAGTCGGCGCCGCTCTCGCCCAGCGCGTCGGCGATCGATGGCGCGGGGTCGGTTGAGACGAGGAGTGTGAGGCCGTCGTTGTTGTCGGCCGCGTCGATCGCGAGCGCACATGCGACTGTGCTTTTTCCAACGCCGCCCTTTCCTGCGACGATGGTTAAAACCCGGACGAGAGAGCGATCCCTCGCTGCGCTCGGGATGACGCCGGGTGAGTCACCCCGCGGAGCGGCAGCGACGAGCGATCGCTTTCCCGGTGAGCCCCTCGCCACCTCAATCACTGGTATCGACTCGTCGAGAGGTTCGCCGCCCCCGAAGCCGACCGAAACGATCGCCGCGACACGAATGCGCAGCTCTCGAAGACTGTCGAGATAGCGTTCGGATTCTGCTCTGACGACAGCCTCGTCTCGCGTCACGAGCACCGCCGCGACTGACGTTGCATCGGCGAGCGACGTCCGAAGCCGATCGATTCGTGCGCGCATCGTGTCGAGGAAATCGTCCGCCCTATCGCGACGATAGCGATGCGTCAGCGCGCGAACCATGAACCGATGCTTGTTCTGCATCAGGTCGAGCATCGAGAGCAGCGCGCGAAACGTCTCCGGCGCGGCGAGCAGTCGCAGCGTGTGTCCTGTCGGCGCCGTATCGACGACGACTCGCGTGTAAATACTCGCGTCATCCGCCAAAACATCCGCGAGCGCGAGTAGCGCGAAGATCTCGTCGACACCGGGCAGCGTCGCGTCGACGATTCCGTTCACGTCGTCGCGATCGAGATACGTGCCGCGATCGATGATTTCGGCGATCGTGTCCCGCCACTCATCGAGGAACGCGCGACGCAGCTCGGACGCCGAGAGCTGTCGCGCGTCCAAGTTTGGCTCACCGGCGACCGGCGCGTTCTGTGTGGACACAGGCGACTCGAGCACCGTCGCGAGCGCCGCGGCCGGATCGGTCGACATCAACAGGGTTCGTTCGCCGCGCCGAGCAAAAAGCCGGGCGATTTCGACGGCGCACGTCGTCTTACCGACGCCGCCTTTTCCGACGATGAGCGAAGTGCGGGGAAGAAGATCGAGGAGCGGAGAAAGCTCGCTCACTCCTCGTCTGAATTGCGCGCGACGCGCACGGGTCCGCCGCTCGTCGCTTTGCCGAGCTTCTCACGCCACGCGCGCACTTCGCGGAGCCGAAGCATGACATCAGCTTCTTGGCGCACGTACTCGTCGTCATCGATGTCGCCGAGCTCGAGCTTCATTTGAAGCTCCATGAGCTCGCGCTTTATGGGTTCGTCGTCGGTGAGCTCTTCTTCGACGACTTTCTGAACCTGACCCAAGGACCATCGGATCCCTGCGACGGGACCGGCTACCGGGAACAGTAATACCTTGGAGAGAATGCCCACTTTCGTAGGTCTCAGGTCACAGGTCGCAGGTCGCAGGTCGCAGGTCACAGGTCTCAGTGAGATCTCAGCTCTGAGTCGTTCCTGCGACCCGAGACCTGAGACCCGAGACCTCAATCAGCCTTTTCCAACTTCAGTTTGATATTCACGAAATTGTACGG
>Ga0070684_100003439_pt1 | contig 11883 bp, 20 predicted proteins | sample KBSC723LmetaG_FD_65653 | JGI IMG/M metagenome (GOLD analysis project Ga0070684, IMG submission 65653) | Corn rhizosphere microbial communities from Kellogg Biological Station, Michigan, USA - KBS C7.2-3L metaG | ecosystem: Host-associated > Plants > Roots > Rhizosphere ...
GATTATTGTGATGGAGTGGCAGCCGCCGCTTGTCTTTTGCATGACAATAATTTTAGCAGTTGGTCAAGTTTAGTTTCGTCGGACGAAAGTTTGGATGAAGGAGGGGCAGAAATTAAAAGCCCTGTTCTTTATGGTCAGACAGGCTTTGACGAATTAAAGTCGGTCGTAAATCTTCTTAATGCAAATCAGTATTATGTTGAAAGTGATTGTGGCCTTCATGTTCATTTGGATGCGCCAGAATTCGAAAACAATCCCAAACTTATTGTTAAGACAGCAAAATCCTGGAATAAAAATCAGGAGCTTATTAATAACATGGTGGCGGATTGGAGGATTAACAACGATCATTGTGAGATTTGGGAAGGCCGTGACGTTGAGCATCTAGAAAAATGCTTGAGAGATAATATTGGTCTTGATGCAACATTAAGGGGATCAATTAATTTTGGCTCCTTGCCGTATCATGGCACAATTGAAATCCGTCAGCATGAAGGAACCCTCAATTATGAGGAAATTGAGTCATGGGTTAAATTCTGTCAGGCTTTTGTTGACAGTATGACCGGAAAAGAGGTTCGAAAGATCAGCACAGAAGAACTTCTTTTGAAACGACTCAAGGTTGAAAGAAATGCAAGTAAATTTCTCACAACAAAGGCGCGGCTAAATAAGCAGAGAAGGGAGGCTAGAGCTTAATGGATGAATTGCCTAAGCTTTGTGTGACTCTTGTAATTGGAGCAGATACAGATGGCACAGTGATTGATAAAATTTTAATCACTGGAAAAGATGGAGATATTGTTTTAGATAGAAGCTTCAACTCAGCATTTGTCTACGCTGACGAGCTTCTTAAACTAGGCGCATGGAATGGATTTAATGGATTTACTCTAAATGTAGTTGCCACAAACTAGTAATGAATGCCCAAATTAATAAGGCGCTTATGAAGGCAACAAAAAGAAGCACTCATAGGCGTCATCAAACTGGATGTGTAATCGCAAATAAGGGGGGAGAAATTCTTTCCAGCGGTTGTAGTCATGCATCCTCTTTGAGAATGAATGAGCTTCATTCAATTCATGCGGAAATTCATGCCTTGGGAAGGGGACGATATCGAAATCTAAAAGATGCAACAGCTTATATTGCAACTATGGCACGAAAATCAGGGAATTTTGTTTTTTCTGCTCCGTGCCTTACGTGTGCAATTGCGCTGAGAAGTGCAGGAATTGGATGGGTCGTCTATACAAATGGCGAAAACAAAGATTCCTGCGATATTCACAATCTTGATCAATTGATCAAAAGCAAAGGTCTTAAAGTCTACCCTAGGAGGAAATAAGAATGTACGCAAAGCCATATGATCGTAAGTTCGGTATCGAGTTCGAATTCAATATTCCTGGAATTACGCCCGAGCTTCCCGATGATAATAGAAGCGGGGAATATGCCTCAAAATTCTTTGCTGTCGAGAATCTTCTAACGAGAAATAATCTCAAGGGATTCGCTGTTCATGGTGACGGAAGTGAATATGAGGTAAAAACGCCGGTTCTTTCCGGACCAAATGGATTCAAGACAGTCAAGCGTTTTCTTGATCTAATGCTAAGTGTAGGCGGTCGTGTTGATCTTCATTATGATGGGCTTCATGTTCATCATGATGCGCCTGAATTCATCGCAAATAAGCCGCTTGTTGTTCGTCTGGTTGAGAATTGGCTTGAAAATCAGAGTGAAATTCTTAAATTAGCGGATAATCGTAGAACGGGCGCAGGGGCTTGTCCTTTGTGGTCGGCATCAGTTCTTGATGAGCTTAAGAGAGGCACAAGTGAAGGATATTATGGGAGAAGAAATCTCAATATTCAGTCACTAAATCGTCATGGAACGATTGAAATTCGTCTCCATGAGGGAACTCTTGATTATGAGCAGGTATTTTCTTGGGTTAGATTCGGGCAGGCTTTCATTGGAAAGACTGTTACTGAGTCAGGAGATATCCTTGAAAAAGCATCAAGCCCTAATGATCTTCTAAAGAAGATTAATATTTCAAGGAATGCCTCTCGCTTTATCACAAAGAAGATTCAGACTGTTTATACAACTGTTTAGAAACTGTAATCAGTTTGTAAAGCCTGGCATCTTTCTGCTAGCATACGCTTATCAAGATAATACACACACACCGAAAGGAGAGTTTAAATGCGTATCGAACTCACTTATAAAGGGGTGGCAAAGAATCGTGTTTATTATGCTACTCCGGTAACGCAGGGACGCCCGCGAAAAACTGCGGAAATTACAAAGTCGCGCAAGCCTTTTGCAACAGGAGCAACAAAGCAGGAGGCTATTTCCAATCTTCTTGAAAAAGTTGGATTTGTACCACATAATGCTGCCTAAATGCAAGGCTCATGGAAGGACAATTTGTAAGACATGTTTTTGGTTCACATTGTCCTTTCCATTTGAACATGCTATTTGGGAGAAAATTCCTCCTTTTAGCTTAATTAGTCAGCATTTTGGTTTGTGAAAGGAGGGATAAATGCCGTTTGATTTTACTAATATAACATCGGACGAAGATTGGAATGACGAGGAACAATCTGGCTATCGTTGTTCTGATCCATATTGTCTCGAATGTAATCCTCAGCCAGAAGATTCAATTTCTGAGGAATCAATTCCTGAAATAACATTTAATTCTGATACATCAGATATTCTTAACTCTATTCAACGGTTAGGACAATCCGCATGGAATGCAAATAATACGCGGACGTTTTCTACAGATAGCGCAACAAGTGTTCCTTTTGTGGGCACTACAGAGGAAGAAATTCAAGAAGTGGAAGGAGAAGAAGTGCCACAGAACACCAATTCTGATCCAGAAAATGGGCCAATCCGTCCGGCACCATTTCCAGAAGCACTAGCTGGAATGCGTGGAATTTATTTCCATGATAGCGGTGGAGTTAGAATCCGTGCAAATGGAACTATCAATACCGGCGCAACTGTTCAAATTGCATTCTGGGAAATGAGTCCGGAAAATGTGAGGGCTGCATTCACAAGTCTCAAAGCATGGCTGGTGGAAAACCAATTAGGCTTGGTTAGTGGAGGTAATGAATATTTCACGGAGGGTGATTTTAACGCAAATATTGGTTATTATTACTCGCTTTGTGAAACAAGTCATCGCGGCTACACTGATCCGATTGAAATTTTAAGTCAGCCGGATTGTAGTTGTGGAACAGAGATTACATATCCTTCAGCAAAATGTCCTGATTGCGAGAGTAATCTGTTTTGTTCAAATTGTCGGGCTTTTAAATCTGATGTGCGTTACAATGAAATTTGGGGAACACATTGTGGGGATTGTTCCACAACATGCGATCAATGCGAAGAAATGCTTGCCCCAAATCAAGAGCGTTGTCCGGCATGTCATCCTTCGCGCAGATGTGCCTCATGTCCTACAACAATCTATATTAATGATGAAGATTCTATTTATCATGAATACATTAATGAAAATGGGGATACTGAAATCTATTGTGATAACTGCTTTAATGGACTTTGTCACAATTGTGGGGATGTAGTAGCGCACGAAAATATCATGGAAGATGAGGGACATCAATGTATTAGTTGCGTGAGCAGAAATAATCATGAGGAATGGGATGAAACCTCAGAATTGCCTAATGAATCCCTCGCAATTCCTACAATTCCAGGGCGAGAAACGATTCGTCTTGTAGGAGTGGAAATTGAGGGAGCCAATGGGGACGGGATGGTCGATTTGCAAGGCGGACAACTACTTGCGGAATCTCTATATACCCAAGGTATTTCTCGCAATCATTCCATTGGCGGATATCACTCAGGAAGTAGAGGACTTGTTCATGTAGAAAGGGATTCAAGTGTAGATTGGGAGCTTGTAATTGGTCCAATCAATGTGGCAAATCCTGAGCATGTTGATATTCTCAATAAATCCGTAAGGGTGGTTAGAGGATTCATCAATAACAAAACTCTAAAGCTGGATATGCGGGCAGGATTGCATGTTCATGTAGGCGCTGATAGGGTGCCTTTCCATAACGCCTATAATCTCCATAAGCTCTACATGTATATGGAGGATTTTCTCTACCGATTCGGTGCAGCTAAATGGCCGTATCATCGCTCAATTAACAGGAGAGGTAGGGATCAGGCTGGAAAGAGTCCAAATACAGATGGAAAGCTTAACTTTGCTAGAACATTTTCGGGACAGCGGTATTATGGTTTGTCATTTGATAACTATTTTGCTCGCTATTTCGAACAGTGTGAATGTGGTGCCAGAACATACGGATTATTCGATGAATGTACATGCGATTTAGGCAAGTGCACATTCGAATTTCGTCTGTTTAATACCACAGCAAATACTGTAAAACTTCACGCTTATCTAGCAATGTGTCAGGCGCTTGTGGCAAAGGCAATCGAAATGGAGGAAATTAAAGACCTAAAGCAATATCCGGCTCTTGACTTTGTTAAATCAAAGGCGTCGGATTTGAGTGCTACTGCACGAAGGAAGTTGAATCGTGAATGGGAGAAAAGGATCGTTTTCGTCAACGAGCAACTCCCGCTAACACAGGAAGAGAAAAAGTCCATTCATTATTGCATCATTAATAGTGAAATGGGAAAGACCGTGACGAATGCGGACATCCTACTCGAAACGGAGGACAATTAATGTGCGGAATTTCCGGAATCTATCTTAAGAATCCAGATGCCAGTTATCTCAATGAAAAGGAAAAAGAATCTCTGGTAGATTGGCTCTATTGTGGAATTGAGCATAGAGGCACTCATGCTACAGGAATTGCGGTGCAGGATAAGAACGGAGAAACCGTTCTAGAGAAAAGCGATATGCCTGCATCAAAATTCATTTTCTGGCGCAGAGATTTGATGCCTGATGCAAGAACTATTCTAATGCATACTAGACTTTACACAAAGGGTAAGCCAGAAAATCTACTGAATAATCATCCAGTTCAATATGACAATATTATGATGGTTCATAATGGTCATATTTCGAATGATGATGAGCTATTCGAGAATGAGAATTTGGAGCGTTTTGCTGAAGTAGACAGCGAAATCATTCCGGCGCTACTTCATAAGTATGGAATGCTTGAACCAAAAGAGGCTCTAGAGAAGATGTCTGGCGGTTTTGCAATTGCCGCCATTGATCAAAATAATCCAGGGAAGTTACTTCTAGCAAAAGGTTCAACTTCTCCATTAATCTATCTTGAAACGGATAGTATGTGGATTTGGGCATCAGAGGAAAACGCAATTAAGGATGCCTTGGAATTTGGTCTAAATATTGAGAATGCTAAAAAGCTTGATTATAAGGTCATGCAATATGGCGAATATATTCTAATTGATGGCGAGAAAAGTGAAAAAGATAATTTCAAGCCATATCACAAGCCTTATTCTTCCAAGTATCCGGCAAGTGTTGGCGCACACAATCCCAATCAGTATCATGGAAGTTATACTTCTGCATGGGATAAAACAGATGTGTGTGATGAATGCTTCCAGCCATTCGATCTATATAAGATGAATCGAATTGGACAGAATTACTACTGTGATAAGTGTGATGCTAAGCTATTCGATATCACCGAAAATGGTGTGCGGATTGCAAAAACTAGCTCTACTACAGGCAAGAAACTGAGCCGAAAGGAGCGGAAAAGACTGCGTAGAGAAGCGCAGCTTCGGTTTCAAGAAAGTCAAAAAATGGAAGAGCCAAAAGACAAAAAAGAGAAAGAGGTCGTTTCGTCAAGTAAGGTAGGAAATAAAGCGAAAGATAGGATCAGCGAAGTTCTGGATGAAGAACATTGGTTTGTCTGCGAACTGGTTGCCGAATACTACGGAACTAAAAGTGAATTCGTTGACATGATTCTTTTCTCAGATGAATTGTTGGATGAGGATGATCCAATGCTTGCCACAATCTACATGGAATTCGATGACAAATATAATGAATTCCTGGACGATATTCGTGATGAGACTGATGTTGTTTTGAACAGAATCTCCGACACAACAAAAAAAGCGCGAAGCTTTCCGGTGGGGTTCTAAGTGCTTATCTATAACAGGAGAGGCGCTCCTACTGGAAGGGTAATTGCCGAATCATTAGGGATTCTCCTTGATGATGTAACTGCGGTGGAAAGGAATTTCCTCATTCGTTGGGGAAATTCACTCCATCCTGAGCTAGATGAAAAATTTGAGCGGGTGATTAATTCATCCGAATCAATCATCAATGCAACAAATAAATTGCTGTCTCTGGAAATGATGAGTGATGCAGGACTAAATGTTCCCGCATGGTCAGAGCATCCAGATGAATTGATTGAAATGTATGGCTATCCAATTCTTGGGCGAAAACTTAGACATGCAAGAGGTAGTGATATTCAGCTATGCCTGCAAGCAAGAGATTTCCGAAGAAGAAGGGATTTCTATACAGTATATATTCCGACAAATCGTGAATATCGTGTTCATGTTGTAGGCGATGAAGTAGTCAGAGTACAGGCAAAATATCTGGACTTTCCGGAACAGAAAAAAGCTTGGATTAGAAATTATGAATCCGGTTATCGGTTCCGAAATCCGCGCCTTAGATTGCATTCCAGGCGGCTACAGGCGGCTATCTCAGCCGTCCATATTCTAGGTCTGGACTTTGGAGCGGTTGATTTAATCATCGGCGATGATAATGAGACATATATTCTGGAAGTAAATACTGCACCAAGCTGCTCGCCATTAACGGGTGCAGCCTACGTAAATGGGATCGCAAATCTGTTTGAACCGGGAGAAATCACGGTTAATATGGAGCCATTACAGCTTCTAGTTAGCGATGATGAAGATGGGGACACAGAAGATATTGATGATTCCGACGTGGATGAATATGTCCGCGAAATGGAAAACGCAGCAATCACAGGATAGGAGGAAATGTGTCAGAATATATGTGTAGTCACGGTGATTTATTTATGTATTGCTCCATTTGCATGGACGTTCAAAAGGCAATGGAGGAATACATAGTTATTCCTGAGGAAAGTGCAACTTCTGCTCAGGAATATCTATACGACTATTATCTCGACTTAGACGAACGTGAAATGCGAGAACAGGAGGATTCACTATAATGAATTATTTGGCAATCCTGCAAACAGATAATAACGAGTATGTTTGTGTCAGCGATACAGAGGAAAAAGCAAAGCTAGGTATCTTTGAAGGACACAATACATTCGTTAAAATACTAATGGAAACAGATCATAAAAATCCATTGCAGGATGTTACAAGTGAATGGCTTAATTCTCGCGTAGAGAAATATTATCGTCATGTTCTTAAAGGTCCGGTTTCAATGGAAACATTGGAGAAGAAGTGGGACCTTATTGTTGTGGAGGTTGAATTCGATGAATGCTATCGAAATGGCTCATGGACTCCACGCAGGGAACAGGACTATTAAAGGGAGGTATATGGAGCCTAAAATTATTATCATTGTAGGTCGTTCAGAAAACGAGGATAGATTTCGCTCACAAATTGAGCGGTTTTTACCAGAAGGGTTTGAAATTGAGGGAATTCATTCACTAGGAGAATTCTATGAATCAGATAACAAGGATAGATTCATTGCTTTCGTTTCTTATGTAGATGAGGAGCTTTTCCATGAAAGCTTTGACTCAATTCTTAGAAAGACTAGAGCTAATAGTTTTAGTGCGAGTTCTTTCGACAATATCTTCGATGCGGTCGAATATGCCACAGAAGAATATGATTTTGAGGCTGATGAAACCGCACGAGAAGAACGGTATCAGGAACTAAGGGAAAGATTCCCTTTATTTTCTGCGGAAGAGTGGGAACAAGTACAAATCTTTGACTCACTCTATCACACAGGAAAGGTTCGCCCTATTCGTGCCCGCTTTAATGATGAGACAGTAGTTGTTCTGGCTCATATTACTGCGGGAGCGGATGAGGTAAGGGTTACACCAATGATGATCCTTATCACTGATGAAATCCATGATGAACTTGAAATTCCTTTTTCCTAACAAGGAGGAATTATTATTTCTAGCGTATATCTGAGATTGAATGTTAAAGACATTGCCAACGATAAGGCAGTAGAGGCACTATTTGACGAGCTTTCTAGCTATCCGTGGATTCATTCGTGTTCGATTTCCTATGGTGGCGTGTTCGGCAAAACCATCAAGAAAGACTTCTATGTTGAACGAATGTTTGATGATGTATTGCCGCGAGTAGTTGTGCAGCAATTTGAGCTTAAACGTCTAAACAAGCGATCAATTAAGAAGATGATCAAGAAACTAGAAGGTCAAATCAAGGAGCTAAAGGAGCAATTAAAGGGCATTGAGTATACTTCAGGATAACTCATATAAAATCGAGGAACTAAGGACGATCAAAGACCTCAGGGATATCTATAGTCAATACTCGACAAAGGAGGCTTGGCTATTTTTATCCCTGGGGGGATTCCACGGGACTAATTTAACTCTGGATGACTTGGAGTTAATTCTTGTGGATCAATCTAATATCACTAGCTCGGTAAATGGCCGATGGTGGGTTACAGCCCTGGTTGTATTCCCCAAACTAACAACGGTTGCAATTCTGAACTATGCTGAAATTATGATTGATGCGGAAGATGTGCAATGGCTCAGAGAAAAAGTCAGGGAAACCCTAGTAGAAGTGGAGGCTAGTCAATATGGGAACACCTAAAGTCACAATTGTTTTGGATGATTCTTCTGAATTGGAGGTATCTCTGTCTGACGCAGAAGATTGTAATCTGATCTATTATTGTGATGAATGTTCAAATTATTCTCACACATCCATTTGGCATAATTCTGCTGATTTTGAGCCAGATAAAGTAGAATCATGGTTCAAAAGGAGGCTAGAGAATGCCCAACATCTTGTCGGCCTTCTAAAGGATATGCGGGACGATGGAAACTATTAATTTACAGAATCATCTTGATGAATTAGCACATTCATTAGGATGCAGATTGGATCAAATTAATCCTAACACACCAGGAATGATGTATGTTGAATTTGGATATGTAGAGGGGCCGGTATTATCCGGCCCCAATATCCAGTCAAAATACATGGTTAATTTGCACGAGCTAGGGCACTTTGCACGCGGTCATACGCAGGGTCGTCCGCCCATGCAAAACGAGAAGTGGTATTTCGACAACGGAGTATTAAAATCTGAGGCAGAGGCGTGGGAGTGGGCGCTAGATATGTCCATCATTGAAGAATATGAATCCGAAACGAAACGCTATATGTGGGAGACATGTATGGGTTCATATTATCGTGGGGCAAAAATGGCAGGATTTGGAGTGCCAGGACAGCGCCTAGGAAATGGAAATAGGCATTGGATTTCCTTTGCCTGGGATGAACCGGATGATTTTTTCTGGTCAGTAAAAGAAAGGATGCAGAATGACGGAGCTACCGTATCTCAAGGCGAAATTTCGCTACGCAGGATTCAATCGTTACGTTGAGAATGTAACCCTAGAATGGGAGACAAATACTCTCATTGGAATGGAAAGAAGAAAGTCCGGTAAATTCTCAAACAAGATCAAGAGATACTCTCTGGCAAAAGTGGAAGGAGAGATTGAGATTTATGGTTGAACCAATTCAGCTTATTATTGACCGTCTTGAAGAACACGAAATTCGCTCAAATTTCGAAATCGCTAGAGCAAAAGATGCAAGCGATGAATCTGTAAGAATTGTTCTTGATGCAGGGGCAAATACTGATGATGGTAGAAGCTCTTGGAAATGGATTCGTCTAAGGAATGGAGATTTAATTCTCGGCGTATTTCCGCGCGGGGAAACATACTTCGAAGTCGAAGTGGATGCTGGTTTTTAAGGAGGAATGATGAGTAGAGCCAATGGAGACGAAATGGAAATTACTCTCTATCTTACAGGAATTAATAAGGAAGATGCAAGAGGATCGTGGATTTGGGATACATGGGAAGGAGCGGATTCATATTGCATAGATAATCCAGGAAATAAGATTTATTCTGTAGTTGCAACTCTTGATTTCTCTACATTGGAGGAAGATGATGGGCAATAGAGAAGAGAATCTAGGACGGAAAATTCTTTTTACAGCAGAGGATTTCGAGCCATTTTTTGCGGCAGAAGGGATTGATTTTTTATCCTTAAATGAAGCCGAATGGCGTCAATTCGAAAATATGTTCATGGAAGGAATCTCATGGACTGAAGTGGTTGATGCGGCCGTATGGACAATCAAGATGGACAGAGATAGAACAAACTAAATAATAATAGCCGCCCTGGGACTAACCATCCTGGGGCGGCTAATTTTTTGTGCTAAAATTCACTCATAATTACTAAACAATTCGAAAGGAATGAAAATGGCAACAGGAATCCATAGAATGCTTCAAAGCGGATACTGGATTAATGAAGTTTTTCCAGACTTCAAAAAGAAGTACCCAATTGACGCAAATAAGATTCAGGCTGAACAGACTAAACCATTTAGTAGGCCGCTTCCTCATTCTGACTTTGCCAGAGGAATTGTGGAGGAAATCAGACTTCACCCTTTAGTCGTACCCCCAAGCACTAACTTCGGAATATGGGATAAACCAACCGTAATGTTACATGCTGCCAATGGGGGCGTAGAATATCAGGAAGAGCAAGTAAAATATTTCGGCTCAGCAATGTGCGATGTTAATTCCCCGGCATCATGGAGTGCCTATAAATTGAGAGCAACTACTGCCGGACTAAAGACTGTGGATTGGCGGCATTGTCATACATATGTTGAGATTCAAAATCTACTCGATTTGTTCGCACAGAACCCTCTCAAGACTGGTGGATTAAATCTTGAGAGCGTTGTGGTGGAAGGATTGAGTATTCCAAGAATTGCAGACATGATTGACAATACTCTAGGGACAGACTCAATCATCGCAATTCCTACATTGGGCTGGATGGATGGAATTGATTGGAGTGCCCTTTCAAGACACGTATTCCAGCTTGAATATTTTCTAAATGATCCTCCAACATATCCTGATGGAAGTTCTGATTGGGCAGGAATTCATCCTACTGAATTGTGCAGACAAATGGCATATCACGCAAGAGAACAGTGTGGAGTAAGAAAACTAACATTTATATGTGGAATCTATCCTGTGCCAGAAGGAAATCCAAATGGAGTGCAATACTCTGCCTCACAATACAAATCCTTTATTGCAGCCGCAGGAGAACGATTTGGAGGAATTTATTTGGGAGATAACAATGGCCCAAACTATTCACAATGGGACTAAGAATTCCCTCGTTCTGGCGCTAGTCCGCCCCTCTAGGGTGCCTCTAGGCGGCTATGAGCGCCTTTGTGTGACTATCTAAATCATTGCCGCGACTCGGCCGCAGCAAAGGGTTTGTTTGGGCGCGTAGGCTGCTGAAAATTCAGGGGTCTAATAAATGCTATAATGTTGACTAATGAAGAAACCAACTAGGCGAGATTATGATGCATTCGATTGGCTGCCGATTGATCGGTGGAATGAGAATACTATTTTGGGGCCACGTTTGAATCAGATGATCTGTTGCAAGATATGTGACACATATATTCCGCACAAAGACAGTGCGAAACACGTTGCATATCATGTGTCTCAACGAAAGCGCCAAATTGCCGATGATAAGAAGAAGGCAAAATCTGCACGTATTGAGGCAATGAGACTGGCCAAAGAAGCAAAAATGAAAGAAAAATTGGCTGGCAAATAATAATCTATTAAGGGGTTAAAATTATTTTAATTAAAAGAAATAAATTTTTTATTTTTATAGTTTCATTTTTTATCTTATTTTTTGTACTATCTAGAAGTTCACATGCTGCTAGCACGGAAGTTCGCAAGATTAATAATTATGTTAAAGACACTCCGATGGAAGGCACAGGTAAAATAGTTGTCAACCAATCCAAAAAATATGGAATCTCACCGTATTTCGTTGTCGCCGTTGCAAAAAAAGAGTCAAGCCTTG
>Ga0070684_100003445_pt1 | contig 11873 bp, 10 predicted proteins | sample KBSC723LmetaG_FD_65653 | JGI IMG/M metagenome (GOLD analysis project Ga0070684, IMG submission 65653) | Corn rhizosphere microbial communities from Kellogg Biological Station, Michigan, USA - KBS C7.2-3L metaG | ecosystem: Host-associated > Plants > Roots > Rhizosphere ...
GCTTTCCGCGTCGCTCGACGAAACATCGTTGGCCATGCACACCAAGCTGCTGCTGCCGCTCTACCTCACTTACCCCAGCCTCGAAGAGGAAGGCCAAATCTGGCACGGCGGCGAATGTGAACGAGACCTCGATCCCTCACATCGCCGAGAGCAGCTTGTCGCCGCAATAATTGGCGTAGAATTTTCCGCCGCATTGCTTGCGGATCGCGGCGCAGCGTGCGGCGGGCGAAGCGTTGGCGGGAACGCTGAACGAGCAGCTCAGGCCGTCGGCGCTGCGGCCGGACTTACCGGCGGCAAAGGCGGCGCTGGTGGCGCTGATGCAGAACACCAGCAGGGCGGCGGCGGCAATCTCGATCGTCAATCTCATGGCCGGGTCCTTCCCTCGCTTGATCGCGACATCGTGTGTTTTGTGCACTTCACTATATCACTAAAACGCCGCGGGTGGACGGCGGCAAATCGGCCCGGTCCTTGCATAAAGACCATGCATGCATTGCACAAACGAGGCCCCCGGCGGGTTTCGATTCCGGCGTAAGACGCGTATCATTCGTCGAGACTCAAAGCTCTGTCAGGATTTGAAGGTTTGCCAGATCCATCTTTGCCAGCGAATTATCCGGCGCTCAATCAGCCCATTGATGAATTGGCGCTGGCCGAGATCAAGAGCGCGATCCTGACCAAGCTGCGGCTTGCGATCGGCAAGGACGCCGGCATGGCCACGCGCCATGACTGGTACAAGGCCGCAGCACTGGCGCTGCGCGACCGCATCGTGCACCGGTGGCTTACGGCCGAAAAGAAGAGCTACGACGCCGGCGCCAAGCGGGTCTATTACCTCAGCCTGGAATTTTTGATCGGCCGGCTGTTCACCGATGCGCTGAACAATATGGGCCTGCTGCCGGTGTTCGAGGCCGCACTCGGCGATCTCGGCGTCGATCTTGCGGATTTGCGCAAATGCGAGCCGGATGCGGCGCTGGGCAATGGCGGTCTGGGACGGCTTGCCGCCTGCTTCATGGAGAGCATGGCGACGCTTGCCATTCCCGCCATCGGCTACGGCATCCGTTACGATTTCGGCCTGTTTCGCCAGATCATCGCGCAGGGCTGGCAGCAGGAATATCCCGACGAATGGCTGGGCTTCGGCAACCCCTGGGAATTCCAGCGGCCGGAAGTGGTCTACCACGTGCATTTCGGCGGCAGCGTCGAACAGGCCGAAGCGAACGGACGCGACCTCGCGATCTGGCAACCGGCGGAAACCGTGCAAGCCGTCGCCTACGACACCCCGATCGTGGGCTGGCGCGGCCAGCACGTCAACGCGCTGCGGCTGTGGTCGGCGCGCTCGCCCGACCCGCTCAAGCTCGACGTGTTCAACAGCGGCGATTATCTCGGCGCCAGCGCCGAGGAGGCGCGCGCCGAATCGATCTGCAAGTTCCTCTATCCGAACGACGAGAGCCCGGCCGGCCGCGAACTGCGGCTGCGTCAGGAATATTTCTTCGTCTCGGCCTCGCTGCAGGATCTGATCCAGCGTCATCTCGCGTCCGACGGGCAGTTGCGCGGTCTGGCGTCAAAGGCCGCGGTACAGCTCAACGACACCCATCCCAGTCTCGCCGTCACCGAGCTGATGCGCATCCTGGTCGATCTTCACAATTTCCGCTGGGACGAGGCGTGGAAGATCACGGTGGCAACGTTGTCCTACACCAACCACACGCTGCTGCCGGAAGCGCTCGAGACCTGGCCGGTCGAATTGTTCGAACGTCTATTGCCGCGCCATCTGGAGATCATCTACCGCATCAATGTCGCGCATCTCGCGCTTGCGGATGCGCGGTGCCCCGGTGACGTCGATTTCCGCGCCTCGGTGTCGCTGATCGACGAGAAGTGCGGCCGCAGGGTGCGGATGGGACAATTGGCGTTCGTCGGATCGCACCGCATCAACGGCGTCTCGGCGATGCATTCCGAACTGATGAAGGAGACCGTGTTCCACGATCTCAATCATCTCTATCCGGCCCGCATCACCAACAAGACCAATGGCATCACCTTCCGCCGCTGGCTGATGCTGGCGAACCCGAAGCTGACCGATCTGTTGCGGCAGGCCTGCGGCGAAGCCGTGCTCGATGATCCCAGCCAGCTTGCGCTTCTCGAGACCCGCGCCAGTGACAATGCGTTCCAGCAGCAATTTCGTGGCGTCAAGCACCACAACAAGATCGCGCTGGCGCGGCTGATCGGCGAACGTCTCAATGTCCACGTCGATCCCAGTGCGCTGTTCGACGTCCAGATCAAGCGCATCCACGAATACAAGCGGCAGCTGCTCAACATCCTTGAAACCGTCGCGCTGTATCAGGCGATCAGGGACGAGCCGCAGCGCGACTGGGTGCCCCGTGTGAAAATCTTCGCCGGCAAGGCGGCGGCGAGCTATCGCTACGCCAAACTGATTATCAAGCTGATCAACGACGTCGCCGAAGTCATCAACAACGATCCGGTGATCGCCGGACGCCTGAAGGTCGCATTTCTCGCCGACTACAATGTCAGCCTTGCGGAACTGATCATTCCCGCCGCCGACCTCTCCGAACAGATTTCGACCGCGGGCATGGAAGCCTCCGGCACCGGCAACATGAAGCTCGCGCTTAACGGCGCGCTGACCATCGGCACGCTGGACGGCGCCAATCTTGAAATCCGCGATCACGTCGGCCCCGAAAACATGGCGATCTTCGGCATGGAGGCGCTGGATGTGGTGGTGCGGCGCAAGCAGGGGCTGGATGCGACCGACGTCATCAGGCGCTCGCCGCGCCTTGGGCGCGCCATTAGCGCGATCGAGAGCGGCCAATTCTCGCCCGACGATCCCGCCCGGTTCGAGTCGATCGCGCACGCGCTGCGCCATCTCGACCACTACATGGTGAGCGCTGATTTCGACGCTTACTATAAGGCACAGCGCGCCATCGACGCGCGCTGGCAGGTGGTCCCGGCATGGACGCGGGCCAGCATCCTCAACGTCGCGCGGATGCCGTGGTTCTCCTCCGACCGCACCATCTGCGAATATGCCCAGGATATCTGGAACGTGCCGGTGCGCGGGACTTCGCCGCGCGGATTGCAGGAGTCGGGCGTGCAGCGCGGGGCGACGCGCTGAATCCGAACAACCATTACTCCCCACGTCATTGAATTCACCCGTGGTAGCCGGGATACTGCGCGGCAAAGTAACAACGTCGCAATGACCGGTGATGCACCCGTTATGTTCCGAGGACTCTCATGCTGACCAAGGTCCCGCACCTTTTCGACGACGCCACCCGCGTCAGCGCCGGTGACAGCCGCTGGCAGGGACGGACCAGCGACGATTACTGGGCTTTCGTCGGCCCGTTCGGCGGAGCCACCGCCGCCACCATCCTGCGGGCGCTGATCGATCATCCGCAACGATCAGGCGATCCGCTGGCGCTGACCGTCAATTTTTGCGCGCCGATCGCGCAAGGTGCGTTCGATCTCGACGTTCGCCTGGTCAAGGCCAACAGGTCGACGCAGCATTGGTCGGTTGAGCTGACGCAAGGCGGCGCTGAGGTTGCGACGCTTGCCACCGCCGTCTTTGCCGAACGCCGTCTGTCGTGGTCGCACCAGCAGGCGGAATTTCCGCAAGCTCCACCGTTCGAAGCGACCCGGCCCTATTCAAAAAGCAACCTCACGATGTCGTGGGTGCGGCAATATGATTTTCGTTTCGTTGAAGGCGAACCACGATTCGCCGGCGCGCCTTATCCGGCGCCGGTAAACGCGTTCTCTAAGATGTGGATTGGTGACCGTGTTCCCCGCAAAATCGACGCGCTGTCGCTGATGTCGATGTCCGACGCGTTCTTCGGCCGCATCTTTCATGTCCGCAACGAGATGTTGCCGTTTGGCACGGTGTCGCTGACCACCTATTTTCATGCCGACGCCGACGATCTCGCGGCCGAGGACATCAGCCAGGTTCTCGCTGTGGCCGACGCCAAGATCTTCCACAAGAGTTACGGCGACCAGACCGGCGAGCTTTGGTCACCGCAGGGCCGCCTGCTCGCAACCACGCATCAGATCGCGTATTTCAAGGCGTGAGGGTGCGCGCATCCAGGCAGCAGTCATTGCGAGGCGTCAAAAGGAGCGGGCTTTGCGCCGACCCGTTGGCTCGTAATGCCGATCTAATACCAAGGCCCGAAACTGCGGCTCATTAGGGATTTCCACAGTGAAACTCTGACTCGATGCTGTCCTTTGAGAGGAGCGGCCTCGATGGGAGCGGCGCTATCGATCATCACGCAGGCGTGTCAAAGCTAACTTTTATGTCAGAAAATGAACCGTTTGTAATCGGCGATGGCGATCGTTCCCGGAACGCGTGGCCAGCAGCTTGCGTTCGAGTCAGCGTGGCTACCCGCGAATGCGAGTATGGATGCTCGCCAGACGAAGGAGAAACAGCATGCAACGCAAGACCACGATTACTCTAGCTCTGACGGCGCTGCTGGGTGCTGCGGTCCTGGTTCCCGGAGGTGCGTCAGCCCAAAGGGGCGGTATGGGGGGAGCAGAGAGCGGCATGGGCGGAAGCAGCGGAATTAGCACCGGCAGCAGTGCCGGAACCGGCGGGCACACTGCAGCCGGCCCCGCCACGGGTTCAGCCCAGGTGGGCGGCGGCATGAGCGGATCGACGGGCGCTGTGTCGTCCCATTCTCAGTTCAGCGGCACGGTCCGCGACCGGGATGATCGGTCTGCGTTCCGCGATCGAGATCGTGATGATCGCTTCGCGTTCCGCGACCGAGACCGCGATGCTCCCTTCGCGTTCCGGGATCGGGATGATCGCTTCCGACACCGCTTTGCATTCCGTCACCGCTTCGCGGCGTTCGGAGACGACGGATGTTTCCGCTTCAGGCGCGTGTGGACGCCGGTTGGCTGGAGGTGGCATCGGATTTGGGTCTGCGGCTAACGCCCCCGAACGCCATCGCTGAACTTCAACTCTGGCGGTGTGCGAGCGGAAAGCTGCGGCGCGGTCTCGGCAATCACTTCGTCGCAGAAAAGCACTTTGTCGCAGAAAAGCTTGCAAGTGGGGCGCGTCCGCTGTTTTGGCGAGGCGCGCCCCCTGCTTTAATACCCGGCAACCGGCGCTCGACGCGCGGCTAATGCGCCCGTGCCCTGATCACGTCCGCATCCGGCGGCACTCATCGCCGCAACGACCAACCTGAGCAGTTCAGGATCGTCAAAGCCCTTTGCGGTCAGGCATGCGCGCGTATCGAGCATACCGGTATCCACAAAAAAGCGGCCTCGCGGCCGCCCTTTTTGTTCTCATGATTCGCGGGTCACTCCGCGGCGAGTTTCACTTCTGGCGCGGCGGCGCGGACGTCGGCGTCGACCTGGGCTTCGAATTTTGCAAAATTCTTCTGGAACATGCCGACCAGCGCGCGCGCGGTCTTGTCGAACTCGGCCTTGTCGGCCCAGGTCTTGATGGGGTCGAGAATATGCGGCTCGACGCCGGGCAGCGAGGTCGGCACCGCGAATCCGAAATACTTGTCGGTACGGAAATCGGCATTGCGCAGCGAGCCGTTCAGCGCAGCCGTCAACAGCGCCCGCGTCACCTTGATCGGCATGCGGCGGCCGGTGCCGTATTTGCCGCCGGTCCAGCCGGTGTTGACCAGCCAGCAATCGACGTTGTGTTTTGCAATGAGGTCGCGCAAGAGATTGCCGTACACGGAGGGATCGCGCGGCAGGAACGGCGAGCCGAAGCAGGTCGAGAATTCCGGCTGCGGCTCCTTGCCGAGGCCGCGCTCGGTGCCCGCCACCTTCGCGGTGTAGCCGGACAGGAAGTGATACATCGCCTGCGCCGGCGTCAGTTTGGCGATCGGCGGCATCACGCCGAACGCATCCGCCGCCAGCATCACCAGGTTTTTCGGATGCGGCGCGCGGCCGGTGCGCGAAGCGTTGGGAATGAAATCGAGCGGATAGGCGGAGCGGGTGTTTTCGGTCTTCGAGCCATCGTCGAAATCCGGTTCACGGGTGTTTTCGTCGAGCACCACGTTTTCCAGCACCGCGCCGAAACGCTTGCTGGCGGCGTAAATCTCGGGCTCGGCTTCCTGCGACAGCTTGATGCATTTGGCGTAACAGCCGCCCTCGAAATTGAAGACGCCGTCCGCACCCCAGCCGTGCTCGTCGTCGCCGATCAGCGTGCGTTTCGGGTCGGCCGAGAGCGTGGTCTTGCCGGTGCCGGACAGGCCGAAGAAGATCGCGGTGTCGCCGTCGGGCCCGACATTGGCCGAGCAATGCATCGCCATCACGCCCTTTTCGGGTAGATAATAATTCAGCGTAGTGAACACCGACTTCTTCATCTCGCCGGCATAATAAGACCCGCCGATCAGGACGATCTTGCGGGCGAAATCGATCGCGACCACGTTCTCCGAACGCACGCCGTGGCGTTTGGGATCGGCCTTGAAGCTCGGCAGGTCGATCATGGTCAGCTCAGGGACGAAGTCCGCGAGTTCTGACATCTCGGGGCGAATCAACAGCGTGCGGATGAACAGCGAGTGCCAGGCGAGTTCGGTATAGACGCGGGTCTTGATCCGCAGGCCCGGATCGGCGCCGCCATAAAGATCCTGCGCGAACAGCGTCATCCCTTCGGCATGCTTGAGAAAGTCGGCGTAAAGCGCCGCGAATTGTTCCGACGTGATCGACTGGTTGCCGGCCCACCACATGTTCTTGTCGGTCAAAGCGTCACGAACGGTGAATTTGTCCTTCGGGCTGCGGCCGGTGAACACGCCGGTTTCCGCGCACAAAGCGCCGTCCGATGTAAGGACGGCTTCGCCGGCAGCCAGGGAGTGCGCATAGAGTTGCGGCGCGCCGAAATTCCAGTTCACGCCCTTGAGTTTTTTTAAGCCGAATTTGTCGGCGCCGAAGGCACCGTTATGCACGCCCGTCTCTTGCACGGAAGACTCCTCCTCGAACCCGCGTATCTCCAGCGCGAATGTCGCCAGACGCGCGTCTGTCGCGGTGACCGCAACAACATAGCCTTCCGGCCTCGGTCCGGCGACCTAATACTGATGAACGCCGGGCTTGCCAAGCCGATCCCTCACTATTTGGTTTATTCCAAGGCAGCGATTGAAGCAGCTTAAATGTTTGCCGCAGCACGGGCTTGATCGGCAAATTCCTTCAGCATCTGCCGCAATGCGGCAGGCGTGACAATGCGCCGCGGAAAATCCAGCCGCAGCGTGGTCGTGCCGGCCTGCACGTCGATTCCGTCCGGATCGCAGCCGGTGCAGCGCCAGTCCGCAGCCTCTGCGCCCAGCAGCCTGGTTGCATAGAGGTTCATGGCGTCGCGATGATCGGCATTCATGTGATCGATGGCGCCCTGTTCGGCCTCCAGCAGCGCCCCGGCATCGGAAATATCGGTCAAAAGCTGCTCCGGTTTGAGGTCCACGATTCGCCCAAAACCCGCCACCAAATGGGCCCCGCTCGGCCGGATCCGGAAAAAGGAAAAATCCTTAAAATTTACAAAGGTTTCCGCGGACGGATGGGCGTTGAGGTAGCGCCGGTGCAGGATCCCCCGGTCCTCGGGGCCGGCCTCCTCGGCCCGGCCCGCCAGCATAATCCGCGATCCCTCCAGCGGGTCGCCTTCGGCGCGCTCGTCCAGCATCAGCGAAACCCTGGAATCGCCGAGGATGTTGATTGTGTGCAGCGCCAGACGTGAAATCAGCAGGATCGGCGAGCCGTCGGGGTGGCTCGCGACATTGACCAGCGAGCAATAGGGATCGCCGCTGCCGGCCATCAGGGTCGCCAAAGCCCCCTGCCGGCTGCGCCGCAGCAGCGATCGGGCTAGCCCGTTTGCGTCGAAGTCAGAGGTGGGTTGCATCGATGATACCAGCATATCCCATTGCAATAAGAGCCTTTTTTCGGTTAAACTGCCCTCTATACACGCTTCGGACCCGCGGGGTCCGGTCAGGCGTCTCGGGAACCCGGTCACACTTCAGCCCAGCTTGCATTGCTCGTTGACCGGGCTCAAAGCCCACTTAAGCGGCGCATCGCTGGATTGCTCGCCGTTCTAGCCACTCCGTTTCTGAAAGCAGGCTCATGCCCACAATCGCCTTGGTCGACGACGACCGCAACATTCTCACATCCGTCTCGATCGCGCTCGAAGCCGAAGGCTATCGCATCATGACCTACACGGATGGCGCATCGGCGCTTGACGGCTTCCGCACCAGCCCGCCGGACCTTGCGATCCTCGACATCAAGATGCCGCGCATGGACGGCATGGAGACGCTGCGGCGGCTGCGCCAGAAGTCCGATCTGCCGGTGATCTTTCTCACCTCCAAGGATGAGGAAATCGACGAATTGTTCGGCCTTAAAATGGGCGCCGACGATTTCATCCGAAAGCCGTTCTCGCAGCGCCTCCTGGTCGAGCGCGTCAAAGCCGTGCTGCGCCGCGCGGCGCCGAAGGATCCGACCGCCGTGCCGAAGGAGACCGATGCCAAGGCGCTGGACCGCGGCCTCTTACGCATGGACCCGGAGCGTCATACCTGCACCTGGAAGAACGAGCCGGTGACGTTGACGGTGACGGAATTTCTGATCCTGCAGGCGCTGGCGACGCGCCCCGGCGTGGTGAAAAGCCGCAATGCCTTGATGGATGCCGCCTATGACGATCAGGTCTATGTCGACGATCGCACCATCGACAGCCACATCAAACGGCTGCGCAAGAAGTTCAAGGTCGTCGACGACGATTTCGAGATGATCGAAACCCTGTACGGCGTGGGCTACCGCTTCAAGGAAACCTGATTTGCGGGCTTTTGAGTTGCAGTTTGTTAACTGACGCCGCCGCCCGTCTGGGGTAAGATGCGAAGGCGACGCGCATCTTCTAGAGACGCAATCGAAACAACCGGCAGTTCTGGCCATTGCTTGATCGAACCCAGCCCGATCCAAACCTGAATGCCGAGGGCGCATCGCCGGCCCTCGCCCTCGACGACGTTGCCATCGAGAAGCCGCCCGCGCAGGGCTGGCAGCGGCCGCTCGGCTGGCTGCGTCGTGCCGGGCAGTTCTTCTTCGCGCTCAGCTTCTCGAGCCTCACCCGCCGCATCGTTTCCTTGAACCTCGCAGGCCTCGTCGCCTTGGTGGCGAGCATTCTTTACCTCTCGCAATTCCGCGCCGGCCTGATCGACGCACGGGCGCAAAGCCTCATGGTGTCGGCTGAGATCATCGCCGGTGCGATCGCAGCGTCCGCGACGGTGGAAACCAACGCCATCACCATCGATCCCGATCGGCTGCTCGACCTCAAGCCCGGCGAAAGCTACGGGGGTCCGGACGAATATTCCGGGCTCGATTTTCCGATCAATCCGGAACGGGTCGCACCGGTGCTGCGGCAACTGATCTCGCCGACCAAGACCCGCGCCCGCATTTACGATCCCAATGGCGGGCTGATCCTCGACAGCCGCAATCTCAGCGACGTGCTCCGCTTCGAACTGCCGCCGCCATCCTCTCCGGGCATCGCCGAGCGAACGATGATCGCGGTCCGCACCTGGCTCAATCGCGGCGACCTTCCGCTCTATCGCGAACTTGGACCGGAGAACGGCAACGGCTACCAGGAAGTCGCGGACTCACTGAAGGGCCAGAAGCGCAGCATGGTGCGGGTCAACCAGCGCGGCGAGGTGATCGTCTCGGTCGCCGTGCCGGTCCAGCGATTTCACGCTCGCGCGATCAATGGCGCCTTGATGCTCTCGACCCAGGGCGACGACATCGACCAGATGGTAACCGCCGAGCGGCTTGCGATCTTGAAGGTCGGCGGCGTCGCTTCGGCTGTCATGATTGTATTGTCATTGCTGCTGGCGAGCACCATCGCTGGACCCGTGCGCCGGCTCGCCGACAGCGCCGAGCGGGTCCGGCGCCGCATCCGCACCCGCGTCGAGATTCCCGATTTCACCCGCCGCCGTGACGAAATCGGACATCTCTCCGGTGCGCTTCGCGACATGACGGATGCGCTCTATAACCGGATCGAGGCGATCGAGATGTTCGCCGCCGACGTCGCCCATGAATTGAAGAACCCGCTGACGTCGCTGCGGTCCGCGGTCGAAACACTGCCGTTGGCGCGGAGCGAGAACAGCCGCTCGCGGCTGCTGGCGGTGATCGAGCATGACGTCAAGCGGCTCGATCGGCTGATTTCCGATATTTCCGATGCGAGCCGGCTCGATGCCGAGTTGCAGCGGCAGGATATGACGTCCGTCGATCTTCGTCGCCTGCTTACTGCCCTGACGACGGTCGCGAACGAAACCCGGCGGAGCAACAACGTTGTCGTTGAGGTCCGTTTCGAGGGCAGAACTTTCAACGATACTTTCTCGGTACCGGGTCACGATTCGAGGCTTGGACAGGTGATCTCGAATCTGCTCTCCAACGCCCAGTCGTTTTCCGAAGCCGGCAGCAAGGTACGCATCGTATGCCGCCGCGTGAAATCGGAAATCGAGATCGTCATCGATGACGATGGGCCGGGGATTCGCGAGGATGCGCTGGAGCGAATCTTCGAGCGCTTCTACACCGACCGGCCGCATCAGGGGTTCGGGCAGAACTCCGGACTGGGGCTGTCGATCTCGAAACAGATCATCGAGGCGCATGGCGGACGCATTTGGGCGGAGAATCGCGCAGGTCGCCCCGGCGCCGATGGCGAGGCCATGATTGCGGGGGCGCGCTTTGTGGTCAGGCTGCCCGCGCCATGACTGACGGCGCAAGCGTCCACGCTTCCGCAGTGCTGGTGGGAAATCGTGCGGTGCTGATCCGTGGGCCATCAGGTGCCGGCAAATCGCGACTGGCGTTCGATCTCATCCTTGCCGGGCGCTCGGGGCAGATACCCGCCGCCGTGCTGGTCGGCGATGACCGTGTCCATCTTGACGCCAGCACGGGGCAGCTTGTGGTCCGCCCAGCGCCCGGAGTGGCCGGCCTGATCGAAATTCGCGGGCTAGGCATTCGCCGCTGCGAGTTCGCTGCGGAGGCCATCGTCGGCCTGGTCGTCGATCTGTCCGCTGCGGACGCCGAGCGCCTGCCCCCGCCCAAAGCGCTCCTTGCCCACATATCTGGTATCAAAATACCGCGAATCCCCGTCGGACCGGGCTTTGAAGCCCTCCCATTGGTTGTCGCTGCCCTGACCATGACCTCGAGTTCATTTTCCGCCCAACCCTCGGCCGATTGTTCGAAGGGAATTGGTAACCATATTGGACCCAGTATCGCGACCGAATAGACCGGCGCACGCTCCCCCTCACTACCCCTAATTTCCGGGAGAATCGCGAAGGTCCCCTCTTGCGCAGGGGCTCTGGATGGTCAAAGTGGCGCGTTCGTGCGGTGCACCAAAAGCACCCGCGAGGAGTTTCCGATGATTGGTCTAGTACTTGTGACCCATGGGCGCCTTGCCGACGAGTTCAAGGCGGCGCTGGAACACGTCATGGGTCCGCAAAAGCAAATCGAAGCCGTCACGATCGGAGCCGAGGACGACTCTGATCTGTGTCGAAGCGACATCATTGAAGCGGTCAATCGCGTCGACAGCGGCGATGGCGTCGCCATCCTCACCGACATGTTCGGCGGCACCCCCTCCAATCTCGCGATCTCCTGCATGAGCCGCCCGAAGGTAGAGGTGCTCGCCGGGATCAATCTTCCGATGCTGGTCAAGCTTGCCAAGGTTCGCGAAGAGCGGTCGCTTCCCGACGCCATCGCCATGGCCCAGGAAGCCGGCCGCAAATACGTCACCATCGCAAGCCGGGTTCTCGCCGGCAAATGAGCGACGATGCCGCGTCGCCCGAAAACGATGTCGGGCCAAGTATCCCGTCGGGCGCGGTGTCTCGCGAACTCCCCATCATCAACAAACGCGGTCTTCACGCGCGCGCTTCCGCGAAATTCGTTCAGATGGTCGAGCGCTTCAATGCCGACGTCTGGGT
>Ga0070684_100003450_pt1 | contig 11867 bp, 10 predicted proteins | sample KBSC723LmetaG_FD_65653 | JGI IMG/M metagenome (GOLD analysis project Ga0070684, IMG submission 65653) | Corn rhizosphere microbial communities from Kellogg Biological Station, Michigan, USA - KBS C7.2-3L metaG | ecosystem: Host-associated > Plants > Roots > Rhizosphere ...
TCTTCTTCATACTGCTTCTCTCCATTTTGCAGACCAGTGTTTCTTGGACGCAGGAATCGAGCAAAAGCCAAGAGAAAAGTATGCGGCCGATTTCGCGTGAGCAATCCCTCCCACTGATACAGCAAGCCCCTCCTGCAAATAGTCAGAACATCGAAGAGGCACATCCCCGACTCTTCTGGATTCTTCCAACCTACACTGTCACTGATAGCAAGTCAGCTCGTCCACTCACGGCCCATGGAAAATTCCGGCTGTTCGTAAAGGATAAGACCGATCCTTTCACCATAGGCTGGGTAGCTTTCGAGGCTGGTCTCGCGCAGGCGAACAATGATCCTTCCGAATATGGCCAAGGCGCTTCTGGCTACGGTAAGCGATTCGGCGCGGGATTGGCCAATGAAACGTCAGCCGGGTTCTTCGGAACTTTTCTGTTTCCTACTGTGTTGCGTCAAGATCCACGCTACCATCGCCTGGGCACCGGGCCACTCACAAAACGCCTGGGGCATGCACTGATCCGACCTGTTCTGACGCACAAAGATTCAGGTGAGCGTGCCTTCAATTGGTCTGGGATTCTGGGCAGCATTGCCGCTAGCGGTCTGTCGAATGCCTATTATCCTGAAAAAGATCGCGGTCTGGGCCCGACCTTCTCACGGGTCGTGATGTCGATTCCGTTCGGTATTATTGACGAACTCGTTAACGAGTTCGGGCCGGATATGGAGAAGAAGATCGCCGGAAAGAAATGATGGGCGCCGAGTGTTTGAACGTCGAGGGGTTGTCCTCGCTGGAAGACGCGCGGCAGAAGCTGGTTGCTAGTCCGGCAGTCGTGGCAGCTCCTGGCGAACTGCGGAACAGGCAGGCACAAACTTGTCCCGGATTCGCTAGCTTCCTTAAAGGGCGAGCCAGCGGTACTAGAATCTGGACCTGTCGCTTCGACGTCGTGAGAGATTTCCTTGTGGCGCCATCCTCAAGATACCCTGTCTAGTTCTCGATGCTACCTGCTGCCGTCTCTCAAGTGTCCGTCAAGTCATTAGCCAGGTCTGTAACTTCCAGCAGTTGTTACAGGCATCGCGCCGGCGTACAAAGTCACAAAAGTGGATGACTGTGGAGTTGGCCATGGGTAACGAATCGCACAGAGCAAGTCATTGGATCTTCCCAAGTTCCGGTCCAAGCGGTCGCATTTTACTGGTACTGGCCATATCATTTGCTCTGCTTCTGGGCGTCACTTCCGCGCGAGAGAGTAGCAGCCAACTCGAAGACCCGCGCTTCCCGCTGCCGGGTGGAACCCATGCCATCACAACTATTAATGAGCTCCGTGCTCCCAACGCGGCCCGCAGCGCCGTAGAAAGAGCAAGAGAAGCGGTCCTCAAAAATAAATTCCCTGAAGCGCATCGGCAGATACACCGTGCCCTTACAGCTTTTCCGAACTACGCTGCCGCACTCATGCTCGAGGGCATTGTGGATGCGGAGGAGCAGAACTTTTCGTCGGCTGAGCGGAATCTTAATGCAGCAATAAAAGCAGATCCCTTTTATGGGCCTGCATATCTAGCGCTGGCGGCCAGGTACAACGACACAAAGCATTACGATGAGGCTCTGCTCTTGCTGAACCGAGCAATGCAATTGATGCCAACCTCTTGGATGGTCTATTTAGAATTGGCGAACACCGAAACTGGCATGGAAAAGTATGAAGCAGCCCTGCGCCACATTGAACAAGCTGAAGTTCTGCAGCCTCGAAATTCACACTCTGATGCTCGTGCAATGATGCACTTCCTGAAAGGGTGCGTCTTTATGAGAATAGGTAACCAGATTCGCGCAAGACCGGAGCTTGAGCGGGTCATAAAGGAGAAGCCAAACAGTGAACTTGCACGTCAGTCACGACAGGTTCTTGCGCAACCGCAGCTCCCTGAAGATTAGCAACCCTTCTTAGCTTGCTCTAGGCAGCTGCTGCGGTGATGTTCTGTCGCCGCTCGGCGGCCTGCTGGTTTGCTTCGGTGTGCCTTCGGCGTGAATGTTCAAGCTCTGACGCTGCAGGCTATCCCGCGAGTCCACATACCGACGGTGGGTCAGCTGGGTGCTCCTGGAAAAATCAACGCTCCTGGACGACGTGGTCTGCCCTTTCAGCAACGGCCAGATGCGAGAGTCTCCCGCGTTGACTTGATGCACGACAATAGCAGTCTAAACCCAACAACCGAAACCCAGCAAAAGGGGACAATTTATGGGTCGGTCTAACCTGCTTGAAGAAGTCGGAGTCAAATCCATTTTTCATCCCTCGGACTTTTCAGAGGCTAGCGAAGTCGCCTTCGCGCACGCACTAAAGATCGCACTCGTGGCGGGAGCCACGCTCACAATGCTTCATGTCGAAGCGAGCCACAGCACAGAATGGCAGGAGTTCCCCGGCGTACGCGACACACTCGAGCGATGGAAGCTTATCCCTATGGGCAGTTCGAAGAGCGTGGTCGGAAAGCTCGGCATCAAGGTTAAGAAAGTCATCGCGTCGAGCAAAGATCCGGTTAAGGCTTGCCTGGATTTTCTGGAAAAGCATCCGGAGGATCTTGTCGTACTGGCGGTTCACCAGCGCGAGGGCCGGGCGCGCTGGCTGGAGAAGTCAGTGGGCGAGCCGATTGCACGTGGGGCGGGGCAGATGACGCTGTTCATCCCCCACGGTGTGGAGGGTTTTGTCTCCAGGCAGGACGGCTCGATCTCGCTGCGCAACATCCTCATCCCGGTCACTCGCAAGCCCAGCCCGCAGCCAAGCGTGGAAGCCGCTGCGCGCCTGATCCGCAACCTCGAGTTGCCTGCGGGAGTGGTCACGTTGCTCCACGTGGGACCGGCCGACGAAATGCCTTCGATGAAACTCCCAGCGGACAGCGACTGGACTTGGAACGCCATAGCCAGGGCCGGCACGCCGGCTGACATCATCCTGCAAACCGCCACGGAGCTCCTCTCGGATCTGATCGTGATGACGACCGATGGGCCTGACGGATTCCTCGACGGCCTGCGCGGGACCACCTCCCAGCGCGTCCTGCGGAAGGCACGTTGTCCCGTGGCGAACCTCCCAGTTGGATCTATGTTGGGGTGATTTGACCCGCGATCGCTCGCGCCGGGGAATCTCGAATGCCAGGGCAGGGCTTGTCAACTCATGCTCTTGTTAACAGGTAAGGCTTAATTAGTCCCGCTCTCGCAGTGATCTCGATGGCCCTGTCCCACGCATTCCACTGCGTTCACGATTGCTTTTATCCGAGAGCTCTGCCAATTTTGACAGTTCAACGACTGCTAGTTCGTCTCTACCTTACTTTATGTGCAGGTCCGGGCGAAGCCCGAGCGACTGAAGGGCAGCCGGTACGAACAATTCCTTGAGTCCTGTCGGTTTTCGCATCGACTGGCAGCCTTTAAAGCCTTGGACGCCCGGTACTCGACACATCACGGGTCAAAGTCGAGATGGCAGGCAATGAACAAATAAGCTGGATGGCTGCGACAGTGCCGATTCTGCTAACCCTCGCGCTGGCACTGGGCTGCAATGGTTTCTTTGTGGATCCGGTTCTAACCGGCGTCACGGTTGGGCCGGCTGTGACAATCCAAACTGGCAATACCGTCCAGATGAGCGCGGTCGGAACCTATGACGACGGGTCGCACAAGACGCTTTCGTCTGATGTCTTCTGGAGCACTGGAGCGGACAGTGTCGCTGCCATCAGTAAATCTGGATTGGTAAAGGGAGTCGGGGCCGGACAAGCCACGATTACCGGCGCGTCAGGCACTGTATTCGGAAGCGCTACGATCACCGTGACAATCGGAGGCCTGTCGGCAATCCAAGTGACTTCTCAGGACGGCCTCAGCAACATTACTTACGGTAGCAGCGAACAGTTTGTGGCCACCGGCACCGCCAATGGGCAGCAGATCGATATCACGGATTCAGTGACCTGGAGCACGAACCCCAGCCCTCCGAGCGTGAGCATTGACCCGAGAAGTGGTCTTTTGACGACGACTTCGGGGCCAGCAACCGCTGTCCAGTTGGAGGTGATCGCAACCGACCCGACGACGGGGATCTCAGATAGCATCAACTTCACAGTTAGTCCATAAGAGTTTCCATTGAAGCACCCTACCGCGGTCGAGCAGTCGATTTTTCCTGATATGCGTTCTATTCGTACCGTAAGCTGTCAACCGGGTCTAGGTGGGCTGCCCGGGTTGCTGGGAGCGTGCCGAACAAGACGCCCACCAGACAGCAAGCTCCGATCGCAATAATCGCGGATAGCCCGGAGATCGGGATGGTGTAGTCGGTAAAGAGTCGGAGCGAGAACGGAAGGCCTAAACCGATTATCACGCCCACGATTCCACCGACAAGGGAAATGAATACGGCCTCTGCTAGAAATTGCAGAAGGATAGTACGGTTGGTCGCACCAAGTGCCTTGCGTATGCCGATCTCTTGAGTGCGAGCGCTCACCGTTGCAAACATAATGTTCATGATGCCGGTACCACTGACCAGCAGGGTGACGGTTGCAATCAATAGGAGCACGAGAGTCAGGGCGCTGGCCGTTTTGCCGGCTACCGCTAACAATTGCGTCAGATTGTCAACCAGGTAGATCGACTCCGGACGATGTCGTGCCTGGATCACGTGTCTGATCTGTCTGGTCGCTGGAACAACCATTGTTGAATCTACAACAGAGAAATAAAGTTGTTTTACGCTGTCGGTCTCGAGAAAGAAACGACTCACAGTGTACGGTATCACCACAGTGTCGGGCGTTAGTTCAGATCGTCCAAACGTGTTCACCCGTTCCCTGAACGTGCCAATTATCATGAAGGGTAGGCCGCTCAATTTAATTACTTGTCCTATTGGCGACGAATCTGAGCCGTAGAGTTGTTCCGCCAGCTTGTCTGTGATCACCCCCACCTTGTTGCGCGCTGCCAGGTCCTGTTGGTCAAAGAAACGTCCCGATAGAATAACCAGATTACGCACCCGTTCGTAGGCAGGATAGACTCCCAACACCTGGACGTCGCGCTCTTGGCCTCCGCCCACGGGAAGTCGGTCTTGGAGTGGCACAACCGGAGAGGCAGCGACAATACCGGGTACCTCCCGCAAGACAGCCTTCATGTCGTCGATCGTAAGCAGATCGGGGGAAACATTGGTAAGACGTTGGGCTCCGGTCTCATACTCCGCGAAAATCCAATTCACGCCGATCCCATCGATCTGCTTCATGACATACTGTCTGCCCGCCAAGCCGATGGTTACGACCAGGATCAGGGCTGCGGTACCAATTGTCATACCGAGCGCGGTGAGCACAAACCGGACTTCATTGGTGCGGAAGATGTCGTAGGCAAACCAGAGGTATTCGCCAACTGCCATCTCGGATTGGGGGCTGGAAGACATGGCTAACTCGATTTTCCGAAGACAAATCGCTAGCAAGCTGCTTAGCACGGCAGCCGATGCTCTGGAGTCAGGCTACTCTGTGTAGAACACCAGCAAGACTCCCAGAAGCGTGACAAAACCCGGCCAGAGGCGCAGCGCCACACTCCGGCGCCACAATGAGCTGTCCGAGACAAATTTGAAAAGGGCCACACCCAGGCCGATAACAGCAAACCAGAGGTGCTGACGCTCGACCCTAAGCATTCCCTCCGACATTTCGTGCGAATGTGGGCTCGCACTGTGAGCATGAGGCGCAGGTATGTCATCGCTTACTCGCTCCGCGGATATCGATGTCCCGACTTGATCGTCCACCCGTGGGGAATCGGACTCTGACGCATGGTGATGCATGCCAGGCATTGAGTCTGGGGCATCTGCGGTCCGTGCGGCTAACCCTGAAACCATGTATTGACGAGCCTCTGCGGAGGAAGCGCCTGACGTCTGCCCATGGTCGTGGAAGAGCAACAGACCAGCACCGACAAGAGCCAGGAGGGGAAAGGCCCATGTTCGCCAGAACCGGTTGAGCTTGCCGCGTGCTCTAAGGTACTCAATAATTCCGATCAGCATCAGCAAGAGGGCGTAGATTTTGTGCAGGCGTGCTTCCGCGTCGTGATATATGAGAAACCTCCAGCTCAAGTTGCCGCGTGGCCAGATTTCAGCGTCACTCCAGGCAGCCAGAAACAAGCCGGCCGCCACAAATAGAAGCGGCCAGACGAGTTGTAACGGTCGAAGCTTCTCCGATGAATACCCAGCGATCACCAACGCCCCAATGGCGATTAAGGCATAGCCAGCCAGATGGTGGTTGAGCTCTGAAGCGGGTTTGTTAGGATCCTGCTCTGCCACAGATACGGCGGCTGCCGGCAGGCCCGTGATTCTCTGAGCGTAGAGTTGCACGGCTGACCCAGCAATCCCGAACACCATAAGGAATATTGCCAGCCGGGAAAACGCTTGTGTCAAGGAGGAATTCTTCATATTGTCGGCCTTTCACTAAAACCTTGTGTGTCCCGTACGATTGCGATCTGAGACGAGTCCGAGCGCCTACGGCCCCCTATGCCGTCTAATACGGCCATTTCCAGGCGTCGACGTCGGGGTCATCGATGCCATGTTGGTAAGCGTAATTCCGGCACTCCACCTGTAGATTGCGGAAATCCTCTTTTGCATGAGCACCGATTCTCTGCAGCTTCGGAACGCGGTCAATCGCATCAATGGCCAGGCTGAAGCGATCGATCTGGTTCTGGATGGCCAAATCGAGCGGCGTGTTGATGTTTCCTTTTTCCTTGTAGCCGCGAACGTGCATGTTGTCATGGTTCGTACGCCGATAAGCCAGGCGGTGGATTAGCCACGGGTAGCCGTGGAAGGCGAAGATGATTGGTTTGTCTTGCGTAAACAAGCTGTCAAAGTCCCTGTCCGAGAGGCCATGTGGATGCTCAGTGGAGGGGACGAGCCTGTAGAGGTCCACTACATTAACGAAGCGGATCTTAAGATCGGCGAAGCGCTCGCGCAGCAGCACTACCGCCGCCAGCGCCTCTTTGGTAGAGATGTCGCCGGCGCAGGCCATCACCATGTCCGGCTCCGAGTCTTCGTCGTTGCTCGCCTTCCGCCAGATCCCGATTCCCTTGGTGCAATGCGCAATGGCTTCGTCCATGGTCATGTACTGCAGGTGCTTCTGCTTGTCGGACACAATGACGTTGATGTAGCCCGTGCTCTTCAGACAGTGATTGGCAACACTGAGCAGGGTATTTGCATCGGGCGGCAGGTAGATCCGACAAACATCCGGGCTCTTGTTGACCACCAGGTCGAGGAAACCGGGGTCCTGGTGGGTGAAGCCGTTGTGATCCTGTCGCCAGACCGTCGAGGTAATCAACAAGTTGAGCGAGGATACGGGCGCACGCCAGGATAGCTCGTCAGACATCGCGAGCCACTTGGCATGCATATTGAACATGGAATCGATGACGTGTACAAATGCTTCGTAGGTGGAGAAGAATCCGTGTCTCCCCGTGAGAATGTAGCCTTCATGCCAGCCTTCTAGGGTGTGCTCGGAGAGCATTTCGAGGACGCGGCCGTCGGTGGACAACTCGCCGCCGTCAGCGTCCTCCGGAAGATAATCAGCCAGCCAAAGTTTCTTGCTTACCTCGTAGATTGCATCGAGCTTGTTCGAGGTGTTTTCGTCAGGCCCGAAGACGCGAAAGGTCTTCGGGTTCAGGCGCATTACGTCTCGCAGGAATCGGCCGAGGGGCCGGGTGTTCTCAGCCGCGATTTGCCCCGGCTTCTCCACTTGGATGGCATAATCGCGAAAGTCTGGCAGGCGCAGGGCCTTTCGCAACAAGCCGCCGTTAGCGTGAGGATTGGCACCCATCCGTCTTGTACCAGACGGGGAGAGCGCCCGTAACTCTGGAATCAGTCGCCCGCCTTCATCGAATAGCTCCTCCGGTCGGTAGTTGCGCATCCAGCCTTCCAGCAATGTTAAATGGGCCGAATTCTCGCGTACGCCCGCAAGCGGTACCTGGTGGGCACGCCAGGAACCCTCCACTTTGTGACCATCCACTTCCTTGGGACCGGTCCACCCCTTCGGGCTTCGGAGCACGATCATGGGCCAACGCGCCCGGCTGGCCTTGCCGCTCGACCGCGCTTCATGCTGGATTCGGCGAATCTCCAGCACACAATCCTCCAGCGTTCCGGCCATCTCCTGGTGCATCAAATCAACATCCTGGCCTTCCACAAAATAGGGCATCCACCCGTAACCTTTGAACAGGTCAACCAATTCCTCGTGAGACACGCGTGCTAGAAGCGTCGGGTTGTTGATCTTGTAGCCGTTCAGATTTAGGATCGGCAGTACGGCGCCATCGCGGACGGGATTCAGAAACTTGTTGGAGTGCCAGGAGGTGGCTAGTGGCCCGGTCTCTGCTTCGCCATCACCCACCACCACCGCCACCAGCAGGTCGGGATTGTCAAAAGCAGCTCCGAAAGCGTGGGAAATGCTGTAACCCAACTCGCCTCCTTCATGAATTGACCCCGGAGTTTCTGGTGTGCAGTGGCTGCCGATCCCGCCAGGGAAGGAGAAATCCCTGAAGAACGTGCGCATTCCCTCTTCATCCTCGCTCTTGCCTGGGTAAACTTCGGAATAGGTACCTTCCAAATAGACCGGACCGAGCACGCCGGGTGCGCCGTGGCCGGGTCCGGCCAGGAAGATGGCGTTGAGATCGTATTGTTTGATAATGCGATTGAGATGAACATAGGTGAAGCTTAGACCGGGACTGGAGCCCCAGTGGCCGAGCAGTCGATTTTTGATGTGCTCTGGCTTTAACGGTTCGCGAAGCAGGGGATTGTCCAGCAGGTAGATCATGCCCGCAGCCAGGTAGTTGCACGCGCGCCAATATGCATCGATCTTGCGAAGCTCATCGGCAGATAGCCGGTGCGTGGTACTTGGGATGACACCGCCCGTCTTTCGTGGGTTCACATCAGCGAGCGTTGCTTCCATAAGTCCTCCAACCGTTGCGATCTATCCCACACCCATCCTGCTTTAGCGATGCCGTCGCTTGACGTGCAACTGTGCCAGCGAGCGAGCTAAAGACGCGTTCACGGACGCAACTTCTTCGGAAGAAAGCTTTTCGCGCAGGCGGGCGGCGGCGCGCTGCCGAGCTTCCTCAGCCGCTGCTTCATCGATTTTGTCGATAGCAATCGCCATGTTGGTCACGATGGACACGTGTTCATTCGTTATTTCGACAAGCCCCTCTCCCACGGCCATGAAGTCGTCGTGTCCGCCCTTGTTCACAATCAGTTCACCCGGCACCAATTGCGTCATCAGCCGGGCGTGTTGAGGCAGAACGCCCATCTGGCCCTCCACCCCCGGCAGCGTTACCATGTCCACGTCTTCGGAGTACACGGTCGCCTCCGGCGTCACAATTTCCAGTCTTATGGTGTTGTCCATTTTCATAACCTGTTGCGCAAGGCCCTTGCGCTCTCAACACGCCACTTCTAGTTCAGTCTGATCTCCTCGATCGCGCCTTTCATGTAGAAGTTGCCTTCTGCCACGTCATCGTGTTTGCCTTCCAGGATTTCCTTAAAACCACGAACCGTCTCCGCCACGGGAACTTGTTTACCCTCTCGTCCGGTGAAGACTTGCGCCACACTGAAAGGCTGACTCAGAAAGCGCTGAATCTTGCGTGCCCGAAACACAGTAAGCTTGTCCTCGGGCGAGAGTTCATCCATCCCCAGAATCGCTATGATGTCCTGCAAGTCTTTGTAGCGCTGAAGCACCTTCTGCACTCCGCGCGCTGTGTCGTAGTGTTCCTCGCCTACGATTTCCGCCGCCAGGGCGCGGGAGGTCGAAGCCAGGGGATCCACTGCCGGGTAGATACCCAATTCGGCAATCGAGCGCTCCAGTACGATGGTCGCGTCCAAGTGCGCGAAGGTTGTGGCTGGCGCCGGGTCGGTCAGGTCGTCTGCCGGAACGTACACTGCCTGGAAGGAAGTGATGGAGCCCTTCTTGGTGGAAGTAATCCGTTCCTGAAGGGCCCCCATCTCAGCCGCGAGGGTTGGCTGGTAACCGACAGCGCTGGCGGTGCGACCGAGCAAAGCCGAGACCTCGGAGCCGGCCTGAGAAAAGCGGAAAATATTGTCAATGAAAAGCAGCACGTCCTGATTCTTTTCGTCTCGGAAATATTCTGTAATGGCAAGCCCCGACAAGGCCACGCGTAAGCGGGCGCCCGGCGGTTCATTCATCTGTCCATATACGAGGGCAATTTTTGATTGGCGAAGGTTGTCCTGTTTGATCACCCCGGCTTCGGACATTTCGTGGTAGAGGTCGTTGCCTTCGCGAGTGCGCTCGCCGACACCCGCGAACACAGAAACGCCGCCATGGAGCTTGGCGATATTGTTGATCAACTCCATGATGACGACGGTCTTGCCCACTCCGGCGCCACCGAATGCACCAACCTTGCCTCCCTTCAAAAAGGGGCATATCAAATCGATCACCTTGATACCAGTCTGCAGCACCTGAGGAGAAGTAGATTGATCCACAAGCGGTGGCGGAGGCCGATGGATCGGATAGTACTTTTCCGCCTCAACCGGTCCGCGCTCATCGACCGGGTTTCCAGTCACGTCGAACACCCTGCCCATGACGCCTTCGCCGACCGGCATGGATATAGGTCCGCCGCAATCCGTAACCTCGAAGCCCCGTTTGAGGCCCTCAGTGCCAGACATGGAGATCGCCCTGACCCACTTGTCGCCGAGGTGCTGTTGCACTTCGAGCGTGACTTTGGCGGGCTGGTTCTGAACCGTGTACTCGACGGTCAGGGCGTTATAAATCCCCGGCAGCGCCTCCGGAAATTCGACGTCAACCACCGGACCAAGCACCTTTACAATCTTTCCCTTGTTACCGACTTGCAGAGGTGTGCTTACCATTGATCTGCCTCATTCGGACTGCCCGCCGGCAATCTCCAGCAATTCCTTGGTGATATTGCCCTGCCGCAGCTTGTTGTATTCGAGAGTTAAGTCCTTGATCAGGCCCTCCGCGTTCTCTGTGGCGTTCTTCATAGAAACCATGCGGGCGCTTTGCTCACTGGCCTTGGCATTCAATAGGACCTGATAAATGCCGATGTCGAGATAGTGCGAAAGGAGGTAGCTCAGAACGAATTCCGGATTGGGCTCGAATAAGGACTCAGTAGTATCGGCAGCGAGTTCTTCTTCGGACCTGACGCCCGGTATCTTCATTGCCTTAAGCTCTCCCACCGGAAGAAAGTCCAGGCAGAGTGCATTCTGGGTCAGTGTGTTGACGAAACGCGTGGCGATGATTCGCACTTCGTCCACCTCCCGTTTCAAGAAGAGGTTGCGGGCAAAGGCGGCAATCGCCCTGGCCTCCGCGAACTGCGGCGTGTCCGCGTAGGCGAACTCGGCATACAGCTGCCGGCGAGTTCGGGCGATGAACTGCGCGGCTCTACGCCCGGCCGTGATGAAGACCGTGGACTGGGGATCAAACTCGGCCGCCAGCCGGAAGAGATTGCTGTTGAGCGCTCCGCATAAGCCTTTATCCGCGCCGACCAGGATGATGGCGCGCCTGTGGACTTCGCGTACTTGGAGCAAAGGATGGCTGAAGTCGCCTATTCGTGTCGCCGCTTCACGCTGGATACGGTACAGCGCCTGGACGAACGGGCGTCCGGCAAGAGCGGCTTGTTGCGCCTTGCGCATCTTTGATGCCGCCACCATCTGCATCGCTTTGGTGATCTGAGCGGTGCTGCTGATGGAGCGGATTCGACGTCGCAAATCGCGTGGACTATGCATAAGACTAATCGGTACAGACCCTGGAATTCGCAGGGATCACAATTGAAAATATCTAAAGCCAGCAACCCGCTTGCGGAGAAGATGATGCGTGATCCATCATCTCCAGGTCTCTTTGAACTGATCAACGGTAGTCCTTAACTCGGTGGTCAACGCGGGGCTCATCGCCTTTTCCTGTGCAATCTTCCCCAGCAGTTCGGCCTTC
>Ga0070684_100003451_pt1 | contig 11866 bp, 9 predicted proteins | sample KBSC723LmetaG_FD_65653 | JGI IMG/M metagenome (GOLD analysis project Ga0070684, IMG submission 65653) | Corn rhizosphere microbial communities from Kellogg Biological Station, Michigan, USA - KBS C7.2-3L metaG | ecosystem: Host-associated > Plants > Roots > Rhizosphere ...
CCGGGCCGCGATCTTGGGCCAGCGCGAAATCGATCGCGCCGTCGACCGTGTAGGGCTGTGGCGCCGACTGCTCGCGGAACGAAATCAGCGCGCGGCCGATCTCGGCGGCAAGCTCGTCGCCATGCGGCTTGGCGTCGTCGGTGATGACGAGAATACGTGCGCCGAGCTCCGGCACGTCCGCGTAAGGGAAGCAGTGGCCGATCGAGACCGATAGCACATGGTCTTTGCCTTCCATCGCCATGATCCGGTCGACCAGGCCGCGCATCGGCTGCATCGACGTCGGGAAGCTGCCGATCATCCGGCAGTCGAACACGGATTTGACCGGCTTGATGCCGCGACCGATCGTGCGCAGCACGAGATCGACCACCTCCTCGCCGCGCTCGGCGAAATCGGTGTGCGGATATTCCTTGAACAGCACGATGATGTCGGCGAGCGCGCAGCGCTTCTTGGTCAGATGGCAGTGCGGATCGAGCTCGATTCCGATCACGCAGGAGGGCCCGACCAGCGCGCGCACGCGCTCGAGCAGGTCGCCCTCGCAGTCGTCATAGCCGTGCGCCACCATGGCGCCATGCAGGTTGAGCACCACGCCGTCGACCGGCAAGGCTGCCCTGAGCTCTCCGAGGATCTCGTCGCGCATGCGCTCGTAGGCGGCACGCGAGGCCGCGCCGCCCGGCTGTGCCGCGTAACATGAGCCTTCGATCAGCGTGAACGCGCCGCGCTTCGCATGCGCACGCACCGCATCCATCGCGCCGGTCTGGTGCGATTGCTTCTCGGGGTAGCGGCCGGGCGGATAGTAAAGCTTCTCGGTGAAAGCCTGGTACGCGGTCGGCAGCGGCAGGAACGTGTTCGCCTCGAGGGCGAGCGCGGCGTAGAAGATGCGCATCGGGTGCTCCGTCATTCCGGGGCCGCCCGAAGGGCGGAGCCCGGAATCCATGGACGCGAAACGAGATCGTTTCGCGCCCGGCGTTTCATCGGCGCGCGTTGGGGTCATGGATTCCGGGCTCGTGCGCTACGCGCACGCCCCGGAATGACCGCCTCACCCCTTCTCGATATTCCAGAATGGAATGACTTCCGGGAAGCCGAGAACGCCCTTCAGGTTCGACCGGTATGCGACCGGCGAGACCCATTGTCCGAGCCAGACATGCGGGACGAAGTCCCAGTCGTGCTTCTGCATCTCGCGCGCGACCGCTTTCTGCTCGTCGACAGAGCCGGCGGCGGCCCATTTGTCGCGCAGCTTCTCGTGCGTCTCGTCGGTCGGCCAGCCGAACCAGCCTTTCTCGCCATTGGTCTGCGCGCCGACCCAGGCGATCGGATTGCCGACTGAAGCCGAGCCCGACCAGGTGATGAACAGGTTCCAGCCGCCCTGGTCGGGCGGCGACTTCACGGCGCGCCGCGTGATAACGCCGCCCCAGTCCGAGGTCGCGAGCTGCACGTTGACGCCGGCGTCGCGCAGGCGCTGCGCGAGAAGCTGCGCGGAATTGTTCATGAAGTCGACATTGGTCGCGTGCAGCAGGACGACCGGCTGGCCGTTGTAGCCGCCTTTCTTGAGCAGCTCCTTCGCCTTGGCGATGTTCGGCGCTTCCTTGAACCAGGCGGTGTTCTCGTCGTTCTCCATCGGCGTGCCGCAGGCGAAGTTCGAGCCGCATTTGCGATAGTATTTCGGGTTGCCGAACGAGGCTTTCATGAACTCTTCCTGGTCGATCAGGTAGAGCAGCGCCTTGCGGCAATCGACATTGTTGAACGGCGGGTAAAGGTGATTGATCCGCACGATGCCGTAGTTGCCCAACTTGTTGAGCACTTCGACCTTGATGGCGGGATCGCCTTCCAGCGTGTCGATCAGATCGAGCGGCGGGATCTCGAAGAAGTCGATTTCGGCCGCCTTCAGCGCCTGCAGCGCGGTCTGCGAGTCCGGCATGTTCTCGTAGACGACGCGGTCGACCTTGGCGATCTTGGCCCCGGCGAGCCCGCTCACCGGCTCCTTGCGCGGCACGTAATTCGGATTGCGGTCGTAGACGTAGCGCGAGCCCATCCGCGTCTCGTCGCGGTTGTAGCTGAACGGGCCCGAGCCGATGTACTCCGTGATCTGCTGGTTCGGATCGGTCTCGGCCTCCTTCTTGCGCATGATGTAGCAGAGCGGGGTCGCGGTCTTCGCCATCAGGTCCTCGACCAGGCCGTATGGCTCCTTCAGCGCGATGAAGAAGGTCTTGTCGTCCTTCCTGGCGATGTCCTTCACGCGCTGCATCATGTGCTGGCCGCCGCCGTCGCGCGCCGCCCAGCGGCGGATCGACGCGACCACGTCGTCGGAGGTGACCGCGCTGCCGTCGTGGAATTTCAGCCCGTCGCGCAGCTCGAAGGTGTGGGTGAGCTTGTCGTCCGACACACCTGACTTGCCGACCATCTGCGGCTGGGTGCGCTGGTTGGCGTCGAGCGCGAACAGCGTGTCGTAGATCATTGCGCCGTGGTAGGCGGTGATGTTCGCGGTGGTCCAGATCGGATCGAGCGAGCGCAGGTCGCCCTGCATCACGGCGCGGATCGTGCGCGCCGGCGACGGTTGCGCGCGCGACGCGCGCGGAACGGTCGAAAGCGCAGTGGTGGCAAGCGCCCCTTGAACGAAACGGCGACGGGTCGTCCGCATGCGTATCCTCCCAGGTTATGGGCGCGATTAACTCACGGACGGGGAGGGACCGACAAGGGGCTATGTTGTCCCGGAACCACAGCCCCGCGTTGCGGAGGGCGGGCTGGATTCTCCGATGCGGCTTCCTGTAAGTAACCAGTTGGATACCGGCCCGGAGGGCGGGCAAAGGCGCGCTTGCGCCGTGCCCGCCGGATGCGGAAACGGCCGCCAGTGTCTGCGGCGGCGGGCAGGCTTCGCTTTGCCCGCCCTACGGACTGCGACGGACAAAAACAATCGGAGGACCTCGCCGCATGAGCGCGCCACGCATTAAAACCACGGTCGTCGGATCGTATCCTTTCCCCGACTGGCTGGGCGCGCTTCCCTCCGAGCAGGCCGTGATCGACGCGACGCGGGTGGTGATCCACACCCAGGAGCAGGCCGGCATCGACCTCGTCTGCGACGGCGAGCTCTATCGCTTCGACGTGAACCACCCCGAGACCAACGGCATGATCGAGTATTTCGTGAAGCCGATGGACGGCGTGCGCGCCGGCGTGCGGTTCGACGAGCTGGTCGTGTACCGCAACCAGCCGGCGACGCGCTTTCGCACCCGCCCGCCGGCGGTGGTCGATGGCCCCGTGGGGCCCGGCACGCTCGACCTGCCGCAGGCCTGCGCACGCGCGAAGAAGCTCACCGACCGGCCGTTCAAGTTCACGCTCACCGGCCCGCACATGCTCGCCAAGATGCTCTACGACGTGCATTACCGCGACCTGCCGAAGCTCACTTTGGCGCTCGCAGACGCGCTCGCCGCGCAGGTGCGGCACTGCGAGGCGGAAGTGATCCAGATCGACGAGGCGAACCTGCCGGGCAGCCCGGACGAATGGCAATTCGCCGCCGAGGCGATGAACCGCGTGCTCGACGCCGTGAAGACCGTGCCGGCGGTGCACCTGTGCTTCGGCAACTACGGCGGCCAGTCGATCCAGCACGGCACCTGGGGCCAGCTGATCAACTATCTCAACGCGCTGCACGTCGACCACATCGTGATGGAGACGGCGCACCGCCCGCCGGAGGAGCTCGCCGTGTTCCGCGACCTGCGCCCCGAGATCGGCTTCGGGCTCGGCGTCATCGACATCAAGGTGACCGAGATCGAGACCGCGGACGAAATCGCGCGCCTGATCGCGCGGGCGAGCGACGTGCTCGGCGCGGAGCGGATCAAGTACATCCACCCCGACTGCGGCTTCTGGATGCTCAAGCGCAACATCGCCGACGGCAAGATTCGCGCGCTGGTGAAGGGGCGCGATTTGCATGAAGGGCGCGGCTAGTGCGTGATCCCGAAAAGTGGACGCCGGTTTTCGGATAAGATCACGCACCAACAAAAAAAGGCGACAGGTCTGATTCGACCTCGTCGAATCAGACCTTAGCCCTCATTCCAGCGTGATGCCCGCCTCCTTGATGAGCCGGGTCCACTTGTCGTTCTCATTCTGCACGAAGCGCGGCAGCGTCTCGGGCGGCACCGTCATATAGTCTCCGCCGACCGCGACGAACTTCGCCTTCAGGGCGGGAGCCGAGGCGGCGATCTCCTTCTGCAGCCGCTCGATGACCGGTGCGGGCGTGCCGGCCGGCGCGAACAAGCCGATCCAGGAATCGACATTGAGACCGCCGACGCCGGCTTCGTCCATGGTCGGGATGTCAGGCGCGTCGGGCGAACGCTGCGGCGCGAGGATCGCGAAGCCTTTCACCTTGCCGCCCTGCACCAGCGGAAGCGCCGCCGTGATCGAGTCGAAGAACAGGTCGACCCGTCCGGAAATGAGATCGGGATAGACCTCCAGCGCGCCCTTGTACGGCACTTCGAGCATTTTGGTTCCGGTCGCCTTCATGAAGGCGACCGCGGTGAGCTGCTGGCCGGTGCCGACACCGCCGGTTGCGAGATTGATACTGCCGGGCTTTGCCTTGGCGGCGGCGATGATGTCCTTGACGCTTGCATAGGGCGAGCCGTTCGGGCCGACCAGCATGTAGGCGAGGCGGTACACGATCGCGACCGGTACGAGTTGCTTCTGTGCATCGTAGGGCGCCTTCTTGTAGAGGCTTCCATTGAACACGATGTTGCTCAATCCGCCCGCGAGCAGCGTATAGCCGTCGGGCTTCGCGGCGATCGCGGTTTGCGTCCCGATCACGGTTCCGGCGCCGGTTTTGTTCTCGACCACGAACCCCTGGCCGAGGCGCGCGCCGAGCTGCTCGCCGACGAGGCGCGCGACCACGTCGTAGCTTCCGCCGGGACCGGTCGGGACGATGATGCGCACCGGCCGGTTGGGGTAGTCGTCCGCGCGTGCCGGCGCTAAGGCGAGGAGGCTTGTCGCGACGATACTCAAAGCCAGCGTTGTCCGAGGCCACTTGCGGCCTGCTGTAAATGGCCAGGGCGTCATCGGCGTCTCCTCCATCCTGCCGGCCCGTCTTCGCGGGCCAAGTTCGCGGGCCAAGCGCACCGGTTCGGCGTAGCGGACCTAGGTTCAGTTTCGCAGACGTCGGAAATGATCCGGCCATGCACAGCAGTCATGGCCGTATCACCGCCGCTACCGATGCCGGCGGGCCTCGCGCTCAAGCAGATCGCTGAAGTGCTGCGCCGCGGGGGTGAGCGGAAGCGCCGAGCGCTGCACCCGCACGATCGGCGGCGCATCGAGCGTTTCGCGGATCGGGATCCGCTCGATCACCGAGCGGATCATCGGTGAGCTGCCGAATTGCCGCGCGGTCAGCGAGAGCAGATCGGAATTCGCCACGGCTGTGATCCAGGTCAGCGCCGACTCCGCCTGCAGCACGATCCGTGGGGGCGGCAGCCCGTGGCGCGCGAAGATCGCATTGAACTCCTGCTCGGGCTTCTCGGTCAGCGAGGTGGTGATCCAGTCGGCATCGACGAGGTCGCGCAGCGAGCGGGCCTTCGCGCGCGGGTGTCCGCGCCGCGCGAAGATCCAGCGCGTGTTGTCGAGTAGCTTGTTGACCTGCAGCCCGGGTGCGCCGGAGCGGCCCGTCATCGGCCCGACATAGAAGTCGATCGTGCCGTCGAGCAGCTTCGACTCGTGAATCAGATAGGTGCCCTCGATGATCCGCAGCATGACGCCCGGATAGCGTTGGCGGAATTTCCCGAGCGCGCCCGGCATCAGCGCGATATGCGAGACGCTCGACAGGCAGACCGTGACGTGGCCTTCCTCGGAGCCGAGATGCTGCGCCACTTCTTCCTGGGCGCGGACGAGCTCGGCGACGGAGGCGCGCGCCCGCCGCGCGAACAGTGCGCCGAGCTCGGTCAGCACCGCGCCGCGCGCGCTGCGCTCGAGCAGCGGCGCTGAAAGGATGAGCTCCAGGTCGCGGATGCTGCGGCTGAGCGCCGGCTGGGAGATGCCGAGATGCTTCGCGGCCGCGCTGATGCTGCCGCGGTCGGCCACGGCCAGAAGGTCACGCAGATGGTGCGCCTTGATGTTCATTGCGGCACTTCGGACTATCCATAACCGCCGCGCATGGGGAAGTCATTTTCCATATCTGCCCGGTCTCCCCGGTCCCCGGTAGGGATGGCGCGTTATCCGTTTGACGCATACCCCGGTTCAACAGAAAGCCCCGTGATGAGCGCCACCGCCGCGGTCGCTTCCGACCTGCAGGACCGCATGGCCATCGCGGCCGCGATCGCCGACTGGGGCATCTTCCGCGACGGCGGGCACTGGGACGCGCTCAGCGATCTCTATACGCGCGATGCCGTCATGGTGACGACCTGGTGCAAGGGCGACGCCGAGGAGTTCATCAGCCGCTCGAAGGCGGCTTTCGCACGCGGCGCGCGCGGGCAGCACTTCATCGGCAACAGCTCGGTCCGCATCAACAAGGATCGGGCGGTCGCCGACACGCGCATGAGCATCCTGGTGCGGGCGAAAATCGAAGGCACCGAGGTCGACGTCACTTGCATTGGTCGCTTTCACGATCGCTTCGTGCGCCAGGCCGACCGCTGGCGGATCCAGGCCAGGACGCCGGTGTACGACAAGGATCGGATCGACCCGGTCACCCCGGGTGCGGTCGTAAAGCTCGATCCGGCCGTGCTGGCACGGTTCGCGCCCGGTTATCGGCATCTCGCCTATTGCCAGTCGCTCGCTGGCGACCAACTGACGCCGGGCCTGCCGACGCCGGGCAGCGCCGAGGAAGCGGCGCTGCTGGCCGAGAGCGCCGCATGGCTCACGGCATCGCACTGAATTCGAAAACGACGATCGACAAGGGCGACAGGATGACGGCACGACTGAACATCATCGTGGCAAGCACGCGGCCGGGCCGCGTCGGGTTTCCGGTGGCGCAATGGTTTCATGCGGCGGCGCGTGAGAACGGCAGCTTCGAGGCGCATCTCGTCGATCTCGCCGAGTTTGCGCTGCCGGTCTACGACGAGCCGCACCATCCGCGGCTGCGCAAATACATGCACGAGCATACCCGCAAATGGGCCGCGAGCGTCGAGGCCGGCGACGCGTTCGTCTTCGTGATGCCGGAGTACAATTATGGCGTTTGTCCCTCGCTGGTGAACGCGCTGAATTACGTCTACCTCGAATGGAACTACAAGCCGTGCGCGTTCGTCAGCTATGGCGGCATCTCCGGCGGTTTGCGTGCGGTGCAGATGGCGAAGCAGATCGTGACCACGCAGCGGATGTGGCCGATCTTCGACGCGGTGGTGGTTCCGATGGTGAATCAGCAGCTCAAGGACGGCGTGTTTTCGCCGAACGATCTGCAGAAGCAGGCCGCGAACGACCTGCTGGTCGAATTGAAGAAGTGCGCGGTCGCGATGGCCACTTTGCGCAACAAGGCGATCTAGGGAGGAGTCATGTCGACGACAATCAAGCCGGCGCTGCATCACGTCACGATGAAGACGAGCCGTCTCGACGAAATGATCAAGTGGTACGAATTCGTCATCGGCGCGAAGGTCCAGTTCCGTGATCCGGGCGCGGCCTGGATGACCAACGATCCCGCGAACCATCGCGTTGCGTTCCTCGCCGTGCCGGGGCTGAGCGACGATCCGCAGAAGACACAGCACAATGGGATGCATCACTCGGCGTTCGAGTATGAAAGCTTCGCCGACCTGATGGAGTCGTATGACCGCATGCGCAAAGGCGGCGTCGAGCCGGCCTTCTGCCTCGACCACGGGCTGACGATCTCGCTCTATTATCGGGACCCGGAAGGCAACTTCGTCGAGCTGCAGAGCGACAATTTCTCCGACTGGAAGCTCTCCGGCGAGTTCATGCGCACATCCGCGGATTTCGCCGCCAACCCGATCGGGACCTTCTTCGATCCGGCCAAGGTCTACGGCGCCTTCAAATCCGGAATGGAGTTCAAGGCGCTGCAGAAGACGATCCGCGACGGCGCATATCTGCCTGATCCGATCCCGAACATCGGCCTCCCGGTCTGAAAGTCGCGGCTCGGCTGAGCCGGCCGGCGCCGAATTCCCAGGGCCCGGATACAGCCAGTCCCGCTTGCGCCGATACCGGCTGCGGCCTACCGTCATGGAACGCGTGCGAGATCACGCACGAGAAAAAGCCGTGAGGAAGCAGTGCGCGGGGGGGCCTGGCTCGGACGAACGTCGCTTGCCCGCCGCGCCGGCGCAGTCGCGCGCGGCATCTCCCGCAGGTCCCTGATCGGCAGCGCGCTGGCGGCGACCGCGGCGTGGTCCGCCCGGGCCGCTCCATCGCCAGGCCTCGATGCGCTTTATCAGCGTGCAAAATCCGAAGGGCGGCTGACCTGGTACATCGCGCATATCGCCTCGGAGGAAGCCGAGATCCTCGGCCGCATGTTCACCAGGGCGTATCCGGGCGTCGACGTCGCCGTCGTGCGCGCCACCGGACAGGTGGTCTATCAGAAGCTGAGCGCGGACCTGCGCGCAGGCGCGAAGAATTGCGACGTCTTCTCCTCGACCGATCTCGGCCACTACGTGACGCTGAAGCAGCGCGGCCTGCTGGCAGCGTACCGGCCGCTCGCGGCCGATACGCTGCGTGAGCCGTTCCGCGACGCCGATCCGTCGCAGATGACGCAGGTCACCAACACCAACTACACGAGCCTCGTCTACCGCACCGTTGCGGTGACGGCCGACGAGGCGCCGCGGCGCTGGAGCGATCTTACCGATCCGAAATGGTCCGGCCGGATCGCGGTCGGACATCCCGCCTACAGCGGCGCGATGGGCACCTGGGTGTACCAGATGAACAAGCTCTACGGCTGGGCGTTCTTCGAGAAGCTGGCACGCAACAAGCCGCAGGTCGCGCGCTCGCTGGTCGACCCGACCACCACGCTGGTGTCGGGCGAGCGTGACATCGGCATGGGGCCATCCGATCTCATTCTGGATCAAGCCGCGCGGGGCAATCCGGTGGCGCTGCGTGTCCCGGAAGACGGCAGCATGCTGCAGAACGGTCCGACCGCGATCCTGAAAGACGCTCCGCATCCCGAGGCCGCGAAGCTGTTCGTCGAGTTCCTCCTCGGCGAGGAGGCCGGGCAATTCGCCGCCAGCCGCCACCGGCTGCCGATCACCGCGCTGGTCGCGCCGAAGCCCGAGATCGCTGCGCCGGATCGGATCAAGATCATCGTGCCGGTCGCGCAGGAGCTGGTGAAGGGTATCCCCGAGGTGGTCGAGAAGTGGCGGGAGACCTTTGGTGTCTGAGGGCGCCGCCGTGGCGGCGCAGCCACGCCTGCTGCGCTGGCCCTCGCCGATCTCCCTGCTGGTGATCCTTACGGCACTTGCGGTGATCCTGCTGGTCGCAAATCCGCTGGTCCAGCTCACGCTGTCGAGCCTCTCCGATGCGGACACGGGCGAATGGACCCTGCACAACTACGTCGTGGCGTTCGGCCGCGCGCGCTATCTCGATGCGCTCGCGAAGTCGCTGCTGCTGGCGCTCGCATCCGCGCTGCTGGCGGCACTGTTCGCGGTGCCGCTCGCCTGGGGCGTCGCGCGCACGCGCATGGTAGGCCGCCGCCTCGTTCATGCCGGCGTGGTGTGCACCTTCCTGGTGCCGCCATTCATCGGCGCGATCGCCTGGATCCTGCTCGCGGGGCCGAACGCCGGCTGGCTGAATCGGATCTGGCGCGCGCTCACGGGCGCGGCGGCTGGGCCGTTCAACATCTTCAGCTTCACCGGGCTCGCCTTCGTCATCGCGCTCTACGCCTACCCGCTGATCTATGTGCTCGTGCGCAACGCGCTCGAGCTGGTGCCGAGCGATGTCGAGGATGCGGCGCAAATCCACGGCGCCGGGGCCGCACGCGTCGCGCTGCGCATCACGCTGCCGATGGTCGCGCCCGCGATCATCGGCGGCACCATCCTGGTGTTCCTCGAGGCCGTCGCGCTTTACGGCGCGCCGTCGCTGATCGGCATTCCGGCCGGCATCAACGTCGTCAGCACGCAGCTTGCCGAGTTTTTCGAGGCGCCGATCCGGCTCGAGGTCGCGGCCGCCTTCTCGATCCCGCTGGTCGTTTTCACGGCCGTGCTGATCTGGCTGCAGCGCGTCGTGCTCGGTCGCCGCGGCTTTGCGAGCGTCACCGGCAAGGCCGCGACACGGCGTCGGATCAGCCTCGGCGCCGGAGATCATCTGCTCTCCGCCTATGCGGCGGCCGTGATCGGCCTGTCGTTCGTGCTGCCGCTTTGCGTCATGCTGGTGACCGGGCTTTCGCGGTCGTGGGGCCGTCCGCCGACGTTCGACAACCTGTCGCTGGTCAATTTTCAGCGGATCTTGTTCGAGGACATGACGATCCGCGGATCGATCTGGAATACGCTCTCTTATTCGCTCCTTGCCGCGACCGCCTGCACCGTGCTCGGTCTTGCCACCGCCTATGCGACGCAGCACCGGTTGCTGCCGGGCGCGGGAGCACTGAGCTTGCTCGCGCTCTCTCCTTTCGCGATTCCCGGCGTCGTGATCGCGATCAGCTTCTATACGGCGTACGCGGGGCCGCCAGCCTCGCTCTACGGCACCGGGCTCCTGATCGTGCTCGCCTTCGTGACGCGCTTCCTGCCCGTGGCGGTGACGACGGCAAGCGCCGGCCTGCGCAGCCTCAATGCCGAGCTCGAGGAAGCGGCGCTGATCCTCGGCGGCGGACGGCTGCGCACGCTCGGACGCATCGTCGTCCCGCTGTTGCGCCGGACGCTGCTCGGTGCCTGGATCCTCATCTTCATCATCGCGACGCGCGAGCTCTCGACCGCGGTTTTCCTGTCGGGGCCGAGCAGCCGGGTCATCTCGGTGCTGACGCTCGATCTCAGCGAGCAGGGCCGCTACGAGCAGCTCGCGGCCCTCGGGTTGCTCGTCATCCTGGCGACCGGCGTGGTGGTGGCGCTCGCCTCGCTCGCTTCCGGTCGCGACGTTCTGCAAGGTGCGAGCTGAATGCGCGCGCTCGTTCTGGAACAGCTGCGCAAGGCCTATGGCGGCGTCACGGTGGTCGACCGCCTCGACCTGACCATCGCGGCCGGCGAGCTCGTATCGCTGCTCGGCCCTTCGGGCTGCGGCAAGACGACGACCTTGCGCATGATCGCCGGCTTCGTCACGCCCGACGGCGGCACCATCATGCTCGACGGCAAGGCTCTGTCGTCGACGCGTGGCGTCGTGCCGCCGGAAAAGCGCGGGATGGCGATGATCTTCCAGAGCTACGCCGTGTGGCCGCATCTGACCGTGTTCGAGAACGTTGCCTTCGGCTTGCGCGCGCGCCGCCTTCCTGGCGCGGAGATCCGCAAACGCGTTGGCGAGATCCTCGACGTGGTGCGGCTCGGCCAGCTGGCCGGGCGCTTTCCCGCAGAGCTGTCGGGTGGCCAGCAGCAGCGGATCGCGCTCGCACGCTCGATCGTCACCCGGCCGGACGTGCTCCTCCTCGACGAGCCGCTGTCCAATCTCGACACCGCGCTGCGCGGCGACATGCGCAAGGAGATCCGCCGCCTGCATGACGAGTTCCAGATCACGATGGTTTACGTCACGCACGACCTTGCCGAGGCCATGGCGGTGTCCGACCGCATCGCCGTCATGTCGGGCGGGCGGATCGAGCAGATCGCCGATCCGGCAACGCTGTTTCGCCGTCCGCGCACGCGCTTTGTCGCGGCATTCATCGGCGGCACCAACGTCATGACGGCACGGCGCGCCGGAGACATCCTGCGCTTTGCGGATTTTGAGATCGCCGCGATCGCGTCCAACGTCGCGCTCGCGGACGGCGAAACCGCGCCGTTCTCGCTGCGCGCCAAGGCAATGACACTGCACGCGACCGCACCGTCGCGCGGCATCGTGC
>Ga0070684_100003452_pt1 | contig 11863 bp, 13 predicted proteins | sample KBSC723LmetaG_FD_65653 | JGI IMG/M metagenome (GOLD analysis project Ga0070684, IMG submission 65653) | Corn rhizosphere microbial communities from Kellogg Biological Station, Michigan, USA - KBS C7.2-3L metaG | ecosystem: Host-associated > Plants > Roots > Rhizosphere ...
GGTCGACGCGCTCAACTCCGTCGCACCGTACGACTGGGCAGGATTCTTTAAACAGCGCCTCACCTCCACGTCACCCGAGGCGCCTCTCGGCGGCATCGAGAACGGAGGCTGGAAGCTCGCCTGGAACGCCGAGCCCATCCACTTGCCCGGTCGCCGCTCCAACGTCGGTGATGAATACTCTCTCGGACTTTCGCTCGCCGCGGATGGAACCGTCTCGGAATCGATCGTGGGCAGCCCCGCGTTCAAGTCAGGCATCGGCTCCGGCATGAAGGTAGTCGGGGTCAACGGGCGCGTCTACACCCACGACCTGCTCGAGGACGCGATGAAATCGGATCAGCCGATCAGCCTGCTCACCGTCGTCGATGATTACTACAAGACATTCACCATCGATTACCGCGGCGGCCCGCGCTTTCCGCATCTGGTACGCGATGCTGCGAGGCCCGACTTGCTGGACCAGCTCATCAAACCACGCGCAACCGAGGCACGCGCAGGCGCGCAGTAAACTGGACGCGATGCTCGACTACGAAATATCTCCGCACGAAGCCGCCGGTCTGCTTCGCGACAAGCAGGCCCGCCTCATTGATGTGCGCGAGCCCTGGGAGTTTCAGGCCGCGCACATCGACGGCAGCATCCTCATGCCGATGGGCGACGTGCCGGCCCGAGCTCTTCAGGAGCTTGATCCCGATGAGCGCCTCGTGGTCCTCTGCCACCTGGGTCAGCGATCGCTGAACGTGACCGCCTGGCTGCGCAACCAGGGTTTTGAAAACGTGCAATCGCTGCGCGGCGGCATCGACGCATGGTCGGCTGAAGTGGATTCATCCGTGGCCAGGTATTAGCCGCTCGACGGTCTGAGAAGATTGCGCGGCTGCTCACAATATTTTTTGCCCTGGCCCGTCTACCGGCAGTAGTCGGGAATCTCCCGCGCATAAAGAGGTACGTCGTGCGGCTTGAATCGAATGTCTTCGTAGCGCGGTCTGCCGCGGATGTGTCTGCATATCTCGGCGAGGTTTCAAACGTGGCGAAGTGGGATCGTGGGGTGGCCGCTACCGAGGCCACCTCCACCATGGCGGCGGGTGTAGGATTCGAGTTCGATACCCTGGCGTTGCGCAATGGAAAGCCTGCGGAAAACGGGTGGGGCAAGATGTCCTACCGCATCTCGGAAATCGACCCTGTCAACGGCTGCACAGTGCAATTGACCAGCAAGACCGGAAACGCCCGCTACTTCAAATCTGCAGCGTGGAAATTTCGCGTGGAAGCCGAACCGGGAGGAGCGCGCGTATTCTGCACAGCAGAGTTCACGCTGAAGTGGCGATACGCATTTCTGGCGCCGGTGTTCTACGGCATGAAGAACGCGATCCGCACCGATCTTGAGCGGCTGAAACGAGTTCTCGAGTCACCCGTCGATTAGCGGCGAGCCAGTTCCATCCGGGACGAGTAGACTCCTACTTTCATGGACGGCGGCATTTTGCCGATAACACATCCAGATCGACCTCTCTGGATGTGTGCCCATGATCTCCATCCGCAAATATCTCGACGGCAGCGCGCAGCCCGAAGATGCCGGCGGCGAACAGCCCCGTAACCGGCGCAATTCCGAAAGCCCTCACGCCCTTGCCGTCGAGGCCTATCGCGCTGCGCTCGCGGAAATGGGCCGCAGCAGCGTGGATGCTTGCCCCGCTACCGGTCCCGGGCTCGAGCGCAGCCTACTGCAGGCGGCCGACGCCCTGGCCGTCGCGGCGTCACCCGATTCTCTCGCCTCCAGTGGCAACGCCATCCGCCGCGAGTTGCAGGACTGGGGCCGCGCTACCGCACGCCACTACCACGCCAGGGCGGGTGAGGTGAAACAGGTGCTCCTTTCCATGACGCAGACCGTTGCCTCGGTGGGCGAGCGGGACGAGCGTTGTGCCGAGCAGATGCACTGCCTCACTTCCAATCTGTCGCGCATCGCTACGCTCGACGACCTCAGCGCCATGCGCGCCTCCATCGAACAGAGTGCCGCCGATCTGAAGCAATCAGTCGAGCGCATGGTGAACGACGGCGCAGCGATCTTTGAACAGTTCCACGCCACCGTTGCCAGCTTCCAGGCGCGCCTCGAACAGGCAGAGCAGACTGCCTCGTGCGATGCGCTCACGCGTCTGCGCAGCCGCCTGTGCATGGAAGTCCACCTTGATGATCGTGCCGCGGCAGGCAAGACCTTCTGCATCGCGCTGTTCGATATCGACGGGTTCAAGCACGTCAACGACACTTACGGCCACGTAGTCGGCGACGAATTGCTGAAGCAGTTCGCCACCGAGTTGCGCTCCGCATGCCGCTCGTCCGATATCGTGGGCCGGTGGGGCGGAGACGAGTTCGTCGTCCTGCTCGAGTGCAATCTGGATGTTGCTGCCACGCAGATTGAGCGCGTCAGCAAGTGGGTATGCGGCAGCTATGTGGTCGAGGGAGTCGCCGGCCCGGTCAGGCTCAGCCTTACAGCCTCAGTGGGTGTTGCCCAGTTCACTCCGCCAGAAACGGTGAAGGAACTCCTCGACCGCGCCGATGCCGCCATGTACCGGCAAAAATCGTCAGCGCACTCTGGCGTCCTGGGCTCCTGACGGTCAGGATGAGCAAGGCGCCGAGGTCCCTCGCGCAGCCCCGATGGGATATCAGCCGGGCGCGCGACATACATTCAACAAGGCCAATGTCCGCTATGCAACCTTCCGCGGTACTCCCTGCATCTCATTTGCTATCGCAGTTCTAGAGCAGGTTCCATATGGCCTCTGAAGTAAAGTCCTCGCGGGCGGGTTCAGCCGTGTCGGTTGCTGTGGGAGAACGGGTTACCCTGGGCGATGCAGCTGCAGAATATGTCGTAATCAGCGTCGATCACGCGACCGGGCGCCTGGAACTGCTTCGGCTGAATCCAACGCGCATTGAAACTGAGATCGCCGCTTCTGACGTGCACAGGAAGATCCAGAGCGGACCACGCCTGGGGTCGGAAGGGAACTAGGGTGCTCCGCGACAGGATGAGGACCTTCCGCGTGCGCGATCGTGTGCGCGTCGACGGATACGACGAGGTGTTTGCGGTGTTGTATGTCAACGCGGCCCTCACATGGGCGGACCTGGCGTGCGTCCAGCGAGTGGGGTTCCTCACCCATGTGCCGCTGGACAAGATTGCTCACATCGAGATGGACTGAACCAGGCCCGACTGAACCAGGCCGGACTGAACCAGGCCGGGACCCGGCTACACAGCCAGATTGAATTTTTGAAGGGCGCGGCGGGAGCCGCGCCTTTGCTGTTTTCGTCCCTGTTTGCGCGCAGCCGCCGCGCTGGTTCCAATCTGGAACGCACCGAATCGTCGTTCCGATTGCGGAAACGCGCCGCCAATCTCCTCCAGTGAACCCTTGAGTTGCTCTCCAACCAGAGAGAGAGTGAAAAGGTGCCTCGCGGACTGCATTAGCTTCTGCTAATCCAACTGAATCGGAATTGGGCAGAACGATGCACATCGATGGCATTGCCGCAAGCGGCGCGAGCCGCCTCGATGCGCGGCGAAAAGGAAAGGGACCTATGAGGGTATTGATTGCCGAGGACGATCGAGCACTGGGCATGTTTCTGACACGTGGCCTTGAAACTGACGGGCATCGTGTCCGCGTGGTTGCAGACGGAGCCTCGGCCTGCGAAGCCTTCCGCCAGGATCTACCCGATCTCACGATCCTCGACCTGAATCTGCCGGTAATGGATGGCGAACAGGCGCTCGCCGAGATGCGCCGTGCCGATGCCGATCTGCCCGTCCTCATCCTCACCGGCCGCCAGGAGGTCGACACGCGTGTGCGCTGTCTCGATCGTGGCGCCGACGACCTGATGACCAAGCCGTTCAGCCTGCATGAGCTGCGCGCCCGCTGCCGCGCGCTGTTGCGCCGCAAGAGGGAAGCGCGCCTGATGTTGCGGGCCGGCGACCTGGAACTCGACCGCATGGAGCACAGCGCCCGCCGCGCCGGCGAAACCATTTCGCTCACCAACAAGGAGTTCGCGTTGCTTGAGCACCTGATGCTCAATCGCGGCCAGTGCGTCTCGCGCGTGGAACTGCTCGACTCGGTCTGGCGCATGGAGCCGGCACAGACCACCAACATTGTCGACGTGTACGTGAATTATCTGCGGCGCAAGCTCAAGGACCCGGCGCCGGGGCGCATTCTTCGCACGGTTCGCGGGCAAGGCTACGTGGTTCCGTCTGAAGCCGAGCTTACGGAATTGATGCCTGGCCCGCTTGCCGCCCGACCCGACGCACCCGAGCTCTCTGCAATCCCGGTGCATTGATTTCATTTTGAATTCCATAGGAGAACCCCTGTGCCCCTGTCTCTGCCCGCATCCAGGTACGCCCTCCCTCCAATCCCGCGCGTGAAGCCGCGCACCGCCATTGTTGCCAGCGCCGATGCCAGCTTTCGCAAGCGCCTTGGGCAGCGCCTCACCGGCCTGCGCTGGCACATTCGCGAAGCAGAATCGGGTGCCCAGGCGTGGGCCGAGGCCCAGGCGTCAACGCCCGAGGCAGTCATCGTCGATTCCTGGCTCCCCGATCTCGATATGCCCGAGTTTCTTCGCGACTTCCGCGGATCGTTTCCTCATGTCGACGTGCTGTCGTCGGAGGGACATGCGAATGCGGATACGCCTCGCAGCCCATACCGGCAGGAACTGCTCTATGCCCTGAGGATGACCCAGGACACCGACACCCCGGCGTGGAATACCGCGTGCGATCTTGACGATGCGCGCCCGGTGCAGGTGGCGACAGACATCAAGAAGCCGCCGGCCACAGTGCATGTGCAATCCGCGCAGAAGGATGACCCAGAGTCCATGCCTGTACTTCCCACCCTGCCAGCCCTGGCGCTGGTGCCTCCTCCAGTTGCCGCTTCGTTGCGCCGTGAGCATCCGGCGGTCGAGCGCCTTCCCGAACTGATCGGCGACGCCGCCTGCATGCTCGAAATCAGCCGCCGCATTCGTCTGGTTGCGCCGCGCTCGACACCGGTTCTCATCGAAGGTCCCACCGGCTCCGGCAAAGAGCTCGTAGCCGAGGCGCTGCATCGTCTTTCTACACGCAGCCGCAAACCGTTTGTTGCGCTCAATTGCGCCGCCATCCCTGAAGCGCTGCTTGAGGCCGAGCTCTTTGGCCACACCCGCGGAGCCTTTACCGGCGCTGTTCAGGGCCGCATCGGCCGCATTGAAGCGGCAGACGGCGGAACCCTGTTCCTCGATGAAATCGGTGAAATGCCGCTCGCGCTCCAGTCCAAGCTGCTGCGCTTTGTGGAGTGTGGCGAGCTGCAGCGCGTGGGCGACAACGAAACGGTCAAGGTGGATGTGCGGATCCTCGCCGCTACTCATCGGCCTCTGGCTCGTCACGCCGCCGAGGGCTCGTTCCGCTCCGATCTCTATTACCGCCTGGCCGTGTTTCTCATTCGGACGCCGGCACTGGCCTCTCATATTGAGGATCTGCCGCTCCTGGTCAACCATTTCCTCGCGTGCATGGGACGTACCGAGCCGGTCAAGCGCATCGACGCTTCGGCCATGGATTCGCTGCGCGGGCATGCGTGGCCGGGCAACGTACGCGAGCTCGAGCATGTGCTCGAACGCGCCGCCATCCTCGCCGGCGAGAGCTGCGAGATCACCGCCGCCGAAATTGATTTCGGCGCGGTGTGCGAGTGAGTTACGACATGCAGATTACGGGAGCGATGAGCGAAGGCCTGGCGCGCTACGTGGATCTGGCGACTCAGGAAGCCAAGCTGACGGCGCAGAACATGGCCAACATCGATACCCCCGGCTATCGCGCCATGGGCATCGACTTCGAGGGCGAGATGCGGAACGCCCTCTCCGGTGCCCGCGCCGCAGGCCCTGCGCAATCGCCGCGGGTTCGTCTCGAAGACGGCCTGGTCTCGCGGCCCGACGGCAATAACGTTTCCATGGACAGGGAGGGCCTCAACCTGGCCGAGGCTCAGTTGAAGTATCGAACCGGCTTGGCGCTGCTGCGCCAGCAATATCAGATGACGCTCGACGCCATTCGCGTCGACAGCAAATAAGCCGCGCCTTCATGAGAGAGGCGGCCCAGGCGGAACCAAGAACGCCGGCGGGCGGCAACACAAGGGGGAACGATGAATCTGTTCGGACTGATGGAAACATCCGGCAGCGCCATGCAGGCCGAGCGCATGCGGGCCGAGATCGTCGCCGCCAATATGGCGAACGCTGAAACGACGCGGACTGAATCAGGTGGCCCGTATCGCCGCCAGCACGTCGTCTTCGCGGCCAACCAGCCGTCCACATCCTTTGCCGAAGTGATGGGCAATGCGCCGGGCACGCCGCCGCTGCTATCGCCGCTTAGCTCACCTCTTGCCTCTCCCGGCGCGCACTCTCCCGCAGGCGGTGTACACATTGCCGGAGTCGTGGCAGATCCTGCGCCGCCGCTGCGCCGCTACGATCCGGGCCATCCCGATGCCGGTGCTGACGGCTACGTTTCCTACCCCGACATTAATCCGCTCACAGAGATGGTTGACCTGATGGGCGCAACCCGTGCATATGGGCTCAACGGTTCAGCCGTGCAGGCGGAGAAGGGCATGATCGCCGCCGCGCTCGACATTGTTAAAAGCTGATAGCAGCCGCGCGGTGCAGGTCCGGAAAGCAGGTACATCCCATGGCATTCGCAGTCGAGGCATTGACCGATCTGGCGGCCGCTTCGGTACCGCTGAAATCGACCCTTCCGGCGTTTCCGCCGGCCCGCGCGCAGGAGTCCGCGGCAACACCGTTTTCCGGCCTGCTTACCGACGCCATCGGCCAGGCCGGCAAACTCCAGGACCAGGCCGACGCCGCGGTGACCGGATTGATGACCGGCTCCGGCGTCGATGTACACACCGCCATGATCGCCACGGAAAAAGCGAGCATGGCATTCGAACTTACCCTCGCCGTCCGCAACAAAGCGGTGCAGGCATACCAGCAGATCATGAGCATGCAGTTCTGAGTCGGCGGGCAATCACGCGGCCGCCGCGAAGAAGGCATAGAATCCCCAACCACGCGCATGGCGCAAACGAACACGGCGGATCACTTCAACCATGGCCACGGAAACACAGTTGCAGAAGAGCCCTCCGGCCATACCCGGCAGGATTCCCTTTGGGGCTGGGGCCGCCGCTCTTCTCACCCGCGCCCGGGTGCTCTGGGCAGGCATGCAACCACGCCAGAGAACTTCGGCGCTGGTCGCCGCTGTTTCCATCGCGGGCCTGACCGCGCTTCTGCTCTGGTATGCGCTGCGCCCTGACTGGCGCATCCTGTATGCCGACCTCGATCCTGACGACGCGCGCCAGGTCAGCCAGGAGCTCACCGCCGCCCAGATTCCTTTCGATGTTTCGGAAAGCGGAGGCCTGCTGCGCGTTCCCGCGGCGCAGCTCGATAAGGCCCGCCTGGCCACGGCGGCCAAGGGAGGAGTGCGCAGCGGGCGCCTCGGTTTTGAGCTCTTCGACAAGCCCAACTGGGTCGGCTCCGAATTCGACGAGCAGGTCAATTACCAGCGTGCGCTTGAAGGTGAACTCGAGCACACCGTATCGACTCTCGCCGATGTGGAATCGGCTCGCGTGCACCTGGTCCTGACCCATGATTCATTGTTCCGCGAGCAGGACCGTCCCGCCAAAGCTTCCGTGGTGCTCAAGCTGCGCCACCGCGGCCTTGCCGACGGCGAGCCCGACGCCATCCGTAACCTGATCTCCTCCGCGGTAGACGGTCTCACGCCCGATCGTGTGGTTCTCGTGGACGCGGCCGGCCACCTGCCTCTGGGCCCCAAAACCGCCGATGCGCTTCGCCTTACCGCGGAGCAGGCTCTCGAAGAAAAGCTCGTCTCCACGCTCGAGCCGGTCACAGGCGCGGGCAATGTCCGCGCCTCGGTCACGCTCGATTACGACCCCACCGCCTCCGAGCAGACGGACGAAACCTACAATCCCGACAAGACCGTGACGCTCTCCATGCAGCGCACCGAGCAGTCCACCGGCCCGCAGGCTCTTGCCGCCGGGGTACCCGGCACCGCGTCAAACGTTCCCAATGCGCAGGCCCTGCCGGTTTACCCGCGAGAGACCACGCAGCCGCAGACAGCGAAGTCTGAATCCAGCACCTACGGCGTCACAAAATCGGTGCGCCACACGGCTGAAGGGCCCGGCCGCGTCCGCCGCCTCACCGCAGCCATTGTTGTGAATGACCGCCAGGTTCAGCCCGCCGCGGGCAAGAAGCCTGCGGTGTGGCAGCCGCGCTCTGCCGATGAATTGCGCAACCTCACGGCGCTGGCGCAGGCATCGATAGGATTCGATACCCAGCGTGGCGACATGATCACCGTGCAGGATCTCGCCTTCGAAGACAACCATCTTCAGCCGCAGGTTTCCGCCGCCGAGCGCGCGCTGCGCCAGGCTGAGAATTCTCCACTGCTGGTCAAGTACGGGGCCGTGTTGCTCGGGCTTCTGCTTCTCACCGCGTTCGGGATACGCCCCGCCGTGCGCGCAGTGACCGGTCCGGGCGCAAAGGCTGAGCGAGGCGCCGCTCCGCAACTTGCCGCGGCGGCGGAAAAGCCGCCACTTCCCGCACCTGAGCCTCCGACGCCGGACGGCGAGCGCCAGCGGGCGCAGGAGATCTTCGACCAGGTAAGCGGCGTGGTCAAACGCGAACCGGCGCAGAGTTCGCGCCTGCTGCAGAGCTGGATTCATTCCGAGTAGGACGACGCCCGACAGGCGAGAAACGAAGGAGCACAAACTTGGCAAGTCAGGCGAGCGCGTTGGAGGCAGCACCGAGGCGAAGACCCACGGCCATGATGAGCGGAGTGCGCAAGGCTGCGGTCCTGCTGATTGCTTTGGGCGAGAATCTGGGCAAAGAGATTTTGCGCGCGCTTCCCGAGGGCGACGTGCAGCGGCTCACGGAAGAACTTGCCGAGCTGCGCAGCGTGGCTCCCGATATTTCCGCAGCTGTGATCGAGGAGTTCTGGGAAGTGCTTGCCACGCAGAACTTCATGATGCAGGGCGGGCTCGACTACGCCAGCCGGCTGCTGATGGAGACCTTTGGCAAGGAACGCGCGGAAGATCTCTTGCTCATGGTGCGTCGCTCGCAGGAGGCGGCGCACGGCAATCTCGCCAAGCTGCAGCGGACCGATCCCCAGCAACTGGGAAAGCTACTCGATGCCGAACATCCTCAGACGATTGCGCTGGTTCTCGCGCACCTCGATCCGCGGCGCGCTTCGCAGGTGGTCGACAATCTCAGCGAGGAACACAAGGTGGTCAGCCTGCAGCGCCTGGCTGAAATGCGGCAGTTCTCTCCGGAGATGGCGCAGAAAGTGGCGCACATCCTGCATCGCCGCCTGGAAAGCATGGGCGACACGCAGCGCCAGAGCTATTCCGGATTCAAAGCCGTGGCGGACCTTCTGAATCGGCTGAATGCCGACCAGGCCAAGCACATTCTTGAGGTGATAGAAAACAGCGATCCGTCGCTGGCCCTGAATATCCGCAACCTGATGTTCACCTTCGAAGACCTGGTCACCGTACCCGCAGTCACGATCCGCGAGATCGTTGCCGGCGTGGACAAGCGCCAACTCGCGCTTGCGCTGCGCGGAGCCAATGACGAACTGCGCGCCACCATCTTCCGCTCCATGAGCTCGCGCGCGGTGGAAATGCTCAAGGAGGACATGGAAGTGCTCGGCCCGGTGCGCTCAAAGGAAGTCACGCAAGCACAGCAGGAAATCCTGAACCTCGCGCGGCGCCTGGAAGCCGAAGGCAAGGTGGTTCTCAAACTCGAAACCGGCGACGAAATGCTGGCCTGACCGGGACCCTAAGCAATCATGCATGGAGCATCGATGCACGCAAACGGCACATGTACCGAATCGGCAGAGCAGGACGTCGTAACTTTTTCCTATCCCTCCGCCTCTCCGGTTTGGCCGATGGCCGCCGGCCTTGTCTTTCGCGATTTAGACGCCGAGGGTGAATCCGCTGCGCCGCATTCCGCGATCTCTGATCCGGCGGAAATGCAGGCCGCATTGGAGCGCCGCCTGGCCGAGGAGACAGCGCGAAGCTTTGCCGAAGGCCGCGCTCGCGGAATCGAAGAAGCCCGTTTGGCCGTCCACAATGCCAACGACACCGCCCTCTCGCAGGAAGCTGCGGCGCGTGCCGCCGAACTCGCCCGTCTGGTTCAGCAGTTTGCCGCCGAGCGCGACCGCTACCTCGAGCGCATGGAACCGGAAGTGATCCGCCTCGCCCTCGCCATCGCCGCGCGCATTCTACGCCGCGAAGCGCAATCCGATCCGCTTCTGCTCCTCGGCGCTGTCCGTGTTGCTCTCGGCCAGCTTTCTGGAGCCACCCGTCTTCGCGTTCGCATTCCCGCCGCACATGCCTCGCTCTGGAAGGATGCCGTGGCCCTGCTGCCGTCTCGCGCCCCTCGCCCGGAGATCGTCGCCGATGAAGCCATGCGTCTCGGCGAATGCGTGCTCGAAAGTGAGCTTGGCTCCGTCGACCTTGCGGTTCCCGCACAACTGACCGAGATTGAGCGCCGCCTGTTCACTGGATCGGCTGACCTCACGCCCGAGCCCGCTCCCGAGTATGCAGAGGAAGTCGAGGTATGAGCACGTCTTTTGCCTCCTGGATGGCGAGCCTGCAGAGCGGCCAGCCCTGGCGCTGGCGCGGGAGTATTCTCGAAGCGGTCGGATCCACCATCGAGTCGGCCGGGCCGCTCGCTTCCGTAGGCGAGTGTTGCGAGATCGTCGACCATGCCGGAGCGCTGCATGCGGCCGAAGTCATCGGATTCCGCGGCCCTCATGTGCTTTCCATGCCCGTTGAATCAAGCGAAGGCATTCGATATGGCGATACGGTCACGGCCCTCGGCGTTTTTCCCTCCATCGCAGCCGGCGATGCGCTGCTCGGCCGCGTCCTCAACGCCCTCGGAGAGCCAATTGACGGCGGCCCTATGCTCAAGGGCCTTACGCCCTGCGCGCTCGAGGGCCGTGTTCGCGCCCCGCTCGATCGCGTCCCCATCAAGTCCCCGCTGGGTACCGGCATTCGCGCCATCGATGCGCTGCTCACTGTCGGCCGCGGCCAGCGTGTGGGGATCTTCGGCGGCTCCGGCGTCGGCAAGAGCACGCTGGTCGGCATGATGACGCGCAACACCGAGGCGGATGTCGCCGTCGTGGGCCTGGTCGGCGAGCGCGGCCGCGAGGTTGGGGACTTCCTTGAAAACGCGCTCGGCCCGGAAGGACTGGCGCGATCGGTCGTCCTCGTCTCGACCTCCGACCAGTCGCCTCTTCTGCGCCTGCGCGCCGCCCTTGCCGCCACCACGGTCGCGGAATACTTCGCGGCGCGCGGCAAACATGTTTTGCTCGTCCTCGATTCGCTCACCCGGTTTGCCATGGCCGCGCGCGAAATCGGCCTCGCCGCCGGAGAGCCTCCAACGGCCAAAGGCTATACACCTTCGGTCTTCACGCGTCTTGCCCGCCTGGTCGAGCGCGCCGGCGAATTTCATCGCGGCTCCATCACCGCGTTCTACTCCGTGCTGATGGAAGGCGACGACCAGCAGGATCCGCTGGTCGATGCGGTTCGCTCGCTTCTCGATGGCCACGTTGTGCTGTCGCGTGCGCTCGCTGCAGAAGGGTGGTATCCGCCCATCGCGGTCCTCGATTCCATCAGCCGGCTCATGCCCGCTGTCTCCGGACCCGCGCACCTTGACCAGGCTTGCCGCCTGCGCCGGCTGATGGCTGCTTACTCGCGCTCTGAGGACCTGGTCCGCATTGGCGCCTACAAGCCGGGAGCGGATCCTGAACTCGATCGTGCCCTTCGCGCCCGCCCCGCACTACGCGCCTTTCTCGCGCAGGATGCCGCGGAGCAGGTTCGCTTCGCCGACACTCTCGACC
>Ga0070684_100003453_pt1 | contig 11862 bp, 9 predicted proteins | sample KBSC723LmetaG_FD_65653 | JGI IMG/M metagenome (GOLD analysis project Ga0070684, IMG submission 65653) | Corn rhizosphere microbial communities from Kellogg Biological Station, Michigan, USA - KBS C7.2-3L metaG | ecosystem: Host-associated > Plants > Roots > Rhizosphere ...
AAAGCCGAATACTCGCTCCGAAGCCGGGTTGAACTCCTGAACCAGCCCGGTCGCATCCATGGTGATGATACAATCGAGCGCCGAGTCGAGAAACGAGCGACTGAGCGCCTCCAGCGTTCCAGCTGGATCCAGCATTCTGCCTCGCTGCTGTGGCTCACGTGACACCTGCTGCGCGCCTCATGAAACGTGGTTGCTACCGATACAGGAGAAGAATCGAGCTTAGAGCGTTGTTCATTCTCTCAAACTCCGTGTGCCCCTTGCACCAGTTGCGGTAAACCACTCCCGATACCGCGTCGTCGTTTCACCACCAAAGCGCGCGTGGACCCCATGCTCCGTACCAACCAAATGCGGCTGCACGGTCCATTTCCGCTGCCATATAATAATTCTGAGCGATCTGCTGCTGAACGGCCAGTTCCCTGTAGCGTTGGTACTCTGCTTCGCGACCGACGTAGGCGATACCTGCCTTCTCGTCCTTATAAACGTAAAAGACTCCTTTTCCGGGCACCGTGGCGTGCTGGACCTGGTAAGGTGGCAGCGCTGCATAGATTTGCTGTTGCTTCGGCGTTTGCGGTGTGCGGGCGCGGAATCCCGCCGCAGTGAGCAGGGCTGTTGTGTTTCCTGATCCCACCCCGGCGCAGCCAGCCATAAAGAACGCGGTAACAACCGCGGCACAGATGAGAATGACGTTTAATTGCGATTGTTGTGTTTTCATAAGGCGTACCTGTCTTAAGTGAATTGAGCAGATGTTGTCGAGGCTGAAGTATCCTGGTCGTATTGCCCGGCGATAGGCGACAGAGCGCATCTCGCCGCGACATTGATCGATGCCGATCAGCTTAGACAATAGGACTTAAGTCCTACACCTGAAGTAAGAAGGAAGAAGTCGGAAGTAAGAAATTCAGGTCTGACGCAACGCATCGCGCACCGCAGCGATGAATTTCTCGTCATTGAACGGCTTCATGAAAAATGCGACCGGTCCAATGGCCATGGCTGTGGCGCGCGCGGCCAGGTCTTCACGCGCAGTAATGACGATTACCTTAGTACGTGGCGAGATTGCGCAAAGGCGCGCCAGAAGCTCCAACCCCGTTACCTGATCCATCCAGATATCTGTCACGACCACTGGCACATGATGAGCGCCGGCGTGTGCCAGAAAATCTTCCGCTTTGTTAAAGGGACGAACTTTGAACCCTTCAGACGCAAGCAGAAAACGAATCGATTTGAGCACAGAAGGATCGTCATCCACTACACAGACCTCGTTTCCTTCCGCCTGGCTCGATTCGGTCATGCCGCAGCCTTGCTTTTTTGAATTTCTCCCCGGGCAGCCGGCAGGCGAACAACCATGCGCGCGCCGCGATCAGAAGCATTCTCGCCGTTAATCGTGCCGCCGTGCGCCTCAATAATTGATCGAACAATGGCCAGCCCCATGCCCATTCCCTTTTGTTTCGTGGAAAAGAAGTGATCGAAAACTTTGTCCGGGCGATCCTTTGGCAATCCCGTTCCGAAATCGCGCACGGTAACTTCGGCGACGTCGCCTTTATCGGAACGCGTACTGATGATCACACGCCGTTCTGCTGGCGGAAGTTGTTCCATGGCGTCGAGCGCATTAACAATGAGGTTCAGCAGCACTTGTTGGATCTGAACGAGAGTTCCCTGTACTCCAGGGACGTTGGGGTCGAGTTCCGTGGTGACGACGCTTTCCCGATTCAAAACGTCCGAACTCACGAGTCGCACAGTGTCGGTAATGATGGCATTGAGATTCAAGAGCGTGTGTGCACTGGGCTCCTTCCGGACCAAGCTGCGAATGCCGCGCATGACTTCACCGGCGCGCTGACTATCCGCGACCATGCTGTGAAGTAACTCTTGCAAAAGCTCCACGTCGATGTTTCCACGTTCAAGGAAACGTCGCGCCGCCGAGGCATTGTTTGCGATCGCGGTAAGAGGCTGATTGAGCTCATGTGCGAAGGATGCAGTCATTTCGCCCATTAGAGCCACACGATTGCGATGCGCCATTTCCTCCCGCTGAACCTGAACCTGAAGCGCAGCCTGCTTTTGGGCACTGACATCAAGGGTTACCCCAATTGTCTCCAGAAGATTGCCGTGTTCATCTCGCAAACAGCGTCCCCGCATGATTACCCAACGCGTCTTGCCGTACGGCAAGAGAAGACGATGCTCGCTCTCGAAGGCTCCATGCAAGGAACAGGAACGATCGTAGTCCGCTTTAACCGCGGCACGTTCGTCGGGATGAACCCGTGAAAGGATCAGATCACAAGTCAAAGGAAGCTTGGAATCGAAGCCATAAATCCTGCGTCCCTTATCGCTCATCCAGGCGTCGCCTTCCGGATACAAAACCCAGAAAGCAAGGTCGGCCGACTCAGCAGCCACGCTAATACGGGCATCGCGCTCCCGCAGAACTTCCTGCTGCCGCTGACGATCAATCGCGATGCCGGCAATGTGTGTGGCGATTTGCGTCAGCCGCGTTTCTTCAGGCTGCGGTCCACGTTTTTCCTGACGGTACATCGCAAATGAGCCCAAAACATCACCTTGAGGAGAGAGAATCGGTGTCGACCAGCAGGCGCATAGGCCACAAATCTGCGCAAGCTCACGATAATCTGCCCAGAGTGGATCCGTCATGACGTCAGTCACAACGACCGGTCGTCGCGTGTACATCGCGGTGCCGCATGAACCGTTGCGTGGTCCGATGGCCAGGCCGTCGACCGCCTCCATATAAGCTTTGGGCAAATGAGGCGCCGCACCATGGCGTACATGTTTACCATCCCGGTTCAACAAAAGAATGGAACAACGCAGTCCTTCCGCCTGTTCTTCCATGAGGAGAACAAGACTTTTCAGCACCTCTAATAGCGATGCGTCCGAGGCGATCATTTCCAAAACCCGGCTTTGTCCGGCGCGGAAGAATTCTTCCTCTTTGATCCGAGTGATGTCGCGGCAAACGGCTACGCCGCCTAACAAGTCCCCATCCGCTCCGCGCAACGGGCGACCAGTGATTACCGTCCAAAGACCATGTGGCGCCTTTTCGTGACGGACAAACATCTCAACGTTATCGACTTCTTCACCACGAATCGAGCGAATGATGGGCAACTGGTCGTGTGGGAACGGAGTTACTTTGTCCGGCAGGAACAGTCCGTAATGCTGCGACCATTCGGCCGGCGGCATTTCCATTGCTCCTTTTCCGAACATGCGCTCCGCTGCCGGATTGAAGACGAGGAAGTTATTATCCTTGTCCGCGACGACGACGGCATCGCCCATGTTGGACAGGATCGACTGCAGGATTTCGTTGGTGCGAGAAAGCTGGGCAGTCCGGCGCGTAACTTTTTGTTCCAACTGGTCCCGACTTTCGCGCAACGCCTGCTCCAACTCCCGTTGCTCGGTGACATCGGTATTGGTTCCGAACCAACGGACCACTCGCCCCTCTGCATCTTTGATCGGAAGCGCACGAGATAGAAACCACTTGTACTCGCCGCTCTTACTGCGAAGCGGAAAAGTATCCTCCCACGGTTCGCCAGTTGTAAAGGCGACTTTGATCCGTTCAACTACTCTGCCGACTTCATCCGGGTGATGGACCTTCTGCCAGCCCCATCCTTGCATCTCCTCGAGCGTCGTGCCGGTGTAGTTGTACCAGCGATCATTGTACCAAAAGATGTAACCATCACTATCCGCCATCCACGCGAGTTGGGATATCGAATTGGCTAGTGTGCGGAATTGTTCCTCCTTCTCACGCAACGCCTGCTCGATCTGTCGTTGTTCGGTGATGTCAGTGTTAGTCCCAAACCAGCGCGTCACCTTGCCTTCCGCGTCAAAGATTGGGAGCGCGCGCGACAAAAACCATCTGTATTCCCCAGTTTTACTCCGCAATGGAAAAGTATCCTCCCACGGCTCACCAGTGGTAAAGGCGACTTTGATCCGTTCAACTACTCGACCTACTTCATCGGGGTGGTGGACCTTCTGCCAGCCCCATCCTTGCATCTCCTCGAGCGTCGTGCCGGTGTAATCGTACCAGCGGTCGTTGTACCAAAAAATGTACCCTTCAGCGTCGGCCATCCAGGCGAGCTGGGATATGGAGTTTGCCAGAGTCCGGAACTGCCGCTCTCTAGCCGCCGCCTCCGCATGCGTCGCGCGGTGAAGCAAGTCTAATTGGCCGGCGACCGATGCGATCACGTTTAGCAACCGCTCATTTTGCGCACGCGACTCGCGCATGAAAAATTCGAGGATAGCAATGACCTGGGCGCCTGAGAGAATCGGAATTCCAACGCCCGTCTTCAAACCAGCAATCCGGGCGGCCGCCGATCGCGGAAAATTAGGATCGTCGGTGACGTTCTCAACCCAGGCCGGCCGTTTCGATTCCCATACGCGTCCCGGGAGCCCAACGCCGGGTTCAAAGTGAGATGCTTCAGAAACGGTCCTGAAAGGTTTCAGCTCACCATCACCGCAATACCAGGTCGAAACTAAATCAAGAGTAGTTCCGGGTGTATTTGGCACCCATGCGTGTCCCAGCACCCAACCCGTCTTTTCGCAAACGTCGCGAAGCACAACTTCCAATGCGGACGACAGATCCTCTGCGGTCGTCAATTCACTTGTGATAGTTTGCAGCAAGCTCAGCTGCTCTTCACTTTCCTGGCGCTTCTGTTCCGCGCTTTGAGACCGATCAGCTTTGTTACGATCACCGCTCATAGTGGTAGGCAATGTTGGATTCCGGATCGATGGAACCTAATTTTCCTTAACGCCCTTGGGGAGACTATTGGACTTTAGGCCTATTGATCACAAGTCAAAGCGATTGGTGATTTAGTCGTTGCCTGCGAGTGCCATTCGAAATCTCCGGGAGAGATTCGTCGTCGCTTATTTTGATGTCGTTATCGCGACAGATTTGACGCAGCGAAAACCGAGATGATTTGTGCCGGTGTTGACTTCGCCTTTGCCGCGTGTGCCGACGATATAGCGCGAACAATAATGCTCATTGCAAAGGAACGAGCCTCCACGATGAACCCTCTTCTTTTCGTTAGGCTCAGCGGGATCAAATGGTGAGTCCGGGCCTTGTGGATTGCGCGCCACTTCGCCTTTGTCGGCCAGCGTCTGGTAGTAATCAGGGCGGTACCAATCGCTGCACCATTCCCACACGTTGCCGGACATGTCGTAAAGGCCGTACTTATTGGGTGGAAACGATTTCACCGGTGCGATGCCGGCGTAACCGTCTTCGCCCGCATCTTTCACCGGAAATGTTCCCTGCCACGTGTTGGCCATCCATTTGCCGTCGGGACGAAATTCATCGCCCCAGACATAGGTTTTCCCTGACAAACCGCCGCGCGCCGCAAATTCGAATTCCGCTTCCGTTGGCAAACGTTTACCCGCCCATTTCGCGTAGGCTTCTGCGTCGGGATAGGCGATGTGCAACACTGGGTAATTTTCTTTTCCTTTGATGTCGCTTTGCGGACCGAGCGGATGACGCCAGTTCGCGCCTTTGATGTAGCTCCACCATTGATAATGATTATTGAGCGGAACTTCGTGATCCGTTGGGGCGAATACGACTGCACCAGCTACGAGATTCTCCTCGGGCGCAGTTGGGAACTCCTCTTTTGTTGGCGTGCGTTCAGCGATTGTGACGTAATTCGTTGCCCTGACGAATTTCTCAAACTGCGCATTGGTCACCGGAGTCGCATCCATCCAGAAAGCATCTACGTACACACGATGCACGGGCTGTGAGTCATTCGAAGCCATCGGCATTGCATGACTTCCTTCGCCACCCACCGCCGCGCCCATGGAAAATTCGCCGCCCGGAATCCAGACCATGCCGTCCGCCGCTCTCTCTGGCCGCGAATTCTTGTTTGCGACAGTCGGCTGAAATTCCGCCGTACCGCAAAACGCCGACGCTTCGGTTAACACGATGATCGCGCAAAGGACCAGCGTTCGACGCGTGCGGTGTTTCATTGACGCTTTTGTTTAAGTGCGGCCTAGCAGCCGAGCGCTATTCGGTTCTCCCTGTGGGCTTGTCTTTTTGTGCGACGAGAATTTGAAAATTGGGAGGGCTCTGCGTAGTCGGATCTACAGGCTTGTCTGTGAAGATAAGTGTCGCGCCCGGTGTGATGACGGACTTTGCCTTATCCAGGAACGCAGCTGAGAGCCCGCTTTTCTGCGCCGCTAAAAAAATACTCTCACTCGATTTACTTTCCCCAGTCGCTGTCACTTTCGCCCATTGCAGATGTCCGTCTGCATCCGTTCCTTGGAGCGCGCTAAAGACCAGGTCGTTCAGAGGCGAAGTCACCTGCGGATTTGGTATTCCGGCTCGCCCAATTTCCACGCCGTTTCGATAAACGTACACCGTTTTATCGGCGCTGCTGACGATCACGGAGACGGGACCACTGGGGGACTTGTCTGGATCCCAGTCGAATTGGCCGGCCGCGATCGGCTCACTTTCCTGACCCTTCTGCGCAAAGAAAAGACCGGGATGCACGGTTGTCGCAGGAGCGGAGTGTGCGTCCGCGATGATAACCGTCGCGCCTTTCATTGTCACTCCGAAGAGCAGTTTGGAAAATTCAAGTGGAAGTCGGACACATCCATGAGAGTCAGGATAGCCCGGCAAGTCGCCGGCATGGAGGGCTATGCCGCCCCAGGTCACCCGTTCCATATAAGGCATCTCTGCGCCCTTGTAGATACTCGAGGTATGATGCACCTCTTTTTCCAGGATCGTGAAGACGCCGGTGGGAGTACGGTGACCGGGTCGTCCAGTGCTGACACTCGACCGCGCGATGCGAATACCGTTGCGATATACATACGCCACCTGCTCGGTGATGCTGGCCACGATTAACAAAGGGCCTTCCGGCGCGCGCTCAGGTTCCCAAACATATTGGCCGGGCTTCAGGGTGACGGTTTCCGGAGAGACTCGGACGCCTTCGGTGAAACTTTCGGCCAGCATGACTGACCACCCGACAACAAACAACCCGGTAACGGTGGCAAGCAACGAGAATGAAAACTTCATAGCAATTAATGTGCAGCTAATAGGTCCGCGTGATGCTTCAGGTCGCTCTCGGCTGTCTATCCTTCTTGCTCTGACGCAGGTTGGGCTTGCCGTGCTATGCAGCCGGCTCGGAATGTAGTTCTCGCTGCTTTTGTCGTAGATCAGCAGCCGGCAAATCGGAGTCAAGAAAACCGAGCGCGTGCGGCACATTGATGACGCGCACTCCAGCTTTGCGTTGTTGATCGACAATTTGATCGCGGAGTGTCTGCATTCGCGTCCAATGCACCTTTGGCCGGAAGTGATGTTCGGCGTGGAAGCCGTTGTAGAACCACGTCCAGTTATAAATCTTGCCATAGGTGCTCACGCCCCAGGCGATCGGCTCGTCAGGATTGCCACCGTAATGGCGGTAATAGCCGTTCAGATATGAGAGACAGTGACCGAAATACCAAAACGGCAAAAGGAAACAGATGTAATGCCAATTTAGAATTCCAAGGATAACAAACGTCGTGACAAAACACACCAACTCGAATACTCCCCAAAAGGCTTCGCGCGGGTTCTTGCGCTTCAGTTCCTTGAGGACGGTCTTGGGGTCCTCGCGAAAGAAACTCACGAACGTGTATTTCAACGGATGCTCCGCTTCACCGTCATGACCGTGCTTGTAAATCGAAATCCAATCGATCGTGTCACCATGATCGTCAGGTCGATCGGCGTTGCCCTTGTGATGCTGCATGTGGATGCACTCGTAAAAAACCTGGCCGAACCCGACCATAATCGATTCCATGATGCTGAATAGGCGATTCAGTAGCGGCGAACGAAAATAGGGATTGTGAATGAAGTTGTGGGATATGCCGTTGATGTTCCACGAAATGCTGACCGAATAAATAAAGCCGAGAATCAGCATGACCCAGAGCGGGACGCGCGGGAAAAGGTAAAACATGCCGAAGAAGTAAACACAGTGCAGAACACCTGCGGCGACAGGGATGACGTCCCAGCGTGTGTGCGCAAAAATGCTGGAATTTGTCTTCGGACGCTCGATCGCGACCAAATCACTCGAAGAAGTTGGCATTGTGTTCAGGAACCCGTCTTGGAATACACAATTTTTACTTAAAAATCCAGTCGGAAATTCTCCCCGAACTGCAATTTACAGCCCGCAGCAACATCACATTGCAGAAAGCGCGAACCGAACCGCGGTGAGAAATTCTTCGTCGTCGAATGGCTTGGTGAAAAAAGCTGACGCGCCAGCCTTTAGCGAGGTAGAGCGCACGAGCGGATCGTCTTTGCCGGTGAACATGATGACCCGCGTCGAAGGCGAAAGCTCGCGCACCCGCGATTGAACCTCGAGTCCATTCATTAGTGGCATCCACACATCAATGATCACGACCGTAGGCCGATGAAGTTTTACGTAGCTCAAAAACGAGTCTGGATCACTGAACTGTTGGGGGTGCCAGCCTGCCGACATGAGAAGCCGATTGAGGCCTCTCAACACGGAAGGATCGTCGTCGAGAAGACAGATCAGATCTGGGCGTGGAGCATGCAAAACAAGTGAATACTACGCTGGCGTTCGACACAGCCATATTAGACTTTAGTCTCACGTCATTTCACGGGCGCAATCTGTGCCGTTTCGACCAAACGCATCAAATCAGCGACCGACACGATGCCCAGTTTTTTCATTACGCGGCCGCGGTGCACCTTGATGGTCTTTTCCGCAGTGCCTAGCTCACTTGCAATCTGCTTGTTTAACTTGCCTGTAACCACGAATTGCATCACTTCGAACTCACGCGGTGTTAACAAGTCCAAAAGCCGGCGGGCTGCAGCCTTCTCGATGGCGCGCTGTCGTTGGTCCGCGGAACGCGCCAGCGCGCGCTCGACACATTGCAGGAGTTCGCTGCTTCGAAACGGCTTCGGGAGAAAATCTACCGCGCCGGCTTTCATCGCCTGCGCACACATTGAGATGTCGCCATGCCCCGTGATGAAGACGAGTTGCTCTTCCCGGCGGCGCTGAATCAAAACATTTTGCAAATCCATGCCGTTGATCCCCGGCATTCGCACATCGACAACGATGCAGGCAGGTCCCGAATGTTGTTCACGCGCAAGAAAATCAGAAGCGGAACGAAATGCTTCGTTCTTGTAACCGGCTGAGCGCAACAACCGCGATACGCCTTTTCGGACCGATGCGTCGTCGTCGATCAAAAATACAAGGCTATTGGAAGGGATCATGTGGAGGACGGGCTGTTCACTGGAAGAACAAATTCAAACCGGGTGCCGCCGCCATCGGCGTTTTCAGCTGTGATCGTGCCGCCGTGCGATTCAACGATGGCTCGTACAATGGCTAATCCCATTCCAAGTCCTTCTGTTTTTGTACTGAAGAAAGGATCGAAAAGACGGTCCTGCATCTCCTCGGAAATACCGACACCATAATCGCGCACGCTGGCGCGAACCGTGCCATCGCCGTTTGATTGCGTCGCGATAACGACCTTCCGTTTCGAGGCCGGCATATCGCGCATCGCGTCGAATGCGTTGATCGCAAGATTCAGCAAGACCTGTTGAAGTTGAATCGGATCGCTGTGGATCGCGGGCAAATTTGGATCCAGCGAAGTTTCCAACTGGCACGAGTGCAGCAGCGCATCGGGTGATGCCATGCGCAATGCGTCCCTCACGACTTCGTTGAGATTCACCGAACGACGCGCCACGTGCTCCTTCTTGACCATGCCCCGAATGCCGCGAACTACGTCACTGGCGCGGCGACCATCTGCGATAATGTCACCGAGCAGTTCGCGAATTTCCCCCTGATCAACATTCCCGCGATCGATGAAACGCTGTCCAGCTGCGGCGTTACTGAGAATCCCAGCCAACGGTTGATTCAACTCATGGGCAATCGATGCAGACATTTCACCCATTAACGCCACACGACTGAGGTGACTGAGTTCGTCACGTTGCCGCAGCGCTTCTGCTTCAGCGATCTTGCGCGGCGTTATGTCTATGGAAACACCAATGAGCCGAGCGCCTTCGCGATTCTCCCCGGTTATGCAGCGTCCGCGCCCTCCGATCCAGCGCTGGGTTCCATCCGGTAACAAAACACGATATTCGATTTCGTATCCCCCGCCTGTTTCGATTGCGTGTTTGACGACGGAATCGCGAAGCGCACGATCCTCTCGGTGAACGCGATCTTGAAGCGCGGCGTGGTCGAGGCGAGTCTCGGAATCAAATTGAAACAAAGTGCGCGCGCCGTCAGACATCCAAAGCTCGTTGGTGCCGGGGTCCATCTCCCACACCCCGAGATGAGCTGCTTCGGCTGCGAGAACGACTCGTTCCTCGAATTCGTGCAAAGCCTCTTCCTTTTTCATCAATTCCGTGACGTCCACGCACGATCCGATGTACCCGGCGAATGTTCCTTGTGCGTCATAGCGTGGGACGCCCTGGTCTGATATCCAGCGATACTCGCCATCGTCTCGTCTCAACCGGTATTGCATCACGAATGGCTGCCGCGAGTCGAATGCGCTGGTGTAAACCTGCAGGCATCTTTCCAGGTCATCTTGATGCACGCCTTCAGCCCAGCCGTTTCCAAGCTCCTGTTCCATGCTGCGGCCAGTAAAATCCAACCATGGCTTGTTAAAGAAAGTGCAGAGCTTGTCGGTGCCGGCCATCCAGATTAGAACGGGCGCGGCATCGGCTACGATCCGAAACCGCGACTCGCTTTCGCGCAACTCCGTCTGTCCAGTTACGCGCTCCTCAATCACTGTCGCCAGAAACAACAGCGGAATCGCAAGAACGATCAGAAATATTTGAATTGAAAGCGCGTTTTGTTCAGGCGTTTCGCCGGAGAATGGTCCATGGCCGTGGGATGCACTCCAAATCGCCAGGAAGCCGATAATCGAAATGGCCGTGCTTGCTCCCAATGTGCCGAATCGTACCGCCGCCCAAATTAAAAATGGCAGAGGGAGAAACAGAAGAGCCAAATCGACACCCGCTCTGAACTCATAAAGGACAACGTAGCCGACCAGCAACAGACCGAAAAAGAGAACACCTGCTTCCAAATAACGCGAGAGTTGGGCCGTTCGCAGGGCCGAAATTCCGGTTGTCGCCCACGTTACTATCAACGGCACGATGATTAATGCCGCGAGCGCATTTGAGAAAAGTCGTATCCGGATCAGCTCCCAGTAACCGTCCTGCCCCCAATGATTCGATACGACAAACGCTGCGTCTAAAAACGAGGACAAAAACGGACCAATGAATACTACGCATAGACAAAAAAGGCCCACGTTGCGAAGCGTTGTGACACGAACAGGGCCGCCCACCAGGTACCGCATCAACCCGGCGCCGATCAGTGCTTCGCAGGAGTTGCTGAGGAACCAGCACAAAATCATGGCCGGCGGAACGTGACTCTGCAATTGTGCCGCCAGATGCGCTGGAAGCGCAGCCAAGAGCACGACCCACCACCTGCGCGGCGGCGTCAACAAAAGCGCCGCGACAAGAACAGAATTCGGAGGCCAAAGAACGGAGACAGGATGAGGTTTAAACGTCAGTGCAAAGCCGATTTTGCATCCAAGATAATATCCAGCGAACACCCACAACGCTGTCGCTAAAAGATGCCGGTCAAAAATCGTGCTGAGAGTGCTTCTATTCTGCGGTTCTGATTGAGCTTCCGCGACCGCGAAAGAAACGGAACCGCTTTTCATCCTCAGCGACCCTCAGTTTATCCCGACACTGATTTGGAGGGGAATGCTTTGTCGTGAAATGGAGAAGATGTTCTTCGGAAACATCGAGCAGAAAGTAATCCAGGTGCGATTGCGGTGCATACAACCATAAGATTGCATGCCCTTAGATGCCTTCTTCCCGCGGCCACCCCGGATTATACGATGGCATGCCGTGAAAGAGGAAACGTTATTTTGTGCACATCCCTT
>Ga0070684_100003456_pt1 | contig 11856 bp, 8 predicted proteins | sample KBSC723LmetaG_FD_65653 | JGI IMG/M metagenome (GOLD analysis project Ga0070684, IMG submission 65653) | Corn rhizosphere microbial communities from Kellogg Biological Station, Michigan, USA - KBS C7.2-3L metaG | ecosystem: Host-associated > Plants > Roots > Rhizosphere ...
GACGCATTCTGCGCTCGGGATGACGCATTCTGCGCTCGGGATGACGCATTCTGCGCTCGGGATGACGCATTCTGCGCTCGGGATGACGCATTCTGCGCTCGGGATGACGCATTCTGCGACCGGCGTGACGCATTCCGCGCTCCGATGACCGCATTCGGGCTACATTCTCGGTGACCCGGACTCCTCGACTCCGGTTAGGCCGGATGTAACGACGGTCGAGGGACTTTCTGCGCTCCGCTCCTCTGCAACGTCCTGCTCCAGCAACCACGCTCGATTCGACGACGATTAGCCGAGCCAAGCTCGGCGACATCGACGCATTCACGGCGATCGTGGAAGCGTATCACCAGCGATGTCTCCGCTTCGCGCGCGCCATGCTGCGAAATCCGGACGACGCCGACGACATGGTGCAGGAAGCGTTCGTCCGTCTCTACCGCGCGCTGCCGCGCTACGAGGAGCGCCAGCGATTCGAATCGTGGCTGTTCCAGATCCTCGGCAACTGCTGCCGGACCGCGAACACGGTGTTTCGGCGTCACGACGCGCGCACGGTGGACGATGAAGTACTGACCCGAGTGGCGTCGCCAACGATGACCGGCGCGTCGCTCGACAATGAGTGGGGCGACGACGTTCGACGAGCCCTCGCCGATGTCCCCGACTACAATCGCGAGATTTTCTTGTTGCATTACATCGAAGGATTTGCGTACGACGAGATCGAGCGCATGACTGGTATCAAGCAATCGGCGCTCAAAATGCGAGTGAAGCGCGCGAGCGATATGCTGCGCACCAAGCTTGCGCCGAGGTATGGATGAGCAAGGACGCGCCTGATCCGATGCTCGACCGCGCGATCGACGAGCTCCGCCGGCTTCCGCCGATGGACCCGGCTGCCATTCGCAAAATCGTGAACGCCGCGGCCGAAGCCCGCGTGTCAGCCGCTGATGAGCCGGTGGTTGTTGCCAACGTGCGCGGTAGATCGATGCGCATTTGGAGCGCCGTCGGTCTTGCGGCCGCGGCTGCGATCGCGGGGTTCGTCGTGCGCGGTCAATTCGCCAATGGGCCGGTGCAGACGGCTGCGGTCGGACCAGCGATGACAGAGACCGAGACGTTGCGTACTGTGGTGTCCAGCGCGTCCGAGATGCGGCCGATTCTTCAGCAGTTCGTATTCGAGAACGCTAGTGCTCATCGCGTGTCGGTCGTCGGCGACTTCAATAAATGGAATGCGGCCGCGGGACCGATGGCGCGCTCGGCGGGGGACGCGACGTGGTCGGTCATCATTCCGGTCGTTCCAGGCCGCCACATTTACGGATTCATGGTCGACGACTCGGTGTTCACTCTCGATCCGCGCGCCGCGAAGGTGAAAGACGCTGACCTCGGCACCGAAGGATCGGTCGTCATCGTGGGACGCCCGTGATGCGCAGGCTGTTGAGCGCCGGGCTGTTCGTCGCGTGCGTCGCATCGGTGGGTCGAGCGCAGGACACGACGGCTCTGATCGCCGGCGACGCGGCAGCGAGCGCGGAGCTTTCGAAGATCATCGAAGCGACGCGCGCGAACGGACTCCCGATCGATCCAATTCTCGCCAAGATCCGCCAAGCGGTGCTGTTCGCGCATACGCCGGCGCCGCGGATCGTCGCGGTTGCGCGCGCGATGTCTGCGCGGCTCGAGGAAGCGCGCGCGGCGCTCGCTCCGAATCCGACGCAGCTCGACATCGCGGCGGGCGGAGATGCCCTTGGCTACAAAGTCAGCGCGCAGTCGCTCAAAGACATCCGAAGGGTCAGCGGCAACCGACCGGTCGCTGTTCCGCTCGGCGTGCTGACTCAGCTCGTAACGAACCAAGTCGACGAGAAGAAGGCGACGAAGATCGTCGCGGATCTCATTCGCAACGGCGCGAATTCAGACATGCTGGTGGCCTACGGCAATCAGGTCAGTTCCGACGTCCAGAGTGGCACGAAGCCGAACAACGCCGCCGACCTCCGAAACATGGGGTTGAGCGCAGTGCTCGGCGTGCCCGGTGCGGCCGCGGCGGCGAATGTCGGCGACGCGCTGACATCGGCCGGAGCTCCGACTCCGCCCCCAGGAAAGAAGAAACCGTGACCTGACGAGGCGGGTTATTATGGTTGATGCGCCGAGCCCGCCTTCTTTCACTTCTCATATCGGCTTTCGCGGCTCGGCCTGCTGCATCGCAAATGCAGGTCTCGGCGGACGTCGGCGCTTCGCGTCTTCGACGCCCGGACGTTCCTGAGTCTGGCGCACTAACGCTTGGGTTAACCGCCGCTGGGGGAAGCGAGTACGGATGGCTGCGCTCGAGCGTGCTCGCAGTCGGGGCCAACTCGCAGCAGTCGACGCTGCAGGGAGTGATTTCCGGAGCGGCTGTTCAGTCGCCGACCCGATGGGTCCGCGGCGAGATCGGTGGGTTCATCAGCGGATTCACCGAGTCAGGCTACAGTCTGACGCTGAGCGGCGAGATCATGCCGCGTCTTCGAGTCGGAAATGCGCTGCGCGGTGGCGCGCTCGGCGTTGGCATCGGCGGAATGCAGCATGAGATGAAGACCGCCGGAATCAAACACGCGGCAGCGGAAGTGTGGTGGGGTTTTGCCGACGAACAGTTCGCGTCGTCGTTGTCGTTCGTGAAGACCACGGGGACTTTTGTTGGAGATCAGCTCCCGAATGCTGCACCTTCATACTATGACCTGACGGGCGCGTGGCGACACGATCGCTCGGGAATCTCCATCGGTCTCAACGGCGCATACCGTTACGGAACGCGAAGCACGAACGCGGGAAGCTCGGGTTCTGCCGACGCGGCGCTGTGGGTATTTCCGCAGACAGCGTTGGTGCTCAGCGTTGGTCGCTCACTCGATGATCCCGTGCGTGGTGTTCCGCGGACGACGTTCGCGAGTATCGGACTACGAGTGACCGGCGCCGTGCACGAAGCGATCGGCCGTCGTCGGACCGTGAAAGGTGCGACGGTGAGTGTTCAGCGCGTCGATGGGTCGAGTCGCCGTTTCGAGATTCGTGGTGTGAATGCGTCGCGCGTCGAGGTGATGGGGGACTTCACTGGTTGGACGCCAGTGTCGCTCGAGCGAGTCGGCGAAACGTGGCGGTTCGAGAAGCCGGCTTCGCCGGGGCTGCATCGCATCGCGATTCGAATTGACGGCGGTGAGTGGATTTCACCTGCCAACTTGCCGAGCACGACGGACGACCTCGGCGGGGTGGTCGGGTTGATTACGGTGCCTTGACTTGGGATGGGCGACGGCCTGCGCAACGACGCACAACCGAACGACGGCCCCGGCGAGTCATCCTGCGCGCCGACAGGCGCGAAAGGATCGCTTTCATTACGGAGATCCAACTGCAGTTAACTGCCTCGCCGAGAGAGCGATCCTTTCGGCGGCTCCGCTTGCGCTCCGCTCGCCGCAGGATGACCGCAAGACCGGTTCGCGCGGTTTCCTCCTCGCCCCTTGCCCCTCGCCTAGTCAGTACGCAACGCCGTCATCGGATCGACGCGCGTCGCTCGCAATGCCGGGAGGCAAGTCGCAATCAATGCGACGAGCGCGAGCAGCAGCGGCGCGGCGACGAAGATTCGCAGATCGTGAACGCTGACATTGTACAGCAAACTTTCGAGAAGTCTCGAGAGCGCGTACGCGCCAGCGACGCCGATCGCGATTCCGGTCATCGTCAGCCCGACACCTTGACCCGCGACCAATCGAACGACGTCGACGCGCTGGGCGCCGAGTGCGACGCGGACGCCGATCTCCCGTGTGCGGTGGGCGACGCCGTACGCGAGAACGCCGTACACGCCGATCGACGCGAGCGCTGCAGCGATGACACCAAAGATCACGAGCAGCACCGTGTTCGTTCGGCGAGGTGCGACGGCCTTCGACACTACATCGTCCATCGAGCGCGGATTGTAGATCGGCTGCTTCGGGTCGATCGCACGCACTGCGTCGACGATGCGGGCGGTCATGGCGCTCGGTGGGAGCGATCCGCGAACGACAAAGTTGACATCGTCATTCGGCGTATCGCGGAGCGAGAAGTACATCTGGGCGCCGCCCGGTTCCTCGAGCTTTTGAACCCGAACGTCCGCGACAACACCGACGACGACGCGATCGCTGCCACCTCCGAACGAGAAGCGGCGCCCGAGCGGATCCTCGTTCGGCCACAGCCGATCAGCCATTGCTTTGCTTATGACCGCGGCGTGTGTCGACGAGTCGTCGCTCACATTGAGGTCGCGGCCGCGCAATAAGGAAATGCTCATGGTCTCGAAGTACCCCGGCGAGACCTGCAGGTAGCTCGGCGCGATCGCCCGGTCTCCTTCGGCTTCACGCCCGTCGATCGACCGAACAACGAGCCCAATGTTGTTCTGCATGGCGAGCGGGAGGACATTGACGGCTGCCGCGCTCTGGATGCCGCTCGTCGTCCGGAGTCGGTCGAGGACCGCGCTGTAGAATCCCGAGACCTCCGCTCTGGTCGCGTATCGACCGCGGCTGATCGTCGTCTGCGCGGTCGCGATATGAGCGGTCTGAATGCCGGCGTCGGTCGACATCAGCGCGTAGAAGCTTTCGAGCATCAAGCCGGAACCGACGAGCAACACGATCGCGAGTGCGACTTCGACGATCACCAGCGCTGAGCGAACCGCGTTGCCGTCGCGGGACGTGGCGCCGTGTGCACTGCCGGCTTTGATGGTTTGTGCGGCGTCGCCACGCATCGCGCCGAACGCCGGCCAGACCCCGAACACGATTCCAGACGCGAGCGCGATCGACAGCGTGAAGACCAAAACGCGCGGATCGATCCGCGTCGGCGCCACCGCGCGCAGCTCTGGTGACATCAATCCATCGAGCGCGGCCAGACCAAGCCAGGCGACCAAGAGCCCTGCGACCGCTCCCGCAAGCGAGAGGAGAACGCTCTCGACGATGAGCTGTCGAAAGATTCGTCCTCGCGTCGCGCCGAGAACGGCGCGAACCGCCATCTCGCGACGACGTCCGACGGCACGCGAGAGCAAGAGGTTGATCACGTTCGCACATGCGATGAGCAGCACCAGTCCCGCGCTGGCCATCAGCACGATCAGCGCGTTGCGCCGCTGCTGTGGCATGAGCGATCGCTGAAGCGGCGCGACGGCGCGCGCGATCGTGGAGTCGTTCACCACGATCTTCGACCCATACGGGTATTGCCGCTCAGCCGCGAGTACACGTTGTCCCGCTTGCACAGGCGTGACACCGGGTGCGAGTCGCGCGACGCCGATCGCGCGAATGAAGCTCTTGAAGGCGTCGAGCGAGCCGAAGTCGAGCGGCATCGGAAGTGGAACCCAGAGATCGGCGTTCGACGGAAAGCTGAAATCGGCCGGCATGACGCCGACGACGTGATACGTCTTTTGGTTGAGAACGATGTCGGATCCGATGACTGATCCTTTTCCGGCGAATTGCGTCGTCCACAAGCGGTGGGAGAGGATCGCCGCATGTGGTCCGCCGGGCGTCTCTTCTTCAGGCGTGAAGGCGCGGCCCGTGACAGGGAAGCGGCCCAGCGTCTTGAAGAAGTCGAGCGTCACGTGAGCGACCGCCACGCGTCTCGGCTCCGCTCCTCCCTCGAGGTTCAATCCGCCCATCGCATGGACGGCGAAGCTCTGAAAGACGTCGAGCTTCGAGTAGTCCTCGAACTCTGCCGACGATTTTGGGTGCGGCGGGATGCCGGTTCCAACATTGTTGTACGGCATCTCGACATTCGGCAGACTGACGAGTCGATCAGGGTTTGCGAATGCGAGCGGCCGGAAGAACGCGGCGTCGACGGCGCTGAAGATGGCGGTGTTCGCGCCGATACCGAGCGCGAGAACCGCGACAACGGCGCTGGTGAAGCCGGGTGCGTGAAGGAGTTTGCGCACGCCGTATCGAACGTCGTTGAGCAGCTCATCCATCGTCTCGGCCCTCAGTTGTCGTTGGAGTTTTCTGACGTCGTGTCGGCGCAGGTCGGTGCGGAGCTTCGGGACGTTTCCGAATCGCTCCGTCGCCAATCGCCGCGCGTCCTCGGCAGAGTGGCCCGCGGCGATGTAGTCACCGACGCGGGACTCGATGTGGAATCGGAGCTCGTCGTCGATGTCGCTGTCGACGTTGGGTCCCCAGAAGCGGAGGTATCGGCGCCAGGCGGACATGAGCGCAATGATATCGCGCTTCCATAGCCTTGCCAAGGGAGCATATCAAGCAAACGGGCGAACGGACAACTGACCTAAGGCGAGTCATCCCGAGCAAAGCGAGGGATCGCTTTCACCAAGGCGGTTGAAACTGCCTCGTGAGGAAGCGATCCCTCGTCACTGCGCTCCTCGGGATGACGCGGCTTTTTCCGGTCAGTCGTTCGCCGGTCAGCCGGTCAGCCCGCTACCGAAACAATCTTCCCCATGAACAGCATCGTTCCCGACAGCCGCTCGCGAATGACAAAGATGAACGGCCGGTCGACACGCATGGTCGTCGCCACCGGCGCCGACGTCACGCTGATTCCAGTCGACGTCACCGCGGCGGCTTCCGTTCCCTCTTCATTGATGTCGACATAGGTCTTGTGGCGAACCTGCGAAATGTCGAGCTCGCGACCGCGCGTCGACATGCGCGTGAAATCGGCGTGATCGGTGAATGGCACCGACATCCCGAGCGACTGAAGGTCCGGGATGAGATTGCGCGTGAACGACAGCTTCACCTTGGGCATGAAGAGATCGATCTGCGCCGTGTGCAGACTGTTCGTGACTGACTGTAAGACGCTCGCGTCGAGAGACGATGCCAGCGACTCGACGCTCGAGCCGGGCTTCGGCAGAACGATCGTCATCGCAAACGCGGAGTCGCCATAGGGAAGATCGACGGCCTGGAACGCTGACGTCTCGGTGTACGAGATCTTCGCTTCGCGATGCATCAAGCGTGCGTTCTGATCGCCGGCCGCCGCGTGAAACGGCGCGTCGATCGTCGCTGCCGCGTCGAACTTCGTCCGCCAGCTTCCCTTGAAGTAGATCGCGTTGATGAGGAACATGACGTTCGCCGGATCGATCTGATCGACGATCGTCGGAATCTTTCCGTTCGTTTGCGCGTTCACCCAGCCGTTGATCGCCGACATCGAGCCGGAGGCGTCGTTGAAGTCGAGCGGCTTGATCGACGCCCCGAAGTAGTTCGCGCCGTCGTCGAGGAAACCCTGATTGAACGGAAAGTCTTTTCGGTACCAGATCGAGTTGGCGACGTTCATCGTCACGCTTTTGTCGAGCGACGTCAGCAGCGACATGAGCGACTTGTATCCGCCGTCGATGTCAGCGATCGACGCTCCGCCGAAGTGCAATGCCGAACGCATCTCATCGAATGTTTGATTCGCGGCACCGTTGAGTGCCATGCCGAGAGAGAACGAGGCGCTGAGCGGCGAGACAAAGACGTTCGAGTCCTTCCGGGTGGAATTGACCTGCTTCCATAGAGAGAACGAGAACGCATTCGTCGCGCTGAGTACGCTTCGCTCGGCGTCGGTCAAATTGCGAGGAAGGCTCGTAAGTGCCGGGGCCGCTTGGGTCGAGGGGGACGTCGGATCGCTCGCGCCGCATGCGGCTAGCACCGCTGCAGCGAACATTGGAGCGAGACGGGCTGCCAAAAGTTTTTGCATTTCAAGAATTGCTATAGAGTCGGGAAAGCGTGAGCTGCCTTGGCCTGCAACACGGAGCTGAGGAGGACGTCACCCCTCAGATGACACGCCTAGCCGAACCATTGTGATTCAACTGAAGTCACCGGGGAAACATTTCTTGGCTTGACGCCCTTCGCCCAATCTCTAGCTTTTCCAGCGCGCGGTGATTTCCCCGATTTGACGGGCCGCGCAACGGTGGCGAGCACGCCGTCGAATCCCGTCTAAGTCGCGAGGCAAAAACGGCCGCGACGAATACTCGTCGGGGCCGTCTTCTTTTGCAGGCGCTTTGAGCGCGGAGAATTTTCATGAGTTCGTACACGTTCTCGTCGGAATCGGTCAGCGAAGGACACCCGGACAAGGTTTGCGATTACATCGCGGACTCGATCCTCGACGCACATCTCGCAGGAGATCCGTCGAGCCGAGTCGCCTGCGAAGTGCTTTGCAAGAGTGGCCAGGTCGTTCTCGCGGGTGAAATCACGTCGAACACGAACGTCGACTACGAGAAGGTCGCGCGCGACGCGATTCGCGAGATCGGCTACACCGACAAGAACGAGGCATTCAACGCCGACGGCGTGAAGGTGATCCAGTTCATCAGCAAGCAGTCGGGTGACATCGCGATGGGCGTCGACACCGGCGGCGCCGGCGACCAGGGGATCATGTTCGGCTACGCGTCGGATGAAACGCCCGAGCTCATGCCGCTTCCGGTGCAGCTCGCGCACCGTCTGTCGCAGCGCATCGCGACGGCACGAAAGGCCGGCGAGCGCGCGTGGCTACGTCCAGACGCCAAGACGCAGGTCAGCGTTCGCTACGAAGACAACGCTCCGGTTCGCGTTGAAACCGTTCTCGTATCGACGCAGCACGCCGCCGACGCCTCGCAGGACGAGATCCGTGACTACATCGGCAGCTGCCTCGCTCCCGAAGTACTCGGCAAATGGTTTGGTCCGCACGTCGAAGTGCTCGTGAACCCGACGGGCCAGTTCATCGAAGGCGGACCGAGCGCCGACTGCGGCGTCACGGGTCGCAAGATCATCGTCGACAGCTACGGCGGCATGGGCCGTCATGGCGGCGGCGCGTTCAGCGGCAAGGATCCGTCGAAGGTCGACCGCAGCGGTGCTTACTTCGGGCGTTACGTGGCGCGTCAGGTCGTGAAGAACGGCTTCGCGAAGCGCGCCGAAGTGCAGGTCGCGTACGCGATCGGTCGCGCTGAACCCGTGTCGGTTCGAGTCGATACGTTCGGCACGGGCGACTGGAAGGCCGCCGAGGATTTCGTTCGGAAGTTCGACTACCGTCCGGCGGCGATGATCGAGAAGCTCGCGCTTCGTTCACCGATCTATCGATCGACGACGAACTACGGACACTTCGGGAAGCCGGGGCTCGCCTGGGAGGCGTGACAGGTACCAGGTACCAGGTACCAGGTACCAGGTACAACGCGCCGGGCTTTTGCCCGGCGCGTTGTTCTATTTCTCCGTCATCGAGCACGGACACCTACCAAATCCGCGCGCGGAGCGATTCGGGACGCACCATCGCGTCGCCCTCCTTGCAGCCCCATGCGGCCTTGAACTCGGGCATGTTGCTCAGCGGTCCGTTGACCCGCCACTTCGACGGCGCGTGAACGTTCGTGTTGACCTGGGCCTTCGCGGCGGCATCGCTTTGCAGCTCGCGCCACACCTGGGCCCATCCAAGGAAGAAACGCTGCTCGGGCGTGAACCCGTCGATCGTCGGCGGCCGGCCTTTCTTCGCCATCGCGCTTTCCATCGCGAGATAAGCAATCTTTAAACCGCCGAGGTCTCCGATATTCTCGCCGAGGGTGAGTTTGCCGTTGATGTGCGTCATCGAGTCGACGACGGTGTAGGCGTTGAACTGCTCGACAACGCGTTGCGCTTGCGCCGTGTACTTGTCGGCATCGCTCTTCGTCCACCAGTCGCGCAGATTGCCCTTCGCGTCGAAGCGACGCCCCTGGTCGTCGAAGCCGTGCGACATCTCGTGGCCGATGACCGCGCCCATCGCGCCGTAATTCACGGCGTCGTCGGCGTTCGGATCGAAGAACGGCGGCTGAAGGATACCGGCCGGGAAGGTGATGTCGTTCCACAACGGCGTGTATCCGGCGTTGACTTGGTCGACGGTGATGAGCCACTCCGTTTTGTCGACCGGCCTCCCGAGCTTAGCCCAATTCACGCCGCGCTGCCACGACGCCGCGCGACGTTGATTGAGCAAATACTCACCGCGCTTCACGTCGAGCTTCGAGTAGTCTCGCCATTTGTCGGGATAGCCGATCTTCCGGCCGAACGACGCGAGCTTCACGAGCGCCTCGCTCTTCGTCGAGTCGCTCATCCAGTCGAGCGTCGAGATGCGGTCGTGGAGCGACGATACCATCGTCTCGACGATCGCCTTCGCACGCGCCTTCGCCGCCGGGCTGAAGGTCTGCTTCACGAACTCTTGACCGACGGCGTCGCCGAGGATGCCCGTCGTTCGCTGTGTGCAAAATCGAACTCGCGCGAGTCGCTCGCGCTGACCGGTGAAGAGCTTGAAGAACGCAAAGTTCTCGTCCGCCCACGGTTTCGGCAGCGAAGGCGCCGCGGCGTTCAACAGCCGAAATCGCAACAACGTTTTCCAATCGTCAAGCGGAATCGACGTCAGAAAGCCGTTCATCGCGCGAAAGAACTCGGGCTGACTGACATTGACCTCGGTGACCGTCGGTCCAGCCTGTGCCGAGATGAACGACTGCCAATGGAAGCTCGGAGCGATCGAGTCGAATGCCGCGAGCGACATCACGTGATACACGGCCGACGGATTCCGCAGCGTCACCTGATCCATCGACACTTCAGCGAATTGTGTCTCGATCGCGAGCACCGTGTTCGCATCCGCGGTCGCGTCGGCGTCGGTTTCGCCGTATAACGAGAAGAGCCTCTTCGCGTGATCGACGAACGCCGCGCGAATCTTCCTCATGCTCGTGTCCTGCGACAGGTAGTACTCGCGCGGGCCAATCGTCAGTCCGCCCTGCCCGGCATTCGCGATGAAGCGGTTCGAATTCTTTAAATCAGGGCCGGCCCCGAGCCCGAAAGGCGCGAGTCCTTCGCTTGCCTCGAGCTCCGCCAACGCCACCGGCAGCTCGACGGCTGATGCGATCTTCGCGATTCGCGCCATCGTCGCGTCGATCGGTTTGGTGCCGAGCGCGTCGATGGCGAGCGTGTCGAGACATGCGTCGTAGTATGCGCCAACCTTATAGAAATCGGTATTCTGCTTCGCCGACCCTTTTCGAACGTCGGCGCGTGCTGCCTCGAGTACTCTCCGCACGACCGCCTCGTTCTTGTCCTGCAGCTCGTTGAACGACCCCCACGCTCCGTACGCGGCGGGAATCGTGCTGTGCTTCAGCCAACCACCGTTCGCGAAGGTGTAGAAGTCGGTGCAGGCTGCGCAGGTCGTGTCGAAATTCGCGCGGTCGATCGCGCGATTGGTTGACGGGAGGGCCGGCTGCTGCGTCATCGCAGTGTGTGACGACAACAGGGCGACAACCGCAGCGGCGCGGTACGTATGTCGCATTGTGGGTAGAGGTGAATGGTGAGGCGGGCTTTCTAAAACGCTAATAGCACTCCGAGGGCGATCTAACTGTCGAGAGCAATGGGGTCCCGCAGGATCGTCGTTTAGTCGCTGACCCCTGAGCCCTGACCCCTATCACCTAAAACAATCTCCCTGGAACCGAACGGTATCATGTCCGACTCAAGGTTGTGAGCTCGACTCCATCAGGCCGCTAATGGTGTTCGCCAGCTGCTCGCCTGTGAAGGGCTTCTGCACGAACGCGTGCGCGGAATCAACGAGCCCTCGACGCAACACGGCATCGTCCGTGTAGCCGGATGTAAAGACGACCCGCATCTCCGGTCGCGCGTCGGCCAATGATGTCGCGAGAGAGCGGCCGTCCATCCCCGGCATCATCAGATCGGTGACGAGGACGTCGATGTGCCCGTTGTGCGTCTTCGAGACTTGTTGTCCGTCTTCGCCATTTCGCGCCTCGAGAATATCGTAGCCGACCTTCTCGAGCATTCGGCGAACGGCGTGTCGCACGGATTCGTCATCCTCGACGAGCAAGACTGTTCCGTGCTTCTGATTCACTGCCGGCGACACCGGTAGCTCATTCGGCGCAGAGGCGTCCGCTTCGCGCGGGAGATAGATCTTGAACGTCGCGCCGTGTCCCGGCTCGCTATAAACCCAGACAAAGCCGCCGATCTGTTTAACGATTCCATA
>Ga0070684_100003458_pt1 | contig 11846 bp, 7 predicted proteins | sample KBSC723LmetaG_FD_65653 | JGI IMG/M metagenome (GOLD analysis project Ga0070684, IMG submission 65653) | Corn rhizosphere microbial communities from Kellogg Biological Station, Michigan, USA - KBS C7.2-3L metaG | ecosystem: Host-associated > Plants > Roots > Rhizosphere ...
CTCGAGCTGCGCAAAGATCCGCAAAGCGGCGGCACCGACGAGAGCATTCGCGCCAACGTCGATCTCGTGAAATCGATTCAGCATGACATGAGCGACGTCGTGCAAATGGTGAACTCGCTCGAGCTCACGCGTGGCCGCTTGCAGTCGCTGGCCAAAGTGATCGAGGCGGATTCGGTGAAAGCCGAATCGCGCAAAGGCGTGCGCGCGGCGCTCGATTCGCTCGACGCAAAGCTCGAGCGTCTCGAGGAGAAGTTGTTCCAGCGACGCACCACGGGCCGAGGGCAAGACGATGTTCGCTGGTCGCCGCGGTTGGCCGAGCAGTTGGAGTATCTCGCGGGGAGTGTGAGCGGATCTGACTATGCGCCCACGGCGTCCCAGCGAGAGGTTGCTCAGCTACTTCATCAGCGCGCGACTGGCGTCCGTACCGAGTTCAATGCGCTGACGTCGAGCGAGCTGGCAGCGATGAACGAACAGCTCCGACGAGCGGGTCTGGACGTGCTCGGCGGATAGTCTGCCGCAGCGTCCGGTGTCGGAACTTCAACCGAACTGACCGTGCGAACGCCATAGCGGGCGCTCCGCCCGGCACCTACGTTTGCTGCTGCTGAAACCTTGGGAGATCGGCAGCGATGCAGCTCCGCGATCAGCTTCAACAAACGCTCGGCGGCGGATACACGGTCGACCGGGAGCTCGGCGGCGGTGGAATGTCGCGCGTCTTCGTGGCGCGTGACGAGTCGCTGCATCGCAACGTTGTCGTCAAGGTGTTGCCGCCGGAGCTCGTGGCCGGTGTCAACGTCGAGCGATTCAATCGCGAGATCGTGCTTGCCGCCGGGCTTCAGCATCCGCACATCGTTCCGGTGCACAGCGCTGGCACCATGGACGGCGTGCCGTACTACACGATGCCGTTCGTCGACGGCGAGTCGCTGCGTGCACGGCTCACGCGAACCGGCGCGCTGCCCATCACCGAAGTCATTGGCATTTTGCGCGATGTCGCGAAGGCGCTCGCCTACGCGCACGAACGTGGTGTCGTGCACCGCGACATCAAGCCCGACAACGTGCTCATGTCGGGCGGCTCGGCAACCGTGACTGACTTCGGTATCGCGAAGGCGCTGTCGGCGTCGCGCACGGCGGCGCCAGGCGCGACGCTCACGCAGATCGGCACATCCATCGGGACGCCGACGTACATGTCGCCGGAGCAAGCCGCCGGCGATCCGAGCACCGATCACCGTGCGGACATCTACTCGTTCGGTTGCCTCGCGTACGAGCTGCTCTCGGGCCGGCCGCCCTTCGTGGCCAAAACCCCACAAAAGCTGCTCGCGCAGCACATGGGCGAAAGCGCGTTGCCGATCACCGAGCTTCGGCCGGATACGCCGGCGCAGTTGGCTGACCTCGTGATGCGTTGTCTCGCGAAGGATGCGGATCAACGGCCGCAGCAAGCGAGCGACATCGTGAGAGTTCTGGAAACCGTGACGAGCGGCGGTGGCCACACCGTAATGCCGTCGATCTTGCTTGCCGGCCGCGGCATGCTCAAGAAGGCGCTGCTCGCGTACGCCATCGCATTCGTCGTGGTGGCGGTGGTGGCCAAGGCAGCGATTGTCGCCATCGGTTTGCCGGATTGGGTGTTCCCGGGCGCGTTGGTCATCATGGCGTTCGGACTTCCAGTCATTCTGTTCACCGCCTACGTCCATCACGCGACGCGCCGAGCCGTGTTGTCGACGCCGACGTTCACGCCGGGCGGGACGCCGAGCATGATGCAGGGCACGATGGCGACGATCGCGCTCAAAGCGAGCCCGCACATGTCGTGGCGACGCACGGCGATCGGCGGCGCGTGGGCCGTTGGCGGATTCGTGTTCTTGATCGGCGGCTACATGGTGCTCCGCGCGACAGGCGTCGGGCCATTTGGATCGTTGATCGCCTCGGGCGCGCTTGGCAAAGACGAGAAGTTGATCGTCGCGGACTTTCCGAGTCCCTCGACCGATTCGACACTCGGACCTGTCGTGACGGAAGCATTTCGCACGGCACTCGGGCAGTCCCAGAGCGTGAACGTCCTGCAGCAGGCCGCCATGCGTGACGTGCTCCGCCGCATGCAGAAGCCGGCCACCACGTTCGTCGACTTCAAGGAAGCGCGCGAGATCGCGACACGCGAAGGCATTCGCGCCGTCGTCGACGGCAATCTGCTCGGGATCGGCGGCAAGTACGTCGTCTCGCTCCGCCTCATGTCGCCCCAATCAGGTGACGTGCTTGCCTCATTCTCAGAGAATGCAAACAGTGCGTCCGATTTGCTACCGACGATCGACAAGCTCGCGAAAGAAGTGCGTGCGAAGATCGGAGAGTCACTGAAGAATGTGCAGGCAACGCCGCCGCTCGAGCAGGTGACGACGCCCAGCCTCGATGCCCTCAAAAAGTATGTGACCGGGGCACGCGCCGGAGAGATGGAGGGCGATTTCACCAAAGGGACTCAGCTTCTCGAAGAAGCGATCGCGCTGGACACGGGCTTCGCGATGGCGTATCGAAAGCTCGCCGTCCTCTACGGCAACCGTGGTTTCCTCGACAAGTCGATGCCGTTGCTCGAGAAGGCGTACGCGCATCGCGATCGGTTGAGCGACGCCGAGCGGTATCTCGTAATCGGTACGTACTTCGACCAAGGACGACATCAGGATTATTCCAAGAGTCGGGCGGCCTTCGAGCAGCTTCTCGACATTCAGCCTGGCAACACGGCGGCACTCAACAATCTCGCCGTCCGGTTGGCCTGGTCGCGAGACTATCGCAAAGCCAAGGATTTGCTCGTCAGGGCAATTCATTCGGGGCCGCTTGCCGCGGTGCATTACTTGAATCTTGCCGAGGCGAACATCTACCTCGGACAACTCGACAGCGCGTCGCAAGCCGTGGACGATCTCGCGAAGGCGTTTCCGTCGAATCCCGTCTGGGTGACGACGCGAATGGAGATCAATGCGGCGCGTCAGCAATACGACTCCAATGTTGCATTGGTCGCGCGCGAGCGAAGCCGTTTGAGCGGTGATAAGACAATTCTCGCGAGTGCGCTTCTTGGGCTGGCGGACGCCGCACGAGTTCATGGCCGTATCGCTGATGCTCACCGATACCTGCACGAGGCCTGGGCTAGCTTTGGCGCCGACGGTGCAAAGGAGGCGGCGATCCAAGAGGCTTCCGACCAAGCGCAAACGGTAAGCTGGTTTCTCGGTGACAAATCCGCCGCCATCCGCGGCATCGATGACTCGCTTGCGCGTCACTCGGTCGACTCGATTGCTGAATTGAACGACGCGATGGCGCGATTGGTGACGGCATACGCTTTCGCCGGTCGGCCCGATCAAGCGCGCGGAGTATTGACTCGGTGGGAACAGGCTCACAAGCGCGTGACGTTTGGCGAGGACTCGCTGTATCGCGCGTTGATGCAGGGCCAGATCGCCCTCGCGTCGAACAAGCCGGCGGAAGCCCTGGCGTTCTTTCGCGCGGCCGACGTCGCGGGGTGCCGAGTCTGCACCCTTCCCGCGATTGGCCAGTCGTACGACCTACTCGGCAACGCCGACTCGACGATCGCTGTCTTCAATCGATATTTGGATACGCCGGCGCCCGATCGCGGCACCACCGACGGCATGTTCATGCCGGCAATCCAGAAACGACTCGGCGAATTGTACGAGGCCAAGGGAGACCGCCAACAGGCGTTGTCGCACTACATGAACTTCGCCGAGTTGTGGAAGAACGCCGACCCGGAGCTCCAGCCCAAAGTGGCCGAAGTACGCGCCAAGATCGCGCGGCTGTCCAAGCTCGAGGGCAAGTAGATCCTGGCCAACACTCCCGATACCTTGCGCGTCAATTAACATGTGGATGCGGTTGCGACGTCCATGTCCAGGGAGGCCCCACAAATTATGAGACGCATACTCACCCGAGCCGCCTGCGCAGGCACGCTCGTGCTTGGTGTATTTGTCGCCCCGAACCCGGCGTCCGCGCAGGCGCCCGCGAGCGGCATAGAGCAGGCGAGACGTGACAGTGTCCGCCGTCCCTACACGGCGGCCGACATCGAGTTCATGTCCGGCATGATCGGCCACCACGCCCAGGCGGTGAAGATGGCCGGTTGGGCGGAGTCGCACGGTGCCAGCCGCGCACTCCAGATCTTCTGCGGACGCATAGCCACCGGCCAAACCGCCGAAATTGGGTTGATGCAGCAGTGGCTGCGCGAGCGAAATCAGCCAGTCCCCGAGCCCGATGCGCGCGGGATGAAGATGGATATGCCCGGCATGGATCACTACACGCTGATGCCCGGCATGCTGACCGAAGGTCAGATGAAGGAGCTCGACGCGGCCCGCGGCGCCGAGTTCGATCGGCTCTTCCTCATGTACATGATGCAGCACCACCGCGGCGCCCTCACCATGGTCGACAAATTGTTCAACACCCCTGGCGCAGCCCAGGACGAGATCGTATTCAAGTTCGCGAACGACGTACAGGCTGATCAGAACACCGAGATCGATCGCATGCAGCAGATGCTGGATGCACTCCCCTCAGGCTCAGGAGATAGAACATGACCGTCATCGCGCGCGCGGTCCCTCGCGCGTTTACCGCCGCGGGATCAGTGATCGCATCGCTGGTGATTGCTGGTTGCGCCGCCAACACCTCGACGGCGTCGATGTCGCCCGGCGCCAGCTCGCTGCCGAGTCCCGACATGTCAGCCCCGCTGATCGCGGCGCCGTCTCCCGATCCGCGCGTCGGACTGAAAGCCGGCTTGCAAGACGCCGGTGAGGCCATTTGGAATCTGCGCAAAGTCTCGCACACACCGTCGCCCGAGCACTTTGCCGGCGTCACGAATTCCGATCTCGGCTTCTCGGGCACGAACGTCATTCAAGGCAACTACAACGGCTTCCAGATTTGGGACATCTCGAATCCGGCGCAGCCGCGGCTGAGAATCGCCACGGTGTGCCCGGCGTCCCAGAGCGACGTCTCGGTCTACAGGAATCTGCTCTTCGTCTCGGCTGAGGCGCCGACTGCGCGTCTCGACTGCGGTGCCGACGCGCCGCGCGACCCGGTGAGCAAGGATCGCATCCGTGGCGTGCGCATCTTCGACATCAGCGACATCGATCATCCGAAGTATCTGGCGAACGTGCAGACCTGCCGCGGGTCACACACGCATACCGTCGTGCATGATCCGAACGACAACGCGAACGTCTACATCTATATCTCGGGCACGTCGCAGGTTCGTCCAGCCGCGGAGCTCCCTGGCTGCGTCGCCGACGCGAACGATCCAAACACCGCGCTCTTCCGCATCGAGGTGATCAAGGTCCCGCTCGCGCATCCGGAACAGGCGGCGATCGTGAGCTCGCCGCGCATCTTCTCCGACACGAAGAGCGGCGCCGAGATGGGACTCGTCAACACCAAGACGCACGGAGCGTCGCCGGCGGACGCTGGCGCTACGCAGCAGGGACGAGGTGGGCGTGGAGGACGAGGCGGCGGCCGGGGAGGTTTGACGCCGACGTCGACCGCGGCCGACACAGCGCGGTTCAACTTCCAGCAGGCGTACAACGAGGTACCGGCGCTCACACTGTCATCGACAAAGGCAGATTCCGCGCGGTACAACAAGACCGTCGACTCGCTGTCCCGCGCGTACAACGTTCCGCGTCCGCCGATGCCGGCACCGCGCGGTGCACTTACGCAGTGCCACGACATCACGGTGTATCCCGCAGTCGGGCTCGCCGGCGGCGCGTGCGCCGGCATGGGCCTCCTGCTCGACATTCGCGACACGCCGCATCCGAAACGCCTCGCCGCGGTCGCCGACTCGAACTTCTCGTTCTGGCACTCGGCGACGTTCAGCAACGACGGCTCGATGATCCTGTTCTCCGATGAGTGGGGCGGCGGCGGCGCGGCCTACTGTCGTGCGGCTGATCCACGAGAGTGGGGCGCTGATGCGATCTTCAAGATCGTGAACGGCCAGATGGTATTTCAGAGCTACTACAAGTTGCCGGCGCCGCAGACGCAGTTGGAGAACTGTGTGGCGCACAACGGCTCTCTGATCCCGATTCCCGGCCGCACGATCATGGTGCAAGCGTGGTATCAGGGTGGCCTGTCGATCTTCGAGTGGACTGATCCCGCACATCCGCACGAGATTGGCTTCTTCGATCGCGGCCCGAACGATTCGACGCGCGCGATGGGCGGCGGATTCTGGTCGGCGTATTGGTACAATGGTCACATCGTTGGATCCGAGATGCAGCGCGGTCTCGACATCTTCGAGCTCACGCCGAGCGCGGCGATCTCGCAGAACGAGATCGATGCGGCAAAGTCGGTGAAGTTCGATTTCCTCAACGTGCAGGATCAGCCGAAGTTCGTCTGGCCGGCGTCATTCGCGCTGTCGCGCGCCTACACCGATCAGCTCGAGCGCTGGAAGGGTCTCTCGGGCGACAAAGTCACAGCGGTACGGACGGCGTTGTCGAGTGCTGAAGGAATGTCCGGGGCGGCGCGGCGCGACGCGTTGAACAAGTTGGCCGGTGACGTGCGCGGCTACGAGAACGGATCGACCGACGTGGGCCGAGTGCGTCTGTTGGAGGCGTCGTTGAGAGATCTCGCCAGCGCGGCCCGCTAGCGCAAGCCAGCCTGAGCACCGCGAAGGATCTGCTATTGTGAGCGCCGTTGTCAAAAGCAGATCCTTCGTCGCTGCGCTTCTCAGGATGACGAGGAGAGGTGAGATCCTCGGGGCGGCAGAGAGTCAGCCCTCGATCTTGTAGATCTCGCGCTTTCCGTAGTCGACGAGGTCGTGGTATCCCTCCATCGCCTTCTCGAATTGCTTCATGTCCTCCGGGGAGCCCTGCGGATTGCTCATCATGTTCTCGAACGCCTGGATCGTCGGCACTTCCAGCTCGGATACGACGGTCCAATAACGCTCCGCGCAGAAGTCTGTCATGATGCGCATCTTGGGCATGCCGACCTTTTCGCTCAGCGCGGACATCGCTTTGAACTTGTCGACGAGCGCGCGCACTTTGCCGGGCTTGCAGTACATGATTTCGCGAACGAGGAACATTGGAGTCTCTCCGAGTCGTGGTCGTAAAGGAGCGGCAGCCGCGCTGGACGATAGGCGACCTTTGCCGCGGCTGGCAAGCTGAGGCTTAGCCGGAACCGCGGGGATCGTGGGTGTAAAACCGGTGTCAGCAAGGCAGCGGTCAGTCGGGCTCGGTGGAACGGGGAATACAGGGTTAAAATCAGTGAGCACAATGGCTTAGGTGGTTTACTCCGTCATCCGATTCGACTAGATTTGTAAGTACGCCCACTACCTGAGGTTTCACTGCACGAGAGCTCCTCTAGCTCTCGCGCGAACAGCAATGCTGTTCGCCAGTCGTTCGGCCGCTGGCGCAGCCTACGAAGGAGAATCATGGCGTCTGGGAAGTACCTGCAGAATGTTCTCGTCGGTGCCGCGGCAGTCGTCGTCGCGGGCGCTCTCTTCGCGCCCGGCCATGACTCGTCCGGCCCGGTGCTGACGGCGGCGACCTCGTTCGTGACTGGCACATCCACGGCGCCCAAAGACTCCGTTCTGACGAGTGCTTCGACGATGTCGTCGTCCAATGCGCTTGCAAGCGAGACGAAGGCGGCGCTGAGCGCGCTTACCGCGGCGGTGCGACCGCTGAGCCATCCGCAGGCCCTGGCCGACGCATTCCGCAGCTACTTCTCCTTCAAGGCTGCGCATCCGACGGAGGTCAAGAAGCCATTCCTCTACTTCGTCGACTACGGGTTGCCGAGCACGACGCCGCGCGGCTACGTGTTCGACATGCAATCGTTGAAGATCGTCGATGGCCCATTCACGGTCGCGCATGGTCGCGGCTCATCGACGACCAAGTACGGGCTGCCCACTCGGTTCTCCAATGCAATCGGCAGCGCGGCAACATCCCTCGGGCTATACCTCGCGAAGGCGACGTACGCGTTCCACGGGCACGCCGGCGGCCGCGCATACAGTGCAGTCGGGCTGCGATTGGAGGGCGTATCAGAGGGCTTCAACGATAACGCGCTCGCGCGCGGCGTTGTGGCGCATGGTGCGCCGTACGTGACCCCGACCAAGGCTGGCCGCAGCGAAGGATGTCCGGCGATGGAGCCGTCGCGCGCAAAGCGATTGCTCCCCGAGCTCGCGGATGGCGGCATGGTGTTCTTGTTCGCGCCAGACTCGCGGTGGATGACTTCAGATCCGTGGGTTTCCGGCAGCAACTAGCCCGGACAATCGATCGAACCATCCGGCGTCGAATCGGTGCTGAAAAACCAGACGTCGTCAGGAGCGATTCGAGGAAGCAGGAGAACAGGCGCAGGCACGCCGAGTGCGACGGCGAGAAGCCCGCGCACGAGTGGCGACACCTACGCGCCGATTTCGCGCACGAGGGTCGCAACGAGATCCGCCGCTGACATTCGGCGCGCGAGCGCGGCTCCCTGGCCAGCCCAAAGCGAAAGAAACTCGGTGCGATCCTGCTGCGCCGCAGCGGTCCGCATTGCTCGTGTGAGAGAATTCTGATATGGGTATGGCAGAATCGCCACGCCGCCGCGTTCGAGCTCGGTCATCGCGCGATTCACGATGCCGCGCGCCGGACGTCCCGAGAACGCTCGCGTGACCCGCGTCGAGTCGTCGCGCGCCGAGAGGACGGCGTCCTTGTACGATCCGGCGACGCCGCATTCATCGGTGACGAGAAACGCTGTGCCCATCTGCACGGCGCTCGCGCCAAGTCTGAGAGCCGCGGCGATACCGCGCCCATCCATGATTCCGCCGGAGGCGACTAGCGGAATGCGAATGGCGTCGGCGATCTGCGGTACGAGCGACATCGTGCCGACCATCGACGACTCGAACGCGCCCAAGAAGCTTCCGCGGTGCGCGCCCGCTTCGCTGCCTTGTGCGACGACCGCATCGACGCCCGATCGCTCGAGCGTGATCGCTTCGTCGACGGTCGTCGTGGTCCCCATGAGGTAGATCCCGCGGCTCTTCACTTTTCCAATGGCGTCGCTCGAGAGCGTGCCGAATGTGAAACTGAAGACGGCGGCGCCACCATCGACTGCGGCGGCCAGCTGCTCGTCGAACGTGTGAGCGGGAAGGGTCGGCCGCGATGGAGCAGGGAGGCCAAGCTCTGCGTGGAACGGCGCGATCCGATCGAGGGCTGTCGCGATGTCGCGTGGCGGATCGGGAATCGGCGTCGGCGCAAAGAGGTTGATGCCGAATGGACGCGAGGTCAGCGCGCGGATGGCGGCGCATTCACGCACGATCTGGTCTGGCGTCATGTAGGCGGCGCCAACGAAGCCGAGTGCGCGGGCGTTCGACACGGCGGCAACGAGCGCCGGCGGCGTTGCGTTCGCGCCGGCCATTGGCGCTTGGAAGATCGGGTGCTCGATCCCGATCCGCTCGAGCAGTCGATTCATCACGGGCTCGTAGGACGCGGCTTTGCGAGTTACCTCGACGAAGAAATGTAGCCGCGCCTACCGTGACAATTCCCAGGTGCGGTCTCAAGCTGACGAAGACTAAAGAGACCGTCATCGTCAAAGAGGTCCCGGTCCCGATAGTGGTTCGGGCGTCCGAGCCGTTTCACGACGGGTTGATGACGTCCGGTCGCCGCGCCGGTGGCTCGAAGCTCGCCATCGTCTCCGTGGTATTCAGCGACGAGTATTTGTGCGACCACTCGGCCGCATTCTTCACCGCCCAGTCGAGCGCGTAGTCGGCGACGATCTCCCAGCCCTTTTCGCCGATCGTGAAGTGCGAGCGCTCCGGGAATTCCTTGTAGCTCGTGATCGCTTTCGAGTCTTTGAATAGCTCGAAGTTCGATTTCGTGAGCGACGCGGGCGAGATGTTGTCCTTCCCACCGGCGATCAGCAGCAACGGCGCTCGGTTGTCGTTGTGGAAGTCGACGCGTGTGGGCGCGTGAGGATTGAAATTGGCGAGTCCCGCTTGGAACAGAACGCGGTCGGGCCCTGGGACCTCGTACCGCTCGTAGACCGCAGCCGCTTCCTCGTCGTTCAGTGTATTCGTAAACGCGTAATGGAATTGCTCAGGCGTGAGCGCGGTCGCGCGATGGAGATTTGCCGGATTGCGTAGGACGGGGAACGACACTCGGAGCGTCGACAGCGGCAGCTTGAGAATTCCTTTGACCGGCGCCGGATCGATCGCGACGCCGGCCGCCCCCAGTCCGCGGTCGAGCAATACCTGGACGATGAGCCCGCCGAATGAATGGCCGATGAGAATGGGCGGTCGATCGCGCTCGCGCGCGATGCGATCGAAATGATCGACGATCTCCGTGATGCCAAGGTTCGCGACTGACGAGGGGTCTTTTCGCAGTTGCTCGATGTCGACGTCCATTCCTGGCCAGCCGCGCGCGATCACGTGGAACCCACGTGCCGTGTATCGCTCGATCCAGTGTTCCCAGCTCAGCGCCGTCACCCATAAACCGTGAATGAGGACGACGTCGGGCGCCGCGGATTCGCTTCGACTTGCAGTCATCGTGCGCTCCCTGTGCGCGTCGCGATTCCCGGCAAGGGTTCCGCACATCGTCGTGAGACCCGCGTGTGGGAAGCGGCGCCTCTAATGAGTCGGTGTTGGCCAGAGCTCCGTCAAGAGCGTAGTCGCGCCGCTAGACGGCTACAGCACGAGAGCTGCGGGCGGGAGCAACCGGTGGCGCGACGCGGCGGTCGGCGTTCTCTTCAGTGCATCATGAACCCGGATCGATCGTGAATTCTCGACGACAGTTTCTCATTCAGGCGCCACTCGGCATCATCGGCGCCGTCGCTGCCTGCAGCGGGGATGGCTCAAAATTGCAAAAGGCCGAGACGCCGCAAGCTGGCGCGCCACCCGCCGGCGCGCCGCCGACATTCGGAACCGCGCCCGAAGTCGGACCCGCGGTTTCACCAGCAACCTTCGCCGAAGCGGAAAAGCTGGTCCAGGTGCAGATGAGCGATGCCGAGCGTCAGATGGCGGCCGAGAGCTGGCGGCGATCCATGGCGGCGATGCTCGAGCGGCGAACCGGACCGCGAAAGATGCCGCTCGAGTCGGCGCTCGCCCCGGCGACGCAATGGAATCCAGCCTTGCCCGGTACGAAGGTCGGCCCGACGCGCGACGCGTTCGTTCGAAGCAAGGTCGATCCTGGTCCACTCCCCGCAAGCGACGACGAAATCGCGTTCGCTCCGGTGACACACCTGTCGCGATGGATCGAGGCGCGCAAGCTCACATCAGACCGGCTGACGCGGATTTACCTCGCGCGAATCGAGCGATTCGATCCCAAGCTCCGCTGCATCATCACGCTCACGCGAGACCACGCGCTCGCACGTGCGAAGGCGGCCGACTCCGAGATCGCGGCTGGGAAATATCGCGGTCCGCTGCACGGGATTCCGTACGGCGTCAAAGATCTTCTCGACACCGCCAACATCGCGACGACCTATGGCGCCGAGCCATTCCGAAATCGTGTGCCTACCGCCGACTCCGCGGTCGTCGCCCGTCTCGACAATGCGGGCGCGGTGCTCATCGCCAAGTTGAGCCTTGGCGCGCTCGCGCTCAACGACATTTGGTTCGGCGGTCAGACAATGAACCCCTGGCTGCTCGAGGAGGGCGCGTCCGGATCGAGCGCAGGCCCCGGTGCGGCAACCGCCGCCGGTTTGGTCGGCTTCTCCATCGGAAGCGAGACCGGCGGCAGCATCATCAGTCCGAGCATGCGGTGCGGTGTCACCGGATTGCGTCCCACGTTCGGCCGGGTGCCGCGCACGGGTGCGATGACGCTCTGCTGGTCGCTCGACAAGCTTGGGCCAATGACGCGCAGCGTCGAAGACGCCATGCTCGTGCTGCATGCGATCTCCGGTCCTGACGCGGGGGACGTCGCGAGCGTACCGAGCCGTCTCGACTTCGA
>Ga0070684_100003459_pt1 | contig 11846 bp, 10 predicted proteins | sample KBSC723LmetaG_FD_65653 | JGI IMG/M metagenome (GOLD analysis project Ga0070684, IMG submission 65653) | Corn rhizosphere microbial communities from Kellogg Biological Station, Michigan, USA - KBS C7.2-3L metaG | ecosystem: Host-associated > Plants > Roots > Rhizosphere ...
GCACGGCTGTCGACGGACGGCAAGCTCTACACCTGCCTGTTCGCCGACAGCGGCTACGATCTGCGCGCGCTGTTGCGCGGGCCGTATTCCGATGCGCAGATCGGCAACGCGATTGCCGCCATCTGGCGGGGACGCGCCGACCGGTACTCGGAAATCCGCACTGCGGCCACCCGGCGCGATTCGCGCATCGAGATGTCGTACATCGGGGGCTAGCAAGCGATGCTCGCGCCCGCTCCCGCGTCGCCCGTTCTTACGCACGCTGCGCGCCCGTCGACGTTCGACGTCACCGCGGTGGACGAAAACGGGATCGTGCGCGACGTGCCGATCGCCGGCGAGCATCCGCTGACGCTCTACGTCGACAAGCAGGAAATCCTGACGCTGATGACCCTCGGCGCCGCACCCGAAGCACTGGCGATCGGCTACCTGCGCAACCAGCGGCTGGTGCAAAGCCTCGACGAGATCGTCGCGGTCCAGGTCGACTGGGAGACCAACTCGGTTGCGATCAGGACGCGGCACGGCCTCGCCGATCTCGAGGCGAAGACGTCGAAGCGCACGAAGACGAGCGGCTGCGGGCAGGGAACGGTATTCGGCGACCTGATGGAAGACATCGACAACGTGAGCCTGCCGCAGGATGCGGCGCTGTCGAAATCGGCGCTCTACGAACTGCTCGACAAGGTCCGTACGCACGAGACGATCTACAAGCAGGCCGGTGCCGTGCACGGATGCGCGCTCGCGTCGAATGCCGGCGCGCATTCGGAAATCCTGCAGTTCGTCGAGGACGTCGGCCGCCACAACGCGGTGGACGCGATCGCCGGCCAGATGTGGCTCGACGGCTGCGCCGGCGACGACAAGATCTTCTATACGACCGGGCGGCTCACGTCGGAAATGGTGATCAAGGCGGCGCAGATGCGCATTCCGTTCCTCGTGTCGCGCTCGGGCCTGACGCAGATGGGCTACGAGATTGCGCAGAAGGTGGGCATGACGATGATCGGCCGCGCGACGAATCGTCATTACCTGCTGTTCACCGGCGCGGCGCGCTTCCGGGCGGATCAGTGAAGCCGCCGCGCGCCGAAAGGCCGACCCGAGGCGCTTGCGCGCGCGGAAGGCCGCGCGGCCGCGCGAGCGGCGGGCGCGGGGCATCATGAACCGGCGTGACATCACCGGCCTGGTGCTGGCGGGCGGACAAGGCCGGCGCATGGGCAACGTCGACAAGGGCTTCGTCGAGCTCGCCGGACGCCCGCTGGTCGCGCACGTCATCGACCGGCTCGTGCCGCAGGTCGCAACGCTCGTGATCAACGCCAACCGCAGCGCGGAACGTTACGCGGCCTTCGGCTATCCGGTGGTCGCCGACGCAATCGGCGGATTCGCGGGTCCGCTCGCCGGACTGCACGCAGGCCTTGCGACAGCCGCCACGCCGTTCGTGGCGACGAGCCCCTGCGATTCGCCGTTCCTGCCCGCCGATCTCGTCGTGCGGCTCTCGGCGGCATTCGACGCGCGCCCGATCGACATCGCCGTTGCGCGCACGTTCGACCAGCCGCATCCGGTCTTTGCGCTCGTGCGCCGCAGCGTGCTGCCGCACCTCGCACAATTCCTCGACGGTGGCGGGCGCAAGATCGATGCGTGGTATGCGTCGCTCGCGGTCGCGGAGGTGAGCTTCGACGACGAAGCCGATGCGTTTCGCAACATCAACACGCCCGCGGAGCTCGTACAGAGCGCGGCACACTGAAATGGAACGTCCCCCCACGCTCGCTCCGCTCGCTGCCCCCCGGGGGGCGGATCAGTCGGTCGGGGCGGCCCTTCCCGACTGGGATGAACGTCCCCCCACGCTCGCTCCGCTCGCTGCCCCCCGGGGGGCGGATCAGTCGGTCGGGGCGGCCCTTCCCGACTGAAATGGAAACCACCCGCACGCTCCGCGATGTGTCGTGTGCCGACGACTACGACCCCGATTCGCTGCCGGTCGATCGTGCCCGCACGCTGATCCGCGAATTCCTGTCGCCCGTGAGCGCGGTCGAGCGCGTGCACATCCGTGCGGCGCTCGACCGCGTCCTCGCCGACGACGTCGAATCGCCGCTCGACGTTCCCGGTCATGACAATTCGGCGATGGACGGATGGGCGGTGCGCTTCGCCGACCTCGACAGCCAAGCGGAAACGAACCTGCGCCGCATCGGCGAGTCGTTCGCCGGCAAGCCATTCGCCGGGGAACTGCACGCCGGTGATGCGGTGCGCATCTTCACCGGTGCGGTGATGCCACGCGGCGCCGACACGGTGGTGATGCAGGAGCGCGCGCGCGAAACGCCGCAGGGCGTTGCGATCGCACCGGGCGCCGTGACGAAGGCCGGACAGAACCGTCGCTTCGCGGGCGAGGACCTCAAGCGCGGGAGCGTCGTATTCCGCAAGGGACAGCCGGTCCGGCCGGCCGAGCTCGGCATGCTCGCGTCACTCGGCATCGGTGAAGTGAATGTGTACCGGCGCCTGCGCGTTGCGTTCTTCTCCACCGGCGACGAGCTGCGCTCGGTCGGCCAGCCGCTTGCGGCCGGCGAGATCTACGACAGCAACCGGTACACGCTTCACGGAATGCTGAAGCGCCTGAATTGCGAGATGCTCGACATGGGCGTGGTCCCCGACGTGCCCGAATTGCTCGAAAAAGCGTTTGCGAGTGCCGCCGCGTCGGCCGATGTCGTAATCACCTCGGGCGGCGTTTCGGTCGGCGAGGCCGATTATGTGAAGGGACTGCTCGACCGGCTCGGCGAGGTGCTGTTCTGGAAGATCGCGATGAAGCCGGGCCGGCCGCTGGCGTACGGCCGCATCGGCGGCGCGCATTTCTTCGGCCTGCCGGGCAACCCGGTGTCGGTGATGGTCACGTTCTACGAATTCGTCCGCGACGCGCTGCTCGTCCTGCAGGGGCGTGCCGACGTTGCGCCGGTGCCGATGTTCAAGGCGCGGCTAGCGGTACCCCTCAGGAAGATGCCGGGACGAACCGAGTTCCAGCGCGCGGTGCTCACGCCCGGCGATGTCGGTGGCTGGCAGGTTCGCACCACCGGCGATCAGGGGTCGGGCATCCTGTCGTCGATGTCGCGCGCGAACTGCTTCGTGGTGCTGCCTGCCGACACCGGCAACCTCGACGCCGGCGCCGAGGTCGACGTGCAATGGCTCGAGGGGCTGATATGAGCGCCGCCGAGCCGCCTCAAGGCGCGAATTGCGCCCCCTTCGGGGGCAGCGAAGCGGCGAAGCCGCAAGCGTGGGGGCTGATATGAGCGCCGCGGAGCTGCCTCAAGGCGCGAATTGCGCCCCGTCCGGGGGCAGCGCCGCGGCGAAGCCGCAAGCGTGGAGGGACCAAATGACGCTTCAGCCGCCCCGGCCGCTTCAGTAGTAGCGCGTCACGCTACCACGGTCGAGCGCGTCGATGCGCCGCTCGAGGTCGTACACGTCGTGCGCGCCGGCAAGGTAGTCTTCCTGCGCCTTCTGCTGCTGGCGCCAGAACCACGCATCGAGCCGATCGAGGAGGCCGCGCTTTTGCACCTCGGCGCGCGCCGTCGTCCGACGACCCGTGTGCCGCGTGTTGCGCGGACCGCCGCCGAAGCCGGCCAGTGCGGCGCGGACCAGCGAGGAAACGTCCCCCACGAAGCTGTTGCTGAAGTACAGTTCGGCCGCGCCCGGCGATGAAATTTCGTAAGTACGCATAGCTTTCTCCATGCCCTTGTGGGGCTCGAGTGACTTGTCGTGCAGCCTGTTGCGCTGCACAATGACAATGTAGAGCCCGTTCGCGGTTTGATCAAATCATAGTTTCGGATCATGTACATAAGTGAACTTGATCGGCCATTCGATCCATATTGCACGGCGTCATGACCGCCGTCGCATGACCATGGAGCTCTACCAGCTGCGCAGCTTCGCGGCGGTGGCCGAGCTCGGCCACCTGACCCGCGCCGCCGAACGGCTGCATGTCAGCCAGCCGGCGGTCTCGGCGCAGATCAAGGCACTCGAGGACGAGCTGGCGGTGATCCTGTTCGAGCGCGGCGCCGCGGGCATGACGCTCACGGCGGCCGGCCGTGAGCTGCTGCCGGAAGCGCTTCGCGTGATATCGGCGGCGCACAGCTTGCGCAGTCACGCGCTGGCGCTGCACGGCGAGATCGGGGGCCGGGTCCAGCTTGGCAGCGTCGCCGACCCGGGCCTCACGCGAATCGCCGACGTTCTGCGGCATGCGGTCGCCCGCTTTCCGCTGCTGGAGATCGATGTGCACCAGGAGATTTCGGGCGTCGCCTTCGGCAAGGTCCGCGACGGCGAGCTCGACACGTCGTTCTATTTCGGCAACGCCATCCACCCGGCCGTCGCGTCGATGCCGTTGCGCTCCCTCGCGTTCTGTATCGTGATTCCGGCGGCATGGGCCGAGCGGCTGGCAGGTGCTTCGTGGGAAACGCTCGCCGCGGAACCGTGGATCATGACGCCCCCGGTGAGCACGCATTACGCGCTAGCCACCGACCTTTTCGCCGCGCATGGCATCGCGCCGTCGCGGCGCGTGGAAGCCGACCACGAGGCGGTCGTGAATTCGCTCGTCGCGGCCGGACTCGGCGTCGCGCTGATGCGCCAGGACCTCGCCGAGCACGCGGGCGAAACGATCGCGATCTGGGGCGACACGCGTATCGTCACGTCGCTCGCTTTTCTCTATCGCCGCGAGCGTGAGGAAGATCCTCCGATCCGCGCGCTGCGCGAGGTCGTGCGCGCTGTATGGAAAGTGCCCGCCGATACGACCAAGTGACGTGAGCGCCGCCCGCCCGGAACGATCGCGCGCGACCGGGCGTCCAATCCACCGACCGACAAGACGGAGTGTTCAATGAATCGCCGCCTTTTGCTGCAAGCCTTTGCCGCCGCGCTCGTGATGCGCGCCGGCATCGCTCCCGCCCAGTTCTCGACCAAGGCCGCGTCGAAGGCAGCGAGCGTCGACGACCTGCAACGGCACTGGAAGCTGCTGCTGGCGAGCGACGCCAAGGTCGCCACGAGCGCCACGCCGATCGTCAAGTCCGACGACGAATGGCGCAAGAGCCTCGATCCCGCCGCTTACGACGTGCTGCGTCACGAGGGCACCGAGCGGCCGTTCACCAGCCCGTTGAACGACGAGCACCGGCCGGGCGTGTTCGTGTGCGCCGGCTGCGCGCTGCCGCTCTTCACGTCGGCGATGAAGTTCGACAGCGGTACCGGATGGCCGAGCTACTTCACGACGATCCCCGGCGTCTTCGCGACGACGACCGACCACAAGCTGATCCTGGCGCGCACCGAGTATCACTGCGTCAAGTGCGGCGGCCACCACGGGCACATCTTCGACGACGGTCCCGCACCCACGGGCCTGCGCTACTGCAACAACGGCGTCGCGCTGCGCTTCATCCCCGCGCAGGTGTGACGCAAGCGTGGGTCGATGGTGGCGCCATCGACCCACCGATGGTTGCGCTTGAAGGCGTCGCGAAGGCGTTCACGGGCCCGTCGCCGCGGGAGGTTTTCCGCGACCTTTCGCTGACCCTCGCCCGCGGCGAATACGTTGCCATCGTCGGCGCGTCGGGCGTCGGCAAATCGACGCTGCTCAACATCATTGCCGGCCTCGAGCCGGTCGATGCGGGCCGCGTCATCATCGACGGCGTCGATTGCGCGCTTCTCGACGACGAGGCGCGGACGACGTTTCGCCGCGACAGGATGGGCTTCGTGTTCCAGGCGTTCCACGTGCTGCCGTACCTGTCGGTGGCCGCGAACGTCGGGCTGCCCCTCGCGCTGCAGGGAACGGCCGGCACGCTCGCCGATGGGCGCGTGGACGCGGTGCTGCGCGCCGTCGGTCTCGACGGCCGGGAAGCGAGCTCCCCGCGCGAGCTCTCCGGCGGCGAGTTGCAACGCGTGGCGATCGCGCGCGCACTCGTGCACCGGCCGTCGCTCGTGCTCGCCGACGAGCCCACCGGCAACCTCGATCCGCAGACCGCGCGGCAGGTGATCGCGTTGCTGCGCGACACGGTGAAGCAAAGCGGTGCGGCGGCCGTGCTCGCGACGCATTCGCGCGCGGTCGCCGCGTCGGCCGATCGCGTGTACCGCCTTGAACGCGACGGGCTGCACGCGGCATCCGCGGCAGACATCGAATGAATCCGGCCGCCGAGCGCGCCGTGGCACGCGCGGTGTTCGGCGGCATTGGCGACGCGCTCAGGGGCCGCACGCTCCTGGCCGTCGTCGCAATCGCATTCGGTGTCGCACTCGGGCTCGCGGTCGAGCTCGTCAATCACGCGGCGGTGACCGAACTCACCGCCGGGCTCGCGCTTTTGTCCGGCAACGCCGATCTCGAAGTGCGCGGCCCGCGCAACGGATTCGACGAAATGCTGTACCCGGTGCTCGCGCGCGACGCCGACGTGGCGGTTGCGAGTCCCGTCGTCGAAATCGACGCCACACTGCGCGATCGCAGCGAGCCGCTGTCCATCCTGGGCGTCGACGTTTTTCGCGCGGCGGCGATCAATCCGTCGCTCGTGGCAATCGCGGGCGAGACGCCGGCGCCGGGGAGTCAGGATCATGCCGATCGGCTCGACACGCTGCGCAGCGATACGCTGTTTCCGAGCGCGGCGGCGGCGCGATGGCTTCGCGTCGGCATCGGTGACAGTGTCGTCGTCCAGGCGGGTCTGCACGACATCGCGCTGCGCGTCGCCGGCCACGCGGGTACCGATCCTTCGGCGCGCTACGCGGTGATGGACATCGCGGCCGTGCAGGACCGCTTCGGGCACGAGGGGCGGCTCACGCGCATCGACCTTCGTCTGCGCCCGGGTGCCGACGCCGCGGCAGTGCAGCGCCGGCTGCAGGCGCTGCTGCCGTCCGGCGTCGCCATTGCGCCGCCGTCGGCGCGCGCCGCGGCGACGACGCGCTTTTCGCGCGCGTACCGGGTGAATCTCGACGTGCTCGCGCTGGTCGCGCTATTCACGGGCGCCATGCTCGTTTACGCCACGCAGACGCTGGCAACGGTGCGCCGGCGCCCGCAGTTCGCGCTGCTGCGCACGCTCGGGCTGTCGCGCCGGCGGCTGGTGGCGTGGGTCATGGGCGAAGCGGCGCTTCTCGGCGCGGCCGGCGCCGCACTGGGTCTCGTCGCCGGTTACTTGATTGCGCGATTCGCGCTCCTACGCTTCGGGCCCGACCTCGGTGCCGGATTCTTCCGCGGCCGCGCCGTCACGCCTTCGGTCGAACCGCTGGCGCTGCTGGCGTTCGCGCTGCTCGGCATCGCGTCGGCGGTGCTCGCGAGCCTGTTGCCGGCGCGCGAGGCAGCGCGTGCCGCGCCTGCGGCGGCGCTGAAGGCCGTCGACGCCGACGTGCTCGTCCCGGCGACGGCAAGCGTGCTTGCATGGACGCTGATTGCGGCGGGCATCGCCGCGACCTTCGCTCCGCCGGTCGCCGATCTGCCGATATTTGGCTATGTGGCGATTGCGCTGATCCTGACCGGCGGCATCCTGGCCATCCCCGCGCTGGCGCAGGCGGGATTGTCGTGCTTGCCGGTGCCGCACGCGCTGCAGTTTTCGCTGGCGCTCGCGCACCTCCGCGCGACGCCCGGACGCTTCGCCGCAACGCTCGCGGCCGTCGTCGCCAGCGTCGCGCTGATGGTGTCGATGGCGATCATGGTGACGTCGTTTCGCCAGTCGCTCGACGACTGGCTCGGCGTCGTGCTGCCGGCCGATCTTTATGTGCGCAGCGGCGGCGGCAGCGCGTTCCTGTCTGCTGCCGATCAGCAGGCCATCGCCCACGTGCACGGCGTCGCCCGCGCCGAGTTCATGCGCGTGACCTCGGTCAACGCCGATCCCGCGCGGCCGCCGGTCGCGCTGCTCGCGCGCGACATCGACGCGCACGACACCGGCGCGCGACTCGCGCTGGTGAGCGGCGAGGTGACGCCGCGCCCCGATGCCCCACCCCCGCTGTGGATCAGCGAAGCCGTTGCCGACATGCGTCGTCTCGCGCCGGGCAGCGCGATGACGCTGCCGCTGGCCGGCCGCAACGTCGCGTTCACGGTGGCGGGTGTCTTTCGCGACTATGCGCGCCAGCAGGGCGCGATCGTCATCGAGCGAGCGCGCTATCGTGCGCTGACCGGCGACGACGCGGTGAACGAAGCCGCGCTGTGGCTCGCGCCCGGCGCAGCGGCGGCCGACGTGCGCGACGCCATCGAAGCGTATGCGGGCGGCGCGATGCGCCTTCGTGTCGAAACGCCGGCCAGCCTGCGCACGTTGTCGCTCGCGACGTTCGATCGTACCTTCGCGGTCACCTACGCGCTCGAAGCCGCCGCGGTCGTGATCGGGCTCGTCGGGCTGTCGGCGGCGCTCGCCGCGCAGACGCTTGCGCGAAGCCGCGAGTTCGGCATGCTGCGCCACGTCGGCATGACGCGGCGCCAGATTGCCGGGATGCTGGCGATCGAGGGCGCGATGCTCGCGGCGATCGGTGTCGTTGCGGGCCTGGTCCAGGGCTTCGCGATCAGCCTCATCCTGATCCATGTGGTGAACCGGCAATCGTTCCACTGGGGCATGGACCTGCACGTTCCGTCGCTTTCACTCGCGCTGCTGTCCGCCGTGCTGATCACGCTCGCGACGATCGTCGCGGGCGCGAGTGCGGCGCGGGCGACCGGCATCGCGGCGGTGCGCGCGGTGCGCGAGGACTGGTGACATGGGGCGGGATGCGCGCGAGCCGCCGGATCGAGCGCGACGCCGCGTCATGGCGCTCGGCCTCGGGCTCGGGCTCGCACCCATGCGTGCCCGTGCCACGGCCGCCTATCCCGATGTGCAGGCCGGGGCGACGCTCGCTTTCCCGCGCGACGAAGGCGCGCATCCGGCGTATCGGAATGAATGGTGGTACGTGACCGGGTGGCTGCGCGAAGCACAAGGCGCCGACTGCGGCTTTCAGCTCACGTTCTTCCGCAATCGGCCGGGCGTCGCCGAATCGAGCACGAGTCGCTTTGCGCCGAAGCAGTTGCTGTTCGCGCACGCAGCGATCGCCGATCCGAAGCGGCAGCGATTGCGCATCGACCAGCGTGCCGCGCGAGAAGGCTTCGGTCTCGCCGATGCGTCGATCGCGCGAACCGGCGTCCACATCGGCAACTGGTCGCTCGAGCAAAGCGGCGAGCGCTTCGACGCCAAGGTCGACGCGCGCGAATTTGCGTTCGACCTTGCGCTTCGCGCCGGCACGCCGCCGCTTCTGCAGGGCGAGCGCGGCGTGAGCCGCAAGGGACCCGATCCGATCGATGCAAGCTACTACTACAGCCGCCCGCAGCTCGCGGTGACAGGGACGCTCCGTCTCGACGCGCAAGCGCGCAGCGTGGCGGGCATCGCCTGGCTCGATCACGAATGGTCGAGCCGCTATCTGCCGGCGGCCGCCGTGGGGTGGGACTGGACCGGCATCAATTTCGACGACGGGGCCGCGCTGATGGCGTTCCGCATTCGCGACGCATCGGGAAGCGCGCTGTGGGCCGGTGGAGCGTGGCGCGACGCGCACGGCGCGACGCGAATCCTGGCGCACAACGACGTCGAGTTCGCGGCCCTTCGGCGCTGGCGCTCGCCGCGCACCGGCGCCGATTACCCGATCGCCTTTCGCGTGCGCGCAGGCGACGTGGTGGTCACGCTCGAGCCGCTTTTCGCCGATCAGGAGCTCGATGCGCGGAGCGGGGTCGGCGCGGTGTACTGGGAAGGTGCCGTACGTGCGAGCGCTGCGGGAAGTGCCGGTCGCGGCTATCTCGAGCTCACCGGTTACGGCGGGGCGCTGCGCATCTGAACGTCTATCGCCTGTCCGCGGCGAACACACCGGGGATGTCGCGCGCGAGCTGCAGCGCGCGCTTCAGCTGCACGGTGCTCTCGACCTCGAGCGTGAACGCCATGCGCGCCTGATGGTGCCGCGTCTGCGTGTTGACGGCGGTGACGTTGATCTTCTCGCGCGACAGCAGCTCCGAGATGTCGCGCAGCAAACCCTGCCGGTCGCTCGCTTCGACGACGATGTCCACCGGGAAGAGCTGCTCGCGCGGCGCGCCCCAGCTCGCTTCGATGAGCCGCTCGGGCTCGCGGCTTTCGATGCGCGCCACGTTGGCGCACGACGCGCGGTGGATCGTGATTCCCTTGCCGCGCGTCACGAAGCCGACGATCGGATCGGGCGGCGCCGGCTTGCAGCAGCGCGCGAGCCCCGTGAGCAGCCGGTCGACGCCGACGACGAGGATGCCGTGGCCGCTGCCGGCGGCGCGGCTTTGCCGCGTGACGACTTCCGGCTCGGAAGGTGCAGCCGGCACGGCGGGTTGTGCGACGGCGGTGATCGCGGCCTGCACCTGGCGGCTGTTGATCTCGTCGCGGGCAAATGCGGCGAAGAACTCGTCGGCGCGCACGTATCCCGCCTTCGCGGCGACGGCATCGAGCTTGAGAGCGCTCTGTCCGAGCCGGGCGAGCTCGCGCTCGACCATCGTGCGGCCCTGCGCGACCGTTGCGTCGTGCTGTTGCGCCTTGAACCACTGGCGCACCTTCGCGCGTGCACGGTGGCTCTGCACGTAGCCGAGATCGGGGTTGAGCCAATCGCGCGACGGTCCGCCCTGCTTCGCCGCGATGATCTCCACCTGCTGGCCGTTCGAAAGCGCGTAGTCGAGCGGGACCATCTGCCCGTCGACGCGCGCGCCGCGACAGCGATGGCCGAGGCTCGTGTGCACCGCGTACGCGAAGTCGATCGGCGTCGCGCCGCGCGGCAGATCGACGACCTTTCCCTGCGGCGTGAGGACGTAGATCGAGTCGGTGAAAAGGCTGCTCTTGAACGCTGCCAGCCAGTCGCCGGTGTCGGCCACCGCATCCTTCCAGTCGAGGATCTGCCGCAGCCATGCGATCTTGTCGTCGAAGCCGGCGTCGCGTCCGCCCGGCCGGACGTCGCCTTCCTTGTAGCGCCAGTGCGCGGCCACCCCATACTCGGAATGGCGATGCATCTCGTGCGTGCGGATCTGCACCTCGAGCGGCTTGCCCTCGGGACCGAGCACGGCGGTGTGCAGCGAACGGTAATTGTTCGCTTTCGGCTTCGCGATGTAGTCGTCGAACTCGCCCGGAAGCGGCGTCCACAGGTGATGCACGAGGCCGAGCGCCGTGTAGCAGTCGCGCACCGAATCGACGAGGATGCGCACGGCGCGGATGTCGTAGAGCGCATCGATGCCGATCTGCTTGCGACGCATCTTGCTCACGATGCTGTAGATATGCTTCGGGCGTCCGGTCACGTCGGCTGCGATGCCTGCGGCGTTGAGCTCGCGCGACAAGGCTTTCGTCACTTCACCGATGTAGCGCTCGCGGTCGAGGCGCCGCTCGTCGAGCAGACGCGCAACGCGCCGGTATTCGCCCGGCTCGAGCGCGCGCAGCGACAGGTCCTCGAGCTCCCACTTGAGCTGCCAGAGGCCGAGCCGATTCGCGAGCGGCGCATAGACGTCGATCACTTCGCGTGCAACCGATGACGCTTCGCCCGATGCTCGCTCCGGCGCCGCTTCGCCCTGGTTCACGAGGTAGCGCATCGCATGTGTGCGCTCGGCGAGCTTGATCAGCACGACGCGGATGTCGTCCACCATCGCGAGCAGCATCTTGCGCAGGTTCTCGGCCTGCGCCGCACGCTGTTGCGGATCGGCGCCCACCGGCGTTGCCTGGACGCTGTTCATCCGCGCGACGCCCTCAACGAGCGCTGCGACCTCGTCGCCGAATGCCGCGACGACGGCCTCACGCTCGTACTGCGCCGTGGACGGCAGCCCGAGCAGAAGTGCCGCGGTCAGCGAGTCGGGATCGAAACGCTGTGCGCCGAGAAGCGTGGCGGCACCCAGCGCGCGCGCCAGCAATGGCTCGCCATCAGCGCCGCGCGCGTCG
>Ga0070684_100003460_pt1 | contig 11845 bp, 10 predicted proteins | sample KBSC723LmetaG_FD_65653 | JGI IMG/M metagenome (GOLD analysis project Ga0070684, IMG submission 65653) | Corn rhizosphere microbial communities from Kellogg Biological Station, Michigan, USA - KBS C7.2-3L metaG | ecosystem: Host-associated > Plants > Roots > Rhizosphere ...
AGCAGGTTCACGACCGCCTCGCCGGATCGGTGCGCGAACCCGTCCCGGCGTCGGTCGACGGCCGGTGGCGCGGCCGAGCCCGGAAGACTCATCCCGATCGCCTCGCCGATGGCCGCCATGGTGTTGGCGGTGAACATGCCTCCGCACGCGCCCTCACCGGGGCAGATCGCGCGCTCGATCCGGTCGACCTCCTCGCGGCTGATCCTGCCGGCGAGGCACGCACCGACCGCCTCGAAGGCGTCGATGATCGTGACGTCGTGCCCGTCGACACGACCGGGCATGATCGAGCCGGCGTACAGGAAGACGCTGGCGAGGTCGAGCCGGGCGGCGGCCATCATCATGCCGGGCAGGCTCTTGTCGCACCCGGCCAGCAGTACCGACCCGTCGAGCCGCTCGGCCATCATCACGGTCTCGACGGAGTCCGCGATCACCTCGCGCGACACCAGCGAGAAGTGCATCCCCTCGTGGCCCATCGCGATGCCGTCGGACACCGAGATCGTGCCGAACTCCAACGGGTAGCCGCCGGCCGCATGCACGCCGTTCTTGACCGCCTGCGCCAGGCGCTGCAGCGAGAGGTTGCAGGGTGTGATCTCGTTCCAGCTCGAGGCCACGCCGATCTGCGGCTTGGCGAAGTCCTCGTCGCCCATCCCGACGGCGCGGAGCATCCCTCGCGCGGCGGCCTTCTCCAGTCCGTCGGTCACGTCGCGCGAGCGGGGCTTGAGGTCCGGCGTACTCATGCTCGGCAGCCTAGTGAGGGTCCTCCCGGCGGCCGCGCTCGAGGTTGCGGTGGTCCCGTGCTACGACCATCTCCGCGGTGATCGCCGGCGGCCCCACAGCCGGGGCGACATCGACGAGGACACGGCGTACCAGCGGGTGCGGCCTGGCGTGACCGCCGACCTCGCCGAACCGGCCGGCGTCGGAGCTGAGGCCCGCGGCTGCTAGATCTCGGCGGCGCGTACGACGCAGACGTCGGGCAGGTCGGTGTGGATCTCCGTCCACGTCTCGCCCGCGTCCGGTGAGGCCCACACGCCGCCGTTGCGGCCGCCGAAGTAGATGCCGTGCGTGTCGTGGGTGTCGACGCACATCGCGTCTCGCATGACGGCGACGTAGTACTGGTCGGGTAGCGAGCCGTCGCCCAACGGCGTCCAGGTCGAGCCGCGGTCGGTCGAGCGCCACACCCGGGCGTGTCCGTCGACCGGCCAGCGCGCTCCGGCATCGGTGATCGGGAACGTGTAGACGGTCTCCGGGTCGTGCGGGTGGACCACGATCGAGAAGCCGAACTCACTGGGGAGCCCGGGCGCGATGTCCTGCCAGGAGTCGCCGCCGTCCTCGGAGCGATAGACGCCCCCGTGGTTCTGCAGGTACAGCAGGTCCGGCGTCGCGGGATGGCGGGTCACCTTGTGCACGCACTGCCCGAACTCCGGGTAGGTGCGCTCGCCGGGGAAGAACTCGGCCTTCACGCCGGTGTTGGACGCGTACCACGAGTCTCCGCCGTCGTCCGTGCGGTAGACGCCACCGGTCGAGATCGCCGCCAGGACCTTCGCCGGCTCCTCCGGGTGGGGCAGGATCGTGTGGAAGGCCTGGCCGCCGAAGCCGGCGTTCCACTCCTTCCGCTGGGGGTTGTCCCACAGTCCGCGCTCGAGCTCGAAGCTCTCGCCGCGGTCGTCGGACCTGAAGATCGCGCCGGGCTCGGTGCCGGCGTACACGACGTCCTCGTCGACACCGGGCACCAGCTGCCAGATGCGGGCAACGGACGCGTCGGTGTCCTCGGGGAACCGGACCGCGCCGTTGGGCGTCTCCTGCCACGTCTCGCCCAGGTCGTCGGAGCGCCACACCTGCGGCCCGAGCCAGCTCGAGCTGGCACCGGCGAGCAGCCGCGGCCGGTCGCCCCGGGTGTCGACCATGCAGGAGTAGACCTCCTCCATCGGGAAGTGCGGACCCGTCCAGCTCCACTCGCGGCGGGCCTCGTCGGACCGACCGATCCACAGGCCCTTGCGCGTGCCGACCATCACCAAGGTGTCGCTCATGGGGCTTGCCCTCTCCGTCGGTCGACCCCTCACTATTCCTAATTGGAAGAGTAGTCTGGTCTCGCGATGAGTCAAGACCTGCCCGCGGAGAATCCCGGCCTGCCGGTGACGGCGTACGCCCTGCTCGGACTGCTGACGTTCGGCGACGAGCTGACCGGCTACGAGCTCAAGCAGCGCGCGGACAACACGCTGCGGTTCTACTGGGTCGCGCCGGCGATGAGCCAGATCTACACCGAGCTCGGGCGACTCACCCAGCACGGGTACGTCGAGCCGGTGACGACGCAGGGCCAGGGCCGGCGCACGACGGCGTACCGGATCACCATCGCGGGCTCGCAGGCGCTGCGCACCTGGATCGACGACTCACGAGTCGGCTTCCCGACGTTGAAGCACACGGTGCTGCTGCGCTTGCTGATCGGCCACGCGTCGGATCCGGAGCGGATGCGGCAGATGCTCGAGGAGTACGTCGCGGAGCTCGCCGACGCGCTGCGCGACCTGCGCCTCGTGCGCGAGTCCCTCCGCGGCCGCGACGGGCCGGGCGAGCCGTTCCACTACCCCTCGGTGGTCGCCGACTGGGGACTCGACTACTTCTCCGCGGAGACGCGGCACACCCGGCGCGCGATGGCGCGGCTGGCCGGCACCGGCGAAGGGGAACGATGACCGCACGCACGCTGTACTCGTGCACGATGTCGCTCGACGGCTTCCTGGCCGGGCCGAACGGCGACATGCAGTGGCTGACGCGGCATCTCGGGCCGCACCCCGTGGCCGACGAGATCGTCCACGAGGTCGGCTCCCTGCTGGTGGGTCGCCGTACGCATGAAGGGGACGACCCCCACCGCGGCACGGACAAGGAGGGCGCCTTCGCCGGCCAGTGGCAGGGGCCGGTCGTCGTGCTGACCCACCGGCCGCCGGTGGAGCCGCCGGACAGCCCCGACCTGAGGTTCATGACCGAGCTCGAGCCGGCCCTCGCGACGGCCCGCGAGGCGGCAGGTGAGAAGTACGTCAACATCCTCGGCGCGGAGGTCGCCCGGAGGTGCCTCGAGGCCGGGCTGCTCGACGAGATCCTGGTGCTCGTCGCACCGGTGCTGCTCGGCGACGGCACCCGCCTCTTCGACTGGCCCGGCGGCCACTCGGTCGACCTGGTCGTGCGTGACGTCACGGTGGGCCCGAACGCCACCTCCCTCTGGTACGACGTCGTCCGCTGACCCGGCACGGCCGGGTCGGCCATGCCGACGCGGCCTGTGGGACGTGGCGTCCACATGGGATGGCGCTGGATAGGTTGCGTGGGTGCTGTCGAGGGTGCCGCCGGTGTGGTTGGTGGTCGTCGGCATCGCGTCGGTGCAGGTCGGCGCGGCGATCGCGAAGACGGTGTTCGACGACGCCGACCCGCTGACCCTGGTCTGGCTACGGCTGGCTACCAGCGCCGTCGTGCTCGGGGCTGTGGTGCGTCCGTCGCCGGTCGGGCGGACGCGCGACGACTGGCGGGTCGCGATCGCGTTCGGTGTCGTGCTGGGGATCATGAACTGGGCGATCTACGAGTCGTTCGCCCGGATCCCGCTCGGCATCGCGGTGACGATCGAGTTCCTCGGTCCGCTCGGGCTCGCCGTCGTCGGCAGCCGACGTCCCCGCGACCTGGTCTGGGTCGCCCTGGCCGCGATCGGGGTCGGGCTGCTCGGCATCGAGCGGGGTGACCTCGACGTGGCCGGTGTCGCGTTCGCCCTGCTCGCCGCCGCGGCGTGGTCTGCGTACATCCTGCTCAGCGCGAGCACCGGCCGCCGGTGGCCGGGTCTCGACGGACTCACCGTGGCCAGCGTTGTCGCCACCGTGATGATGGCGCCGTTCCTGGCGGCGTTCTCCGGCGGTGGCCTCGAGGACCCGCACGTCGTGGTGCTCGGGGCATTGGTCGGCCTGCTCAGCTCGGTGATCCCGTACTCCTGCGAGATCACCGCACTGCGGACGATCCGGCCCTCGGTGTTCGGCATCCTGATGAGCATCGAGCCGGCCGCCGCCGCGCTGGCCGGGATGGTCATCGTGGGCGAGGTCCTGTCGCCGGTCCAGTGGCTCGCCATCGCCTGCGTGATCGCGGCGAGCGTCGGCGCGACGCGGTCGGAGTCACGCCTCTCCACGCCGGTCCTCGACTGAGGCCATCTCAGCGGGCGTGCACGAGGTCGATCCGGGTCTCGGTCTGCTCCCACCCGACGTCCGCGAACCCTCGAGCCATGGGGACGTTGTCGTTGTCGGTGTCCGCGATCAGCGTCGTCGCGCCGTCGGCGATGAGCCGCTGGGTCTGCCAGCCGAGGAGCTGGCGCCCGTACCCGCGCCCGCGGTGGTCGCGTGCCACGCCGACGAAGATCACCGCCGCCCGCCCCCTCGACCCGACCTGCCCCGACACCATCCCGACCACGTCACCGGGGGTGTCGAACGCAAGATGGATGCGGTCGACCGGGTCGGCGGTGACCAGGAAGTCGAGGCTCTCCCGGCACGCCCTCTCGAAGCCCAGCCGCTCGATGAGGTCGCGATCATGGGCGTCGAGGGTGTCGCGCATGACCTCGCGGTGGCAGTCCACCAGCCGTGGGTCGGCGCTGTCGTGCACCCGCTCGAACACCAGGTCGGTCGTCTCGCCGGCCGCCAGGCCGGGTGGCGGCTCGAACTCGTAGTGACGCCGTTCGACGAGGAGCTCCCAGCCGGCGTCTCGCAGCGGACCCATCAGGTGCGCCAGCACCGGATCGTCGACGGAGGTGCCGGGCGGCGCGAAGAGGCAGACCTCGGCCTCGTCGTCGCCGGGAAGAGCCAGGACGTCGTCGGTCACGCGGGCGAGCAGCTCGCGCGCGACGTCCGGGTCCTCGGGTACGCCGAAGAGATCGAGGAGACAGAACCCCGATCCGGTCCCGAAGGCGCCGACCACACCCAGCGGGGTCGGGTCGGGGTCGCGCCGGGCACCCCAGACCCACTCAGGGCGCCGGCGTCCCGTGGCGAAGTAGCCAGCGAGGTTGTCCTCGGCACGGATCCGGCGCTGGGTGGGCGAGTCGACGGGCATCGGGCTCGCAGCGAGCAGCGCGCGGGCCTCCTCGACGGAGGCGGGATGGAAGATGGTCAGGTCGGACAAGGGTTCCTCAGATCTGGGAACCGGCCTCGCTGCGGAGGCCGGAGGACGGTGTGGACATCGGGGCCTCCTTCCGGTGCTCGTCGGGGCCTCCGACGCTAGGGGCGCCACCCTCGCCCGGCAACGCCTTTTCGAGGCTGCCCGTGACGACGACGCGGCGGGCCGCGCGACGCAGTGTCGTCAGCACGGCCGGCCCGAGGACGGCGATCGCGACGGCGTTGGTGATCGCCCGGCCGGTGTCGAACGAGCCGGTCGAGGTGATCAGCGTGTAGACGAGGAACCGGTGCAGGTTCTCCGACAGCGGGTCGCCCGGCACGAACGACAGCCCGGTGTGGCCGGGCGCCGCGATCCCGAGCACGAACGGCCACGAGGAGAGGTTCAGCAGCAGCCCGTAGCCGTACGCCGCCACCACGCCGTACGCCGCCAGCATCGCGATCTCGGCGCGGCCGGTGTACCGGCGCGGCAGCAGCCCGGCGCCCATCCCGACCCAGGCGGACACCAGCATCTGGTACGGCAGCCACGGCCCCACTCCGCCGGTCAGCAGCGCCGACGCGAACAGGGAGGTGCACCCGAGGACGAAGCCGAACCCCGCCCCGAACACCCGACCGCCGAGGATCAGCAGGAAGAACACCAGCTCGACTCCCGCGGTGCCGGGCGAGAGGCCACGGAGAACGGCGTTCACCGCCGACAGGACGCCGAGCACGGCCAGCACACGTGGATCGAGCCCGCCCTCGGTGACCTCGGCCAGCACCACCACGATCACGACCGGAAGCAGGGCCAGGAAGACGAACGGCGGGCCGACCTGGCCACCCGACGACTGCCGGACCAGCAGCGGCCACATCAGCATCATCAACCCGCCGAGCGAAGCCACGCCCAGCACCATCGCGGACCGCCGCGAGAGCGGCACCGCGCGGCTCACCGGTGCACCTCCGAGACGCGGAGCCAGCCCGGCCCGAGGATCTTGGTGACCTGCGGGGCGAACGCCGGGGACGCCGCGAGCACGTTGCGGGTCGGCCCCGACGAGACCACCTCGCCCTCGGCGAGCACCACGACCTCGTCGGCGGCCTCGGCGGCGAACTCCACGTCGTGCGTCGCCACCATCACCGCATGCCCGTCGTCGGCGAGACGGCGCAGCACCTCCGCGAGCTCCGCCTTGGCCGGATAGTCGAGTCCTCGTGTCGGTTCGTCCAGGAGCAGCACCGGAGGCGACGTCACCAGCACGACCGCCAGTGCCAGTGCCAGCCGTTGGCCCTCCGACAGGTCGCGTGGGTGCATCTCGTCGGGGATGCCCGGCACCAGCCGGTCGAGCAGCTTGCGGCACTCCCCCGAGCCGCCGTCGGCGGCAGCGCACTCGTCCGCCACGGACTCGAGGTACAGCAGGTCGACCGCGGTCTGCGGCACCAGGCCGACCAGCTCGCGGCGTCGTCCGGCGGGTTCGCGGCCCGGATCCACCCCGTGCACGGCGAGCGTCCCCGAGCGCCGGGCGTGGGTGCCCTGCATCGTCCACAACAGGGTCGACTTGCCCGAGCCGTTGCGGCCCATCAATGCCGCGACCCGGCCCGGCCGGAGCCGCACGGACACCTCGCGGAGCGCGACCGTGCCGCCGCGGACCACGGTCAGGTCGTCGCCCGCGAGGACCGGCTCGTGGGTCGGCGAGGGCGACACGGCCGGCGGCTCGCCGAGGTCCAGGCCGCGCGCCAGCCGACGCGCCTGACGGACGCTCACCGGCAGTGGCGACCAGCCGAGCGCTCTGCCGAGCTCCACGATCGGGGGCACGACGGGCGAGCTCGCGAGCATCTCGACGGGCGTCCCGGTGTGCACGGTGCCGTCGCCCGCGAGCAGCGCGATCCGGTCGGCGAAGGGCACGACCCGCTCGAGCCGGTGCTCGGCCAGCAGCACCGAGAGCCCGAGGTCGTCCACGAGCCGGGTCAGGGTAGCGAGCACGTCCTCCGCCGCGGTCGGATCGAGAGCGGACGTCGGTTCGTCCAGCACCAGGACCTGCGGGTGCATGGTCAGAACCGACCCGATCGCCACTCGCTGCTGCTCGCCTCCGGAGAGGGTCCGCAGATCTCGCGCACGCAGCGACGCGATGCCGAGGAGGTCGAGGGTCTCCTCGACCCGTCGGCGCATGGTGTCGGCGGGCAGCCCGAGCTGCTCCATGCCGTAGGCGAGCTCCTCCTCGACGGTGTCGGTGACGAACCCCGACGCCGGGTCCTGCCCGACGTACCCGACCACGTGCGCCCGCTCCCGTGGCGGCTGGTGGACCACCGACCTGCCGTCGATGCGGACGTCGCCGGACAGCGTGCCGCCCGAGAACCGCGGAACCAGACCGGTCACGACGCCCAGCAGCGTCGTCTTGCCGACGCCGGTGCGGCCGGACACGAGCACCATCTCCCCTTCGTCGACGGTCAGGTCGACATCGCGGAGGACGGGTGTGTCGTGGTAGCGGAACCCGAGGTCGCGCAGCTCGATCACGCCACACCCCCCTCGAGCGGGGCGGTCGCCGCCGGGTGCGGGGAGCACAGCGCGCCGGCCACGGCGACGATCACCATCACGAGAGCCAGCAGGCTGAGCGTCGGCGCCACCAGGAGCGACGGGTAGGCGATCGTCAGCTGGTGCCGGGAGATCCACCAGCCGGCGGCGCCGACCAGGACGCCCGAGGCCGCCACGACCAGCTCCGGCCAGCGCCAGCGGTCCGGACGGTAGCGGCTCCGCCCCACCCGGCGACCGGCCAGCCGGACGGCGACGGCGGACACCACCACGCCGAGCAGCAGCATCGGCCGGCCGAGCCAGGACGGCGTCGTCTGGTCGAGGCCGCCGTACACACCGATCGCCAGGGCGCACAGGCCGAGCAGCATCAGCCCTCCGGTGGTACGACGTTCGCGCGGCGTCGCGCCGGACGTGCGGCCGTAGCCGCGAGTGTCCATCCCCGCCGCGAGGGAGAGCGACCGCTCCAACGAGTCCTCCAGCACGGGCACCAGCAGCCGCCGGAGCCCGCGCACCCGGCCGGTGTCGCCTCCACGCAGGGTCTGGGCCGCGCGCACGCGGCGGAAGCTCTCGGCCAGCTGCGGCAGCACGGTGACGGCCACGACCAGCGCACTGCCGATCTCGTACAGCGCCGGCGGCACCGAGCGCAGCAGCCGCTTGGGGTTCGCCAGCGCGTTGGCCGACCCGACACAGATCACGACCGCGGCCAGCCGCAGCCCGTCGTACAGCCCGGCCAGCAGCGACTCCTGGGTGACCGAGCCGAGCAGCCGGAGCCCGAGCGTCCAGTGCGGAAGCGGGAACGCGGGCAGGTGCAGCAGCACCCGGCCGCCGTCCCCTCCGCCCAGCAGGATCCGGAACAGCACCCGGATGACCACGATCGCGACGCCGAGCCAGAGGTACAGCCGGAACGAGTCCGCCCAGGGTTGCGCGCTGCGCCGGGCCGCGACCACGAGGCACGCCACCCCGATCAGGAGGAGCAGCAGGTAGGGGTTGGTGGTGAACGACGCCGCCGCCGCCAGCCCGAGCGCCCACACCCACCACGCGACCGGGTGGAGGTCGCGTGGCAGCCGGGCGGTCCCGAGTCGGGCGAGGCGGGCGTGCATCACCCGCCGCCGCTGCTTCCTCGGCGAGCGAGGACGATCGTGCCGGCGCCGACGAACAGCACCGCGATCGCGAGCGGGGCGACCCAGCCGGGCAGCCCGTCGGAGGCCGAGCCGCCGGTGTCGGGACTCCCGGAGCTGACGCCTCCGCTCGGCCCGGCCCCCTCGGTCCGGTCCGGCCCCTGGCCCGTGCCCGGTCCGCCGCCGTTCGACGGTGTGGGGTCGTGGTGCTTCCCGTCATCGCCGTCCGCCCGGTGGCCGGAGGCCGGCCCGGCGCCGGGCGACGAGCTGGCGCCCGGGTCACCCGGCGCCGACGAGGACGACGCTGACGACGCCGGCGAGGGAGCCTGACCGGGGCTCGTCGACGTCGACGGGTGAGAAGACGGCGGATGCGTGGTCGGTCCCGACGTCGGCTGGTCCCGATGAGCGGTGGGCGGGGCTCCGGGTGGGGACTTCGCGCCACGGCCCTGCCAGGACATCCCGACGTACCCACCGTCGGGGACCTTCAGCGAGCTCGCACCCTGGGAGGCATAGCTCCACTTCCCCGACGTCCCGTCCGACCACCACAGGGACCAGTAGGCGTCGGCGGGCGGGGTGTTGACGCATGCGTCGTTCGCGGGCCTGCCGTCGATGCGGCAGATGAACCCGGGCTGTCGCTGGACGTAGGTCAAGGCATGGCCGACGTCCCTGAGCTGGGCGTCGGCCGTCTCGCCGGCACCCCCCGTGTCGCAGGCGGTCCGGACACCACCGCCCAGCTCGTGGAAGTCGACGACGACCGAGACGCCGTGCGCGTCGGCGCAGGTCGTCGCCTGCGCCGCTCCGGGCACGCCGAGCCCCACCGCCGCGGCCACGAGGACCGCGACGGCGAGGCGTACGACGAGCCGGGTCGGCACGCGCGTCAGGATCGGCAACGCGTCAGGGCGAGCAGGGCGGGCGCCGCCTGCGAGCCGGCACGACGCCACTGGTCGCGTGACGTCTTGTCGATCCCGTCCTTCTTCGCGAGCCTCAACGCGGCATGGTCGTAGGCGATGGCGCCACGCTCACCGGCCAGCGGCGTCCCGGACAGGTGGCCCGTGACCTGGAGCTCGGCCAGCCAGCCGGCCGCGTGCCGGGCCGCGCCGCAGGTGCCCTCGGTGAGGAAGGCCCAGCCCGCGAGCCCGGTGCTGTTGGCGTTGGCCCGCGACGTGGGCCCGGCACCGCCGAGGCTGCCGTTCGCGTGCTGGTGGCGCTTCAACCACCGGGTCGCGTCGCGGAGCGCACGGTTCAGCTTCCCGTGACCCTGTGCGACCGGTGCCAGCTCGACCACCGCGAGCGCGGTCACGTCGGTGTCCGGGTGGTCACCCGTGCCGCAGCCCTGGTCGCGGGCGCTCTTGTCGGTGTTGAACGTGAGCCGGAAGAAGCCGGTGCCGCACTGCTGCTTCAACAGGAACTTCAGAGCGGTCGCCCCCTGGGGGCTGCCCGCCTTCAGCAGCCCGCGAGCGGCGAAGATCTGGCCGATCACGTTCGCGGAGTCCGCGATGCTGTTGGCCGGGTCCTCGACGTCCTGGATGCGCCCCGTGGACGGGCCCGACGTGATCACCCGGTGGTTGAGCCTGCGGACCAGGTTCGTGTGGCCGAAGTGACGCCCCCCGCCGCCGGTCGACTGGGCCAGCACGAGCAGCTTGGCGACGGCCCCGGCGAACACGGCCGTGCTGCCGAAGTCGACACCGGTCGTGTAGTTGGGCACGTGCTTCGAGAGCGCCCTGCGCGCCTTCGCGACGTCCGACCTGTGCCCGCCGATCGCCTTCATGCCGAAGACGGTGTCGATGGTCAGGCCGTAGTCGTCGAAGCCACCGAAGTTGGGATTGTGGATCAGGCCCTGCCTGTCGAGCTGGTGGGCGAGCCAGGTCGCGCCGTGACCCGCGGGGGACGACGCGGGGACGGCGTGTGCTGGGTCGCCGCCCGCGACCAGGGCGACGGCCAGGACGGACGCGACGAGCGCCGTACCGGTACGTCGGGTGACTGAGAGAGGGGACATGGGTTCCTTCCCGCTGCGACAGCGGGCAGGGGCCCCGGGTCGGGGCGGGAACCCACCCGCTGCGTTCCTCGACAGCGTGTGTTAGGGACGCGTCGTGTCGGGTGCTCCGGCTCGCCGCGCCCCACGAGAAGGACACGACCTACGGTTGCGGGTCAGCGCCGGACTTCGACCGGCTTCCCCCGCCACGGGCGTGCTGGATGTATCACCGGCAGGCTATCCCCTCCCCGGCCCGTGTCGACAACCCCGGTCGTCGGGTGGTCGGTCGCCCCGCGGTTGACGCGCCTGCGGCGCCGTCCTTGGATCGGACGCGCTGCACCACCGCCGTACGGGAGGCAGGCATCGGAGGCGGCCATGAGCGAGCGGGGCTGGCGGAGGACAACGCCGTCGACCCGCTCGGTCGCGGCTGGACGGTCTGGATGCAGCACCTCGACGCGGACGAGCCGCTCCGGCACGCGATGCACGTCGACTGTCCGTCGCACTCGGGTACGCCGGCGCGCGCGTGGCGGCGGCGCTCGCCGCAGGCGGCCGGATCGTCGACGACGCCGAGGCACCGTCGCCCCCGCGGAGTCAGCCGACGAGCGCGGTCAGGTAGTAGCAGCCGACCTCCGGCGTCCCCCCGTAGCCCTTCGGCAGGTAGGGGGCCGGGCCCGCGATCTCCAGCGGGGTCCACACGCCCTCGCTCTGCAGCCGGTCGACCACGGCTCGGCACGCGCGGGTGTGCCAGAGGTCCTCGCGCTGCGTCACGACCACGAGTCCGCCCGGCCGGACCACCCGCGCGAGCTCTCGCCACACCGCCTCGACGTCCGGGAGGTAGGTCATCACCCCCACACAGACGACCGCGTCCACGCCGCCGTTCTCGAGGCCGAGCGGCTGCTGGAGGTCTGCGGGCGCGAGCGAGTCATACGCTCCGCACCGCCGAGCGAGCTCGAGTGACGCCCGCGAGAGGTCGAGCCCGAGGATCCGTCCGGCGAACCCGCGTGCGCGCAACGCTCGGCCGACGAGCCCGGTGCCGCATCCGACATCCAGTACCGAGGCCGCGTCGGGCTGCCGGGTGACGACGATCTGCGCCACCGCCGTCGGCGCCTGGTACGACCAGGAGGCCAGGTCCTGGTCG
>Ga0070684_100003462_pt1 | contig 11844 bp, 7 predicted proteins | sample KBSC723LmetaG_FD_65653 | JGI IMG/M metagenome (GOLD analysis project Ga0070684, IMG submission 65653) | Corn rhizosphere microbial communities from Kellogg Biological Station, Michigan, USA - KBS C7.2-3L metaG | ecosystem: Host-associated > Plants > Roots > Rhizosphere ...
CAGCGATGGCACCCGCACCGGAATCCCGGGGAGGTTGATGCCTTTGTTCTCACCCAGCATTCCACCGTTGATGATGTCGCACACGACATCCTCGCCCACTACCTCGTGAACGCGGAGCTCGATCAGACCGTCTGAAAGCAGGATGTGCGATCCCTGCTCCACGTTTTCCGCGAGGGTTTTGAACGTGGTGCCCACCATGGAGGCGGTGCCGGGCACATCCCGCGGCGTGATGGTGATGCGCTTGCCCGCGGTGAGCAAGACCGGTTGGCGATCCTTCAGCTTTGAGGTGCGGATCTTGGGGCCCTGCAGGTCGCCCAGGATGCACAACGGCCGCCGCTCTTCGCGGGAGATCTTGCGGATCATCTGGATGAGCCCGAGTTTCTCCTCGTGCGTGCCGTGGGAAAAGTTGAGGCGGACCACATCGATGCCAGCCCGTACCAGATCGCGAAATACGGTTTCAGTGTTGGAAGCGGGGCCGAGCGTTGCGACGATTTTCGCGCGGCGCTGCGTCGCAGAGTCGGACAGGCTGAGTTCAGCAAACGGCATTGAGAGTGCTCCAGTGAATTGGCAAACGGATTGGGGAATCTTTGTGGCGTGCGACCTGCTTCATTTTACTATTGCGGCCGCATAACCCGTTGCCATCTCACCGCCGCAGGCGGCGCACGGCGGAGTGCGCGAGTGATTACAGTTCGGGAGAAACGGCATCGGGCGCATGATGGGCGGCGAGCCGATCCATTCTCGCCTGGTACAACACGCCGTTCAATTCCGCCCCAAGAAGCGCGCTGAAGGCGGTGAGGTACAGCCAGACCAGGGTGGCAATTCCCGCGGCGAATGAGCCGTAGAACCGGGAATAGTCGGCCACCCGAGTCACGTAAAATCCAAACGCCAGGGTGCCCGGAAACCAAAGCGCCGTGGATGCGGCCGCGCCGGGCAGCACCCAGGCCCAGTGCTCCGTTCGCTTGGTGCCGAAGTGGTAGAGGGCTGCCAGCACCGTCACGCCGGTGGATACGGCAACCGTCCATCGCACCATACGCCAGAAGAAGAGAACCACGCCGCGCAGATCGTGGCCGGCATTGACGATCATCCAAAGCTCGATCTCGTGCCCGAAGACCAGCAGAAGACTTGCCAACGACAAAGGAAGCAACACGATGGGAACGAGCATGAGCGCGCGCAACTGCTTCTGCCAGAAGCCCCAGCTATCCCGCCGAACTTTGTACGCGCGCCGGAATCCTTCCATCAGGGACAGCATGACGCCGGCGCCTGCAAACACCGCCAGCGCACCTGCGGAAGCGATGACCTGCACCGAGCGCATCCGCTGACTGTCCAGCGAGTGCTCCAGCAGGTTCATGGTGCCGGGAGGCAGGACATCGGCCATTGAACCGCGCATTTCAACGATCGCCGCCTGCGACCTGGGGACCTGGGCCACAACCGAGGCCAGCACCAGCACGCCTGGGAAGAAGCACAGCATTCCGGAGTAGGCTGCGGCTTTCGCCGTGTTGAACACGTCGTGGTCCAGCGCCAGCCAGACGGTTCTCCGGAGGTGTTTGAAAATGCTCCGCATAGAGACCTAGCCAGAGTAGAGCATCCAGCGCAAATGCTACCAAGATCCCTGCGGACTTATCTTCGGCGGTGGTGTTGGCCGGAGTGTTCACTGCGCCGGAGCAGCCGCCTCCTGGATGTGAGTGATGTGGACGGCGGATTCGGTTTCGGGCACTGTCCCGTCGTTCACCTGCACTTCGCTGGGCCTGCCCTGGAGGATGATGCGCCGCGAAACGCTGCTTCGGCCCGGAACGCGCACGCGCTGGGTAACCGAGGTGTCGTATGTCCTTACCGTGACCGGCACTTCGGCAGTGACATAGCCTGAATTTGAAACATTGACGGCGACGAGCCAGTTTCCGGCTTCCGCAGCCGAGGGATATACGCTGTCGACGGTAAGGTCTGGAAGTCCCCTGTCAGCGTCTACCCAGTCGGCGAAGAACCACTTCAGGTCGCGTCGATCCCCGGCCTGTTCGAGCAACCGTTCGAAGAGACTCGGCGTGCTCTGCGGCCCCATGTCCTGCAGGGGATCGTATGCCCGCAAGCCTGCGGAAAGAGCGGCGTCGCCGACAATGTCGCGCAGCATCCAGAACACGTAAGCGGCCTTGGTGCGGTAGTAGACAGGGGTTGTGGCAAGGGCGAGGGGCTGGCCGGAGCCATCTCCCGGGCTGGGCGGTTCGGCAATGGAAAGCGCGTCACGGCCGACCGCGAGCGCAGTCAGCGCCTTCTCGCGGCCATGCTGCCTCTCAATCCACAGCGTACCCATGAAATGCGCGACGCCCTCGCTCAGCCACGCCCTGGGCGACTGCATCCAGGCATGCGTGAGTGCGTGAGCCATCGCGCCTTCGAGTGGCTCTGGGCCGCCGTCGCGCAGGCTGGTGGCCAGCAGGGCGCCGCTCTCAAATGGAGCGTCGGCTCTGTCAGGCAGGTCGAGCAGAGTAAGCTGCGCTCGCGGCCGCTGTCCCAGCCAGCCCTGCAGGAACGGAGTCACGCGCGCCGCAGCGTCGATCCACAACTGGACATTGACCTCATTATCTGCGGTGGTCCAGGCGGTCAGATTATCTCCCGGGTGCGCCTTTCGGATGGCTACGAAGAGGCTCGGCGCGTTAAAGCCCAGCGGAGCGCTTTCACTCTCGGCGGTGGCTACGCCGGCCACCTCGTCAGTTCCGGGACTCTCGACGGTGAGCTCCGCCGGATGCCCGTTGATGATTGCAACCGTGGGTGCCTCGCCTTGAGGAAACTCCACCGTAAGCCGCATGCGGAAATGCGCCGGAGCCATGCGCAGCTTATGCTCACCCATCTCGTTGAAGAGCTTTGCTCCGTCTCCGAGCAATACGGGCACGGACGAAACCGGGTACCAGACTACGTTTCCAAAGCCACGCAGCCCGGTGAAGGCGGTGTCGATCTGGTCCCAATCGGAATGCAGTGCCACGTCGGCGGGGGTCCCGATGGACAGCAATCGGCGGGCGTTCGATTCGATAGCGCCGGAATATGTTGCATCGACATCAAGCGACGCTCCGGGCGCGAGCGGCGCGGCAAGCGCGACGGTGGCCTCGCGCAATTGGCCGGTGTGGTCTGCGTCGGAATTCAGCAGCGCCACCTGGTAGAGTGCGTCGCGGCCCGCGACGCGGATGCTTTCCCAATTCAGGGACGAGGAGATTTGCATTGCGACGTGGGCCAGCGGCGTCCTGGTGTCGTTGCGCAAGTTCATGCGTGCGCGCACGGCAATCTGGTGCCCGGCGGGACGCAAGTGCACGTCCATATCGAACGCGGTGTATGTAATGGCCTGCCGCTCGGCGTCTTGCGCCGTCGGTGCGCCGGTGGGGTGGGCAGACGGTTGTGCCGCGGGACCTGCCTGCGTAGTCGTGTCGCCGTTCTCGTCGGTGGAACGGGAAAAGATGACCTGTCCGCCGGTCTGCTTCGGCGCCTGGCTCTGCGGTGGCGTCTTTTGCGATGCCTGGCTTCGGGCGGGAACCGGGAATGGCGGGGTGGTCGATTGCGGCAGGGAAAACATTCCCCCAAGGCAGGCGACGGCAGCGGCCGCGCGCGCCAGGCGGACGGACAGAGACTTCATGAACCCAGACCTTTCTGCTTCTTCTGTTTTGACGTCGCGGGTGGCCGACCGGCAGCGGATTGGGAGCCCGCGCGCCGCTGGCGAGCCGCCTCGTAAAGCACTACAGCTCCCGCGGCTGAAACATTCAGCGAACTCACTCCGCCGGCCATGGGAATGCGAAGCAGATGGTCGCACGTCCGCCGCACCAGGTCGTGGAGTCCCGCGCCCTCGCGTCCCAGGACCAGCACGCAGTCCCCGGTGAAGTCGAAGCGGTCGTAATCGGCCGAGGCGTGCTCGTCCAATCCGATCACCCACAGGTTCTGCCGTTTCAGCTCTTCCAGGGCCCTCACCAGGTTGACCACGCGCGCAATGCGCAGGTGCTCGGTGGCACCGGCACTGGCCTTTACGGCGACTGGGCTCAACGGCGCGGACCTGCGTTCCGTCAGGATTACGCCATCCACTCCGGCGCCATCTGCCACGCGCAGCAGAGCTCCAAGGTTCTGCGGATCCTCCACTCCATCCAGAGCGAGCACGAGCCGGGCCGGCCCGGCGCCGCCATCCCGGCCCGCGGGCCGCTCTAACAAGTCCTCCAGCGAGAGCAGTTCGTGGGGACGTACCGCTGCCACCACGCCCTGATGAGCCGTGGTTCCGGCCATGTGCGTCAGTTGCTCACGCGGCTCGGTGCGCACGCGCACGCCGGCCTGCCGGCACTGCTCTACCAGCTTCTCCAGCCGCGAATCCTGCCGCTCGCGCGCTACCAGCACATGATCGAAGCGGCGCCGCCCCGCGCGCAGAGCCTCTTCGACGGCATGCACGCCGTAAAGAATGTCCATGGCGCTAGTCTAGAAGGTCAGCTCGAACTGTCGGAAAGCCTTGAGTTGGCACAATGGGAGCAGAGAGGAACGGCCAACGCCTTTTCCGACGTTCTCGGGTAAGATTCACGCGGTCTACAGATATGGGTTAAATTGTGAATTCAACAGCGGTTCGGATGAGCGGGAACCCTTCCGTGGTATCCGCGCCTTAAGGCGGGTGTGATGCGAGTGAGGAAAGCGGTGATCACCGCGGCTGGGGCCGGCCAGCGCAATCTGCCTATGCAGATGCTGATTGACCAGTACGGCAAGGAACGCTCGGTGCTCAGTCTCATCGTGGGTGAGGCGCTCCAGGCAGGTATTGACGACATTTGTGTCGTCGTGTGGCCAGGCGATGAATCTGCCTATGCCAAGCTGGTCGAGGATCAGCCTGCCAAGGTGACTTTTATCCCACAGACCGAGCCTCGCGGATACGCCCACTCGATCTGGTGTGCCCGGGACTTCGTCGGCTCCGAGGGTTTCCTGCATTTAGTTGGCGATCACATTTACGTGGAACGCGGGGATGTGGGCTGCGCGAAGCTGCTGGTGGAAACTGCGGTCGCGGAAGATTGCGCGGTATCGGCAGTCCAGGTCACCCACGAAAGCGAACTACCCAACTTCGGCGCGATTGGAGGACGTCAGGAGACCGGGAAGCCCGGAATCTATCGTGTAGAGACCGTACTGGAAAAACCCACTCCTACCCAGGCCGAGCAACAATTGATCGTTCCCGGGCTGCGAAACGCGCATTACCTGTGCTTCTTCGGGATGCACGTGCTGACTCCGCACGTACTGGAAATTATCGGGGACATGCTGGCTCAGGAGCCGCGCTCCAACGTGAGCCTCTCGGCGGCGCTTGCCGAGTTGGCCAGGCGAGAACAGTACCTGGCGCTGATTGAGAACGGCGGGCGTCTCGATGTGGGCGTGAAGCATGGGCTGTTTTTCGCACAGTTGGCCCTGGGCATTGCCGGAGTCGATCGTGACGAATTGCTGACGCAGGTAATCCGGGTATTGGCGTCGAATGATTAATCCCAAAGAATTTACACCCGAACCTATACTCTGGTCCGTCATTACCGCGGATGATCCGGCGCTCCGCGACCGCTCGCTGGACGCGTTCTGCCGCAGTGCTACTACCGAGCAGCTTCTGGCTGAGTTGGCGGACCTCGAAAACCGCCGGCGAACTTCGCTCAATCTTTACGAACGTGTCCGGGCGCTGTTCTTCCTGTACGCCATTCACCGCTTTCACCTGCCGGGGCGTCTCGATGCCGGAAGCCGCGGCCAGATCCCCTTCGAAGGCAATGAAAAGCTGCTGCGCAGGCGCTACGAGGAGGCTGTTGACATATTCAACACCGCCGTAAGCCTCAATGGGCCGAGCGACGCATTGTGCAGCGCGCTGGCCGCCGCGTATCGCGGACTGGGATTCCAAACGCTTGCCGACCAGGTACGCCTCAGCGTTCGATCCGTCCGCGGCAGCCAGTGGATGTTTCGTACGGGTCATCCGGCGGACTATGCCCTGCGGATACGCCCGGAACTCATCTGCCGCTCGCCGGACGGACCGTTTCCAGTTCTCCATGAAGCCACGCCGGTCCGCATGGATCTTACCCACAGCGGCTGGAGCGACATCTTCTTCCTGGGCATGGATCGCCCTGAATTCGCGCGCGTCCTCAACATCTCGATTGACCTTGCGGTGCGTGGTTCCCGCTCGGGGCGACCCAAGCCGCCGGTGGAAGCCTACCTGCGGATCATCGACCGACCGGTGATTCGCCTGGTAAGCGTGGACCTGGAGGCAAGCTGCGAAATCTCTGAACTGCAGGAAATCTTCGACTTCGGGCGCGACTACCTGGGGCTGCTCAAAGCGGCTGTAATCGCCTCGGGCCTGGTGCCGCCCGGTTTGGAATCCTCCGGCCAACCGCTCTCGCGCCTTTTGCGCCAGCTCATGGGCAGAGACAATCTGGGACTTGAGATCGTCAGCCATGTCAACGACATCCCAAAAGGATCGCGCCTCGCGGTTTCGACAAATCTTCTAGCCTCGCTGATCGCCGTGTGCATGCGGGCCACAGGACAGACCGAGTCTCTTACCGGCGAACTCACGGGTGCGGAGCGCCGTATGGTCGCCGCTCGGGCCATCCTCGGCGAGTGGCTGGGCGGGTCAGGTGGCGGCTGGCAGGATTCAGGGGGTGTATGGCCGGGCATCAAGCTCATTGAGGGTGTCAAAGCGGCCGAAGGGGATCCTGAGTTTGGCATCAGCCGCGGACGGCTCTTGCCAACCCATCGCATTCTTGCCGCGGACGAAGTTGGACGCGACACGCGCCAGAAGATGCAGGATAGTCTCGTGCTTGTCCACGGCGGCATGGCGCAGGATGTCGGTCCTCTGCTCGAGATGGTCACCGAGCGCTACCTTCTTCGCTCTGAAGCCGAATGGGAGGGCCGCATGGAGGCCATCCGGCGGTTCGACGACATCACCGGATGCCTCAAGTCAGGGGACGTGCAGGCGCTTGGCGCAGCCACGGAACAAAATTTTCGCGGCCCCATTCAGACGATGATTCCCTGGGCCGGCAATCTTTACACCGAGAAACTCATCACGGAAGTACGCAATCAATTCGGCTCGCAGTTCTGGGGCTTCTGGATGCTCGGCGGAATGTCTGGCGGTGGCATGGGGTTCATCTTCGACCCCGCGCGCAAAGCCGAAGGGCAGGAGTTCCTGGCCGATCTCATGAAACGGGTGAGCCGCGAGTTATCGAGCGGCATACCCTTCGCCATGCAGCCCGTGGTCTATGATTTCGCGATCAACGAACGCGGCACGCGTTGCGAACTGCTGCAGGGCGGCGCAGCGATGCTTCCGGCCGGGTACTACAATCTGGCCTTGCCTCGGTTGTTGCGCAAGGAACAACGCGCTCTGACCACCAGCGAGAAGATGGATCTGGAGCGATTCAGCTTTGTCTATCGCTCTGCCACCGATCCGCTCAACCATGTGCAGGGTCTCCTCGATCGCCTTCTTCCCGACAGCACCCATGGCAACGGCAGGTCTGAAAACCTGCAGTCGCTGCTCGAACGCAACGGCTTCGATCGCGTCCAGCATGAGCAGGTGCAGAGCGAGATGCGTGCGGGGCGCATCGGGCTGGCGCAAAACCGGCTGCCCGTCAACACACAGATCGAAGACGTCGATCCGGATCAGGTTCTGGACGCCCGTCCAGCCCTGGACGCACGCCTGAAGGCTATCGGCGAAAATGCCCTTGCAGGTGGCACTGTTGCCGTGGTGACTCTCGCCGGCGGTGCCGGCAGTCGCTGGACCAAGGGCGCCGGCGTTGTCAAAGCGCTTAACCCTTTTTGCCGCCTCGCCGGAAAACACCGGAGGTTTCTCGAGGTTCACCTGGCCAAGAGCCGGCGCACCAGCCGCCTGTATGCGTCCGGTGTCGCGCATGTCATCACGACGAGCTACATGACGCACGAGCCGACCGAAGAACATCTGGCACAGGTCGGGAATTACGGCTATCCGGGCGATCTCTATCTTTCTCGCGGGCAGTCGGTCGGGCTGCGCATGATTCCCGTGGAACGCGACCTTCGTTTCGCATGGGAAGAGACCTCACAGCAAATACTCGATATTCAGGCGCAGAAGGTACGTGAGAGCAGCCGCTCCGCCCTGCTCAACTGGGCGAAACAGACCGGCGAAGGCTCCGACTATACCGACAATCTCCCGCTGCAGTGCCTGCACCCTGTCGGTCATTGGTATGAGATTCCAAACCTCCTGCTCAATGGCGTTTTGTCGCGGATGCTTGAAGATCGGCCGCACCTTCGCCATCTGATGGTGCACAACGTCGACACCATGGGAGTGAATCTCGACCCAGCACTCCTGGGGGCTCATATCGAAGGCGGTTCGGCCATGACCGTTGAAGTGATTTCGCGTCGTATCGACGATCGCGGAGGCGGCCTGGCGGTCGTGGACGGTCACCTGCAACTCGTCGAAGGCATGGCGCTGCCTTACGAGCGGATCGAGTTCGAACTCTCCTACTACAACTCGAACACGTTCTGGATCGACATCGATAAGCTCCTCGCCATCTTCGGGCTGAGCCGGGAATCGATGCGCGACCGCGCCAAGGTGATCGCGGCTGTCCGCAGCGTGGCAGCCCGCATGCCCACCTATGTCGCCCTCAAGGACGTAAAAAAACGTTGGGGCAAAGGGCAGGAAGATGTGTTCCCGGTAGCCCAGTTTGAAAAGCTCTGGGTCGACATGACTGCCCTGCCCGAAGTGACTACCCAATACGTGGTGGTTCCGCGGATTCGCGGCCAGCAGCTCAAAGACCCAGCGCAGCTCGACGGGTGGTTACGCGACGGCTCCGCCCGGTACGTCACCGATCTTTGCGATTTCGAATAGGCGCGAGTCGGCCGCGTCAAACCCGCGGACAAGTGTCTCGACTGGACGGACGCGGATTCTATTCCCTTGCCCCTGACTCTTTCCTTGTCACCGCGTTCTATTCGACCTTCAGCGTGGTCTCCGCCGTGGCCAGCGAATTGCCGCCGACCCAGATGTCGTAGGTGGTGGGCTCAACCACCTGGTTCAGGTCTACGTTGTAGAAGTTCAGCTCGTCGAATCCTAGCGGAAACTCCACGTGCTTCGTTTCGCCCGGCTGCAGCGTCACGCGGGTGAATCCCTTGAGCTCGCGCAGGGGCTGCTCCACGCTCACATTGGGGCAGCGCAGATACAACTGCACCACCTCGGTTCCAGCCACGCTGCCGGTATTGCGGACGTCCACCCCAACCGTCACCGCGGGCTTGCCGCCCGCCGTAATTTCGCTCACCGGAACGGTCGCGCGGCTCACCGTCGGCGTGGAGTAGGTGAATTTTGCATAACTCAGGCCCCAGCCGAACGGGAACAGCGCCGAGTTTTCCTCGTCCACGTAACGTGACAGGTACTTCTCTTCGGAATTGGCTGGCATGTGGCTCAGGTCCGCATTGCCCGCCGGCCGCCCCGTTGGCATTTGCGCGTAATAAAGAGGCTCCTGACCCACTGCCCGCGGAAAGCTCGACGGCAGCTTGCCCGACGGATTGACGTCTCCAAACAGGACATCCGTGATCGCATGTCCGCCCTCGAATCCGGGACTCCACGCCTCCACCATCGCCGGCACATGCTCGGCCGCCCACTTCAGTTCGAGTGGACGACCGGCCACCACGACCAGGACCACCGGTTTGCCGGTCGCTACCACCGCTTCGAGCAGCTTTTGCTGGTGGCCCGTGAAGCCAAGATGGACGCGGCTCCCTGCCTCACCCTCCATGAATCCGGCCGGCTCGCCAAGCGCCAGGATCGCCACGTCTGCCTTCTTCGCCGTTTCGACTGCTTGAGCGATGCTCGCGTTCTCGTCGGCTATGGGCTGGGGGCCACCATTCTTCGCGAAGATACGAGCATCCTCTCCCGAAAGCAGCCCGGTGCCGGCAGTGTACAGAACGTGATCGGCGCCCAGCTTCTCCTCGAGCGCCTGGCGCAGCGTGATCACGTATTTGGGATCGCCTGCCGCCCATGCTCCCAGCATGTCGGGCTTGTCGTCGGCCATTGGTCCGATCAGCGCGATCGTCTTGCTCTTGTCCTTTAGGGGAAGAAGCTCGCCCATGCCCTGCATGGGGTCGTTCTTGAGCAGGACGATGGTCTCGTCTGCTACCTTGCGGGTCAGCGCGCGCTTCGCCGCGGTCGGCTCATACGGCGGAGCCGGCTGGGTGTAAGGATGGTCGAAGAGTCCCAACGCAAACTTCACCCGCAGGATCCGACGCACCGCCTCGTCCACCACCGATACGGGAATCTTGCCGGACTGCACCTGCGCGGCGATCACTGTTCCGAACAGGTTGCCCTCCATGTCCATGTCGAGGCCGGCTTCGAGCGCCTTGCGCGCCACGGTCGGTCCGTCGCCGATCGAGTGGTTCTTCAACTCTGCCACCGCGCCCCAGTCCGACACCACGAAGCCGTCGAACCCCCACTCCTTGCGCAGAATCTGGGTCAGGGTCAGCGGGTTTGCTGTCGCGGGGATCCCGTTAATCGAGTTGAATGACGACATCAGCGTCGCGGCGCCTTCTTCCACGGCCGCCTGGTAGGGCTTCAGGTAGACCTGCCGCAGCGTGATCTGGCTCATGTCCGTCGCGTTGTAGTCACGGCCGGCAATCGCCGCTCCATACGCCGCAAAATGCTTTACGCTCACCGCCACCGAATCCGGCTTCGACAGATCCCCCTGCTGATACCCGCGCACCCACGCCCGCGCCATCGCCGAGCTCAGATAGGGGTCCTCGCCGTTCGACTCGATGATGCGCCCCCACCGGGGATCGCGGGCGATGTCCACCATGGGTGAAAACACCCACGGAATCCCATCCGCGCGCGCTTCTTCCGCTCCCGTGCGCGCCACGATCTCCGCGGCCTTGGGATCGAAGCTCGCCGCCACTGCCAGGGGAATCGGGAACGTCGTGTGGTCCCCGTGAATGACATCGAGCCCGAAGATCAGTGGGATATGCAGGCGCGCCTTCTCCATCGCGATGTGCTGGAAGTGATTCGTCGCGTCGGCGCCCACTACATTCAGAAAAGACCCGACTTGACCCTTCGCCACCATCTCATCGAAGCGCTGGTTCTTGCCTTCGGATCCCGGGCCCGTGGCAAAGCCCGCGGAAAACTGCACGAGCTGGCCGATCTTCTCATCCAGCGTCATCTGCTTCAGCAGCGCGTCGACCTTGGCGTTAATTTCCGGGGACGCGAGCTGCGGATTTGGCACAGGCTTGTCCTGGGCCATCGCGGAAAAAGCAACGGAGCTGGAGAGGAGGAGGGGAAAGAGCGCTCGACGGAGGGAGAAAAGGCTGCGAGTTCTCATAATCGGGGATCATAAACCGTTTGACCACCGGCCCGCAGGAGCACGAGGCGCTCCTGATGGCCACTACCGTCCTCGCCGCGTGCCTGAATGCACACGGTTTAGTGGTCCCTCACCGCGATTGCCGCCGAGCGCTGCAGAAATCCCTTGTAACCACGCGTAATTCGCGCAGATACTGAAGGCACCCAATCTCTCACGGAGTCACCGGGATGAGTGCTCTCACTGCCTTCATTCTGCTGGCCGCGGTCTCCACTGGCCCCGCGGTCGAGAATGCCAACACCCTTGCCACGGCTGCGCCCATGCATCCGGTTTTCAAAGACGTGCCGCAAACCCCCAACGGACTTAGTCTTTTCAACGCGAAGGGCGAAGTGGTGGCACGCTGCGAACGCAAGGACGACCAGTTCGGCAACTGCAAAATTGAACCGGGCTACACCCTCGATGACCTCATGAACGCCTGGGTCCACGCCTATCAGGATCTGCAGAAGTAGCCGGGGTGCAGAGCGCCTTCGCGGGGTGAGCGCTCGAGCAGAGCCGTGGGTGCAAAGCACGTGAGCTCCTCGCGCTCCATCACGAT
>Ga0070684_100003464_pt1 | contig 11842 bp, 9 predicted proteins | sample KBSC723LmetaG_FD_65653 | JGI IMG/M metagenome (GOLD analysis project Ga0070684, IMG submission 65653) | Corn rhizosphere microbial communities from Kellogg Biological Station, Michigan, USA - KBS C7.2-3L metaG | ecosystem: Host-associated > Plants > Roots > Rhizosphere ...
CTGCGTCAGCTGGGCCGCTTGCCCGACGTGGACGACCTGCCCGACATCGACACCAGGCGGGACTCGGTGCTGCGATCGCTGTATCTGCTGTTCAACGAGGGCTACCACGGCAGCAGTCCGGCTGCCCGCTCCGGGACTGGGGATCCGCCTGAGGCAGCAATTCGTGACCGTCGCCGGGATGGTCGCCGTGATCACCGCGGTACTCTCCGGCTCAGCCGGCGGACTGCTCGCAGCCGTAGTTTCCGGCCACTCGCTGGTAGCGGCGCTGGTCGCCGGCGTAGTGGTCGCCGCTGCCGCACTGACCGGGCTGATGCGCTATCAGAATTCGGTTTGGATTCGGGGCAACACGGCATCGCTGTTCCCCGGCGCACAAGCACGCCCACACTGAACCCGCCTGGGCAGAGCGCGCGATGTGCCGGGCTCCGGCACAGCTGGGTGGCCCATGGAGGTCGACGGTGAAACGTGGCGGCGGCTGAAAGTGACGTTCCCCGATCACAGCGGACAAGATCCGGGGCGGTTCGCGGCCGCCGTTGGGTCGACGTCAGAATCTCCATCCGGGGGGTACGTGGGGGTCGGGAGAGTAGGCGCAGTAGGTGCCGGTGCGGACGGTGCGGCTGAGATGCTCGCCGAGCTGGGGATGGTGCTCGCCGATGCGGGCCATCGCCTGGCGGATCGCGCGAGTGACACCGACTCGGGCGCGTTCGGATGCTGAGGCGGCTCGTCGGCCACGACCACTGAGGCCGAACGCGCGCGCCAACTCTCGAACGAGGAAGTCGCGTTCGGCGTCGGCCTGCGCGGCTCGCTCGGCGTCGCCGGTGGCGCGCGCCTGCTCGATGTCGTCGTCGATCTCGGCGAGACGCCGGCGGTAGGCGTCCTTGGCTTGCGCGTCGAGGATCTCGCCAGCGTCGCCGACTGCCGAGCGCGGCAGGTCGACCGCCTGGCCGCTGTCGACCGGCACACCGGGGCCGGTTTCCGCGGCGACCAGATCCAGCACATGGTGCTCCCGGCCCGGATCGGCCAGGAGCCGCGCGAGGTATCGCATGCCCTTCAGGTCGCGCACGCGCACGGTGTGCCCGGCGAAGAGCACCGACCAGTAGTCGCCCTCGCGACGAAAGACGTTGGTGCTCACAACCGGCTGCTCGTTGAGTGTGTCGTGCCCGAGGTCTACTGGCGGAGCCACCGGCGACGCGGCTTGAATCCGGTCGAGGATCGTCCGGGCTGCCTGACGTTCCAGGACGGCCCGGTGCTCGCTGCCGTTGGTGGCATGGGCCTCGGCGAGGGCAATGCGTGCGAGCGCCGCCTCGTACGGGGCGCCGACTTCGTTCCAGAGTCGCACCGCTTCAGACAAGGACTGTTCCGCGCCGGCCGCATCACTGTCGGCGAGCCGCACCCGTCCCCGAGCGAGGGCGGCGCTGGCGATCAACGCCTTGTTCTCGAATCGGGAGGCCACAAGCTCCAACTCGTCGGCAGCTGATCGCGCGCGGCCGATGTCGCCGGCCGCGATTTCGATCTGGACCTGCGCATCGAGCAGCGGCGCGCGCTGCAGGCCGGTGTTGGGTGGCCGCTCCTTCGAGGGCACTCGCAGGGGGCGCTCCAGGGCTGCTCGGATCGAGGCAGCCGCCGTGGACACATCTCCTTGGGCCAGCCGCACCAGGGCCAGATCCGGTTGGGGGTCCCACCCGGCGCGATGAGCCGCTAGCAGGGCTTCCTCTGCGCCGGCAAAGTCAGCCCGGTGCAGGCGGATTCGTCCGAGCTCGTTCAGCGGCCATCCGAGCTCGCGTCGCAGGTAGGGGCGCAGCTCCTCGCAGGCCATGAGCACCTGGCTCTCCGCCTCGTCGCATGACCCCCGCAACCTGAGTATTTCGGCGCGGTGCACGCGGCAGCGCCCGTGGAGGCTGCCGATGGCGTTCGTCTCACACCACCGCTCCATCGCCTCGGTCCACTCCTCGGCCACGTCGTACTGAGCGAGGCCTTGCAGGGCGCACACAAGCTCGCAGTAGACGACCCCCGTCGACAGCGGATCGAGGTCCCCGGAGACGGTCGCCACCCCGGCTTGGTCGAGCAGCACCAGACCCTGCTGGACCTCGCCGTCCAGGATGAGCAGTCGGGCTTCCGCCACCCGTCCGATGGCCCATGCCGCTGGGTCGGCCGTCGGATCCATCTCCATGGCTTGCCGGATCCACCGCCGAGCCCCGGGCAGGTCGCCGGTCAGCATCCGCTCGTAGGCGCGGATGACCGCAAGCCACCCGTACGCCGGCGCCTCCGTCCGACCTTCGAGCAGCCGCTCCGCTCGGGCCAGCCAGCCGCGCACTGGCGCCATGAGGGCGGTGTCGAAGAGCAGGTGCATCGCGACGCGAACGGCTGCTCCTGCGGCCGCGACCGGGTCGTCGGCCTGCATGCACGCGGCGTGGGCGCGCTCCCAGGCCTCGATGGTCACATCGAGATGGCCGGCCGCGTAGGCGACCTCGCCGAGCACTGGCAGCTCGGTGGCCGCCAGGAGGCCGTCCGCGTCCGCCGCCATGACCAGGTCGAAGGCCTCCTGCCAGCCGCCCCGGGCCACCGCGACGCGGGCGCGCTCGACGGGACCGAGACCGGCGTCACCGCCCATCACACGCCTCCATCCGAGCCCCCAGGCCGGCTCGGGTCGCTGCGAGCCGAGACCGCGGTCCCGTCTGACCGGTCACCCGGCGCCGACTGTAGCCGTGGCGGTTACCGCGGTAACAGCATTGCTCACGCACCTCCGGTGGGACCACGAGGTCCCGAGTCAACCAGGTAACCCGGAGGAGAAGTCATGGGAACCGCAACCACCGCTACCAAGCAGGAACCCCTGTCCGCGACCATCCAGCACGTCCCGCGATCGGGAACCGTCCGCACGAACGGGCAGGAGCTCTTCTACGAGATCCACGGAGACGGCCCCCCACTCGTCCTGGTGATGGGAATCGGATACGACTCGTCGCTGTGGACGCTGCAGCAGGTCCCCTTTCTCTCCACCCGCTTCCGTGTCGTCCTCCTAGACAACCGCGATGCCGGCCGGAGCTCGCGAGCCGATCACCCATACGCCATCGCGGACATGGCTGACGACGTGGCCGGTCTGCTCGACGCGCTCGACATCCAACGCACCCATCTGCTGGGCCTGTCGATGGGAAGCATGATCGGGATGGAGTTCGCGCTGCGGCATGCGGATCGTCTGGATCGGCTGGTGCTCACCGGTCCGGATGCGGCGCCCGCTCGCAGCGCCATCGACCCGATCTCCGTCTGGAACTGGGTGAAGACCAACGACCCCAGCGGAGAAGTGTTCGCCAGTCAGCAGTTCACCTGGCTGTTCTCCTCGGCTTTCCTTCGCAACCAGCAGGCGGTGCAGGAGACGATCGCATTGCTCGCGGGCAACCCCCACCCAGTCGAGCCGAAGGCCTACGATCGCCAGGCTCAGGCCTATCTGCGCTTCGACGTCCTCGATCGGCTCGGCGGCATCAGGGCTCCCACCCTGGTGATCGTCGGTGAGCAGGATCTGCTGACGCCGCCGTGGGTCGCGCGCGAAGTGGCCGGCGGGATCCAGGAGGCCCGGTTCGAGATCGTCACAGGCGACGGCTCATCACACCTGGTTCCGCTGGAGCGCCCAGACGACTTCAACCACCTAGTGGCGAACTTCCTGGCCGAGTGACATCCCTCGACGTCACCGGCCAGCACTGGGGGCCACGCCGCCGACGCCGAGGCAAACCCTCGACCACCTCGGAGCGCCCATGGCCGCCCCGTTGCTGGCCTCGTTGACGCCGCCGGCGACGACCCGATGCCACTGCCGAGACAGCGCCGAGATATCCGCATATGCCGCTGTCGGCACGAAGGCGGAGCGTTGCCGTCGGCGGTGGCTCTGTTGTTCGGGGCATTGGGATGGTATGGGGTAACCGTTCACGTCCGTGTCCGGTTCCAACTCCTCTGGTGTTCCCGCGCCGTTGCGCGTGGGCCCTGGGATGGCCGGACATCCCGTCCGGGGAGGCGCTATGGGTCTGAAGTCACTTCGGGGTCGGTTGGCTGCCGTGGCGGCCGCGTCCGCCACCGTGCTGGGTCTCATCACCGTCGGCGTCGCCGCTGCCGGGCCGAGCGCGGACCGGCCGCCGCCGCAGGCCGTGCAGCAGGGTCCGCTGGTCTTCGGTCACCGCGGCGCCGCCGGCTACCGGCCCGAGCACACGCTGGCCTCGTACGACCTAGCGATCCGGCTGGGTGCCGACGTCATCGAGCCGGACCTGGTCACCACGAAGGACGGAACACTGGTGGCCCGGCACGAGCCAGAGATCTCGGCGACGACCGATGTCTCGGCGCACCCCGAGTTCGCGGACCGGCGCACGACCAAGCTGCTGGACGGCGTGCCGACGACCGGCTGGTTCACCGAGGACTTCACGCTGGCAGAGCTGCGCACCCTGCGGGCCAAGGAGAGGATCCCGGACATCCGCCAGCACAACACCCTCTACGACGGGCGCTACCAGGTGCCGACCTTCCAGGAGGTCATCGACCTGGCCAAGCGGGAGTCCCGCCGGTACGGCCGGGAGATCGGCATCGCTCCCGAGACCAAGCACCCGACGTACTTCCGGCAGCAGGGCAAGCCCTTGGAGCCGGCGCTGATCCGCACGCTGACCCGCAACGGCCTCAACCGCACCGGCGCCAAGGTCTGGGTCCAGTCGTTCGAGGTCGGCAACCTCAAGGCGCTACGGTCTGTGCTGCGTGTGCACCTGGTGCAGCTGACCTCGGCCACCGGGGCCCCGTACGACTTCGTCGCCTCGGGCGACCCGCGGACGTACGCCGACCTCACCACGCCAGCCGGGCTGCGCGGGATCGCCCGCTACGCCGACGTCCTCGGCCCGGACAAGAACCAGATCGTCCCGCGGGACGCGACCGGCAGACTTCTCGCCCCGACCACGCTGGTCCGCGACGCCCACCGGGCGCGGCTCGACGTGGTGCCCTACACCTTCCGCAACGAGAACACTTTCTTGCCGCTCGACTTCCGCCGCGGCACCGACCCCACCGCGTACGGCAACGCGTTTGCCGAGTACGCGTTGTTCTTCTCGCTGGGCGTGGATGGGCTGTTCAGCGATAACGCGGACACCGCGCGGGAGGCCCGGGACGAGTTCGTCGCAACCCACGGCCACCGCGCTGCCGCCTGACGGACGGATCCGGCGCTGGCCAAGCGTGACGACACCGGCAAGAGCGAGCGTCGGCTTTGCAGTCACCTCGGGGGCCGACCGCCGCATCATTGGCGTCACGCGCCACCGCGGCGTGAGCGTCCGCGGTTTGCTCACGGACCCGCGGGCAACTCGGTCACCGTAGGATCACGCTGACCGCCTGGGCCCCACCGCTGGTCGGACGGCAGAGCCGGATGATGCCTCCGGTCAGCGTCGGCGGATGCCCCGGATCGCAGGCCGCTGTTCGAGGATGTTGGCTTGTCGAGGGTACGCAGCCAGGTGCGTCTGGCTCGCGCCGTTCTACCTCGGTGGTCACCGCGCCGTTGGCCAGGCGTGACGAGGTGAGGCTCGGATCCGCGTAGCGGAGTGAAGTCCGGCCGTGCGAATTCAGCCCGTCGAGCGGTCTCCGGCGCTTCGGCGGAAGGTGAACGGCAACCGTCCGTGCCTGCCGCCTCGTGTCGGGCAAGAGAGCAGACTGTGCTCGTGCTGGTGTTGAGTCGCACGCAGACCGCGTCGGTCCTCGATCTTGATGCTTTGCGCCACGCCCTCCGAACAGCGATGGAGGACGTGAGTGCTGGCCGGGGGTCGATACCCCCGCGGATCGCTGCGATGGTGGCCGACGGAGGGCTCCTGGCCGCGATGCCGGCCTACCTGGCCACCGGTGGGCTGGCTGCCAAGCTGGTCAGCCTCTTCCCCGGAAATGCCGGCGGGCCGCTGCCGACCCACCAGGCGGTCGTGGTCGTGTTTGACGCGGACTCCGGACAGCCGGTGGCGTTGATGGATGGCACGTCGATCACCACGCTGCGGACGGCGGCCGGGTCGGCCCTGTCGGCCGAGCTGCTGGCCCGGGAGGATGCGGCAACCCTGGCGATATTGGGAACGGGAGTGCAGGCTCGCGCCCACGCCGAGGCCCTGGTTCGAGTACGGCCGATTCAGCGGATTCGCGTGGCCGGGCGGAACCGGGAACACGCGGCGTTGCTCTCCTCTGTGCTACAGGATTCACTCGGAATCCCGGTACAGGCCGTCGACAGCTATGCCGAGGCCTGCGCCGACGCGGATCTGGTCTGCGCGGCGACCCATTCCGCGGATCCTGTCGTGTGTCGCGACTACTTGAGACCGGGCGTACACGTCATGTCGGTTGGCTACAACGCGGCTGGGCGGGAGGTGGATTCGGCGACCGTCGTCGACGCAATGGTCATCGTGGAGTCCCGGGACGCCGTGCTGGCGCCGCCACCGGCCGGGAGCAACGACCTGAGAACACCCATGGAGGAGGGACTGATCGGGCCGGAGCACATCGAGGCCGAAGTCGGCGAACTCCTCCTGGGCACGAAGGCCGGCCGCAGTTCACCTGGTCAGGTCACGCTGTACAAGTCCGTAGGAATTGCGGCCCAGGACGTCGCGGCAGCGCACCTGGTCCTCAATGCCGCTCGGCAGCAAAACCTCGGGCTCGAGGTCGACCTGTCCGCATAGCCCTTGGGCTAGCAACGATCGGTCGGCAACACCGCGGACCACCGCGGGCCCACGACAGTCAGGGCGCTGCGCGGGACGCACGACTCTGCCGCGAGTCGCTTGTCAGTAGGTGCTAGCGGGGGAACGTGGGACTGGCCGGGCGGTTGGGGCGGTGGTACTCACGGTTGGTGGTCCCGGGAGTGACCAGGAGGCACGGTGCCGCTGAACCTCGCGCAGAAGATTCTGTACTCCCACCTGGTGTCCGGTGATGTCGTCGCCGGTGCCGACATCACCGTCGGCGTCGACCAGGTGCTCGTCGAGGACGCCACCGGCACCATGGCCGGGATGCAGTTCGAGCTGCTCGGAGTGGATGATGTCGCCGTCCCGCTGGCGGTGCTCTACGTGGACCACAACGTCCTGCAGATCGACGACCGCAACATGCAGGACCACCGGTATCTGCGGTCCTTCGCGGACCGCTACGGCCTGCGCTTCTCGCCACCCGGGCACGGCATCTCGCACTACATCCACCTCGAACACTTCGGGCGGCCGGGTGAGCTGCTGGTCGGTGCCGACTCCCATACGACGATGGCCGGAGCGCTCGGCATGTTCGCCACCGGCGTGGGCGGGCTCGAGGCCGCGGTCGCGCTCGCCGGATACGGGTTCGAGCTGCCCTGCCCCCACGTGGTCGGCGTCGAGCTGACCGGGCGGCTGAGTCCGTCGGTCGAGGCCAAGGACGTCATCCTGGAGCTCCTTCGCCGCTACGGCGTCCGCGGCGGTCGAGGGCTGGTCTTCGAGTTCTTCGGCGACGGCGTCCCGGACATCTCGACGACCGGACGAGCGACGATCTGCAACATGATCGTCGAGACCGGCGCCACCGCGGGTGTGTTCCCCAGCGACGAGCAGACGCGGCGATGGCTCGCGGACCACCGCCGGGAGGGCGACTTCCGGGAGATCGCAGCCGATCCCGGCGCCGGCTACGACGCCGTGGAGCAGGTGGACCTGTCCCGGCTGGAGCCGCTCGTGGCGGTGCCGCACTCCCCGGGCAACGTCCTCCCGGTGGCGGACGTGGCCGGCACCGAGGTCGTCCAGGTCTGCGTGGGATCGTCGGTCAACAGCTCCTACGAGGACCTCGCGACGGTGGGCGCCGCGCTGCGCGGGCGCAGCGTCCACCCCGGTGTCCAACTCACCGTGACACCCGGCTCCAAGGAGATCCTCGACACGATCGTGCGATCCGGCGTCTACCAGGACCTGCTCGCCGCCGGCGCCCGGATGCTGGAGCCCATCTGCGGGCCCTGCATCGGGATCGGCCAGGCGCCGATCAAAGGCAGGCCGTCGCTGCGCACCTTCAACCGCAACTTCCCGGGACGCAGCGGCACCGCAGAGGACCAGGTGTACTTGTGCTCCCCGTCGACCGCGGCCGCCGCGGCCCTGACCGGCGTCATCACCGATCCCCGGACCCTACAGCGGCCGCCGCCGCGACCAGCCGCTCCCCCGGATCCCAGCATCGGGTCTCGTCTGATCACCACCCCGCTGCCGGAGCGGGAGCGTCGGGCGGTCGTCATCGAGCGGGGTGACAACGTCGTCCCGCCTCCCACCCCGCAGCCCGCACCAGACGACCTGGACGCGCAGGTGCTGATCGTCGTCGGCGACGACATCTCCACCGGCGACATGGCCCCCGACGGCGCGATCGGGATGGCGGTCTGGTCCAACATCCCCGAGTGCGCCCAGTTCATGTTCCGCCGCCTCGACCCGGACTTCCACGACCGCGCGCTGGCGTGGGGCGGCGGCCTCATCGTCGGTGGACACAACTACGGCCAGGGCTCGTCACGGGAGCAAGCGGCATTGGCGGCGCTGCACCTTGGCGTGCCGGCGGTCGTCGCCCGAAGCTATGCCCGGATCCACCGCCGCAACCTGATCGGGATCGGAATCCTGCCACTCGTCCTCGCCGACGACGCCGCCTGGCGCCGGACCCGGGTCGGCCAGCACTGGCGGATCCCGGGCGTCGCCGCGGCGCTGGAGACGTCGGCCGACACGCTGACCGCTGACGTGGAAGGCGTGGGAACGCTGCGCCTCGCGCTCGATGTCTCGCCCGGCGAGCGGGAAATCCTGCTGGCCGGCGGGCTGCTGGCATCCATCCGCCGCGGGCAGCGGCGCGCAGTCCCATCCACGTCGCCGCCAGCCGACCAGAGCTAGGACACCGAAGACGGGACCGATATCGTGCTTTGCCGCTCGGGCGGCGCCGGCGGGTCCTATCCCGTGCAGGTCCATCAGGTGCGATCCCGATGCCAGCACCGCCTGCTTCAGCTCGGCCTTGAGTGCCTTGAGTCGGACGTCAAGTCGGACACCGGGTCAGCTGGGGACGAGTGTCGGTAGCCAGCTGTCGCCGTCGTCGGCGGACACCAGCAGGAGCGCGCCGGCGACCCCGCCGGGAGGCCGGCTGACCACCCGGCCGGACGGGCCGGAAGCAAGTGGACCGGCTCGCACCGGCGTGCCGGCGACCTGCGGGTCGGGAAGCCGTTCGAACGATCCGCCCGGCGAGAGCCGCCACAGCGCGCCCGACTCCTCGGTCATCACCAGCCCGGAGCGGCCGGACGTGACCGACCCGACCGACCGCGGTCCCGGCGCGCCGCCGACCCGGTTCCAGCTCCCGCCGGCACCCGGCTGCTGCCACAGCCCGACGAGCACCAGGCCGCCCGTCGACGGGCTCGTCCGGCCGCCGAGCAGGTAGGCCCCGCCGTCCTGGGCCGGCACCAGCCACAGCCGGTCGAGACCGGGCCGCAGGCCCGGTACGGCGGCGGTGCGCCAGCTTCGGCCGCCGTCCGCGCTGTGCGCGACGACCACTCGCGACCCGGGCTCAGCAACGGCCCAGAGGTCACCGAGCGGCCCGGCGGCTACGTCACGCGGGACGCCGGGCAGCGGTTGGACGGCCAGCGGCCGGCGCAGGCCAGTAGCGGGATCCAGGACCACGACGCGGCCGGCGACGAGCTCCGGCACCAGACCGGCCGGCATCCCGGCGGACAGCGGCGGGCCGTCGCGGATCGGCCGGACCGCGAACGATCCTCGATCCCGGCCCACGTACGCCTTCCCGCGGCTCTCGTCGACGACGATCAGCGTGTCGCCTCCGGTCAGCATGAGCCTGGCCGCGAATCCGGTCCGGACGTCCGGCGGCGGCACCGGCAGGGGCACCGGCGTCCACGGACCACCCCTTGTCTGAGCCATCAGCCGGTACGCGCAGTAACGCCCCTGTTCAGGTCCCGCGCAGGACGCGAGCAGCGCGTGCAGAGTGTCGTTGCCGACGGCCACGTCCACCACCTGCGCGGGCGGCGACATGACAGGAACGGTCGCCGCGGGCGACCGGATCGCCGCAGGCGCCGGAGCCCGGACCGGGGCGGGGTCGCCCGGGCCGGCGTACAGCGCCACCACGGCCACCAGCGCGGCGAAGCCGCCGGCGACCAGCCTCGACCGGCGGCGCGCCGCGGCGGCCTCCCGTAACTGCTCCTCGACCGGCACGTCCGGACGCAGGGCAGGGCCGTGCCCAGCGACGTCCGGCCGCTCCACAGGACAAGCCTGCACCGGCGGGCGGGATCTGTCAGGTGGGCGGTGCGCCGCTGGGTGATCGGGGCGGCATCGCGGGTGTCAGTATCGGCGGACGGAGAGTTCGAGTCCCTTCTCGCGCAGCCGGTTGACCAGGTGGCCTCTCACCGAGGCGGCCGGGGTGAGCACCCCTCCAGGTCCGGTCAGGTCGTCCTGCGTCAGTGACAGCGCGCCCTCACCGAAGATGACCAGCCCGACCCGGCAGCGGATGTCCGGCTCGGCTGGCAGGGACGACACGCTGTTCGCCAGTGACCGCGCGTCGCACGCCGCCCCCCGCCACGACCGGTCGACAGCACCCGTAAGCGCAGAAACGCCACCGACACCACGCACGCCCTCTTGACAGCGCACGCCCCAAATCAGGTGTGACGTCTAGGTAGGTTGGTGAGCCCGCTGCTCTGCGACCCACGCGTCGAGCCGTCCCCACCAGTCGAACAACCAGTCGACCTGGTCGTCGACCGGCTTGTTCCGGGGCAGCTCGGCGGAGGGCACGTGCCACCACGCCACCTCGACCACGTCGTCCATCGGCAGCCCGCGCCAGAGGTCGGCGATCGAGGACAGGTCCTCCAGGCCCTCGTGCGCGACCAGCAGCACGTCCGCGTCCGGGGCCGCGGCCATCGCGGCGAGCGTGCCGCCGGGCCGCGGCGCCATCAGGTTGTGCATCCGCTCGGCCTTGGCCGCCTCGTCGGCGTGCCCGAGCCCGCGCAGCCGCTGGATCGCCCGGAACCGGCGCCGCTCGGAAAAGTTGCCACCCTCCGGGAAGATCACCACCGCGTCGCCCGCGCCCGCCCCTCCGGCGAGCGTCGCAATCGCCTCGATGACGTGGTCGGCAACGTCCGGTTGCGGGGTGATGAAGCGGTTCGGCAGCCGGTTGAGCAGCACGTCGACGGTCGGGTCGAGCTGCAGCGCGTCCTTGAGCACGATCCGCGGACGCAGCTGGGCGAGCGTCACCAGCTGGCGGACCAGCAGCACCGAGTCGCCCGGCCCGGCGTGCCGACAGAGCACCAGCTGCGCCCGGTCCCGGCGGAACGGGCGACCGTCGCCGGAGCCGACCACCCGCAACCGGAACGTCCAGCGGGCGGTCCGGTAGACCCGGTCGAGCAGCCAGCCGAGCAGCCGGTAGTGCGCCTCCTGCCAGCACGGCTCGGCCAGCCGCCGGCCGAACCCGGAGCGCAGCCACATCCAGCCGAGCGCGCCGAGGGCCGCCCACTCGCAGGCGAACCAGGCGATGCCGAACCACAGCAGCCGCAGCCCGCGCCACTTCCCGGGCAGGAACGGTGAGGTCAGCGCGCCGGTCAGGATCCAGACCGGGAGGGTGGCGACCAGCAGCGGCAGCGCGGCCAAGGCGGCCGGCACGGTCACGGCGCGCCGGAGAGCCGGCGGCGGAAGGGGTCTGCTCACCGCTTCGGCCCTCCTGTCGTCCGCATGGCTCGATCTTCGCGCGACCGCGGGTCGCGACGAGGCGGCGCCACCGTCCGCGTTCCCCGCAACCGGCTGTAGCCGAGGCGGTAGCCGGGGAATCAACGGGCGAGATAGGCGGTACTCGCCGCGTATGCGCTCTCGATCCGCCGGGCGATCCCGGACCGATCCCGGTAGCGGAGCTGGCTGCGCAGGTCGGCCGCCCGCTC
>Ga0070684_100003468_pt1 | contig 11837 bp, 10 predicted proteins | sample KBSC723LmetaG_FD_65653 | JGI IMG/M metagenome (GOLD analysis project Ga0070684, IMG submission 65653) | Corn rhizosphere microbial communities from Kellogg Biological Station, Michigan, USA - KBS C7.2-3L metaG | ecosystem: Host-associated > Plants > Roots > Rhizosphere ...
GCGCCGAGCGCACCACGTAGGGCACGTCGTCGACGTCGAGCCAGACGAAGCGCTTGTCGTCGAGCCGGAGGACCCAACGCCCGTCGGGGTTGCGATCGAGCCAGCGCCACAAGGCTGCGCGCAGCCCGTGGTGCGTGACCTCGGCGCCTTCGTGCCAGAAGCGCCCGTCGCCGTCGAGACGGATGCCGCTCTGTCGCAGCTTCTCGATCTCGGCGTCGGTGAGCTTCACGTCAATTGTCGCGTTGCAGGTGCAGCATCGTGTCCTTGAGCTGCAGCTTGGCCTTCTTGATCTCGGCACGCTCGCGCTGCTCGTCGGGGCTGAGCGAGAGATGTCGCTCGAGCTCGGCGAGGCGCATTTCCAGTCGGGCGTGTTCGGTGCGAAGGGCTTCGAGGCGGGTCGTGCGGTCGAAACGTTCGGGCTTGATCATCGCTGTGGCCACCCCCGTACAAGCCCAGTTTACTGCGAGCGCTGCTGCTTGACCAGCTCCGCTTCGGAGGGGCGCACGTAGGCCGGCGCCGCCGTCGAAAGATCATCAAAATCGCGGCCGGCGACGCGCGAGGCGGCGAGCCGCGCCACGTCGGCGGCGCGAGGGCCTGCCTCCTCGTCGAGGAGCTTGGTCGCGAGCTCGCGGTACTTCTGCGCGCCCGAGCCGACGACGTGGTCGACGCCCTCGAGCTGCGGCAGAAGCGCGCCCGGCGGCAGCACGCGCACGTCGCCGACCAGCGTGGGGACGCCGGCGCGCACGTCGTAGAGCGCGGCGTAGACCTCGCCCTTGAAGGCGTCGAGCGTGGCGCACACGCGGCCGTCGGGCGCGCGCGCGGCCATCGCCGCCAGCGACGACACCATGACGAGGGGCTTGCCGAGCGCGAAGCACAGCCCCTTGCACGTGGCCAGGCCGATGCGCAGCCCGGTGAACGAGCCGGGCCCGGCCCCGCAGGCGACCGCGTCGACGTCGGCGGGCGCGACGCTCGCAGCGACGAACGCCTCGTCGATCATCGCCAGGAGCGCCTCGGAGTGCGTGGTCACGATGCGCTGCCGCTCGGCGACGACGGCGCCGTCACGCCACAGCGCCGCGCCTGCGTGCAGCGTCGAGGTGTCGACGGCGAGGACGATCATTTCCACAGCCCCGACAGATGGCGCGCCAGATCGTTGCGCAGCGCCAGCAGCATGAGCGCGCCGAGGAGCGCCAGCCCGATGAAGGTCGCCCGCTCGCGCGCGCGATGCGACACCGGCCGCCGCCGCACCGCCTCGATGAACACCAGCGACGCCTGCCCGCCGTCGAGGAGCGGCACCGGCAAAAGATTGAGGAGGCCGAGGTTGAGCGAGATGAGCGCCGCGACGGCGAGGAAGTGGTCGAAGCCGTGCTGCGCGGCGACGCCGGCCACTTCGTACACGAGGATGGGCCCGCCGATCGACGTCGACGGCAGCTTGCCGATGAGCGTCAGCCCGAGGACGCGCATGAGCGTGCCGGTCACCGACGCGGCGCGCGCGATGCCGGCGACCGCCGCGCCGACCACGTTGCGCTCGCGCGGCAGCGACGGCACGGGCACGATCGCGCGCGCCCCCTCGGCGCCGAAGACGTAGTAGGTCGACTCGGCCTTGTACTCGTCGAGCCGCTGCCGCCGATCGAGCCGGAAGCTGGCGTGGCGATCGATGTTGTCGATGCCGTGCCAGGCCACCGTGTGCTCGTCGGTGGGATGCTCGTCGAGCGCTTGCGTGAGCAGCTCCCACGACGTCACCGGCTGCCCGTCGAGCTGCGTGACCATGTCGCCGCGCCCGAGGCCGATCGCCGCCGCCGGCGTGCCCGGCTCGACGGCGTGCACGAACGCGTCGCCCGCGCGCACGCCCGCGTCGTAGCGCGGCGCCTTGCCCGGCGCCGCCACGTTGGTCGGCACCACCTGCGCGGTCCGCGGTGAGAGCAGCGCCAGCGACACGAAGCCGAGCGCCGCGTCGACGGGTCGGAGGTACGTGACCACGAGCATGCCCGACCCGCGGGGATGGATGAGCGAATCGAGCTCGCTCGAGGTGGCGACCGGCCGCCCGTGAATGGCGGTGACGATGTCGAAGGTGCGCAGCCCCGCCTTGTAGGCGGGCGCGTCTTCCCCGACGACGCCGATCTGCGGCAGCTTGAAGTACGGCGCCACGCCGATGAGCCCGACGCGCTCGCGCGAGCCGAACGGATCGGTGCGCATGTGCACGCGCGGCGTGACGACCTTGGTCAGCGAGTGCACCTCGGCGCCGTGCGCGCTGCCGCGCTCGACGGTGATGCGCAGCTCGCGTCCGGCGGCGCCGAGCACGCGCTCGTTGAAGTCGTCCCAGGTGGAGACGCTCTCGCCGTCGACGGCGATGACGCGATCGCCCGGGCGCAGATCGGCGTCGGAGGCGGGCTGCCCGGCGAAGACCGCGCCGATGGTGGAGCTGGTCGCGCCCGCTTCGGCGCCGGCGAGCTGCATGAAGACGAACGCGGCGAAGGCGACGTTGGCCAGCGGTCCGCCGAAGATGATGGCCAGGCGCTGCCACGCGGGCCGCCGCGAAAACGCCACCGGCTCCTCGTCGGCGTCGACGGACGTATCGGGATCTTCGCCGCACAGCCGCACGTAGCCGCCGAGCGGAATGAGCCCGATGGCGTACTCGGTGCCGCGCCGCGTGGTGTGCAGGATGGGCCGGCCGAAGCCGATCGCCAGCTTGTCGACGCGCACGCCGAACAAGCGCGCCACCACGAAGTGCCCGAGCTCGTGCACCGTGATGAGCACGCCGATGAGCAGCGTGAACCACACGAGGGTCATGCGAGCGACAGATCTACCACGATGGCCGCGTGATCGCTGGCGAGCGGGCGCGGATCGATCGTCGCCGCGGCAACGGGCGTGACCGCGCGGCCGGCGAACCAATCGAGCCGCGCCGGCACGCGTCCGTTCCACGGGCGCAGCTTGCGCACGAGCAGCTTCGTGAGCGCGCCGCCGACGAGACGCCGTGTCTTTTGCAGCGCGTACTCGTCGTTGATGTCGAAGTGCAAGGTGCCGCTCTGGCGATCGTTGAAGCCGTCGATGCCGAGGCCGTGCGCGCGCAAGACCTCGAACACCGGACGCTCGTAGCGCGTCTCGGGCGTCATGTACTGGCGGATGGTCTCGTCGAACCCGGTGACCACGAGCTTGTGCACAAGGTTGCGCGCCAGCGACGCCGGGCCCGCCAGATCGTAGGTGGTCGTGTTGAGGTCGCCCCCGACGAGGAGCGCGCCGCCGCCCGCCAGCCGCTCACCCGCGGCGACGATCGCCTCGAGCTGGCGGGCGCGCCCCTCCGGCGACGCGTTGGAGTCGAGGTGGCAGGCGGCCACCGTCAGCGGCCGCGCGCCGGCGATGCGGCACACGAGCGCGCGCTTCTTGCCGAGGCGCTTCTCCGACGACGAGAACTTGTCGCGCAGCTCGGGCACGTCGACGTTCTCGACGGCCTCGATGGGCGCGCGCGACAAGACCGCCGTCCCCGCCAGCGCCAGCTCGTTGTGCACGCCGTCGACGCTCTCGCCCCAGTCGTCCTCGAGCACCAGGTACGACACGCCGAACGCGTACGACATGCCGAGCGCGTCCGCGAGCTCGCGCGCGATGTGACGGTTGGCAGATCGCGCCATCCCGCAGTCGACCTCGGCGAGGAGGAGCACGTCGGCTGCGGCCAGCGCCGGCTCGTCGCGCAGCGCGCGCAAGAGCTCGTCGAAGCGCCGCCCGCGCTGAATGTTCCACGCCGCCACCCGCGCACGCTCGCCGAGCGGCCGCGCGCCGGCGTGCGCGTGCGCTTCGACCGCGGAGCAAATGCGCTCCACTTCCGCGCCAATCGACTTCCACAACTCCGAACGCACGAGCGCCTTGCGCGTCTTGATGGCGCGCAAGGCGTCGTAATGCGATTTGAGCGAGTGCTCGATGCCGCGGAGCTTACAACGATCGCGCTTAGAGCGAACCCTCGGTCGGCCGATTCACCGACGGCGTGACGTGCGGCGGCGGCACCGGCATGGGCGGCATCATCGGCGGGTTCACCAGAGGCGACAGGGCGATGCGCCACAGCGCGCCGTTGAGCGACGCGATGCCGGCGATGGCCGTGTGCGGCACGTGCGTGGTCATCTCGAAGCGGCGGCCGCTGGCGTTGGTCGTCGACACGATGGCGCCGCGCCCGACGGTGGTGAGCAGGCGCGACACCGCCTGCTCCTCGTCGAGCCCGAGCTGCCCCTGCTGCTGCACCAGGCCCGCGGCGAAGCGCGCCATGCGCGCCGTCTCGAGGTACGACAGCGAGACGCGCGTCGCCTGCTTGTACTGCAGCGCCTCGGCGAACGCCGGCTCGTCGCCGAGCGAGGCCGCCGGCACGCCGCGCGCGGTGCCGATCATCGCCGCCAGGCGCTGCGGATAGTCGGCGCCGATGGCGAAGAGCGCCTGGTCGCCGACGAACGCCGTCGCCAGCGTCAGCTTCTTGCCGAACATCGCCTCGAACAGGTGGCGCTCGGCCCCGGCGCTCTTGGGCCACGACACCGCCACCTCGATGAGGTCGACGTCGGTCTCGCCGAAGCGCACCGTGCGGCGCGCGACCTTGACGTGGCGCGCCAGCTCGTCGGCGTCGAGCATGAGCGCGTTCATCACCATGTGCCCGAGGCGCGGCGACAGCGTGTGATAGAGGTCGGCCGCGGCGGCGCGCGCCTCGACGGCGTTGTTGACGCGATAGGCGCCGCCGAGCCCGACGCCGCCGGCGCGGCCCGGCCACACCGCGTAGGCCAGCTCGCCGTCGGTGGTCAGGGCGGCGCGCTCGAACGCCTTGCGCACGCGCTCGCGCTCGTCGGCGTTGGCGCTCTTGCCCGCTTCGCTCAGGTAGGCGACCGAGGCGGAAATGTCGGCGGCGCGCCCCACCGGGCTCTCGTGCGTGGCGTAGGCGAGCACGCTGTCGCGCGGGAGGAACTGGACGCCCCAGGCGGGGCCCGGACGCTGCTGCTTGACGTAGCCGGAGAACGCGCCGTCCGCTTTTCCGTCGGCGCGCAGGGTGAGCGTGATGCCGCCCGAGTCTATGTTGGCGAGGAGCTCGAGGTCGCTGACGCTGCGCATGTACTGCGCGATCATGCGCACGCCGCGCAGCGCGTAGGCGACCTGGGGATCGCCCGAGGTGCCGCCGCGGCCGGCCAGCTGCGCCATGTTCTGCATCATGGCCTCGATCTGCGGGCCGAACGCTTCGTGCACGTTGTCGAAGTCGAGGTGCAGGACGACGGGCGCGTCGGCCTTCTTGGCCAGGCGCGGCGCCAGGAGCTTGACGGTGCCGTCGAGGAGATCTTCGCGCCAGGCGACCACCGCATAGCCGGGGACGAAGGCGACGCACATCTTGGCCTTGCCGGTGGGCGTGGTGAAGCCCCACGCGGTGCGCGTGATCGGCGTGTTGTGCGCGACCATGACCTGCTCGACGGCGGCGCGCGAGCGCACCGGGATCATCGCCACGTACGGCTGCACCGAGCCCGTGGCCAGGAGCGCCGGGTTGAGCAGCGCCACGCCGAGCGGGCGCTTCAGATCGATCGTAGCGGCCAGATCGGGCGCGATGCCCATCTGCGCCAGGAGGTTGACCTGCAGCTTCTGCGGATCGACGCCGGCTTGATCCGGTGACAGCTGTTGCGCCACGCGCGCGCCGTCGGTGACCACGAGGTAGCCCATGACCTCGCGCGAGATGTCGGGCGAGCGCGGGAGCGCCTCGAGCGACGACGTCGTCGGGTGCGTCGGCGAGGTCGGCGTCATCGGCGGGTTGTGCGGGCTGCAGGCGATGAGCGTCACCAACGAGCCCCCGAGCAAAGACGCGGCGAGACGGCGAATGGTCATGAGGCTTGCCGCTGCAGGACCGATGCCGCTGGTTCAGGCGGGCGCTCGCTCGCCGTGATACAATTGGGACGTGGCCTCGCGCTCGCAGACCGATCAGCAGCAGCAGACATCGGTCGACATCGCCGAGGTGCTCAAAGAGCTCGAGAACAAGATCGAGCGCCTGAAAGTTCTCTACGAGCAGTACTTCATGGGCATCGAGAAGATGGAGCCGCAGGTGGCGCGCAAGGAGGTCACGCGCGCCATGCTGACGCTGCAGCAGCAGTACATCCGCAACACGGCGCTCCGCTTCAAGTTCAACACGATGCTGCAGAAGTGGCAGATCTACATCACCTACTGGAACCGGGTGCTGCGCGAGATCGAGAACGGCACCTACGTGCGGCACCTGCAGAAGGCCAAGCGCAAGGCGGAGAAGGAAGGGCGCGAGCTGCCGGCGGAGATGCGCTTCGACAAGGTGCGGCCGCCGTCGGGGACCTTCAGCCTCGACGAGGACACCAAGGATTCGCAGCCGTCGTTCCTCGACATCGACACCGGCGCGAGCGGCAAGACGGCGCCGCCGGCCAAGCACGACTTCGATCTCGAGGAAGTGTTCGACAAGCTGGCGCCGACGGAGACGAAGAAGCCCGCCGCCGCGCCGCCGAAGCCCGCACCGCCGCCCGTCGCTGCCCGGCCGCCGGCGCCGCCGCCCATGCCGCCGCGCTCGAATTCGGTGACCACAGCGCTGCCGAAGCGGCCGGGCGCGCCGCCGCCGCCGCCGTCGGCCGCGATGCTGCCGAAGATCCCGGGCATGAACGAGCAGGAGCTCCGCACGCTGCACCAGCGCTACGTCGACGCGCAAAAAGCGTCGGGCGCCGCCGCGTCCGTCAAATACGAGACGCTCGTCAACTCGCTCGCCAAGCAGGTCCCGAGCGTCCTCTCCAAGCCCGGCGTCAAAGGCGTCCGCTTCGACGTCACCGTCGAAAACGGCAAGCCTATTCTGAAGGCAATTCCTCAGAAGAAGTAGCGTCGGCGGAAGTCGCGTCGCCGCCGCCGGAGAGCTGCGGCTCGTCGCGCAGCTTGTCCTCCTGCCAGAGGATGCGCTCCATCGCCACCAGCAGCGGCTTGGTCGTGCGCGCGTCCTTGGCGCTGATGGCGATCGACTTCTCGCGCTCCGCCGCCAGCTCGATCACCTGCTCCGGCTGCAGCTTGTCGCACTTGTTGAACACGATGAGCCGCTGCTTTTCGCCGAGCTTCAGCTCGTCGAGGATGCGCTCCACCGCGCGGATGTGCGCCTCGCGCGCCGGATCCGCCGCGTCCACCACGTGCAGCAACAGGTCCGCCTCTTCCAATTCCTCGAGCGTCGCGCGAAACGCGGCCACGAGATCCTTCGGCAGATCGCGGATGAACCCGACGGTGTCGGTGATGATGATCTCGCGCTCCGACGGGAAACGCAGCCGCCGCGACGTCGGATCCAGGGTCGCGAACAGCTTGTCCTCGACGAGCACGTCGCCCTGCGTGAGCGAATTGAGGAGCGTCGACTTGCCCGCATTGGTGTACCCGACGATCGACACGATCGGCATCTCGTTCTTGGTGCGCAACGAGCGGCGCTGCTCGCGCCGCTTGCCCAGCTGCTTGATCTGCTGCTCGAAGTCGTGAATGCGATCGCGCGCGCGCCGGCGGTTGACCTCGAGCTTGGTCTCGCCGGGACCGCGCCCGCCGATGCCGCCGGTCAGTCGCGACATCATCGTGTTCTTCTCGTGCAGCCGCGGCAGCGTGTACTTGAGCTGCGCCAGCTCGACCTGCAGCTTGCCGTCGCGCGACTGCGCGTGCTGCGCGAAGATGTCGAGGATGAGCATGGTGCGGTCGATGACCTTGAGCTCGGTCGCGTCGCTGATGGTGCGCGACTGCGCCGGGTTCAAGTCGTGATCGAAGACCAGCATCGTCGCGTCGTTCTGCAGCGCGCGCGTGATCAGCTCCTCGATCTTGCCCTTGCCGATGAGGTAGCGCGGATCGACCTGCGGCCGCCGCTGCGTGACGGTGTCGAGCACGCGGACGCCCGCGGTACGGCACAGCTCCTTGAGCTCGCCCAGCCGCGCGTCGGCTTCCTCCGGCGTGATGCGTCCGATGTTGACCTGCACCAGCACCGCGCGATCCTTGCCGTCGTCGACGAGGCGCGCCGCGCGCGCGTGCTCGGCAAACTCGTCCTCGAGCGCGCGGATGAGCTCGGGGAAATCGGGCGAGCGATGCCCCTGGAGCTCGTGCGCCGAAATCGGCTCGAGCACGCGCCACTGCTCGCCCTCGGGATTGGGCGGCAACAGGTGCGCGCAGGTCAGCGGCCCGAGCGCGCCGTCCTGCTTCATCAAGATCGCCCCGACCAGATCGAGCCGCAGCTTGGCGAGGTCGATCAGATCGTCGCGCGTGAGCGGCTCGCCGCGCAGATGGGTGTGGATGAGCCGCACGCCGCGCATGCGGCCGATGCCGGCGCGACGCGGCCCGAGATCGGGCAGGAACAGCTTGTGCTGATCGCCGACGATGACGTGGTCGATGTTGCCCTTGCGGTCGACGAGGATGCCGACCTGCCGCCCGAGATCGTGCGAGCACTCGCAGAGAAACGACGCCAGCTCCGGGTTGACGATCTGCGACGGCTCGACGCGACGACGAAAGATGCGCTCGAGCATCTTCTTCTGGGCCGGCGAGAGCCCCTGCGTATTTCCGGACAATTGCTCCAAATCACACCTACCCGGTACGACAACAGACGCGGAAAGCTACCCGATCCCCGAGGCGAATTCACGTGGTATGATTGTACCGTGCCCGCCCGTGCGCTCGTGGTCCACCCGTCCACCACCGCGGTAGCCGAGATCCGCGACGTGCTGGCGCAGCACGTGACGGTCGACGCGTCGCACACCGAGGTCGACGCCATCCGCCGCCTCGGCAACGAGGAGTACGCGGTCGTCATCATCGACTACAAGCCGCCGCTCGACGCCAAGCGCATCGCCGCCGAGACCATCGCCGCCCAGCCCGACGCCTTCATCGTCATGATGACGCCGGACGTCGACTCGGGCCGCGAGCTCGACCAGTCGCTCGCGGGCAAGGTCTTCCGCTTCCTCGCCGGGCCCGACCAGCGCTGGCAGCTCACCGGCATCGTCGCCGAGGGCCTGCGCCTGCAGAAGCTCGAGCGCGATCAGAAGGAGCTCATCAAGAAGCTCTCGCTCGAGTACGGCAAGCTGCAAAAGCGCGAGAAGCTCCTCGACCTCGTCGTCAAGGAGCGCACGCGCGAGCTGCAGGTCGCCTACGATCGGCTGAAGATCGCCTCGCGCCAGGCCCTCCTCGGCCTCGCCGAAGCCATCGAAGCCAAGGATCCGTACACCAAGGGCCACTGCGGCCGCACCGCGGTCTACTCGACGGCGCTCGGCCGCGAGGCGCGCCTCTCCGAAGCCGACATGGAGACGCTCGAGTTCGGCGCCTTCCTTCACGACATCGGCAAGATTGGCGTCAAGGATGCAGTGCTGCTCAAGCCGGGCGCGCTCGACGACGAAGAGTGGAAGCACATGAAGATCCACCCCGTCGTCGGCTACCAGATCGCAGTGCAGCTCGACATGCTGAAGCCGATGATCGCGTGCATCCGCAATCATCACGAACGCTGGGATGGCTCGGGCTATCCCGACAAGCTCAAGGGCGAGGACATTCCGCTACTGGCGCGCATCGTCTGTCTCGGCGACGCCTACGACGCCATGGCCACCGATCGTCCGTACAAGAAGGCGATCCCGATGGACGAGTGCAAGAAGATCCTGCGGCGTCAGGCGGGACCGCAGTTCGACCCGGATCTCGTCGAGCTCTTCATCTCGCGCGGGATCATGGAAGCATTCGCCTGACTCCCATCAGGGGCGATGCAGGTGAGGATCGTGCAGTAGCTCGCTGGCCAGCTCGTCCTCCTCGATGCGGTTCTCCAGCTCGTCCTCGGTTTCGGCCGTGCCGAACCACATGTCATCCATCATCCGCGCGCGATCCGCCGCCGGCAGCTCGACGGGACGCGTGATGATTTCGTCCTTTTCGTCGTCGACGGCGATGACGTGCTCGAGCGGCGCCACGATGTGATGCTTGAAGACGAGCCCGTGCTCGATGACGAAGTCTTCGGCACCCACGCTCGCCACTCGACCGACCTTCTCGCCGTCGGGCGTACGTACGATCATTCCCTCTCGAATCACGGCATTCCTCCTCGCTGCCCCCAAACAAAAGCAGGAAGCGTACCGTCCGCGCTCGATACTATGGGATGAACTCGCCGACGCCGTGCCAGACGCCACCGTCGATCCAATCGCCGACGCCGCCGTCGAGGCCGAAGGGCGCCATCACGGTGCCGTCGAGCGCGTTGTCCGCCATCGCGTTCGACATGGCGAACAGGCCGATGAACAGCCCCGTCTTCTTCACGTAGACGAGGTCGACGATGCGATCGTAGCCCGCGTTCGACATGGCGTCGGGCAGCGCGATGACCATGCCGGTGTCGACGGGGCCGCTGGCGCTCTTGCCGAAGACCGCGATCTCGCTGTCGCCCACCGTCGGATGGCGCGCGACGTAGAGCATGGTGCCGTCGGACGAGCAAGCGGTCGCAATGTTGGCGACCGAGACCATGCCTAGCTCCGTCGTGCCGTCGGCGCTGTAGCGATGGAGGAAGCTGCCCGACGCGCGCGGGTCGATGACGATGAGCTCGCCGTTGAAGATGCAGACGTCGCGCACCGAGTACGGGCTCGTATCGCGCACGGTGATGGCGCCCCCGCCGATGGGCCGCCGCTCGATGAGCTTGGTCCCGCCTTCGTACGCGACGAAGGCCGCCGGCGCGAACGCTGCGTTGTAGGCGGCGAAGGCGCCATTGTTCGACACCGGATTGCCGTCGAGCACGGCGACGTGCGGCTTGGGCTCGAGGATGAGCCGCCACAACGCCGGCGTGCCCATGTTCAACGTCACCAGCATCTGCGTCGTGCACGCCGGATCGTCGTCGTCGGTGTAGCCGTTGCGATCGTCGTCGCAGCCGTTGCCGCAGATCTCCGGCCCCACCGCGCACGCCAGGTCGCCGCCGCCGCCGAAGTCGGCGCCGGCCAGATCGTCGCCCGGCGCCATGTCGACGCCGAGATCGTCCGGCGGCGTCTCCGGCGTGGCGCGGCACCCGGCAGCGACGACGGCGCACAAAGCTGCCAGCGCCGCCGTCGCGCGCATGGTTACGAGCTCGCTTCGTCGCCCGGGTCGGGCGCGCTCTCGTCCAGCAGCGTGAGCGCAATCGCCAGCGCCTTCTTGGCGCGCGACACGATGCTCTCGTCCGACTTGATGCGCTGATACGCCTTCAGGATCTGATCCTGATAGCCCGCCGACTCCTGCTCGAGGTCGGCGATGCGCTGCGCGCGCTCGTTGAGCGTCGCCTCGCGCGCGTTCAGATCCTCGAGCGCCGTCTTCAGCCGCGCCTCGAGCTCGCCGATGCGCACGTTGATCTTCTTCGTCTCCGACTCGCCCTCGGTCAGCTTCTCCTCGAGCTCGCTGATCCGCGTGTGCCCCTCGGTGATGAGCGTATCGCGCTGCGCCAGCGCCGCGTCGTACTCGGCGATGGTCTCCTCGTGCTCCTTCTTGATCTCCTCGAGCTGCTGCGCGTGGCGCTGCTGCATGCCCGCCTTCAAGTCGGCGTGCGACTCCTCGAGCGCCTGCATCTTGCGCATGTGCGTGTCGCGCAGCGCCTTGATCTCGTCGGCGAGCTTCTGCTCCAGCTCCTTGCGCGTGCGCTCGAGCTCGCCGGCGTGCGCCTCCGCCGCCTCGCGCAGCTCCGACTGCCGCCGCTCGTCGACGGCCTGCAGCGCCATGATGTGGTCGCGCTGCAGCTGCTCGCGCTCGGCCACGTGATCGGCGGCCAGCGCCTCGAGCTCGCCCTGGTGCTCCTCCGCCTTCTGCCCGAGCTCCGCCAGCCGCCGCTCGTCGGCCGCCTGCAGCTCGCTCTTGTAGCGTCCGTGCAGGCCGGCCAGCTCCTCCTGGTGCTTCTTCTCCGACTCCTTGGC
>Ga0070684_100003471_pt1 | contig 11833 bp, 9 predicted proteins | sample KBSC723LmetaG_FD_65653 | JGI IMG/M metagenome (GOLD analysis project Ga0070684, IMG submission 65653) | Corn rhizosphere microbial communities from Kellogg Biological Station, Michigan, USA - KBS C7.2-3L metaG | ecosystem: Host-associated > Plants > Roots > Rhizosphere ...
CTCAAGAAGCAGGGGATCAAGGATTTCCAGCTTTATTATGCGCTGAATACCTTGAAGCGGCTTGCGGAACCGGCGGTTGCGTCGGGAAGCGGCGCACCGAAGAAGTCGCGCTAGGCGCCCGATGAGCGAAGCGGCCGCGCTGCGCTCCGGTTCTTTGCCGCCGTGGCAGCCGGCGGCCGCGGCGCGGCTGATCGCGCTGCTCCTTCCTGCCGCGCTTCTCGCAGGCGCGTTCGGCTCGCAACTTTTCGGCGGCCTCTACCCATGCGAGATGTGTTGGTGGCAGCGCTACGCGCACATGGTTGCGATCGTGCTCGCCCTCATCGCTTTCGCGGGTCGTGCCCGCTCGTCCCGATCGCGAACCTTCGTCCTGCTGGCGGCGCTGGCGATCGCGGTTTCCGGAGCGATCGGTGTTTACCACGCGGGCGTCGAAGCCCACATTTTCCAGGGGTTCACCACCTGCACCGCGCTGCCAAGGGCGGCGAGCACCGCGGAGCTTCTGCAGCAGATCGTGCACGCGCCGCTGATCCGCTGCGACCAGGTGCAGTTTCGTTTCCTCGGAATCTCGATGGCCGGGTGGAACGCGATCTTCTCGCTCGCGGGCGCGGCGCTGATCCTGCTCCTCAGCCTCAAGGGCAGGCGCGCATGAGCGGCTGGCGACCTGGCGAGCGGCGTGCCGACACGGTCTCGATGCTCCGCGTCGACCAGGCGGGCGAATATGGCGCGACGCGCATCTATGCGGGGCAGCTGGCGGTGCTCCGGCCGAACTGCCCGGAGGCCAAGCTGATCTCGCGCATGGCGGCGCAGGAGCAGAGGCACCTCGCGCGCTTCGACCGCCTCGTCGCCGAGCGCGGAGTCCGACCGACCGCGCTCCAGCCGTTGTGGAACATCGCCGGCTTCGCGCTCGGCGCGGCAACCGCGTTGATGTCCGAAAAAGCCGCGCTCGCCTGCACGGATGCGGTGGAGACCGAGATCGACCGCCATTATGGACGCCAGCTCGAGCAGCTCGGCGAAGATGATCCCGAGCTTGCCGGCGACATCGCCGAGTTCCGCGCCGAGGAGCTCGAGCATCGCGATACCGCACGCGAAGCAGGCGCGGCGGGCGCCTTCGGCTATCCCCTGCTCACCGCGGCGATCCGTGCCGGTTGCAAGGTGGCGATCGAACTGTCGAAGCGCATTTGAGGAACAAGTATCAAGACGGGCCGCTGTAGCCGCTGGAAGGATTTTTATGAGTAAGTTCACGATCTTCATGAGCGCAGCCGCGGCGGTCTTTGCTGGCTATGCGGCCCTTCCTGCGCCGGCGGCGGCTCAGCCGCAGGGCAACATTGCCGAGATCATCGTCTACGGCAACGACCCGTGCCCGCGCTCGACCGACGACCAGGTCGTGGTCTGCGCCCGCCGTCCGGAAGCCGAGCGGTACCGCATCCCGCCGAACATGCGCACCAGCGGCACGCCGCAGGAGATGCAGTCGTGGGCGGTGCGCTCGAAGAGCCTCGAAACGACCGGCGCGACGGGCATCAACAGCTGCTCGCCGGTCGGTCCGGCAGGCTATACCGGCTGCCTCGAGAAGTTGATCCGCGAGGCGCACGGCGAGCGCAAGCAGCAGGCCGACGAGGAAAACCCGCCGCATTAATCCCAGGCTTCCGTCGAATGCGCTTTGCCGGGCCGCTGCCCCTCGTTACGGCGGCGTGACATGCTTGGAAGCCTAGATTGAACGCGGCCCGCGCGATCGCAGAGGGCGAAGAGCCGCAGTCCGGCGGCTTCCTCGGCCATCCGAAGGGTCTCGCCTATCTCGCCTTCACCGAGGCGTGGGAGCGCTTTTCCTATTACGGCATGAGCGCCCTGCTGGTGCTCTACATGGTCAATCAGCTCCTGCTTCCCGGGCACATCGAGCATGTTGCCGGCTTCGGCGCTTTTCGCCACGCCGTCGAAGGCATCTTCGGCCCGCTTTCGACGCAGGCGCTCGCCTCCGAGATTTTCGGGCTCTATTCGGCCTTCGTCTATTTCACTCCAGTCATGGGCGGCTGGCTCGGAGACCGCGTTGGCCAGCGCAGCGCGGTCGTGCTCGGCGGCCTGTCGATGACCTGCGGCCATCTCGCCATGGCCTTCGACCAGAGCTTCCTGATCGCGCTGCTGCTGCTGATCGTCGGCTCGGGCCTGCTCAAGGGCAATATCTCGGCCCAGGTCGGCGCGCTCTATCCGATCGAGGAAGAGGAGCGCCGATCGCGCGGGTTCGCGATCTTCAGCACCGGCATCAATATCGGCGCCGTCGCCGGCCCGGTCGTCTGCGGCTATCTCGGTACGCGCTTTGGCTGGCATGCCGGCTTCGGCCTCGCCGCCTTGTTCATGCTCGCCGGTGTCGCGACCTATCTAAGCGGCTTCCGTTATCTCCCCGCCCGGGTCGAGCGGAAAACCGTTTCCGGAGTCGCCATGACCGCCGACGACCGCAAGATCGTCGGAGCACTGGTGCTCGTCATGGCGCTTATGATCCTCCCCGACATCGCTTATTATCAGCTGCAGAACGTCCTTCCGATCTGGCTCCAGCAATATGGCGACATGAGCGCGGGCGGCTTCCAGTTGCCGATCCCCTGGTTCTCCTCTGTCGACCCGCTGTTCAGCATCTTGTGCGTGCCGCTGCTGCTGAAGCTGTGGCAACGGCAGGCGCGCGGTTCCGGCGAGCCGTCGGAGCTCAGGAAGATCGCGACCGGCTCATTCATCTGCGGCGGAGCGAACCTGATCCTCGTCGCGGCGATGGTCGTCTACGGCGGCGCGAAGGTGCCGTGGATCTGGGCGTTTATCTTCTGCGCCTTCCAGGGCGTGGGGTTCATGTATTTCTGGCCGCCGTTCCTCGCTTTGGTGTCGCGCACCGCGCCGCCGAGGATCAACGCGACGATGATCGGCGCCGCGTTCCTCGCGCTGTTCGTCGGCAACAATCTGATCGGCTGGATCGGTACTTATTACGAGGCGCTCGGCCCGACCGCCTTCTGGGCGCTTCACGCGGCGATCGGCTGCTCCGGTGGCCTTCTCGCGCTGGTTCTCGCCTGGCTGCTGAAAGGCATATTGGAACCCCGCCCGGTCGACGGGCCTGGACCCGCTGACACCGCCGAGGAGGCCGAACGATGACCGTTGCCGACGCCACTCCCGACTATGAAGTCGGCCCTGCCGACGACCGCGCCTTTCTCGGCCACCCGAAGGGCCTCGGCTACCTCGGCTTCACCGAAGCGTGCGAGCGCTTCTCATACTATTCCATGCAGACCTTGCTCGTGCTCTACATGGTCAATTATCTGCTGAAGCCGGGCCGCATGGAGCATGTGATCGGGCTAAACTGGGTGCAGGCCAATATCTATCACGGCATCGCCGGCCAGCCGCTCGCCTCGGCAATCTTCGGCACCTACACCGCGCTCGTTTACGGTACGCCGATCCTCGGCGGGATCGTGGCGGACAAATGGCTCGGCCGCGACACGACCCTGATCATTGGCGGCGTTCTCATGGCGATCGGCCACTTCCTGATGGCGATCCAGTCAGCCTTCGTGTTCGCGCTCCTCGCGCTCGTGCTCGGGGTCGGCGCGTTCAAGGGCAATATCGCGACCCAGGTCGGTGCGCTCTACGGCCCCAACGACCTCCGCCGGGCGATGGCGTTCCAGATCTTCTACATCTTCATCAATGTCAGCGTGATCGTCGCGCCGTTGATCTCGGGTACGCTCGGGCAGAAGGTCGGCTGGCACTACGGCTTCGGTTGCGCCGGCGTGGTGATGGTGATCGGCCTCGTCATTTACCTGACCGGTCGGCGTTATCTTCCGGCCGAGGAGCGCGCCGCCCCGAGCGAGGAGCCGGCGCTTCGCCAGCCGCTCAGCCGCGACGACTGGATGTGCGTGATCTACCTGATCATCCTCATCCCGGTGCTCGCGATCGCGCTTCTCACCAACCAGCAGATCTTCAACGCCTACCTTACATGGGGCGACCAGCAGTTCGACTTGAGCCTGCTGAACAATACCAGCAGCTGGCTGATCACGGTCGACGCGGCGGTCAGCTTCACCATGCTCGTCGCGGTCGCGGCCTTCTGGAAATGGTGGGGCACGCACCATCGCGAGCCCGACGAGATCAGCAAGATGATCATCGGCAGCCTTTTCAGCGTCGCTGCCGGGCTGTGTTTGTTCATGGGCGCCCTGACCCAGCCGGCGGGCGGCAAGGTGAGCCTGTTCTGGCCGATGATGTTCGAGCTTATGAACAGCATCGCCTTCGCGCATATCCTTCCGATCAGCCTCGCGCTCTTCTCGAAGATTTCGCCCAAGCAGATCACCGCGACCGTGATCGGCCTTTATTATTTCTCCTTCTTCATCGCCAATGCGCTGGTCGGCTGGGTCGGCGGTTTCTATTCGAGCCTTCCGACCACGACCTTCTGGCTGATCCATGTCGCCAGCGCGGCCTTCGGCCTGGTCGCTTTCATCATCTTCAAGCTCGCGATCGGCAAGCGCATGCAAAGCACGGCCGAGGACCAGGCCGCGGCGCTGGGCTGACGCGCAACGAGGAGCGCCGCCGCTCGTTTCACGCGCGATGTCGACAATTGCCGAAGAAGGCCTGAAGCGCGCGCTCGAAGCCGAGCGCCAAGCGGCGCGCCCGAGCAATGTCCGCTCAGCCTGGGAGGCATTGTTCGAAGAAGCGCGCCGATGCACGCGTTGCGATCTCTACAAATATGCGACCCAGACCGTGTTCGGCGAAGGGCCGCTCAATGCATCGATCATGTTCGTCGGCGAGCAGCCGGGCGACCAGGAGGATCTCGCGGGGCGGCCGTTCGTCGGGCCCGCCGGCGCCTTGTTCGACGCAGCGCTCGAAAAGGCGGGCATCGACCGCTCGACGGTCTACGTCACCAATGCCGTCAAGCACTTCAAGTTCGTGGCCAAGGGCAAGCGGCGTATCCACAACAAGCCGGACGCCGGGGAGATCTCCGCCTGCCGCTGGTGGATCGAGCACGAGCGCGAGCTGATTCGGCCGCCGGTGACGGTGGCGCTCGGAGCGACCGCGGCGCGCTCGCTGATCGGCAAGACGGTCACGATCGGCAAGATTCGCGGGGAGCCGCTGGCGCTCGAGGACGGCAGCGAATGCTGGGTCACCGTCCATCCGAGCTCGCTGCTTCGCATGCCCGACCCCGAAAAGCGCCGCGAAGGCCGCGCCCTGTTCCTGCGCGACCTCAAGCTGATCAAGGCACGCGCGGCGCAGCTCGTTCGCTAGAAGCGGTAGCCGATCGTCGCCTTGACGGTCCGCGGCCTGCCGGGGGCGATGTTGTTGTCGTTGCTCGCGCTCGGGAAATAATGCGCCCCGAACAGATTCTCGACGTTGAGCTGCGCGCGCAGGCCATTGGGCAGCCGGTAGTAGAGCGCGGCGTCGGCGCGCACGTAGCCGGGCAGCTTCACCGCATTGCTGATCGAGGCATATGATCTAGACCGCGCGATTAAGCCGAGACCGACGCCGAGCCGCGGATTCACGTCGTAGCGGTTCCACAACGAGAAGCTGTGACGCGGGACGAGCGGCACTTCGCGGCCGGCGGGCGCCGAAGCGGTCGACTGGGTGATCTCGGCCTTCTGCAGGCTATAGCCGCCAGAGACGAGCCAGCGGCTGGTGACGCTGCGCTCGACGCCGAGCTCCAGCCCGCGCGTGCGCTGCCGCCCGGTCAGAAAGGTATGAGTCGGGTCAGCGGGATCGGTTGCGCGCGTGTTGCTGCGGTCGAGCTGGTAGACGGCAGCTGTGGCGAGCAATCCGTCGAAGACCTCCCACTTGGCGCCGACCTCATAATTGTCGAAGCGCTCCGGCTTCAGGCCTGCGGTCACGTCGGTGAGGCTGCTGAACTGGTCGCCCGACTGCGGAAGGTAGGAGCGGCTGTAGCTGGCGTAGAGCGACAGCTTGTCAGCCGGCTTGGCGATAAGGCCGAGGCGCGGCGACCAGAGGTTGTCGCGGCGGTTGAACACGGTTCCGGCGCCGCGCAGGTCGTTCACGTGAAGCCTGAAGCTGTCGAAACGCAGACCGGCGACGATCTCGAACGCGGGCGAGATTCGCAGCTGGTCCTGGACATACGCGGCGGCGACGGTCGCCTTCACGCGGTTGTCGGAATCGCTCGCGGCCGGGGCGAAGATCACGTCCGAATCGACCGTCGGGTCGGTGATCGGTGTCGTATTTCCGTCTGGGAATTGCGCGGTGTTCCGGCGGTTACGGGATTTCTCGCGACCTATTTCAAAACCGACCAATAAGGTCTGATCGATGCCGGCGAGCCGATTGTCCCAGACGAGATCGGTCTGGCTGAAGAGGTTGGTCCGGTCGTTGCGGTTGTTGTAGCCGCTCAGCGTCACCAGCCCGGACGCGCGGTTGAAGCCGTTTCCGTAGACGTTCTGGTAGAATTTCCCGTAGCTTCCGAGCAGAGTCCGGTGGCGCAGCGTCAGGCCCTTCCCGAAGTCGTGCTGGACGGCAAAAGTCGCGAGGTGGGCGTCCGCCTTCGCGTGGCTGAGCTTCGGATCGCCGAAGAAGGTCCGCGTGAAACCGCGGAGCGGTTCGTCGCCGTCGGCGGGCACTCCGCGGTCGGCGGTTCGGTCGTCGTGGAAGCGCTCGTAGGAAAGATCGACGCGGGTGCCGCCACTGACGATCGCGACTGTCGGGTTCACGCCGTAGCGGTCCAGGTCGACATGGTCGCGGAAGCTTCCGCCGCGCTCGACCATCGCATTCAGGCGTACGCCAAGATTATGGCTCAGCGGCTGGTCGAGGTCGCCGGTCAGGCGAACGTCGCCCCAATTGTCCGCCGACGCCGTCACTTCGCGGCTTTGGCTCAGGCTCGGGCGCTTCATCACCCGGTTGACGATCCCGCCGCCTCCGCCGCGGCCGAAGATCATTGCGTTCGGGCCTTTGAGCACCTCGACCCGATCGACGTTGTAGAAGTCGCGGAAATATTGGACGTCGTCGCGCACGCCATCGACGAAGAAATCCGCGGTGCTGCTGTTGCCGCGCAGGACGATCGTGTCCCGGTTGCCTTCGCCGGCATTGTACGACGCACCCGGCACGAACAGCAGCAGGTCGCCGACCGAGCGGAGCTGCTGGTCGTCGATCTGCTGCGCGGTGACGGTGGTCAGCGCCTGGGGGATGTCCTTGACGTCGGTATTGGTTTTCGTCGCGGTGCTCGTCGAACGGACGCCGTACTTTACCTGCTGGCCCGTAATGACGATCGGGTCGGCAGTGGTATCGGAAGCGGCAACGGCGGCTGTGTCGGCAGCGTAAATGGGGGCTGCGCCGCAGGCGAGCGCCGCGGCGAGCGGAAACAGGAGGCGATCCATGTCTTCCCTTTTCGGTTCGCCGCCGTGCTAGATTTGTTGCTACTAATTCGCAATAGCGGATTTTCATTCCGCCGCGAGCAATGTCTCCGCACCGGAAAGATCGACGGAAACCAGCCGGCTCACGCCCTTCTCGATCATCGTCACTCCGTAGAGCCGGTGCATTCGGCTCATCGTCACTGCGTTGTGGGTGACGATCAGGTAGCGCGTGTCGGTCTCCTGCGTCATCCGGTCGAGCAGCTCGCAGAAGCGTTCGACATTGGCGTCGTCGAGCGGCGCGTCGACCTCGTCTAGCACGCAGATCGGCGCCGGGTTGGTCAGGAACAGAGCGAAGATCAGGGCAATGGCGGTCAGCGCCTGCTCTCCGCCCGACAGCAACGTCAGCGCCGACAGCCTTTTGCCGGGCGGCTGCGCCATGATCTCGAGCCCTGCCTCGAGCGGGTCGTCGCTTTCGACAAGCTCGAGATGCGCCTGGCCGCCATCGAACAGAGTCGTGAACAGCCGTCGGAAATGCGCGTCGACTTTCTCGTACGCGTCGAGCAGCCGCACGCGGCCTTCGCGGTTCAAATTGCCGATCGATCCGCGCAGCCGATGGATCGCCTGGGTCAGCTCCTCGGCTTCTTCGGCGCCCTTGCTTCGCGTCGCGTCGAGCTCGGCCAGCTCCTGTTCGGCCACGAGGTTGACCGGCCCGATGCGCTCGCGCTCGCCGGTCAGCCGCTCGAGCGCCGCCGCTTCCTCGTCCGCGTTGCGCGGCTCGTCCGCATCGAAGCCGAGCTTCTCCGGCAAGCGCTGCGGAACGCACTCGAACTTCTCGACGCTGGTCCTTGCGAACTCCGCGCTCCGGGCCTGCTGGGCTTCGGCGCGCGCAGCGGCCGCGGCGCGGCGCTCACGCGTGTCGGCGGAGCGCTCATTGGCGGCGGCGACTGCGTGCCCGGCCTCGACCACCGCCTGCTCGGCACCGCGCTCGGCGGCCGCGGCTTCGCCGATCCGGACCTGGCTCTCGTCATTGGCCTGCTCGAGCTCGCGGATTTTGTCGTCCAGCTCCGCCGGCTGCTTTTCGAGATCGGCGCGCTCGGCCGCGTGCTGCTTCTGCCGCTCCACGCCCTGGCGAAGCCGCTCTTCGGCGGTTTCGCACCGCCGGCGCCATTCCGCCTGCTCACGGGCGGCGGCGCTCAGCCGCTCGCGGTCGGCAGCACTTTCGCGGGCCCGTGTCGCCGCTTCGGCCCGCTTGTCCGCGACCGCCGATGCAGCCTCTGCAGCCACGCCGCGCGCGCCTTCGACGTCCTGCTCGAGCGCAGCAGGGTCGGGCAGCGCGCCCAGCGAACGCTCGGCCGCAAGTACCGCCTCGCGCGCCGCCTCGAGCACCGGCTCGAGATCGGCCTGCCGCTGGCTGAGCCCGCTGCGCTGCGCCTCGATCCGCTCGAGAGCTGCCGCTGCCGCGTCGATCGCCCGCGCCGCTTCGCGCGAATCCCGCTCCGCAGCCAAGGCCGAATGCCGCGCCTGCTCGGCGGCATTGCGGCACTCGTCCATCGCCCGAAGCGCCGCCTCGCGTTCGCTGCTCGCCACATCAACTGACTGCTGAAACCCGGGAATGTCGTCGGTGAGCTGCGCCAGCCGATTGGCGCGAAGCAGACGCTCCGCAGCTGCAGCCCCGGCGCCCTTCGCAACGAACCCGTCCCAGCGCCGCATCAGCCCGTCGCGCGTGACGATCCGCTGCCCAACCGCAAGCGGCTGCCGCTCGTCCGCCTCGACCACGGCGATTTGCTTCAGGCGGCGTATCAGCTCCGCGGGCGCGCGGACGTGGTCGGCGAGGCACTCGGCCCCTGCCGGAAGCAGCGGATCGCCCGCTTGCGCTTCGCTTCCGATCCACCGCCGCGGGCTGTCGCTTTCGCCGATCGCGGCATCGGCATCGTCGCCGAGCGCTGCCGCCAGCGCGCGCTCATAACCCGGCTCGGCTTTGAGGCTCGCAATGGCTGAGCCGCCGCCATGCTCGAGCGCCGCGGCAAGGGCGTCATGCTCCGATTTCGCCGCGGACAACGCGGCGCGCGCCGCAGCAAGCTTCGTTTCCGCAGCGTCGCGTTGCTCGGCTGCTTCGGCGCGGCCCTTATCCGCATCGACGCGCCGCCCCTCCGCCTCGGCGAGCGCCTCAGTCGCGGCGGCGGCCTTCGCCTCCGCTTCCTCGCGCGCCCGCGCCTGCTCGCTTCCGTCGCCAAGAGCCGTAAGCTGCTCCGCCAGCCGCGAACGCTCCTGCTCGGTGCGGGCAAGTTGCGCCCGCGCCGCTTCGAGAGCTGCTTCGGCGACGCGGCGCTCGGCGCGCATTGCCGCCTGGCGCGCGAGCAGCTCGGCAAGCGCCGCTTCGGCCTCGCGCGAGCGGGTCTCGGCCACCGTCAGCTCGCTGGCGATCCGCGCCGCCTGGTCCTCCGAATCGTCGAGCCGCTGCTCGATCGCGCCGCGTTCCAGCTCGAGCTGCTCGATCGCGCGCGCCGCGTCACTCTTCAGCGCTTCCTCGCGCGCAAGGTCCGCGGCCAGTGCGCCTTCGATCCGACCGAGCTCGCCCAATCGCCGTGCAACCGTGTCCCGCCGCGCCCGCGCCGTGGCGAGCTGGTGGGCGAGCGCATGGCCCTGCTCGCGAAGCTCGGCCACGGCGTTGCGCTTCCCCGCCAGCGTCTCGCTCGCGCAGTCGTGCGCTGCCTGCGCCTCCGCGATCGCCTGGTGAATCCGCTCCACCTCGTCGGTCGCCGCCTTCGCCTCAGCCGTCGCTGCTTCCGCCGAACGCTCGGCTTCGACCCAGCGCGCGTGGAGCAGCCGCGCTTCGACGCTGCGAATCTGGTCGGTTAGCTTGCGATAGCGTTCCGCGGCCCGCGCCTGGCGCCGCAGCTGAGCGGCGCGCTGCTCCTGCTCGGACAGGATCTCGCCCAGGCGGGTTAGGTTGGCTTCGGCGGCGCGCAGCTTCTGCTCGGCGTCCTTGCGCCGTGCGTGAAGCCCCGAAATGCCCGCCGCTTCCTCGAGCAGCGTCCGCCGCTCGACCGGCTTGGCCGAGATGATCGCGCTGATCTTGCCCTGGCTGACGAGCGCGGGGGAGTGGGCGCCGGTCGCAGCGTCCGCGAACAGCAGCGAGACGTCCTTCGCGCGCACGTCGCGGCCGTCGATCCGGTAGGCGGAGCCGGACCCGCGTTCGATGCGCCGCGTGACTTCGCTTTCGCCCTCGCCGCCTTCGTCGCCGCTGTCGCGCTCGAGGAGGATCGACACTTCGGCGAAGTCGCGCGCCGGGCGGCTCGAAGTGCCGGCGAAGATCACGTCGTCCATGCCGCCGCCGCGCAGCGACTTCGGGCTGGATTCGCCCATCGTCCAGCGGATCGCTTCGAGGAGGTTCGACTTGCCGCAGCCGTTCGGCCCGACGATTCCCGTCAGCCCGGCTTCGATCCGGAGTTCGGCCGGCTCGACGAAGCTCTTGAAGCCGCTGAGCTTGAGCCGCCTGATCTTCAAGCCTGTCTCCCTCTCTTCGCCTGCTTAGCCTCCGAGGCCAGCCTTGATCTTGCCTTCGAGGAAGGGCCAGATCTTGTCCTCCGACACGCCGCTGAGGTCGACCATCGTGCCATTAAGGACGAAGCTCGGGGTCCCCGCGAAGTCCGGATAATCTTGCGCGATCAACCCGCTTTGGTTGACGATGTCGTTAATCCTCTTGGTGTCGGTCAGGCATTGGGTCGTCTTCGCCTGCGGTACGCCTCGGGCGGCAGCCCAGTCGATGAAACCGCCCATCTTCGCCGCCTGCAGCTCGACCTGGTTCGGCGGCAGGCTCTGCAGCTGGTTCAACTGGTCCTGCGGGAACGCCATGGCCTTCTGCTCCCAGTCCGGGTGCGTATCGTAGAATGCGCGCGAGAGCGGGAAGAAGGTTTTCGGACCGTTGCACTTGCTAACTATCACCGCGGCAAGGTCGAACGCGTCACGAACATAGTTGCGGAATTCGTAGCTGACCGAGCCTGTCTTCACATATTTGTTGACCAGATCGTCGACCGCCGTTTCCTCGAAATGCTGGCAATGCGGACAGGTCAGCGACCCAATCTCGATCAAATGCACCTTCGCATTCGGATTGCCCATCATCACGCCGCCGGCGGGCGTCGGATTGATGACGTCGGTCCAGTTGCCGCCCGGCGGAGGAGTTACGTTCTCGTACTTCACCGGCGCTTCACTGGTGCCTTCGGAGCCCTGCTTGGAATGGCATCCGGCAAGCGCGACGAGCGCCGTGGCGCAGGCGAGGATCGTTAGTGGCTTCATCTGGTTCATTCGCTCCCTTGATCGGTTGGGTTCATCAGCCGCGCTTGCCGAGCGCTGCCTTGATCTCCGGCTCGAGCTCTTCCCAAGTCGCAGCGTCCGTCGTCTTGCCGTTGACCAGGAACGTCGGCGTGTGATCGATCCCGTTGTCGTTCGCGGCCTGCGTCATGTCGAGCAGCCGCTGCAGCGCCCTGGGGTCGGAAAGGCACTGCCGCGCCCGCGCCGGCGACACTCCGAAGCGCGCGGCCATCTGG
>Ga0070684_100003479_pt1 | contig 11818 bp, 4 predicted proteins | sample KBSC723LmetaG_FD_65653 | JGI IMG/M metagenome (GOLD analysis project Ga0070684, IMG submission 65653) | Corn rhizosphere microbial communities from Kellogg Biological Station, Michigan, USA - KBS C7.2-3L metaG | ecosystem: Host-associated > Plants > Roots > Rhizosphere ...
ACGCGTCGGATCAGGCTCATCGCCTGCATCAGCGCTCTCGGGACGGCTTTCATGATCGCGGTTCCGCAAGCCGCTCACGCGCAGAGTCTCACGCCGCCACCAGTGCCCGACAGATTTCAAGACGCGCTCGATGGAAATGAGGCGTTTCTCATCGGCCACGCCTTCGGCACCCAGGATTACGTGTGCGCCGCATCGGGTGCTGGCGTTGCCTTTGTGTTGACTACGCCCGAGGCCGTGTTGTTCGACAACGCAGCACGGCGCGTCGTCAACCACTACTTCAGCCCCAACCCCTTCGAGGGCGGCACGATACGCGCGACGTGGCAGAGCACGCGGAACTCGAGCATCTTCTGGGGCAAAGCGGACATTGTCGCCACATCCGTCACGGATCCTGGCTTTGTCGCCCCGGACGCCATCGCTTGGGTCCTTCTAAGTCGAGCTGGCGTTCTCGAGGGATCAGGAAACGGTGACAATCTCGCACAGGCCACGTTCGTAGAACGAGTGAACACTGTGGGCGGCCTGGCACCGTCCATCGGCTGCAACTCGACGACGACCGACATCGGACACAAGGCGTTTGTGCCTTACGAAGCTGACTACGTGTTCTTTAGAAGTATCACCGCGACAACCGCGGTGTCCGAACGCAATTAGGTCGGAGGCGCGAACGACTTGTCGTTCGCGCCATTTTTCCTCGCGCGAATCACCAATCGCCCGCCAAACACCCGATAAACGGTGGCCGAGAGGCCGAAGGTGGACTTCGGCCGGCGTCGGGTCACTCCTTCCTTGGCCGTCAGGATGACCATCACTTCGGTTGTCTTGGCAGATGGTGCGTCGGAAGGCGGCTGGGCGGATCGACACTGACACCTGCATCGTGGAACTGAAGGAGCATCCACCGGGCGCCTGCGGCCGGCCTCTTTCACGCCCGCGTCAGATGCGACGCGGATTGTTCCACCGAGCTCTTAGCGCGCTCTGGCCGCGTGCCTATCGATGTCCTGAATCAACGCTTCAATCGAGCTGCCACGCCCGGCCGCGTACGCCCGATCCCACCGCTCGGCGCCGAGGCGGGCGCGGGCATCTCGCTCTGCGGACTCTCGAAGGTCACGTAGGGAGTCGTCGACGACCATGGTGCCTGTGCGGTCGGTCACGGCGTCTCGCGCGCCGATGATCCGCGCCACCCAGGCATCATCGCCCTTGAGTGCGGCGGCGGCAGCCAGCGGGACCGTTGTGTACACGAACGACGACTGGTCTTTGAGGTCCCGGATGCGTGTGAGGTTGTCGCGGACCAATGCAATCGCCTCATCCTCGTTCCCGCGACGCACGGCGAGAATGGCGCGCACGCACCCGGCCGTCACCAGGAACCATGGACCGTGGTCTCGAAGTGCGGACACGGCCTCATCGAGCCGCCGTTCGGCTTCACCCCTATCGTTCGCTGCAAGAGCGACCCATGCCAGCCCCGTCAGCGCGTCCCCCCACGGACGCGCCTGCCCCTGGCCCGCTTTCACAACTCGGGAAAGCCAGTTGCGAGCCGCGTCCAGATGGCCCGCGGCATATTCGATCCATCCAAGGGCATACTCGGCGTACACGGCGGCGTCCGTGTCACCCGAACTCTGGCTGAGCGCCAGGGCGCGCGAGAGACCGGCGCGCGCGCGGTCGAGATCTCCCTGCCAGTACCGCATAGCCGCCGCGCCGATGAGCGCCCGCGATTCCACGCCTGGCGGAAGCGACGGCCGTCTCAGAATCTCCTCATACCAGTCGAGTCCCTCGACGGTATGGCCCCGGATTGCCCAAAACCACAGGAGCCCCCACGCGATGTGGGCGGCGTCCGTCACCCGGCCACGCGCGATGAGCCACGGCAGCACGACCCGGTAGCTCTCGAGATCTTCTCGCACCCGATCCAACCACTGGACCTGGGCCGGCCCGACCAAACCCACCGCGGCGAGCGCCGCTTCGATGGCGCAGTAGCGCGCCAGCCCCTCCAGCGCGTCGTCATGCTCACTCAGCTCGTTGAGTTCGTGCATCGCATAGGCCCGCATCGTATCCAGCATCAGATACAGCGGCGATCTGGCCGCGACCGCTGTCTCGGATCGCTGAAGCAGGCTCTTGTCGATCAACCCGCCGACGAGCCGGAGCGCGTCAACACCATCATCCGAGCCGTCTCCATCGCCCCCAAGAACGGCCTTCACCGCGTCGATGGAGAACAGACCCGGCAGGATGCCCAGGCGACGGAAGGCGCGCTGTTCCTCGGGGCCCAGCAGCCGGTAACTCCAGGCGACCGTCGCGTGCGTGGTCTGCTGTCGCTCGGGCAGATCACGGACGCTGACGGTCCCGGGCAGACTGTTGTGCTCGAGCCGGTGGAGCAGATCGTCGAGGGTGAGCACCTTGGCCCACGGTGCGGCCAGTTCGAGCGCGAGCGGCAGGGCATCGAGGCGTCGACAGATGGCGGCCACGATCGGGCCGTTCGCGGGCGTCAGGCGAAAGTCGGGCCGCACGTCCCGCACCCGTTCCACGAAGAGGCGCACGGCGGGGACGCGCGCCAGATCGGCGGGCGACATTGCGTCCGCTGCCGCCTGTAACGCGAGCGGGCCGACCACGTACTCGCGTTCGCCGCGCACATGCAGCGGTGCGCGGCTGGTGACAAGCACGCGGAGCGAGGGCACCGACGTCAGGAGATCCGCGACCAGCGGCGCCGCGTCCAGCAGGTGCTCGAAGTTGTCGAGCACCAGCAGCGTGGGGTGATCCGCGCACGCGGCACGGGCGCGTTTCGGCAAGTCGAGCGCCGTCACGTCCGACAACCCGAGCGCCTCGGCGATCGCCGGGGCGACGAACGCCGGATCCCGAAGCGGGGCGAGTGCGACGAACCGCACACGCACCGAGCCGTCTTCCGCGGTCGCGCGTGCGAGCTCCAACACGAGACGCGTCTTCCCGACTCCTCCCGGTCCGATGAGCGTGATGAGACGTACGACGGGGTCGGCGAGCCACTGTCCCAACGCCTCGATGTCCGCGTGGCGGCCGATGAGGACCGTCAACGGCAGCGGCAGGAACGCCTGACTCGACTCCTCACCGGCGGCGCTGGGTGCGACCGCCCGCGCGCTCCCCAGGAACGCCTCACGCGCGGGGCCGGTCAGATCGAGAGCGGCCGACAGCGCGCGCACCGTGTCGACGTGCGGCCGCCGGCGTTCGCCCCGTTCGAGCGCGCTGACGGCGTGAACCGAGAGACCGGCAATCGTCGCGAGCTCTTCCTGCGTGAAGCCCGCGGCTTCCCGGAGTGCCTTCAGTTGTGCCCCAAATATCCCCGGAGCACCGGCTTTCATGACGCTTCATCTTACTGTGTACGGGGTCTGTAGGGTCATGGGTGAGCGCGGCGTTGCCCGGCGGCATCGCCCTTCACAGTCGTCACCTGCCATGTTTGAAGCCGCCGTCCAACGCTGCCGGCGTCCTTTGCGCGACGTAGATAAGCGGCAGCTGTTGCCGCCTCACGACCCCCAAGTTGCGCACTCTAAAGCAACGGCGCTTGCACTGTGCTTCGCTAGCGGGTCGATGAGCGCCAATTGTCCGATGTGAGTTCCGGCCGCTCTCGTTGCCACATCGCGCCGCCCATTGACTTCGATTCCTACTGAGCCGTGAATGATCAGAAGAATGTCATTGTCCGGCGCGCCCTGCGTGATCAAGAACTGATCTTTTTCAAAACGTTCTACGGAGTGAGTGGCCGGATATCGGACGCTGCAACATTCACCCTCCTCCAGCCGCTCTCGACACCGTCCGTCCGCTGGACAGTGTGGAGTAATAGAGGAGGCGACGGGAACGAAAGTCTGAGCTCCTTATCTCTGTTGAAGAAAATAGTGGAGGCGTCGGGAGTCTCAGGGACGCGAAGTAATCTTGGAGAAAAATCGGCCTGCCACGCTGGAGGCGCAGGGAACGGTGCTGTAAACGATTGAATTGAGGTGGTCCGCCTTCGCTAAAGCTGCGGCGGACAACCTTCGCGTGGCTTGCCAACCGTAGCTCACGCTTACTGGCACGCGTGAGCGAAGGTTGGAGGCGCCGGGATTTGCACCTATGCAGCGATGGTTTCGAAAGTCACTGAGAGTCGCGCTTTTCTGGTCAAACTGCTGATAGGAACAACTTTCGACGCCTTCATCCATTCCTCGGGACTCCACTCCAGTGCCCCGAAATCCACCGCGTTCGTGGAGGCATTCTGGAGGCGACGGGGTCCCTTCCCGCCGCCTCGCGTGAGCCGACCTCCGCTACAGCGCCGCAGCGAGTCCGTGAGGTTCCTTCAAGTCGGTGTCCGAGTCCAAACCATTCCCGCAGCGGTAGCCGCGAGCGTCGCAGTGAGGTCGATCGTGAAGGTCCTTACTCCGGTACGTTTTCGAACGACGCCGTGAGCGCCCGCGTGATTATTTTGCACACTAAGCACGGGTGACGAAGCTGGAGCGGGCGTTTCCGTGGTTGATTACTTGGCACGACGGCCGTGCCGATGGGGGGGCGACGTTCGGCTGAGGTGGACGCCCGCGATCTACGGGTACCCATTGCGATTCTGTGATCGTCCGTCTACACTTCTGCCGCTCCTGCGAACCGGTTCCCTAAGAATGATCCTTCTCAAGTCATCTCGTCTCCACCCGGACGAATTACGTTCAGAATCCTCGTGGCTTTACCCGGATCACGTAGCAGTCGGCCTATCCGCGAACGGCCATAGTGGGAAACGCGTCGAAAATGTCAGGGTGCTTATTGTTGACGACGATCTTGGCACGAGAGAGACTTTTGACTGGGCGCTCCGAGCAGATGGCATACGGGTCAGTACAACCGCCTGTGGCGCTGCGGCAATCAGTTTGGCGACTTCGGAGCAGTTCGATTTACTCGTGATTGATCTCGAGTTGCCCGACATGCGTGGAACCGATGTTGTTCGGGCGTTGCGAGCTCGGTCCGTCATCGCCCCTTTCGTTCTCATCAGCGCATTCCTGACCACACAGATGACGGTCGTCGCCATGCGCCTCGGCGCCTACGATGTCCTCGACAAGCCCGTCTCGGTTGACGACCTGCCCGATCTTGTCCGAACCGCCGTTCTTGCGTCACACGAGGCACGTCTTTCCTCTGTCCCGAGGTCGCCGCGCCTTAAGACCTTGCGGCACTGGACTGACGTGGGTCTTGGAGCATCGGCAGCTGAGCGATGGGCGTTCAACGTAATCAAAGGCTGCTTGGCGACGGACGACCCAAAAACGCTGAAGCTCTGGGCAGACGAAGCCTCGGTCAGCTACACAACGTTGCGCGAGAGCTGTGCGCTAGTCGGGATCAGAGCGCATGACGCCCGCAATCTGATGCGAATGCTGCGCGCGATCCTCCACATGTCCGTCGACGGAAGTGCGCTGGATACGCTTCTTGATACGGGAGACAGTCGAACGCTTGCTCAGCTGATCGAGACAGCAGGCTTCGAGTCTCCCGCCGATCTGCAAGCAGCGTCCATCTCCGACTTCTTCTGCAGACAACGATTCGTTGCCCGCGCGAGTCCAGCGCTTGCGCTGCTTCGAGATCTCGTACTCGGCGAGCTTCGGTAGTTTTTCCGGCAAATTTTCCGCGAAATTTTCCGTCGATTCCTCCTCGACGTCCTCGATGCGGTTCGCTAGTGTAGCGGCCGGTCTTCTACTACACACGATTTGAGTCGGCGAGCCGGCCGTATGGTCATGGGTGGCGCAGCATTGCTTTGCGGCTGTAGTCGGCTCGCTTGTTCCGGATCGCACAATCTCGAGCGGCCAGCGGATCGGTGGAGGCAGTCAATGGCGCGATGCACACGGCCGATTCTGACCATCCTGTTCCTCATCGCGATCGCGTTGCCGGCGCGCGCGCAATCGACGGTCTATCACCTCCACAAAGAGTCGTCGACGCTTTCTTCGGCGTGGCAACTCAAGACCGTTGGCCCCGAGCCGCCGACGACGGCCGTCCAGTCGATTGACTTAAAGAACCTCAACCCGACGAGCATCGTTGTCATGAACTTCGAAACGCAGTCAGGCGTGCCGAACAGTTCCGGCACAATCCCGGCGGGATCGACGGTGAGCATTGCACTCTGGATGAAGAAGACCGCGAACTGGGGCGTGATGTACCCGCAGGCACGACTGTCGCTGAACACTTACGACGGAGCCTATTTGTGTACGGCCACCGGCGGAACGGCCATCACCACGTCGCTTCCGGCCAGTCCGTACACCGCCAGCTGTCAGCTACAGCAGACCGTGTCAATGCTTGCGTCGGATCGTTTCTACGCCGCCGTTGGCGTGAACATGACAGCAGGCCCCAATAACCACTCTGTGAAAGCGGAGCTCGACATCGAGGGGACTCTCAACGGCAACTACAACTCCAGGATCACTATCCCCGCGATCGTGCCTCCTCCCCCATATGTCAGCGGGCTGTCGCCGATGTCGGGTCCCATCGGCACCGCCGTCACTATCTCAGGGCAATACTTCGGGTCGGCGACGGGTAACACCGTCAAGTTCGGCGGCGTGACTGCGACTCCGACCACGTGGAATAGCACGACGATTGTCGCACCCGTACCGGCCACTGCCTCGACGGGTCCGGTGCTCGTGACCGTCGGTGGCCAGAACAGCAATCAGCTGTCCTTCATGGTGACGAGCACGGGGTCGATCGCCGGAACGATCACGAAGAGTAGCGATGGATCGGCGGTCGCCGGCGCGACCGTCGATGTGCTGCGGGCGGGTGTGGTCGCCTCGTCCGCCACGTCCAATGGCAGCGGTCAATATGCAACAGGCACGCTGACATCGGGCCTCTACGCGGTTCGCGTGTCGGCGTCGGGATTCGTCCCCGAGATCCGTACGTCCGTCGGCGTGGGAGGAGGCGCTGTAACCTCGGTGAACGTCGCTCTCGGCACTGCCGGGACAATCACCGGCCAGATCAGCGCGTCAGGCGCAGGTCCGATCGCGGGTGCGGCCGTGAACGCGTCGATCGACGGTGTGCAGGCGGGGAGTACGACTACGGACGGTGCCGGCGCCTACTCGCTGGCGATCAAACCGGGAACGTACACCGTCGAAGCATCGGCCCAGGGATTCACCTCGAATGCTCAGACGAACGTTGTTGTCGGAAACGGCGGCAGCGTGATCGTGAACGTGACGCTCGATGCCAAGGCGCCGACCATGATTAGCTACATCTACGATGACCTGAGGCGTTTGTCGGGCGTCGTCGACGCGACGGGGGATACGGCGACCTACACGTACGACGCGGTGGGCAACATCACGGCAATCGGGCGCCACGCTTCGACGCTGGTGTCCATCGTCAACTTCACTCCACGCAGCGGCCCCGTTGGAACTACGGTCACCGTCTCGGGCACGGGCTTCAGTCCGATCGCGGCAAACAATACGGTCTCGTTCAACGGCACAGGCACGACGGCAACGTCAGCCACGTCGACGCAATTGACGGCCGTCGTGCCGACGGGCGCGACGACCGGCGGGCTCGCGGTGACGAGTCCCGGCGGATCGGCGAGTGGGGCAGCGTTTACCGTTGGCAATCCTCCGTCGGCACCGACGATCACGAGTTTCTCGCCGGCCATAGCCGCTGCTGGTACGCCCGTGACGATAAACGGCACAAACTTCCAGACGACGACGGCCAGCAATACCGTCACGGTGAACACCTCGCCGGCGACGGTTACGTCGGCGGTGACGTCGAGTCTGGGAATCACAGTCCCGGCGGCTGGGCGATCGGGTCGGTTGAAGGTCGCCACTCCGTTCGGTATTGCCACCAGCAGCGCGACACTCTTCGTGCCTCCTTCGCCGTACACAGCCGCTCAGGTTGGCACGACGCAGGTGCTTCCCTACGACGTGCCGACCACGATCCCGACCGCCGCAAACACCGTCTCGCTAATGGCTCTGGACGCTGCCGCCGGGCAGCGCGTCATGTTCGAAGTGTTGAACAACACCGGCACGTGCGCATTCGACCTGAAGGTGTACGACACGTCGGACGACCTGTACATCTGGTACGTCTCGGGGCAGGGTTACTTGAACCCCATTTCGATCAACTACAGCGGCGGAGGCATTCCGAGCGTCATCGAGACGCGCGTACTTCCTTACGCCGGAAGCTACACGGTCCTGATCGACGGGTGCGACACCATGACGAGCAGCGTCACGCTCACAGCGCACTCCGTGCCGCCCGACCAGGTGATCCCGATCACGGCAAACGGCTCGGCCGTGACGCTTGGTCCACTGAGCATGGGGCAGAACGGCCGGATGACCTTCAGCGGCACACAAGGCCAGCGCGTCGCGCTCGACGTCGCGAGCCCGACCATCGTGGAGTGCAACGCGCATGTCTCTCTGCTGACGCCCGGTGCGGAGGTGCCGTCGCAAACGCTGGGGTCAACGTGCGTGGGATTCATGGATCCCGTGACGCTTCCGACTACCGGACCGTACACGTTGTTTGCCGATCCAGTGAGCGCGACGACAGGTTCGCTGATCTCGCGGCTCTATCAGGTCGATCCGGATCTGTCGGGGCTTATCACGGTCAACGCCCCCGCCATGAACGTAACGACGACCGGACCGGGTCAGGCGGCGGAATATACGTTCACGGGCGCCAACCTCGATCAGATCACGGTCCACATCACCAACAACCAGATGCACGCCGACGTCGCGAACGGCTACGTATGGGTCAAGCTTCTCGATCCGACCGGCGCAACGATGACGAATGCGCTGCTGCCGTACGAGAGCTTCGATCTCCCGACGCAGACGTTGACGATACCGGGGCAATACAAGGTCGTCGTGGACCCGTACCGGGCGAACTTCGGGACGCTCTCTCTCAGAGTGACGAAGCCTTAGCGGCGGCGCGATAAGCGGGGGAGACTCCACATGTTGACATTGACCTACCGGCGTCTGGCGACCGTGCTGCTCTTGGTTGCCGGATCGTTGCTTTCCGCCTCCAGCGGTCAGATGCACGGAGCGGAGCCGGCGCGACAACCGGGCCAGAGCGCGACGCTCCTTCCCGACGGGCGATGGCTGCTGGTCGGGGGGACGAGCGCAAACGGCACTGAGGCCAACGCCTTCATCTTCGATCCGGTTACCGGATCGACGACGCCCCTCCTTCTGCAGTTGCAGCAACCGCGGAGCGGGCATACGGCGACGGTGCTGCCCGACGGCTCCGTGCTGCTCGTCGGCGGCCACGATCGCGGCGGAGCCCTGCTCGATGTGGTCGAGCGGATCGATCCGACGATGCAGCGAGTCGAGGCGCTGTCGGATGTTCGCCTGACGCCGCGTGCGGATCACTCCGCGACACTGCTGACCGATGGGCGGCTGCTGCTCGTCGGCGGCGTGGGGCCCGACGGCCGCGCCGTGGCGGATGGCGAACTGCTCGACGTTGGCACCGGACTCGTCGAAGGCCTCGCCGGTCTGCTCGGGACTCCGCGTTCACGCCATCTGGCCACGCTCCTGCCCGACGGTCGCGTCGTGATCGCTGGGGGAATAGACGCCGCCGGCAAGGCCGTCCCAGCCGAGGAAGTGTTCGATCCTCAGACAGAAGCGTTCATCCCTCTCACAGCCTTACAACCCGTACACAACGCTGGCGCGACGTTCGTTGGCTCCATTCCCTCCGACGGCGCAGCCGACGTCGCGGCCGACGTCATGATCGCCCTGCGATTCTCCGGTCCCCTACGCGTGGCCACGGTCGGCTCGCAGACGGTCTCACTGACGTCGAAGGCGGTCGTCGCCTCGAGCGTCGTGGCGGCTGAGGGAGGACGGCTGGTCTTCGTACGGCCGTCCAAATTGCTCGAACCTGGCACGACATACACGGTGACGCTCCACGGACTGATCGCGAGTGACGATCGAGCCGTGCCCGACGCCGCGATCACGTTCACGGTCTCTAGCGACAGCAAGGACTCTGTGCCCGTTGATCCGGACGCGCTACAAGGCGGCGTCAACTCACCTTGGAGACAGCTGAAGCCGCTTCAGGCCGCGCCTGGCGTCACCGCCCTCGCCGGCCAGGTGCTGAAACTGAATGGGGCACCGCTCGCTGACGTGACAATTCGGATCGAGGGCAAACGGACGCGAACGGATCGGACGGGGCGCTTCCTGCTTGCACCGCTGCAAGCGGGTCATCAGGAACTCGTCATCGACGGCCGTACCGCGAGCAGTCCGGGACATGAATACGGCGTCTTCGAAGTCGGTGTGGACGTGGCCGCCGGTCTCACGAACGCTCTTTCGTACACTAGCTGGATGCCCCGCATCGATAGCATTCACGCCGTAAGAATTCCATCACCGACGACCGCCGAGACCGTCATCACGACGCCGGCGATTCCGGGCCTCGAGGTGCGTCTGCCCCCGGGAACGATCATCCGCGACATCGACGGCGCGATTGCGCACGAAATCAGTATCACTCCGATTCCGCTCGATCAGCCGCCGTTCCCGCTCCCGGCACACGTCTACGTGCCGGTGTATTTCACGGTGCAGCCTGGCGGGGGATATGTGTATGTGGCCAAAAGCTCCGGCGACAGCGGCGCTCGGCTGCTCTATCCGAATTATCGGAACGAAGCGGCCGGAAAGCTGTTCGACTTCTGGCGATACGAGCCCGACGGGCCGGGCTGGCGTGTGTACGGTCAGGGGCAGGTAACTGCCGACCGACGCCAGATCGCACCGGAGCCCGGCGTGCGCATCTACGAATTCACGGGCGCGATGGTGAGCGATCCGAGTTTCGCGCCCGCTGAGGGTCCGCAGCCGTGCAATGAATGCGAGGCGGGCGATCCAGTGGACTTGGGAACAGGCCTGTTCGTTCTGCGGACAACGGACCTCGCTGTGGCCGACTTCCTGCCGATCGCGCTCACGCGAACGTACCGGACGCGCGACAATCAGAGCCGCGCGTTCGGCATGGGCGCGTCACATCCCTACAACATGTTTCTCATCGGCGACTCGGTAGCCTATACCTATGCGGACTTGATCCTGGCTGACGGCGGAAGAGTGCATTTCGTTCGAACGTCACCCGGCACGAGTTATCTGAACGCGATCTTCAAGCATTCGGGAACAGAAAGCCGCTTCCATAACGCCAAGATGCTGTGGAACCAGCAGTCCGCCCGGTGGAACATGACGCTGGGCGACGGGACGATGTACGAGTTCCCCGATTCATCCTCCGCTGTTTTGTCGGGACAGGCCGCGCTGACGCACGTCTGGGACAGGTTCCGCAACGAGCTGAGCCTGACCCGTGACACATCCGGCAACCTCACGCGGATTCAGGGCATCACCGGCTCGATCGATCTGACGTACGACACGAGCAATCGAATCATCCAGGCGACGGACAGTGGCGGCCGGCACGTCGGATATCAGTACAACGCCACCGGCCGTATTTGGAAGGTGACCGACGTCGCAGGAGGGGTAACCGAATACGGCTATGACAGCTTTAATCGACTGCGCACAGTGACGGACGCACGCGGTTACATTCAGGTCACAAACTACTACGATACCAACTCGCGTGTGATTCAGCAGACGATGGCTGACGGAGGAACGTACCAGTTTTCGTACACACTGAGCAATGGAAAGGTGACTCAAACTGATGTGACCGATCCCCGCGGCTTCGTGCGGCGCGTGACGTTCAATTCGCAGGGCTATTGGACGAGCGACGCGCACGCCTTCGGCCAGCCCGAGGTGCAATCGGTTGTCGTCGACCGTGATCCGGTGACGAATTTCATCGTGAGTCAGACGGACATGCCGTTGTCCCGGCAGACTGTATACGGCTACGACGATGGAGCTAATGTGTCGTCAATAACGCGGTTGGCGGGGACACCAAACGCTGTATCGATTTCCGCAACCTACGATCAGTACGGTCTCGTGACCAGCGTCACGGATCCCCTGAATCACAA
>Ga0070684_100003482_pt1 | contig 11815 bp, 12 predicted proteins | sample KBSC723LmetaG_FD_65653 | JGI IMG/M metagenome (GOLD analysis project Ga0070684, IMG submission 65653) | Corn rhizosphere microbial communities from Kellogg Biological Station, Michigan, USA - KBS C7.2-3L metaG | ecosystem: Host-associated > Plants > Roots > Rhizosphere ...
CTGCAATCGTGCTTTTTACCGGAGCACTTTTAATAGCGTTTGCCAGAATACGTGTAATCACTATAAAAAAAGCCACCCCTTCGGATGGCTTACAATAGACATTTAAACTTTATTGTTTCCCATCATTTTTGCGCATAAATTCGAGAATGGCACGTGCATCATTTTCGGCCAAATTTTGGTCAGGCATTTTAACCAAACAGACCTCAAGCATATTCTGAGCTGCTGTATCCTTTTCCAACATTTCCTCGGTATTGGTTACAAAGTTCATGATCCATTCGGGTGTTCTCCTGTCAGTAACTCCCTTCCATCCCGGACCAACCAATTTTTCATTAGTCAACTTGTGGCAGGAACCACACTTAACGTTGTATGTGTTTTGACCCTCTGCTACCATTTTTTCATCAAGCGGGTGAGTTAATTGAACGTTTTGATGAGGCCCCACCCCTTTAGGATTATTTGCATCCGCAGTCCCTGTCGAGGCAGCGGTAGTATCGCCGGATGCTGTACTGTTGCTCTTGTCATTGGAATTGCAGGCCACGACCAAACCAATAACTGCCAATCCAATTGCTAATAAAATGTTCTTACGGTTCATAGTAGTTGATTTTTTATTTTAAATTTTTCGCTTGTCATAAACAAAATTACGTTTCTGGATAGTTGTTAGTGTTTGATTTCTTTTAAAGAATCAGATCTACCAACACCGTGGTCAATGCCTCTGGCAGTATCGGGAACAATAAGGGAATCGTTCACGAGCCTGGTTGAATCGGGTAATGCTTCCGATGGAGGTTGCACAGTTGAGGGATTCTTTAACTCCGCATCTGAGCTATTATTACAGGCAACCATAGCGGTTGTAAAGGCCAAGCCAAACAAATATTTTTTCATGGTCTTTTATTGTTTAGAGCTCAAATGTTCTGCCATGTTGCTTTTAAAAAACAGAATTGTTTGAATGGCTACTCTTATTGTTGTGCTTTACAAATTTCGCCACACTTGGGATAATTACAGCATACCATAACTCAGTTGGCACTTAATATGCTGCCAGCTTTTGCTGAATCATCTTTTTAAAAATGCCTCTCCTTTTTCAATATCGGCAGCGAGTTCCTGTATCGTGATCGACGAAAACTCGTTATACAATTTTTCTCTTGATACTTTGTACGTGTGATGAATTGGACATGGTCGTCTCTCTGAACATTGATGCAATCCCAACCCGCATTCGAAAAAAAATTGTACACCATCCACCAGCTGTACAATATCGATCAGGTAGATTTTTTTTGAATTTGCCCGAAAATAAAAACCTCCATTCGGGCCTTTTGCTGATTCAATGATTCCTTCCTTAGCCAGTAATTGTAAAATCTTGCCTGTTGTATGCTCATTGGCCTCTATTTCCTCTGCTATTTCCTTAATTCCTGCTTTTACAATACCGTTGGCATGTGCCATTAAATAAACAGCAGCCCTTAACGCATATTTGCAGGAGATAGATAACATTTTGTTGAAGCCCGGATTGTTTAAAACAGGCAAGATTGAATTGGTTTTTCTAAATTAATTACGTAATTCCTTTTCAATCGATAATGCCTTCGGAAAAAGAATATTGTTCTCAAGATGGATGTGTTGATGGAGATCCTCCTCCAGTTCTTTCAACTTCTGATACAGAAATTGAAAACTGTTACATGCACCCTCGGGGGCCGTATATTCATTGGTGATTGTCCTCAGTTCTGCCAATAATTCTCCAGCCGCTTCATGATCATTTTCCATCATTTGAATTGGTGCAGATAAGGAAAACTGGTTCTGCACGGCCTGTGTATTTCCGCTTTGTTTTGAAAGCACCAGTGCTTTTATAAATGGAAATAATACTTTTTCTTCCTTTGCAAAATGTTCATTCAATTCCTGCAAAAGACCTGTAAATAGCCTATATACGTCTAATAGTTCAGGATAGCGTTCCCCATGATGGTTCACAACTTTTGTAAGAAGTTCATTAATTACAGGAGCTTCATCATAATAATATTGATGGTGCCTGTTATAAATATAGTCTGCAAGAAAATCGGGTTTCCACCGGTCATAGTTCTCGACAACCCTGGACGTTGTTACGCCTTCCAATGCATTTTCAACATCTTTTAGTATCAATCCTTTTTCCTGGCAAGCCTGTTTCAATGATTTTTTTCCACCGCAACAAAAATCAATTCCGTATTTGCGGAATACTTCTGCTTTTCTGATATCTTTTGCAGCGATCTCACCAACAGTTTCACCTTCGGCAGCCTTGTTCTTTTTAATATGAACCCTCCAAATCTCGGGACCTTGTTCAAGATATTCCCAGTCAAAAATACTTCCCCTTTCAGCCAGCAATTGATAATAGAGCGGTTTTGGATCATGATCATTTATTATTACAAAAGATTCTCCTTCATTGAGGCTATCAAACTTCCTGAATATGGTAGGATGCTTTATTGCAGGTTGCAAATCGGGCACAAATAAACTTTCAATCAAACTCATGATTAGTGTTTTAGGCAATAAAAGTATTTGAATGCTTTTATTCAGAATATGATTTTAGTCATGGTATTTTTGTGAGGTCAACCTGACGAATCTCATAACCCGCAATGACCGACATCACTGTTGAGCCCTAAGTACACAAATACTTTTGCGCATTAAGGACGCAAAGGTCCTTTAATTAAAAGCTCAGCGATGAATAGAAGAATCACCTGGATGTTCGGACTTTTTTCTTTAACAGCAGTTGTTGTTATCGCATGTATCGACAAAAGTCCTTCCCATAAAGAACCATTAGATGTAAATGCACTTACAAAAAATCAACAAGAAGCCCATGGCACAATAGTAAGGCCAGGAGATATTCAAATGACCAACCCTCTAAACCAGCAATGGGTAAGCGAAGGCAAAAATATTTATGATGTTAAATGCCAACCCTGTCATAAACTCAATGATGAAAAATTAGTAGGTCCCGGCTGGAAGGGAGTAACACAGAGAAGACAACCTGATTGGATTCTTAACATGATCACCAATGTTGACATCATGTTGGAAAAGGATATAGAGGCTCAAAAGCTTCTAGAAGAATGTATTGTGCGCATGCCCAATCAAAATCTTAATCTCGACGAAGCACGCAAAGTTTTGGAATTCCAACGAAGCAACGACGGAGAAAAATAGTTTATCATTTTTAAACCAATATATATGTCAGTTTCCAGAGTATTATCAACCATTACTTTAACTGTAGCCGCAGCAGGTGCATTGTTTAGTTGCAAGCCCAAAGGCGCTGAATCTGCAGTTAGTGGTGACGCTGCATCCAAAGTTTATATAGCACCAGGCAAGTACGATGAATTTTATGATTTTGTATCCGGTGGTTTTAACGGTCAAATGAGTGTTTACGGAATTCCATCCGGACGTTTATTAAAAATCATTCCCGTGTTTTCGCAGTTTCCTGAGAATGGATATGGCTTCAGCGAAGAAACAAAGCCCATGTTGAATACTTCGCACGGTATGGTTCCGTGGGATGATCTTCATCACATTGCATTATCAGAGACCAATGGTGAGCACGATGGACGCTGGGTTTTTGCCAATGGTAACAACACACCAAGAATTGCACGTGTAGACCTGAAATCATTCCGTACAGCCGAGATCATTGAAATACCTAACAGCGCAGGTAATCACTCCTCTCCTTTTATTACTCCCAACTCTGAATATGTTGTTGCGGGTACACGTTTCAGTGTTCCGTTGGATGATCAAAACGGTGATGTACCCATCAATACTTACAAACAAAATTTCAAAGGCACGGTAAGCTTTATTCATGTTGATCCAACCAGTGGAAATATGAGCATCGCCTTCCAGATCAGAACACCAGGCGTCAACTTTGACCTTGCACGTGCAGGAAAAAAAGTTTCCAATGGTTGGATGTTCTTTAGTTGCTACAATTCAGAACAAGCCAACACTCTTTTAGAAGTGAATGCGTCTGCAAAAGACAAAGACTTTATTATGGCTGTTAACTGGAAGAAAGCAGAAGAATATCTGAAGGCAGGTAAAGCAAAAAAAGAGGCTGTCAAATATGCACACAACGTATATGATGAAAATAAACACCAGGCAACGTCTACTATCGAAACCGAGGTAAGTGTGCTCGATCCAAAAGAGTGTCCCGATATGCTCTACTTTATTCCATGTCCCAAATCACCGCATGGCTGTGACACAGATCCTTCCGGTGAATACATTGTAGGAAGTGGTAAACTCGCCGCTACAATTCCGGTATTTTCTTTTACAAAAATTCAAAAGGCAATTGCCGATAAAGCCTACGATGGAAATTTCGATGGCATTCCTGTAATTAAATATGAAGCAGCCTTACAGGGTGAAGTTGCAAAGCCAGGACTAGGACCTTTACATACTGAATTTGACAATGAAGGAAATGCCTATACTTCAATGTTCGTGTCATCCGAAATTGTAAAGTGGAGAGTAAAAGATCAGAAAGTTTTGGATCGTGTTCCTACATATTACTCTGTTGGTCACTTAAGCGTAATGGGTGGGCCAACTGCAAAGCCATATGGCAAATATTTAATTGCTTACAACAAAATCACGAAAGACCGCTACCTGCCGACCGGACCTGAATTGGCACAAAGCGCCCAGTTGTATGATATCAGCGGAGATAAAATGAAAATGATCCTTGACTTCCCTACTGTTGGTGAGCCACACTATGCAGAAGCATTACCGGCAAGCCTGATCTCTAAAAACAGTGTGAAGATTTATAAGATTGAAAACAATGCCAACCCTTATGCATCAAAAGGAGAAGGCACTACCAAGGTGGAGCGCAAAGGCAATGAAGTGCACGTGTATATGACAGCCATTCGTTCTCACTTTACTCCTGATAATATCGAAGGTGTAAAAATGGGTGATGTGGTTTACTTCCACGTAACTAACCTGGAACAGGATTGGGATGTACCACATGGCTTTGCTGTGAAAGGTTCTAACAATGCAGAAATATTGATCATGCCTGGTGAAACACAAACTTATAAGTGGACGCCGGATAGATCCGGAATATTCCCGATGTATTGCACAGACTTCTGTTCTGCGTTACACCAGGAAATGCAGGGATATGTTCGAGTTTCCCCTGCAGGCAGCAACGTGCCGCTGGTTTGGGGAACTAATAAAAATCAATTAACAAATCAAGCAGCAGGCGCACCTGCTGGCAATCAATAAACCAATTGCATTATTCATTGACGGGGAATTGAATGAAAATCATTTCCCCGTCAATTAAAAAAAACTCGTTATGAAAAAAGTAATCACTTTCACTTTGATTGTTGTAGCGGCACTTTTTGTTGCGTCCTGCAACAATAACCAGGATACCAAAGTAGCTTCAGCTTCTTCAGAAAATACAAATGCAGTTGGGCAATCTGCGGTCCAGGATGACGAATCTGCAAAAGATGTAGTGAAGGTTGCTGCAGGTTCAAAAGACCATACCACCCTGGTTGCTGCTGTAAAACAAGCTGAATTGGTAGATGCTTTATCAAATGCGGGTCCCTTTACAGTTTTTGCACCAACCAACGCAGCATTCGATAAACTACCAAAAGGAACAGTAGAAGACTTAATGAAACCCGAAAACAAGGAAAAACTAAAAGACATTTTGCAGTACCATGTATTTGTTGGTGGCCTCAGCACAACTTTGTTACAGGACGGACAAACACTGAATGAAGTAAATGGGCAAAATATAACAATACAAAAATCAGCCGATGGCAAAGTGACCATTAACGGCAAGGCTCACATTATTGCATCGGTTCCGGCATCCAACGGAATGGTCCATGTAATTGATGAAGTGTTATTACCTCCAGCCAAATAATTTCATTGCACATGTAACCTCCGCTTCCAGTCAAGCGCAACGGAGGTTTTTAAAAGAGCAGTATGAACCAGAATAAGATGAGTGTTCCTTCAAGAATAATAATAGCGATAGCGTCATTGTGTTTGATCGCAACTTATTTTTTGCCGGTCTGGTTTATTTTTCTGATTGCACCTCAATATCCCGAAGGTTTGACCATGAATATCTGGCTCAATAAGATTACAGGGCAGGTTGATATCATCAACGGGTTAAATCACTACATAGGTATGAAGCACATCAAACCTGAAATGTTCCCGGAGTTTACTTACCTGGTTTATATTGTTGGCTTTTTTATTTTATTTGGATTGTTAGTTGCCATTACAGGAAAACGGAAACTATTATTCGCTTATTTAATTCTCACAGTTGCGGGTGGTGTTGCCGCTATGGTAGATTTTTACAAGTGGGGATATGATTATGGACACAATTTAGATCCAAAAGCTGCCATCCAGGTTCCCGGATTGTATTATCAGCCACCCCTGGTAGGTCATAAAACACTTTTAAATTTTGACGCTTATTCTTACCCTGACTCTGGTGGCTGGGTTGTCCTTATTATCGCTGGTATTTTCTTTTTAGTTTGGGGGTATGAATGGTTTAAACATCGCAAGACAACCAAAACCGCTTCTCCTTTTTTAAAAAAGACTGTTCCAGCCGCTGCCTTCATTATTTTCTTTTTGAGTTCATGCAACACTAAGCCTGAGCCTTTTGCTTATGGAAAAGACATTTGCGACGACTGCAAAATGACTATAATGGATCCAAAATTTGGTGGAGAGATTATCACCAAAAAAGGCAAGATCTACAAATTTGATGATGCTCACTGCATGGTCAATTTTATGAAAGGCGGAACAGTGAAAGAAACAGATTTTTCGAAAACCGTCTTTATCGACCACGAAAATGAAAAAAATTTTCTCGATGTAAAATCATCATTCTTCGTTGTGAGCGATCAATTCAAAAGTCCAATGAATAGTAATGCAGCTGCATTTACATCAAAAGAAATTGCAGAACAAAAAGCAAAAGAAAATACTGGAACGGTTAAGAACTGGGATCAACTCTATCAATCGCTGTAACAACAGAACGATCAACCAACGAAATGAAACGAATACTCACCATATCACTGGTTTTACTTGCAAATTTTGTTTTTGCCAATACCATTGTTGTTGGTAAAAACCAGTTGATTTCGTCGCTGAAAAAAGGCATTGAGCTGGCAAAGGATGGCGACACTGTTCTTCTGCAGCAAGGTATTTATAAAGAAGGTAACATAATTATTAATAAGTCCATCAGGCTGATTGGAATAAACGAACCAGTTCTTGACGGAGAAAATAAATATGAAATACTGACGGTTAGTGGTGAAAGAATCCTGGTCAAAGGAATTCATTTTAAAAATTCGGGATATTCCAGCATGAATGACTATGCTTCAATCAACCTGGTAGATGCCCGCTACTGCATTATTGAGAACAACATCATTGAGCACGCCTACTTTGGTATCCACGTTGCCAATTCAAACCGTTGCATCATCGCAGAAAATACAATTAAAGGAACACCAAAAACTGAACAAACATCCGGAAACGCCATTCATTTGTGGAAGTGTGATAGCATCGTCATTGAAAGCAATGATGTGCAAGGTCACCGGGATGGCATCTATTTTGAGTTTGTTACGCACTCCTATATCTATCAAAACCAGAGTCACAATAATATTCGGTATGGATTACATTTCATGTTCTCCAACAACGACACCTATATCGAAAATGAATTTATTGAAAACGGTGCCGGTGTAGCTGTAATGTATTCCAATCATGTATTGATGCACAGCAATAAATTTAAATTGAATTGGGGACCTAATTCATATGGTCTTTTATTGAAAGAGATTTCCGATGCGCAGATTATGGATAACAATTTTGATCATAATACTGCCGGCATACAAATGGAAAGTACCAATCGAATCGAAGTACAGTCTAATAATTTTGCAAATAATGGCTGGGCCTTACGCATCTCCGCCAGCTGCAACGAAAACACAGTTGACCACAACAATTTCTCAGCAAATACATTTGACGTTGCCACCAATGGTACGATGATGCTTAATGAGTTCAACAACAATTATTGGGACAAATATGATGGATATGACATGAATAGGGACGGGATTGGCGATGTAGCCTATCATCCAGTTAGTATGTACTCAATGGTCATTGAACAAAATCCGAACTCATTACTGCTCTTAAGAAGTTTTATGGTTTCATTGCTGGATAAGGCGGAGAAAGCCATTCCAAGTTTAACACCAGAAAATTTAATTGATGAACATCCCTTAATGAGAAGCAAGAAATTATGATCAGAATTGAAAATATTAATAAGCGTTTCAAAAAATTGCATGCGTTAAATGGCATTAATGCACAATTAAATAAAGGACAGGTCATCTCCCTCATTGGGCCCAATGGCTCTGGTAAAACAACCTTGATTAAAAGCATTTTGGGACTTGTTAAGCCCGAAAGTGGAAACATTTATTTTAATGACGAATCTATTTCTGAAACTGTTGAGTACAGAAATCATATTGGCTATATGCCACAAATTGGTCGCTATCCCGATAACATGAAAATCGGTCAATTGTTCAAAATGATCAAAAACATCCGTTCGCAAAAAGAATGGGATGAAGAATTGTTTTACCGCTTTAAACTCGATACCATTCTTGACAAATCTATGAAAGCCTTATCAGGTGGAACACGTCAGAAAGTAAGTGCGGCACTGGCTTTCCTGTTTAATCCGGACGTCTTGATTTTAGATGAACCAACTGCAGGATTAGATCCGCTTTCGTCAGAGATTTTAAAAGAAAAAATTGTGTCTGAAAAGGAAAAAGAAAAATTAATTCTGATCACCTCTCATGTGTTGAGTGACCTTGAAGACCTGACAACAGATGTGATTTACATGCAGGACGGAAAGATCATGTTCACCAAATCAATGATTGAACTAAAACAGGAAACTGGTGAAGAAAAGTTGGCTAAAGCCATTGCATGGATGGTGAAGAATGCACTCCAAAAAAATGAATTATCCTATCTAAAAATCGCGAAATAATAATTATTCAGTTCTTTATGTTCAAAATATCCAAATACGTTTTATACGACATCCTTCGAAATAAAGTAGTCCTGGCATACACTGCATTCCTATTGATTGTTTCCTTTAGCCTTTTCCAGATGGAAGAAAACAGCAGCAAAGCTGTATTGAGCTTATTGAACATTGTTTTAATTGTTGTGCCATTGGTCAGTTTAGTGTTCTCCACCATTCACTGGTACAATTCATATGAATTTATTGAATTGATGCTGACGCAACCCATTAGTCGTAAAAAAGTACTGTGGAGTGAATACACAGGCATTAGTTCGTCCCTGGTTACTGCATTTTTAATTGGTGTTGGTGTGCCAGTTGTTATTTACAATTTCAATGCTACAGGCCTTGCATTGATCTTAATAGGCAGCTTACTCACTCTTGTTTTTACTTCAATTGCTTTTTTTGCTTCGGTTAAATCCAGGGATAAAGCTCGTGGAATTGGTACCGCCTTGTTATTATGGTTTTACTTTGCATTAATCTACGATGGTCTTGTCTTGACCATATTGTTTGCGTTCAGCGATTATCCAATGGAAAAAACAACGTTGGTTCTTTCTTCGCTCAATCCAATTGATCTTGGCCGTATTTACCTGATGTTGCAAATGGACGTTAGTGCATTGATGGGATATACTGGCGCTACTTATAAAGATTTCTTCGGCAGTAGTCTGGGTCTACTTTATACACTTGGAATCATGCTCATCTGGATGATTGTACCGGTGTTATTGGCACTCCGCTCTTTCAATAAAAAAGATTTATAAGAGGTACTTTTCTCATGGATAGCATCGTATTGTTACGAATTTAAAACCAACAAAATAGGGCAAAACTGCTCTTGTCCCGCCATTCCTCCAGGCATAATTTTACCCCTGAAGTTGATTGATAGCAAACATCATCCGTGCCAATATCCGAAAAAACCGTCCAGTAAGTTTTTAAATCCAAATCCAACGAAGACCAATAATCCAGTATCGATCAACTTCTTCCTTTTCCTTTGAAAACCGCCCGTTCCAATCCTTTGAATGTCCAACGATCAGTATCCTGAAAACCAATTCCGTACTAATATTAAGGGGTCCATGTCCTATCAGAGTCCACAAGCTATCGACCTCAGACCCCAAATAATTATCTCCCCTCAATTTTGAGGGGATTTTTTTTGCTTCACCCTATTACTAAATGTCAACCAAATAGAATCAGGACATACAACAACAAGTTGTTTATAAAAAGGTCAACGCAGCCGATAACATTTATACCACAGAATATAGCCTGAACCCTTCCCTATTGGCCATGAATCCATTTCGTTAGATGGTTCAAACTAACCTGACTACAATTCAACTGGGTAAATGCTGCCTTCACTTATGTAAAATTGATGTACAGATGTTTCACGGCTAGTTTTACTGACAAATAAAAAAATACATCATGATAATTTTCGATTATTTCTTCATCAAATGCTTATTTCCAAAATTTTTCGATCACCTGTCAAACTCCAATAATTTATGCAGGAAGTAATGACAATTGAAAAAGCCTGGTTCAAAGAATGGTTTGACTCTTCTTATTACCATAAGCTTTATCAACACAGAAACCATGATGAGGCCTATCGATTTATTAATTGCCTGCTTTCGGATCTTCAACCTGCCAAGGGTTCAAAAATGCTTGACCTTGGTTGCGGTACCGGGCGTCACAGTATACAGCTTGCGCATTATGGCTATGACGTAACTGGTCTTGATCTTGCAGCAACCAGTATTTTAAAAGCAAAACAAAGTTCCGGCGAACATCTTCGCTTTAATAGGGCTGACATGCGTGATCCCTTTGGCAGTGAATATTATAATTACATATTCAGTTTCTTTACTTCCTTCGGATATTTCGATGGAAAAGAAAATGTAACAGTAGCACAAAATATGGCCAATGCTGTGAAGCCTGGGGGCACTGTATTGATCGATTATCTAAATGTTCACACCGCCTTAAATAAAATTGTGCCTTTTGAAGTAGTTAAAAGGGATCATGTCAATTTTTACATTGCACGTTGGTTCGATGCCAATTTTATTTATAAACGTATTGCCATCAGCAATCTTGACCTTGCAAATGAGACGATTTTCACCGAACGTGTGCACTTGTTTGAACTGGAAGATTTCAAAAGTATGTTCTCACAAGTTGGTCTCACTTTCAAAAAGGCTTATGGCGATTATAAATTAAATACATATTCTGCTAATGAATCGGACAGGTTGATTATGCTATTTGAAAAATAATGACCTGTTTCTGCAGCGCTTCTAAAAGAAGAAATAAAGTTTTACCGGCAAAAACCGGCGTTTGACTAAAAAAAACCACCGTTTGCTTCATTTTGTCTTTTTCATGAAGGATGTCAAAAATAATTTTGCCAACAAATAATTAATGAGTATGGCCACACAAACACCAGCCCGATCATTTTCTGCATACCAAAAAGGAGTGATTGCCTTATTGGCTGTAATTCAGTTTACCGTAGTACTGGATTTTATGGTCATGTCACCATTGGGCGACATGCTCATGAAATCAATGAGCTTCAATGCAGTCCAATTTGCATCTGCAGTTTCCGCTTATGCATTCAGTGCAGGTGTTTCCGGACTTCTGGCTGCAGGCTTTGCCGATAAATATGATCGCAAAAAATTACTGCTCATTTTTTATGTAGGTTTTATTATCGGTACACTTTTTTGTGGGTTGGCTACATCCTTTCCATTATTATTAGTGGGCAGGATTGTAACCGGTTTATTTGGAGGTGTTCTCGGTGCAGTTTCCATGGCAATTGTTACAGACTTGTTTTCATTTAGCCAACGTGGAAGGGTGATGGGATTTGTACAAATGTCTTTTGCAGTAAGCCAGGTTGCTGGAATCCCTATCGGATTATATTTGGCCAACCTGTTTAACTGG
>Ga0070684_100003486_pt1 | contig 11813 bp, 9 predicted proteins | sample KBSC723LmetaG_FD_65653 | JGI IMG/M metagenome (GOLD analysis project Ga0070684, IMG submission 65653) | Corn rhizosphere microbial communities from Kellogg Biological Station, Michigan, USA - KBS C7.2-3L metaG | ecosystem: Host-associated > Plants > Roots > Rhizosphere ...
ACCATTCCGGAAGCGCTCTTCATGCTCTACCAGATGACCTTTGCGATCATCACGGTGGCGCTGGTGGCGGGCTCGGTCGCCGACCGCATGCGCTTCTCCGCCTATCTGTTGTTCTCCATCGCCTGGTTCACATTCGTCTATGTGCCGCTGGCGCATTGGGTTTGGGGCGGCGGCTTTCTCGGCACGATGGGTGTGCTGGATTTTGCCGGCGGCCTCGTCGTGCATCTCTCCGCCGGCATCGGCGGACTGGTGGCGGCTCGCGTGATCGGAAGGCGGCAGGGCTACGGCACCGAGAACCTGTCGCCGTTCGACCTGTCGCTCGCGGTGATCGGCACCGGACTATTGTGGGTCGGCTGGTTCGGCTTCAACGGCGGCTCGGCGCTGAGCGCGAGCCCGCGCGCGGTGATGGCGATCGTCGCGACGCACCTCGCGGCGTCGTCCGGCGCGCTGGTGTGGGGCGGCATCGAATGGTCGGTGCGGCGCAAGCCCTCGGTGCTCGGCATGATCTCCGGCGCGGTCGCAGGCCTCGGCACCATCACGCCGGCCTCCGGCTTCGTCGCCCCCTGGCATGGCATCATCATCGGCGCCGTTGCCGGTGGTCTCTGCTACTGGGCCTGCACGTCGCTGAAGCATCGTTTCAACTATGACGATTCGCTCGACGTATTCGGCGTGCACGGCGTCGGCGGCATGACCGGCACGCTGTTGTGCGGCGTGTTCGCCACCGCCTCGATCGGTGGAACCGCGGGTCTGATCGAGGGCCATGCGCAGCAGGTGCTGATCCAGCTCTACGGCATCGCCGTGACCTTGGTCTGGTCGGCCGGCGTGACCTATGTGCTGCTCAAGCTGGTCGGCCTCCTCGTGCCGCTGCGGGTTTCGAAGGAACAGGAAATGGAAGGCCTCGATATCACGCAGCATGGCGAGGCCCTGCAGTAACCTCCATCACCCCGTTACCTTTCGTTGCGTTCGCGATGGGCAAAATTTTGTTGGAACCCAGGCGCGCTCAGCACCTGGGCAGAACTGCCCAAATTTTAAGCGCGACCGAATAACGCGGCTGCCTCTTATTCCCGCAAAGCGCGAAAACACCCGCGTTCATAATCCGTTAGCGAACGCCGCCGTTCTTGGCACGGCATTTGATTCCAAGGGTCCTGGCTGTGGCCGCGTAGTGATCACTCTCCGCGTGGTGAACCTCAGTCCAGAACGCCCGGTCACGTCCTGCACCGGGCCCAAGCGGGGATAGGACCCATGAAAATTGTTATGGCGATCATCAAGCCATTCAAGCTCGAAGAAGTCCGGGATGCCCTGACCGCCATTGGCGTTCACGGTCTCACGGTGACGGAAGTAAAGGGATATGGCCGGCAGAAAGGCCATACGGAAATCTATCGTGGTGCCGAATACGCGGTGAGCTTCCTGCCCAAGATCAAGATCGAAGTCGCTGTCGCCTCCGAGCAGGTCGACAAGACCATCGATGCCATCACGTCGGCGGCAAAAACCGGCCAGATCGGCGACGGCAAGATCTTCGTCATCAACCTCGACCATGCGATTCGCATCCGCACCGGCGAGGCCGATGCAGCGGCCCTCTGATTTCGCGCTCACCCATACCACTCAGGAGTAGAACAAATGACGTTTAAGCGTCCCAACAGCGCGGGATTGGCCGCCCTCGCAATTCTGGCGGGGCTTTGCGCCATCGGCTTCGCCGATGCCGCGCTTGCCCAGACTGCACCGGCAGCAGCCGACGCGGCAAAGGATGCGGCACCCGCCGCAGCGGCCGCGGCGCTCGTTCCCAACAAGGGCGACACCGCCTGGATGCTGGTATCCAGCGCGCTCGTTTTGATGATGTCGATTCCCGGCCTCGCGTTGTTCTATGGCGGCCTCGTCCGCACCAAGAACATGGCCTCTGTGTTGACCCAGGTGTTCGCGATCGTCTCGATGATCGGCGTGACCTGGACCATCTACGGCTACTCGATGGCCTTCACCGACGGCGGCAGCATGACGCCGTGGGTCGGCGGCTTCAGCAAGGCCTTCCTGCATGGCGTCGATGCCTCTTCGACGGCCGCCACCTTCTCCAACGGTGTGGTGATTCCGGAACTCGCCTACTTTGTGTTCCAGATGACCTTCGCGATGATCACCCCTGCGCTGATCGTCGGCGCCTTCGCCGAGCGCATCAAGTTCTCGGCGGTGATGCTGTTCATCCTGCTGTGGTCGACCTTCATCTACTACCCGATCGCGCACTGGGTCTGGTTCGTGGCCGCTCCGGATGACGTCGCCAACGCCGCCAAGGCCCTTGCGGCCGCGGCCGATGGCGCAGCGAAGACGGCGGCGCAGGCCAAACTCGACGAAGTCACCGGCAGCGTCGGCTGGCTCGCCGGCGCCGGCGCCCTCGACTTCGCGGGCGGCACGGTCGTGCACATCAACGCCGGCATCGCCGGTCTCGTCGGCGCCCTGATCATCGGCAAGCGCGTCGGCTACGGCAAGGACCTGATGGCCCCGCACTCGCTGACCATGACCATGATCGGCGCCTCGCTGCTCTGGGTCGGCTGGTTCGGCTTCAACGCCGGCTCGAACCTGGAATCCAACGGCACCACCGCGCTCGCCTTCGTCAACACGATGGTGGCGACCGCCGGCGCCGCGTTCTCCTGGCTGATCTTCGAGTGGATCTTCAAGGGCAAGCCCTCGCTGCTCGGCATCTGCTCAGGCGCGGTCGCGGGTCTGGTCGCCGTCACGCCGGCCTCCGGCTTCGCCGGCCCGATCGGCGCGATGGTGCTCGGCTTCGTGGTCTCGCCGGTCTGCCTGTTCTTCGTCTCCACGGTGAAGAACAGCTTCGGCTATGACGACGCGCTCGACGTGTTCGGCGTCCACTGCATCGGCGGCATCATCGGCGCGCTGGGCACCGGCATTCTCGTCAACCCCGCGCTCGGTGGCGTCGGCATCACCGACTACACCAACATCACCGGCAACAATGCCGGCACCTACGATTTCGTCACCCAGATGATCGCACAGGGCAAGGCCGTGTGCGCCACGCTGGTGTGGTCGGGCGTGGGATCGGCGATCCTCTACAAGGTCGTCGACGTGATCGTGGGCCTGCGTCCGTCGGTCGAACAGGAGCGCGAGGGTCTGGACATCACCGACCACGGCGAGCGCGCCTACAACTACTGATCTCCTCCCGGGGCCTGGTCTTGCGAGACCAGGCCCACTACTTCGGTTTGGGCACATACCCGGCAATGCCCCGACCGTTGAGGGGCTCCAGCGCAAGCTGGAGCCCCTTTCTTTTTACCAAATCGGGGATTGCCAAGGCCGCTCCTGGAGTCCGACACTGCAGGCCAACACACAAACGGTGAGGACATCATGAAGCTCGAAGGTGGATGCTATTGCGGAGCGGTGCGCTACGTGGCCGAGGGCGAGCCGATGATGCAGGCGCAATGCCATTGCCGCGAATGCCAGTACATCACCGGCGGCTCGCCGAACCTGTTCGTGGCGATGCCGCCCGACGGCTTCAAATACAGCAAGGGTGCGCCGAAACAGTTCTCGCGCAAGGACCTCGAGAAGCCGGTGACGCGCGAATTTTGCGCCGAATGCGGCACGCATCTGGTGACGCGCCCGAATTTCCCGATCGTGGTGGTCAAGATCGGCACCCTCGACAAGCCCGCCGAGATCATGCCGAAGATCGCGATCTACACCGTCGACAAGCAGCCGTTCCACCACGTGCCGGACGGCATGCCCGCGTTCGAACGGCTGCCGCAGCGGTAGCGTATCTCCGGACTTAAGCGGACGGCACCCAGACCCTGCCGTCGAACAGCCGGCGCGCGGTCCGGTAGAACGAGCCGGCGCGCGCGATCCACGCGCCGCCTTCCGAGGCGACATCGGCATCCACCGTCAGAATGCCCGAGGGCATTCCGAGACGGAGCGATTTACTTCCCGCCGTGGATGAAAGCGCTTCGGCCACGATCGTGCCGGTGATCCGCGCGGCGACCGCCGTGCAGAGCGAGATCGTGACCGGCAGCGCCCGGTGCGGCTGTCCGCTCGAGACGACACGAACGGTGAGATCGACGCCGCTGGCCTTGACGGTCTCGCCAGTAAGCATGCGCGCGTCCGTTGGCGGACTGACGATGGCCATGAAGGGCACCGCGCTCACGGCGCGTGCCGCCTCGGCGTCCGGCGCGATGCCCATTCGCACCGAACCCTGGACCCGGATGTCCTCGAGAAGCCGCAACATGGCGGGATTGGCTTCGAGCTGCTCGGGAAGCTCCGTGCCGGTGAGGCCGATATCACGCGCACGAACAAAGACGGCTGGATTGGCCGCGTCAACCAGCGAAGCGTCGATCGAGCCGAAGCCCGGCACCTCCAGCCGATCCATCGTCTTGCCGGACGGCAACAGCTTGCCCGTGGCTGCCCCGCCCGGCTCGATAAAATCGAGCCGCACCGCAGCGCCCGTGCCAGCCACGCCGGGGATGACGAGATCGCCATCATAGCGCGCCCGGCCGCCCTCCAGCGGGAACGTGGCGTGAATGAGCTTTTTGGTATTCGTGTTGAAGATGCGGACGGTCGCGGTGTCGCCGTCGGCGCGGACCAGGCCTTCGTCGACCGCGAACGGACCGACCGCCGAGCTCATGTTGCCGCAATTGCCCTTGTAGTCGACTTTCCTTTCCTTCACCTGAACCTGCGCAAAGGTGTAGTCGATGTCCGCATCGTCCCGCGCGGAGGGCGCGAGCACGCAGACCTTGGATACCGAGGAGACGCCGCCGCCCATGCCGTCGAGCTGCCGGCCGTAGGGGTCCGGCGATCCCATCGCCGCGGTGAACAGCGCCTCCCAGGCCACGCGATCGGCCGGCAGGTCCCGCGCGTGGAACATGATCGCCTTGCTGGTGCCGCCGCGCATGAAGACGGCAGGAACGGGACGCTGCATGACACGGACTTTCTGGTGGATCGCAAGGCGGCTGTTGGCCGGATCACGAACACTATCTCTTTCCATGATTGCAACGATTAAATTAGGATCATTGCCTCGGGTAAACCGGAGCCAGGGGAGGAGGGATTGACCAGGTCAAGGTGGATTGCCAGGCTCCTGCTGGTGGCCGGCAGCGCCATGATGGCGATGCCAGACACCACCTTCGCGGCGGATGTGCGTGTGATGATCTCGGCCGGATTCTATCACGTCTACGCGGAGCTCGGCCCAGCGTTCGAGCGCGCGAGCGGGCACCATTTGATCACGACCCGCGGTCCGTCGATGGGCGACTCGCCCGAAGCGATCCCGGCCCGCCTTGCGCGTGGCGAAGCCGCAGACGTCGTGATCCTCGACGGAAGCGCTGCCGACGCCCTCGCGATCCGGGGACTGGTGCGCTCCGACAGCAAGGCCACACTCGCACGCTCGCTGATCGGCATGGTGGTGCGGCAGGGAGCTGCCAAGCCGGACATTGGCAGCGTCGATGCCTTCAGGAACACGCTGCTTGCAGCACAGTCGATCGCCTATTCGGACAGCGGCAGCGGCACTTATCTCTCGACACAGTTGTTTGCAAGGCTTGGCGTTGCCGATCAGGTGTTGCCCAAGAGCCGGCGGGTTCGCGGACCGCCATCGGGCGAGCCGGTCGCCGCCGTCGTTTCGCGCGGCGAGGCCGAGATCGGCTTCCAGCAAGTGAGCGAACTGCTGCACGTTGCGGGCGTGGACTATGTCGGCACGATTCCGGCCGAGCTTCAGCCGGGATTTACCTTCGCCGGTGCGCTCACGCCCTCGGCGCAGGAAGTCGCGGCCGCGACCGCGCTCCTCCGCTTCCTGAACTCGCCCGAGGCAGCCTCCGTCATCACCAAGACAGGCCTATCGCCGGCTGCAGCGCAATAGCAACGCAACAAGGTTACGCTTGACCTCGATTTGTAGGAATACCGACATGCAGCTTCCCTATCATGATCGCTATGCGTACTCGCCGATCGTTGACCGCCCGAACTATTCCTGGCCGGACGGCAAGCGGCTGGCGGTCTATCTCGGCCTCAACATCGAACATTTCGCGTTCGGCGCGGGCGAAGGTCATCTCCTGACCGTCGCAGGCGCTGCCCCGGATCCCCGGACCTTCGCCTGGCGGGATTACGGCAACAGGGTCGGCGTCTGGCGCTGCCTCGACCTGTTCGATGAATTGAACCTCCCGGCGGCGCACCTGATCAACACGGCGGTCTTTGACTATGCACCGCGCATCGTCGACGCCCTCAAGGCGCGCGGCGATGAATTCATCGGGCACGGACGCACGAATGCGGAGCGTCACAGCCATATGTGGGAAGCTGACGAGCGGCGATTCCTGCAGGGGATTCGCGACGCGATCGAGCGCGCGTCCGGAAAGCCGCCAAGAGGCTGGATGGCGCCATGGATGGCGTCCACCCACCACACGCCCGACCTCCTGAAGGAGGTCGGGTTCGATTTCCTGATGGACTGGCCGGCCGACGATCAGCCGCTCTGGATGAAGACGCGCTCCGGTCCGATCATGAGCGTGCCGTATCCGATCGAGATCAACGATAGCCCGCAAATCCTTGTGAGGCATCACTCGCCGGAAGAATTCCGCGACTTCATCATCGGTCAATTCGAGGAGCTGCTGCGGCAATCGGCCAAACAGCCGCTGGTGTGCGGCATCGCCTTGCATACGATGATCGTGGGGCAGCCCTACCGGCTCCGCATGCTGCGCGAGGCGTTGCAGCACATCGCAAGCCATCCGGAGAAGGAGAAGGTGTGGTTCACCCGGCCATCGGCCATCTACGACCATTGCGCCAGGCTGCCCGCGAGCCAATTTCCGCCGGCCTAGCTTCGATGCCGCCTCCGGGGCCGCCTTGATTTCAGCACACTTCGGGAGACAATCTATCCGTGTAACGCTTTGGAGGGCAGTCAGTGCCGAGGCGTGGGCGCATGTGGTTGCTTGTGGGGCTGCTGGGCTTCGTGCTCGGCGGTTGCGTGCAAACGACGCTCGCACCGTCGTCACAAGCCAGCTTTACTCCAAGAGACCGGCAGTTGCTGGCCCATCCGCCCTATGCGCAGGCAAGCATTTCCGAAACCTACCGCCGGCATATCGTCGACTATCAGCGCAGGGAGCAGCCGGGCACGATCCTGGTCGATACCGACGCGCGGTTTCTCTATTACGTAATGCCGGGAGGCAAGGCGGTCCGTTACGGCGTGGCGGTGGGGGAGGAAGCGATGGCCTGGTCCGGTGTCGCTACCGTTGGGCGGATGTCCGAATGGCCGGATTGGATCCCGACACCCGAGATCCAGGCGCGGCTCGGTCCCTATCCGTCGCGCGTTCCCGGAGGCGCGGCCAATCCGCTCGGGGCTAGGGCGCTCTATCTTTACGAGGGCAACAAGGACACCCTCTACCGCATCCACGGCACCAACCAGCCGGAATATATCGGCCAGGCCATTTCGTCGGGCTGCATCCGCATGACCAACGAGGACGTCATCGACCTCTTTGATCGCGTCAGGCTCGGAGCGACCGTCGTCGTGCTCCCGCCTGGTGGAAGTGGATGGAGAGGGGCCTTCCGGAGCTAATTCGGCATTAGCCGGGCCATGGCCCGTATCCCGCCCCGCACCCTTGCGCGTCCAGTATCGTCGATGGTTAATCGCGTCTTAACCTCGCCGTATCTATGGTGGTTTGTCGCTTCCGGCCGGTCTCGTTTCTCGGCCGGCAGCCTCAAGAAATGCTGGCGCTTTAACGTATGGCCATGACCGCTTCATCCCGCGCCCCGCAAGGGGTCGGACCCAAGGAAAGCGAACGCTCGCCTTTTGCGCGGACGGCCGAGTTGCTCGCCCCTTACAAACCTGCCAAGCCCCTGATTACGCTGTCGTTGGGCGAACCGCAGCACCCGGTGCCCGTCTTTGTCGGCCCGGTGCTGGCACAACACATCGCCGATTTCGGCCGCTACCCGCTGGCCAGGGGCATCGAGCCGTTCCGGAAGGCGGCGGCCGCGTGGCTTTCGACCCGGTTCAAGCTGCCGCGAGCCATTGATCCCGAGACCGAGCTTCTGGTGCTGAACGGCAGCCGCGAGGGGCTGTTCTTCGCGGCGCTGACCGCCAGGGACTATGTCGGCGAACGGCGCGGCCGGCCGGCGATCCTGATGCCGAATCCGTTCTATCCGGCCTACGGCGCGGGCGCCAAGGCCTCGGGCTGCGAGCAGATCTATCTCCCTACCACGGTCGCCAACGGTTTCCTGCCCGATCTCGACGCGATCGACGAGGCGACGCTCGCCCGCACGGTCGCGTTCTACATCGCCTCGCCCGCGAACCCGCAAGGTTCGGTGGCAACGCCTGAATACTTTCGCAAGCTGAAGCAGCTCGCCGATCGCTTCGGCTTCATCGTGCTGAGCGACGAGTGCTATTCCGAGATCTATACGCGGGAAGCGCCGGGCAGCATGCTCGAATGCGCCGGACCCGATTTCAGGAATGTCGTCGCATTCCAGTCGCTGTCGAAGCGATCGAACCTGCCGGGCATGCGCGTCGGCTTTGCCGCCGGCGACAGGAAATTCCTCGCCGCCTTTCATGAGCTGCGCAATGTCGCAGCACCGCAGGTGCCGGTGCCGCTTCAGCACGTCGCGACCGCGGCCTATGGCGACGAGGCGCATGTCGTCGAGAACCGAAAACTCTATCGCATCAAGTTCGATCTCGCCGACCAGATCCTCGCCAACCGCTACGGCTACCAGCGGCCGGCGGGTGGTTTCTGCGTCTGGCTCGATGTGTCGAAGCACGGCGGCGACGAGGCGGCGGCGGTAAAACTCTATCGCGATGCCGGCGTGCGCGTGATCCCCGGCAGCTATCTCGCGCGCGAGCAGGACGACGGTTTCAATCCCGGCAAGGGTTTTATCCGGCTTGCGCTGGTGTCGGACAGTGAATCAACGGCCGAGGCGCTGCACCGGCTGGTCGAAACTTTGGCTTAATCGCGAGGCTCAGGGGCATATGCCGGCGATCGAACGCGTCATCCCACTGGTCAGCCACCTGCCGACCTCCATTCGCGACGCGCTGGTCAAGCGGCTTCGCGAGCTGATCGGCCTCGGCCTGATCGCATTCACGGGCGTCGTCGCGGCAGCGTTGATGACCTGGTCGGTGCAGGATCCTTCTCTCAGCCACGCCACCTCGCGCGCCATCCGCAACATCGTCGGCTATCCCGGCGCGATCGGCGCCGACCTGTTGATGCAGATTCTGGGGCTCGGCGCGATCATGCTGATACTGCCGATCGCGGTGTGGGGCTGGCGCATGATGACCCATCGCGGCTTCGATCGCCAGGCGCTGCGGCTCGGCTGCTGGGTGTTGTGCACGGTGATCGCGGCGGGCTTTGCCAGTTGCTGGCCGCATGGCGGCGCCTGGCCGCTGCCGACCGGGCTTGGCGGCGTCGTCGGCGACGCGCTGGTGCGCGCGCCGGCGGTCGTATTCGGCCCGCCCGGCTTCATCTACCGTTCCGTGCTCGGCCTCATCCTGTTCGCCGCGATGCTTGTGACCTTCCTGATCGCTTGCGGCATCGGCTCGCAGCCGAAGGAAGAGGGATTGACTGTTATCGAGGACGACGACGCGCCGTTCGTCGAAGACGACGATGAGGATCGCGGCTCGGTCTCGCTCGGCTGGATTTTCCATGCGCTGATGAGCGCCAAGGCGCGGCTGGTCTGGTTCTTCGGCACGGCCTATCGTTCGCTGGTTTCCTCCGGCCCGCAGCCGCGCAAACTGTCGTTCGAGCGCCAGGAGCCCAATCTCGGCGGCCGCGCCGCGCCGTCGATCGCGCCCGAGGCCGACGACGAGGAGCTGGAAGACGAGGAAGAGGACGAGGAGGAGCCGGCCGCCCGCGCCCCGCGCAAGAAGGCCGCGCCGAAGGCACCCTCCAGGAAATCCGACAAGTGGGATTTCCCGGCGGTGTCGATGCTGGCCGCGCCCAAGGCGACCGATCGTCAGCCGCTCTCCAAAGCCGAGCTCGAGGTGAATTCACGTCGCCTCGAAGGCGTGCTCGGGGATTTTGGCGTGCGCGGCGAGATCGCCAAGGCCAATCCCGGTCCGGTCGTCACGCTGTACGAGCTGGAGCCTGCGCCCGGCATCAAGTCCTCGCGCGTGATCGGCCTTTCCGACGACATCGCGCGATCGATGAGCGCGCTGTCGGCGCGCGTCGCCGTCGTGCCGGGCCGCAACGCCATCGGCATCGAGCTGCCGAACGCGCATCGCGAGAAGGTTTACCTGCGCGAGCTGCTCACCGCGAGGGAAGCCAACGATTCCGTCGCCAAGCTGCCGCTCTGCCTCGGCAAGACCATCGGCGGCGATCCCGTCATCATCGATCTCGCGCGCACGCCGCATATGCTGATCGCCGGCACCACCGGCTCCGGCAAATCGGTCGCGATCAACACCATGATCCTGAGCCTCGTCTACCGGCTGCGGCCGGATCAGTGCCGGCTGATCATGGTCGATCCGAAGATGCTCGAACTCTCGGTCTATGACGGCATCCCGCATCTCCTGACGCCGGTCGTCACCGATCCGAAGAAGGCCGTCGTCGCGCTGAAATGGGCGGTGCGCGAGATGGAAGAGCGCTACAAGCGGATGTCCAAGCTCGGCGTGCGCAACATCGACGGCTACAATGCGCGGCTCGGCGAAGCCAAGGCCAAGGGCGAGGAGCTGACGCGCACGGTGCATACCGGTTTCGACAAGGAGACCGGCAAGGCGATCTACGAGGAAGAAAAGCTCGATCTCGATCCGCTGCCCTACATCGTCATCATCGTCGACGAAATGGCCGACCTGATGATGGTCGCCGGCAAGGATATCGAAGGCGCGGTGCAGCGCCTCGCGCAGATGGCGCGCGCCGCCGGCCTGCACGTGATCCTCGCGACGCAGCGTCCCTCGGTCGACGTCATCACCGGCACCATCAAGGCGAACTTCCCGACCCGCATCGCCTTCCAGGTCACTTCCAAGATCGACAGCCGCACCATCCTCGGCGAAATGGGCGCCGAGCAACTGCTCGGCCAGGGCGACATGCTCTACATGGCCGGCGGCGGACGCATCAGCCGCGTGCACGGCCCATTCGCGTCGGATGAAGAAGTCGAGAAGGTCGTGCGTCATCTGAAGACGCAAGGCCAGCCCGAATATCTCGAGGCGGTCACCGCGGAAGAACCAAGCGAGGAGGAGGGTGCGGTGTTCGACGCCACCGGCATGGGCGCCGATGGCGGCGGCGACCTGTTTTCCCAGGCGGTTGCGATCGTCAAGCGCGACCGCAAGGCCTCGACCAGCTACATCCAGCGCCGGCTGCAGATCGGCTACAACCGCGCCGCCTCGCTGATGGAGCGCATGGAACTCGAAGGCATCGTCGGCCAGGCCAACCACGCCGGCAAGCGCGAAATCCTCGTCGCCGAGGAGGAAGAAGGCTTCTAAGGCGAAGGCTGGGGTCGAGGCAATGCAGAAGCGGCAGCCTGATTTTCACGGAAAAACGATGCCGCATTGCACCGAAACTACGGTAAAATGGCCGCAGCCAGTCAGGATTATGCGTTGAAAAGCAATCGAAAATTCCGAATCACCGCTTCGCGCACGCGTACCCGTCTGATCGCCGCGGGCGCGGCCGTGATCGCCGCCGCGATGTTCGCGCAGGCGGCGCCGTCGACAGCGCAACAGGCCGTTCCGATTCCAAAGCCCGCGCCGAAGGGGCGCGACAACATGCAGATGAGCGCGGAGACGAAGGGGCCGATGACGACCGGCGCCACGCGCGCCACACCGCCCGACCCGGTGATCCCCGATCCGCACCGCAATGTCCCGAGCAGCATCTTCACGACCTTCGACGCCAACCAGAAGGCGCAGGCCGCCAAGGTCAGCAATTATCTGTCCTCGCTGCAGACGCTGG
>Ga0070684_100003488_pt1 | contig 11812 bp, 8 predicted proteins | sample KBSC723LmetaG_FD_65653 | JGI IMG/M metagenome (GOLD analysis project Ga0070684, IMG submission 65653) | Corn rhizosphere microbial communities from Kellogg Biological Station, Michigan, USA - KBS C7.2-3L metaG | ecosystem: Host-associated > Plants > Roots > Rhizosphere ...
AGCCCGGCATCGCCGACTGCCTTCACGAAGTCCTCGGGGGTCACGTAGTCCTGGTTGATGACGACCACCACCTGCTCGGGATGCAGGACCAGGAAGTCGTGGATGTCCTTCAGGCCATCGGCCAGCGGCGTCGCGCCGACCTCGCAGAAGGTGTGACAGAGGTACATCCCGCGCGTGCCGGAGCCCCTGAAGCCGGCGCGCTCGCGCAGCCGGAGCGCCGCTTTGTAGGCCGCGCTGCTCAGGCTGTCCTGCTTGACCGCCGCGGCCAGGTCTTCCGGCGTGGCGAAGTGCGTGCGGACGCGGCCGTTCGAGAGCTTGTCGGCGTAGTACGTGTCGATCAACAGGCCGCGGATCCCGTCGTCGAGCTGACCTGCGATGCCGCGGTCCTGCTGGGACGCGAACCAACCCGTGAGCGGCGCCGACATGGAGTTGTGGGTGGCCGGCAGCACGACCTCGTCCAGCGGCCGGTCGCAGAGCGCCTTGGCGCCGTTGCACGCGCCGACCCCGTCCCGCGTCGACGTCGCGCCGCCGGTGGCAAAGAACGCGGCATCCGCGGCCAGGACGAGCACGAGGGCCACCACCGGGATGGCGAGCGACAAGCGCGCGCGCCCTGCGGCTCTGCGCTCCCCCGGCGCCGGCTGCGGGATCAGCCGCAGCAGCGCGACCACGCCGGCGTAGAGAAGGTACGCACCTGCGAGCGTGGCCGCGACCAGCAGAGCGACCGTGGTCTGGAGGATCACGACCACGCCGGCGGCGATGAGCACGATCGCGCGCAGCGCGCGGGCCGATGGGCGCGCCGGCTCCGTCGTGGCTGCCCGCCACCCCGCGCGCAGCGGGCCTTCGATCGCCACCGGACGGACCGGCGACCGAGCGGCCGCCGCAACCACCGCGCCGGAGGCCGCGAGGACCCAGCCCCAGGTCCGCAGGTCCGACAGATACGCGTCCCAGACCGCGCCCGCCGCTCCCCGCTCGTCCGCGCCGCCGACATTCCCCAAGGCCACCGCGCGCGCCGCGATGAGGACGACGACGATGGTCACCCCGCCAACTGCCGCTCCCACGCCCAGCGTGGCGATCGTTCGACGGCGATCGGGGGAGAGAGCGAGCGCGCCCGCGGCGGCCACCAGCGCCAGCGCCGCGAGCACGTCGGCGAGGGTCCGCAGCCGCTGCGCGCTGCGTGCGATGTCGCCCGCGGTGTCGATGCGACGCTGGAGCAGCGACACCGCGCCACTCGCCCGCACCTGCGCGGCGAGGCTCGGTCTCAGCTTCTCCAAAGCCGCGCCGGCGAGGGTGCCAACGTCGCCGAGCGTGAGCACGATCGTGTTCTGGTCGCGCGAGAGCACGGCCCGGTGTGCGTCCAGCACCGCGCGCCGAAGGAGGCTGCGAAACGCGCCGCTGCCCACGACGCCGGAGATCGCGGACGAGATAATCGGCCGCGCTGCCACCAGGTCAGCCTGGTGGCGCAGGACCACCTCGTCGGTGACGCGGTCGGCGATCAGGGTGCGCACGCTCGCGTCCTGCACGGCGGCCGTGGCACGGTTGGCGAACCCATCCGAATCGAGGACCGCAACGCGCACGTACCAGGCGAGCGCGGTCGCGAAGAGCAGCAGCGACGCCAGCACGGCGAGCGCGCTCGACAGCCGGCGCCGCGCCGTCAAACCGGACCGCTTGACCCCGCGTCGTACTCCTCGAGCGGCGCGAGGTCGCGTGCCCAGCCGTTGAGGACCGGGGTGAGGATCCGCCACGCGTGCTCGGCCTCGTCGGCGCGGATCGACAGGGCGCTGTTGCCGTTCAGCACGTCGAGCAGGATGCGGCCGTAGGCGGGCAGCTCGGGCGGCTCCATCTCCGCGGTGAGCGTCAGCGGCACGAGGCTCGACGTCCCGCTGGGACCCGTGCCGGTCAGATCGAGGGTGAGGCCTTCCGGTTCCAGCCCGAAGCGCAGCTGATTGGGGGCCGACTCCTCAGAGCTTTCGAACGGAAGGCCAGGAGCGGGCCGGAAGTGCACGACCACTTCCATGCGGTCCTGCCCCAGCCCCTTGCCCGTCCGCATCCGGAACTTGGTGCCCGACCAGCGCCAGTTGTCGAGCTCCAGCACCAGCTCGGCGAAGGTCTCGGTGCCGTGCTCGGGAGTGACCCCGTCTTCGTCGACATAGGCGGGTATCTCTCTGTCGCCGATTCTTCCGGCCCGATATCGCGCGCGGCGGGTGCGCTTGGCGACGTCGTCGTTGTCGAACGGCCGCACCGAGCGCAGGACGTCGACCTTGCGGTCGCGCAGATCTCGTTCGCCCAGGCTGATCGGCGGCTCCATCGCCACCAGGCACAGGATCTGAAGGAGATGGTTTTGCAGCATGTCCTTGAGCGCGCCGACGTGGTCGTAGTAGCCGGCCCGACCCTCGAGCGCGAGCGACTCGTCCCAGATGATCTCCACCTCGTCGATGTGCGCGCTGTTCCAGATCGGCTCGAGCACGCGGTTGGCCAGGCGTGTGCCGAGGATGTTCTGCACGGTGGTCATGGCCAGGAAGTGGTCGACCCGAAACACGTGACGCTCGTCCACCAGCTCCCGGAGTAGGCGGTTCAGAGCCTTCGCACTCTCGAGGCCTTCTCCGAAGGGCTTCTCGAGAACCACCTGACTGTCCGCGGGAAGCCCTGCCTGGTGGATCGCGGAGACCGCCATGGGGAAGACAGCCGGAGGCAGCGCGAGATAGACCGCGACAGGACCGTCGCCGGCTAAGCATTCCTTGACATTGGCCGGATCGGCGAGATCGAGCTGCCTGTAGCGCGACGAGCTCACGAGGGTCGCTTGCACGTCGGCGTCGACGTCTGAGGCCTGGCGCTCGAGCCAGTCGGCGGCCCAGCTTCGGTACTGCTCGTCGTCCATGTCCTCACGGCTTGCGCCCACGAGCTCGAACCCCTCGGAGAGATATCCGCGCGCCATGAGGGCGGCGAGACCGGGAAAGAGGTAGCGCCCCGTCAGGTCGCCCGTCCCACCGAATATGACGAGCCGCTCGATCACGTCAGCGCTTGGAGCTCATCTGCCAGGGCGTCGGCCGCTTCCGCCGGCAGTGGCTGAAGCGGGGCACGAACGTCCGGGCGGATGGGGAGCCCCCGGCGTGCCAGCGCCGCCTTGACCGACGCCTGCCACGGGTACTTGGCAAGCGTGGCCGCCAGCGAGCGCACCACCGCAGCGTGCTCCTCGGTGGGATCGCGGACCAGGGCGCACACCGCCTCCGGGAACACCGCCGCGACGCCCGACATGGCGCCCACGGAGCCGCGCTCGAGACCGTCCGGAATCAGGTTCTCGGTCCCGATGAAGATGTCGAGGCCGGTTGCGAGATACGGCTCGACGCGATCGAACGGCGCGTCCGTGATCTTCATCCCCGTTAGGTTGGAAGCGCGCTCGCGCAGACGCTCGACGACGGCCACCGGCATGGCATAGCCGCTGCGGTCCGCGAACTCGTAGAGGTAGAACGGCAGCGGCGCGCACGCCGCGGCGGCCGCGGCGAAGTGCTCGACCAGCTCCTCCTCGCTGAACGCGTAATACGGCGGCGAGATCACGGCCACGCCGTCCGCCCCCACCTCCGCGGCGTGAGCCGCCAGTGCGGTCGTGTCCGCGGTTGTCTGCGCACCGCAGTGAACGATCACGCGCAGGTCGCCAGCGCCCGCCATCGTCAGCTCGGCCACGCGGCGCCGCTCCTCTCGCGCGAGCATGATGCCCTCGCCGGTGGTGCCGAGCATCAGCAGCCCGTCGAGCCCGGCGCCGCCCCAGAACTCGAGCAGCGGGCCGAACGCGTCCTCGTCGAGCCGCACACCCCCGCCGCGGAGAGGGGTTACCGCTGCTGCCAGCGTCCCCGAAATCCGGGCGGCGGCCATGCGACGCATGGTCGCACGAATTCGGCGCTACCTCAGCTTGAACCTGACCCTGACGAGCTTCCCCACCTTCTTGTCCTTCAGGGTGGTCTCGCGCACAACGATGTAGTAGGTGCCCGGCTTGACCTTGGTTGGGAGCTTGATGCGGATCGTGCCGTGGCCGCCGTGCTTGCGCTTGAGGGTGAGGCGGCCGCTGGCCAGCGCCCTTCCCTTGTTCTTGTGCCGCAGGATCTGGGCGCTGAACTTCCGTGGCCTGGTGGCCGAGACGATGACCGGGACGAACCGCGGGCTCCGGCCGCTGACCGTCACGATCCTGAAGACCTTGATCGTGGCTCCGCCGGTCCTGAACGTGATCGGCTTTGAGCCCGTGGACGGCTTGGGCTTGCCCGGCGTGACGGGGGGTGGGCCCGTCGGCGCGACGATGCTCGGAATCGTGTCGGCCGCCGAGGTGATCGCGAGAGCCCCGCCCTCACCGCCCACCGCGGCGTGCTCGGCGTCGAACGCCGCCTCCGCGCGCCAGTTCTCAGCGGCCAGCGTCCCACCCGCGGGCTGGTTGTAGAAGTTGGTGCCGTCCACGGAGGTGAAGATCTCCCCGCCACTCCCGGCCGTGACCTCCACACCGCCCTGGGAGCTGATGTCGTACAGGCCACCCACGACATTCGGGTCGTTGGCGAACCTCGCGGCCGCGCTGCTGTGGCCTCCATCAGTCGACAGGACCAGGCACAGCGTGCCGCAGCCGGCACCGCCGGGCTCGTGGTCCACCACCCAGATGCGGTTCGGGCTGGCGGGATCCTGCGCGATGCGCGGGTTGCCGTCGAAGCTGTTGACGGTGTCGCTCGCGACCTTTGTCCCGGTCGGGGACCCGCTCACCGCATTGCTGGCCTGGTAAATGCGTCCAAAGTCCTGAGCGACGAACAGAGCGTCGTCCGGGTTGGCGGGGAGGAAGGTCGCGTCGGTCATGTTCTGGGTCGACGGCTCGTTCTGCAAGGCGCAGGTCCCGGTGGTGACCTTGTTGAACTCCCCGAACGTCGGGGAGCCGGCGTTGGCGTTGGTCGAGCGGATGATCGTCGAGTCGTTGCCCACGAGATAGACGGTCGCGCTGTTTGCCCACCGGACGGCGTTGAGCTCCGTCTCGGGGATCACGGGAGAGCTGCTGCAGTCGGCGCGGGTCGACGGCGCCGCGAGCTGTGTCCAGCTCACCCCGCCGTTGGTCGAGCGCCAGATGTCCCCGTTGCTCGTGACCGCGTAGCCGTCCAGCGCGGTCCCGGGTCCGCCCGGCACACTCGTCGGCTGGAAGGCGAGATCCACGAAGTTCTCGCCCGGTGTGATGCCGGTCCCTGCCGTGAACGCGCTGCCGTTCCAGTACGCGATCGTGCCGCCGCTGGTGGCGTACCAGAAGCGCGTCGGCGACTGGTAGACGATCGAGCTGATCGTGCCGCTCGTTCCGCTGTCGATCGGCGTCCAGATCGTCGCCGCCTGGGCGGTTGCCGCGAGCGCGAACAGCGCGAACACCGCAGCGAGGAACGAAAGCCTGCGAAGCATGGCGATCCTCCTAGGGGCTCTTGAAATGACAAATGGAGCGGCCGATGGGCGCGGCTGGTTTCGAACCAGCGACCTCTCCCGTGTGAAGCGTAACCCGGATCCGCCGGCTCGCGAGTGATTTGCCTGCAAATAGGCTTTATCCGAGTTTCGGCAGCACGCAACCGGTAGGGCTACGTGCGGTTTCGTGGGGCTGCGTTTGAGACGACGGTTGAGCCGGCGCGGTTACGAGCGCGAGGCGCCCCTACGTCCGGGTCAGTAGTGAGCTCAGTCCTCGGCGTCTACTTGGAGCACGCCGCCGACGCCCCAATTCTCGCGCGAGTAGTCGCTGATTACGACCCGCACGGCGGTGGGATCGCAGTCAATGATCCGGACCAGTGCATCGCTCAGCTCCCTGGCTATGCGGCGTTTCTGGTCAATGCTGCGACCCTCCCACATCTCGACCCGAATGATCGGCACCGACCAACGATACGACACGACGTCGACGGATCCAGTCGTGCCTCGCTGAGTGCCAGTTCGGACGCGTGCTGGCGATTGGGCTACGTACGGCTGGTGGGGCGCCTCTAGGGCTCGAGATCGGCGAAGGAGCGCAACTCGATCCTGCAGCGCTCGATCGCCTCTTGCACCCGCTCGTGGCAGAGCGTCTCGAGCTCGGTGAGCCGCTCCTGGTCGTACGTTGACTCGTGGTCCGCCTCGGCAGCAGGGTGGCAGGCCAGCTCCGTGACGCCACTGCGCAAGCTTTCGATCGCCCCCACCAGCGCGTCCACCTCGATCGCCTCCGGCACCGGGAAGCCCCTCCCGTCCTGGCCGTAGAAGACGCCGCAGTATGAGATCCCAGGCGCATGCGCGCGGACCGGCACGCCCAGTCGCTCGCCGGCGGCGAGCATTGCCGAGCGTGTGGGCTCCGAGTTGTGCACATGCTGGTGCGAGTCGAGGTGGGTTGGCGGCCGCCCCACCAGGCCCTCGAAGAGGTCGAGCTGACGGGCGATCTCGGCGCTTGCCGTCTCCGCGCTCTCCTCCTCCACCACCAGATAGCGCGCGCGCCAGTCATCGTCGCGGTACTCCCACTCGCCGAGGTCAAGGTGAAGTCCGACACCCAGCGTGTCGCTCCGCCGGGCGTACTCGGCGGCCTCCTTCGCCGCCGGCCACCTGACCATGAGCGAAGCGCTCGTGACTATCCCTTCCTCGTGGCCGCGGATCACCCCTCGGTTGACGCCGGGCGAGCGGCCGAAGTCGTCGGCGTTCACGATCAGCACGCGGCGTCTCACGCGAGCTCCAGCGATCGTGCCAGCGAGAGCGCTTCGCCGAGCCAGTCATGTGCGTGCTCACGCGGCGGGCGCCACTCGGGCGACCAGCCGAGCCATTGGAGCGCGAAATGCAGCCGGCAGCGGTCCACGTCGGCGTCCGGCACTGAGTACGCCGCCGCGGCGGCATAGGCGTCCAGGAGGCGCCTGCGCTCGGCGTCGCCCCAGCCGCCCACGAGCGCGGCCAGGTCCATGGCCGCCGGTCCGGTCGCGGCCATCTCCCAGTCCACGGGGCAGACGCGCAGCGGTTCACGCTCAACGAGAACGTTCGAGGGATAGAACTCGCCGTGCACGAAGCGGCGCGGCAGCGCGGCCAGGGCAGAGGCCGGCTCTGCGTAGGAGTCGAGCGCGCGCACGAGCTCGGACGCGCGCGGATCCTCCGCCGCGGCGAGTGCGGTGCGACTCCGGTCGCGCCAAGCGAGGAACCATTCCTCGGAGTGCTCGATGAGGTGCGGATTCGCGGCGCGCACATCGGGCACTCGGTCGGCGAAGGCGGCGTGGAAGCCCGCCAGCCAGGCGGCCACCGCCTCCCATACCTCGAGCTCGCCGATCTGCCACAACTCCACGCCGGACACCTTCTCGATCACGAACCAGTGGGCGGCGCCGGTGCCATAGAAGCGCGGGCCGATCCCGGCGGGGGAGAGCACGTCGCGATAGGTCGCCAGCTCCCGCTCCGGCTCGTAGACGAACTCCGGCTTCGTCGTGGAGGCATCGCCGATCAGCCGCTCGCGCGCCAGCTCCTTGAGGATGAGCCGGAGCTCCGTGCCATCGCGCAGGCGCACGTGCAGCTCGTCGAGCGGCGCGCTCGTGGCGTAGCGGTAGGGGCGCCGCGAGAGGTCGACCACGTCGTCGCCGCCGAGCAGCTCTCGCAGCTCCGCGTCCGATGGCACCGCGCTCACGGACATAGGTGCTCCAGCAGCGCGCCGAGCACGCGGTCCGACTCGAGGTACTCCTCCGCGACCGCGCGGGCGGCCGCGCGATGGCGCTCGTAGTCCGCCTCGAGCGCCTCGATCGCGGTCACTACGTCGTCGGCGGTGGAGAAGGCGAACAGCCCGTCGCCGGTGGGGAGCCGACGTCCGAAGCCGGTGTCCTGCGCGATCACCGGCCGCCCCGAGGCGAGGTAGCAGGTGCTGCGGTCGCTGAACCAACCCGAGCCGGACACCACGTAACCGGACTTGGCGAGGCCGAACTCGGCCCACGAGCCCTGCACGAAGCGGCGGTAGTCGTCGGGCGTAGCGGCCACGTCCGAGGGGTCGAGCAGGGTCCAGCCGTTCTCGCGCAGCGCCGCCAGATCGCTCTCCTCGTCCGGGTGGATCGCCATCGCCAGTGCAAAGCCGGACGGCGTGCGCCGAGGGAGGTCCATCAGCGGTCGCAGCGAGTGCGCCTTCTGACCGTACTGGACGCCCTCGTGCCAGATTGCGCCGTAGCTTCGCCAGTGGCCGACGGTCGTGCTCGCCCGACGTTCCAGTCGGGTGGCGAGCGGCCACTCATCCAGCACCACGGGCGGCAGGGTGGGCAGCCATTCGCGGCCGCACGTGGGGATCGGGCATTCGGGCCGGCCGATCGCGTCGGCGAGGCTCACGAAGTGCGTGTGGACGTCGAGCCGCATGTCCACATCGTCCACCGCGTGCCAGAGCTGGAGGAACGCGGGATCGAGGTCGAGATAGGCACGCACCGGCACGTGCTCCAGCACATCGGGATCGGCGAGCATCCCGGACACGTTGAGCAGCAGGTCGGCCTCGCGGGCGGCGGCGCGTAGCCCTTCGCGCGACATCCCAAGCGGCTCACCGCCGCCGCGGGGCACGAGCGCCCAGCGCCCCTCGAACCCGAACGCGCTCATCACCTGCTCGCAGTAACCGGCCGAATCGGCATCCACCTCGTCGATTGGCTCCGCGAAGTACACGGAACAGCCGAGGCGCCGGAAGCCGAGCAGGTACTGCAGCACCGCCCACGTGGCCCCGCCCTGCCACGGGGTCGCTGCGATCATGCCGCTGACGATGAGGCACGGCGCGCTCAACGAGTCCGCTCCGCCACAGGGCACATGGGCGAGACCATAATCGTCGCGGGCTCGCTCGCGGCGAGGCCGTACGTGGGCGGGCACACGTGGGTCTTCCTCCAGTATCTGCTCGGCTTTCGACAGCTCGGCTACGACGTTCTGTTCCTCGACCGGCTCGAGCCGGACATGGGCGTGAACGGCGAGGGCCGGAGCTATCTCGCCGGCGTGATGGAGCGCTTCGACATCCCGTGGGCGCTCTTCCGCGACGAGGGCCGCGAGGTGTCCGGGCTGAGCCGCCCGGAAGTCGTGGAGCGTGCGCGTGGTTCGGCTCTGCTCTTGAACGTGATGGGCTTCCTCGACGACGAGGAGACGCTCGCGGCCGCGCCGCTCCGCGCCTTTCTCGACATCGATCCCGGGTTCGGCCAGATGTGGCGCGAGCTGGGCCTCCACGATCCGTTCCGGGGTCACCACCGCTACGTGACGATCGGCGAGCGGATCGGCGAGCCTGACTGCGGTGTGCCCACCTGCGGCATCGACTGGCTGACCACCAAGCAGCCGGTGCATCTCGGCGAATGGCCTGTTTCGCCGGGGGCCGGCCGGCGCTTCACCAGCGTGGCGAGCTGGCGCGGGGCGTTCGGCCCGATCGAGTACGGCGGCCGCACGTACGGACTCCGCGTGCACGAGTTCCGCCGCTTTCTCGAGCTTCCCGCGCGCAGCGCCGGCGAGTTCGAGGTCGCGCTCGACATCCACGAGGCCGAGACTCGCGACCTAGAACTGCTCGCGCGGCACGGCTGGCACCTCGCGGACCCGCGGGCCGCGGCGGGAGACCCCTGGCGCTACCGCGACTATGTCGGGTCCTCGTCCGCCGAGTTCATGGTGGCGAAGAACCTCTACGTCGACACCCGCGCGGGCTGGTTCAGCGACCGCAGCGCGTGCTACCTCGCCAGCGGTCGCCCGGTACTCGCACAGGACACGGGCCTCGATGGCCTGCTCCCGAACGGCAAGGGCCTCGTCAAGTTCTCGACGCTTGACGAGGCGGCGGCGGGCGTCGAGGAGATCACGGGCGACTACGAGCGCCACAGCCGCGCCGCGCGCGAGATTGCCGAGGAGCACTTCGCGGCCGAGCGCGTGCTCGCGCGGCTGCTCGAGAGGCTCGGCGTTCGGTGACGGTCGTCGTCGTAGCGGGGGCGCTCGCGAACAAGGTGGACATCGGTGGCGAGCCGTGGTTCCGGATGAGCTGGGTCCGGGGCTTCGAGCGGCTCGGGCTGGACGTGCGCTTCGTCGAGGAGCTCGAGCGTGCGGCGCCGCGCGAGCTCGAGTGGTTCCGCGACGTGATGGAGCGCTTCGACATGACCGACGGCGCCACCCTCCTGGCCGACGGCGAGGCGATCGCCGGGCCGGCGCTCGACGAGCTGCTCGCGCTCGCGCCCGAGGCCACGCTCGTGAACATGAGCGGCCACCTGACACTGCCGCGGCTGTTCGCCGCCTTCCGCGCGCGCGTGTTCGTGGACGCAGACCCCGGCTTCACTCAGATCTGGCACGCGCAGGGCAACCCCGGGGCGCGCGTCGATGGCCACGACCTCCACTTCACGATCGGCGAGCTGATCGGCACAGCGGGTTGCACGGTGCCGACGTCCGGCATCGACTGGAAGCACGTGCGCCAGCCGGTGGTGCTGGAGGACTGGCCGGTCACGCCGCCTGGCGAGCTCGACCGCTTCACCACGATCGCCACCTGGCGCGGGCCGTTCGGCCCGCTCGAACACGACGGGCATACCTACGGGCTCAAGGTCCACGAGTTCCGCAAGGTGATCGAGCTGCCGCGGCGCTCACCGCAGCGCTTCGAGCTCGCGCTCGACATCCATCCGGCGGAGGAGCGGGACCTCGAGGCGCTGCGCGAGAACGGCTGGAAGCTGGCCGACCCGCGTGCGGTCGCGCGCACGCCGGACGAGTTCCGCGCCTACGTCCAAGGATCGAGCGCCGAGTTCTCAGTCGCGCAGGGCGTGTACGTGGGCACAGGCTGCGCGTGGTTCAGCGACCGCACGGTCCGCTACCTCGCCTCCGGCAGGCCGGCGCTCGTGCAGGACACGGGCTTCAGCCGCACGCTGCCGGTGGGCGACGGGCTGGTGCCGTTCACGAACATCGAGGACGCGGTGGCGGGCGCGGCGGACATCGCGGATCGCTACGCGGAGCATTGCGCGGCGGCAAGAAGGATCGCCGAGGAGAAGTTCGCGGCCGAGGTGGTGCTGGCGGACTTCTGCGAGCGGGCCGGCATTCGGTGAAGCGCCTCATGCTCCCGCTCGCCCTCCTCGCCGCGATCGTGATCGCTGGGGCGATCCTGATCATCCCGCGCTCGCACCGCCCACAAGCGTTGGCGGCCAACTACTACGTCGACACTGTCCGCGGCAACGACTCGAGCGCAGGCACCAGTCCGGACCGGCCCTGGCGGACCCTCGCTCGGGTCGGGCGGCCGGAGTACCGGGGCGGCGTGACGATCAGGCTGCGTGGCGGGCAGCGCTTTTCCGGAACCCTCCAATTCACTCGCAGCAACCTGAAGGGGACGACGCGGACCGCCGGCCTCACGATCACTTCTTACGGGCGTGGGCGCGCCTCCATTGCCGCTCCGCCGGGAGGAGACGGGATTGCGGCGAGCAACGTCGCCGGGATCCGGATCGCGAACATCGACGTCGTCGGTCGGCGCGACGGATGCACCAGGGTCGTGGGTGGATATCGCACTGGGTCGGCGGGCATCCGATTGGAGGCACGCGGCGTGCACGGGACGCTCGATGAAGGCCTGACGCTCGCCGGCGTCGGCGTGAGCGGCTTCTGCAACGGCATCGTGGTGGCCTCCGACGACGACGCCAGCAGGATCTCCCACGTGCGCGTGACGAACGTCGAGTCGCACGACAACGCCAATGCCGGGCTCTGGACGTATGACCAAGCCAACGGGCGGCACTCGATCCGAGACGTCACGGTGTCGCGCATGCGGGCGTATCGCAACCAGCGGCTCGGCGGCATCGCCCTCTTCGGGGTTGAGGGCGGAACCGTTGAGCGCAGCGTGGCGTTCGACAACGCCGGCTTGGCGGGAGGCGGAGCCGGCATGTGGGCATTC
>Ga0070684_100003490_pt1 | contig 11808 bp, 10 predicted proteins | sample KBSC723LmetaG_FD_65653 | JGI IMG/M metagenome (GOLD analysis project Ga0070684, IMG submission 65653) | Corn rhizosphere microbial communities from Kellogg Biological Station, Michigan, USA - KBS C7.2-3L metaG | ecosystem: Host-associated > Plants > Roots > Rhizosphere ...
TCGAGCGGAGTCGATAATGTCGACGAGTTCGCTGAGAAGGTGGAGCGGCGCGGCAACGGTTATTGCTACTGGTACGGCCGCACCTGCCGCCTGCTGCGCGAACGGCCGATCACGATCCTCTACCGCGCGCCGGATGGCCATCTGGCCTCGCGCCATTTCACCGCGCTGATGACTCACCGCGGCCCGATCGTCGCCGCCGAGAAGGGACGCTGGATTGCGTTCGCCATGATGGACCGCCCTGTCGAAGCGCTTCAGCAAAGTTATCTCAGAACGAAAGCGACTGACCTTCAGTCGTACATGCGCGTGTCGGATCTGAAGGCGAACAGCTCGAACAATACGGTGTTCGCCGACGACAAGGGCGAGATCGCGGTGCTTTCGCCGCAGTTCATGCCGCGGCGCGACAACCGCTTCGACTACACTATGCCCGTCGACGGCAGTAACCCGGCGACCGACTGGCACGGGCTGCACGAGCCCTCGGCGCTGCCGAATACGATCGACCCGCCCAACGGCTGGGCCTTCAACAGCAACGACTGGCTTTATTCGGCGGCGGGGCCTTATTCACCCAAGCCGCAGAACTTCCCAGCCTATCTTGACATGGCCGGCGAGAGCTATCGCACGATCCACGCGACGCGGCTTTTGACTGAGCCCGGAAGATGGACCCTCGACCGGCTGCACACAGCGGCCTTCGACAGCGCGCAGCCGTCGTTCGAGGTGCTGGTGCCGATGCTCGTTGCCGCATGGCAGGCGCTGCCGCCGAGCGATCCGCGCAAGGCTCGGCTGGCCGAGCCGATTGCTGCGCTCAACGGCTGGGACAAGCGGTGGTCGGTCGCCTCCGTCCCGAATACGCTCGCGCAATTCTGGGGCGACGAGCTCAGCAAGGCCGCGGTGTCGCGCCAGTGGAACGACCACCGCAACTTCTTCCGCCACATGGAGGCGCTCAGCCCGGAGGAGAAGATCGACACCTTCGCGGCGGGGCTCGATCGGCTCGAGCGCGATTTCGGCAGCTGGCAAGTGCCGTGGGGCGACGTGAACCGCTTCCAGCGCATCTCGCCGGCGATCGAGGGCGTCTTCGATGATTCCAAGCCGAGCATTCCCATCGGCTTCACCTCCAACAAATGGGGTTCGCTCGCCTCTTTCGGAGCATCGCAGAAGCCGGGAACCAAGAAATGGTACGGCACCAATGGCAACAGCTTCGTCGCGGTGGTCGAGTTCACGCGCAACGGACCGCGCGCGCGTGCGGTCACCGCGGGCGGTGAGAGCGGACATACGGAATCGCCGCATTTCGACGATGAAGCGGTGCGCTACGCGACCGGCAATTTGCGCGACGTCTATTTCACGTCCGCGCAGCTCAAAGGGCACACCGAGCGGGTCTACCACCCAGGCGAATAGCTAGAGTCCGGCGAAGCGGTCGGTCGCTCGGATGAGGCCGTCGAGGACGCCGGGCTCGCTGAACAAATGTCCGCCGTCGGGGATGATGTTGAGCTCGACTCCGGGCCATGCCTGCTTGAGCTTCCATGCGGCGACGGGCGGCGTGCAGGTGTCGTGGCGCCCTTGGACGATCACGCCCGGAATTCCGCGCAGCTTCTTCGCGCCATTGAGCAGCTGCCCTTCCTCGAGCCAGCCGTGATTCGCCATATAATGGTTCTCGATCCTGGCGACCGCGACCGCGACGTCGGGGCTGGTGAAATGCTCGATCGTCGACGGGCTTGGAAGCAGGGTGACGATCTCGCCCTCCCACTTGCTCCACGCCTTTGCGGCACGGAGCTGCTCGTCCTTGTCGCTGCTGGTCAGCCGCTTGCGATAGGCCTCAACCAGGTCGCCGCGCTCGGCCTCGGGAATGAGGCCGATGAACTCCTCGAATTTGTCCGGATAGACCTGTGACGCGCCGCCTTCCTTGTACATCCAGTCGAGCTCGTACTGGTCGAACAGGAAGATGCCGCGAAGCACCAGCTCGGTCACGCGCTCGGGATGGGTTTCGGCGTAGGTGAGCGACAGGGTCGAGCCCCAGCTGCCGCCGAACACCATCCACTTGTCGACCTTCGCGACCTCTGTGCGCAGCTTCTCGATATCCTCGACCAGGTCCCAGGTCGTATTGTGATCGAGGTTGGCATAGGGCGTCGACCGGCCGCAGCCGCGCTGGTCGAAGACCAGGATCTTGTACTGTTCGGGATTGAATTGCCGCCGATGCTCGGGGCTCGACCCGCCGCCGGGGCCGCCGTGGAGGAACACCACCGGCTTGCCTTCCGGATTGCCCGACAGCTCCCAGTAAAGCCGATGCCCGTCGCCAACGTCGAGCATGCCGGTCTGGTAGGGCTGGATCTCGGGATAGAGCGTTCGGCGCGTTGGGGCCTGGATGTCCATCAGAAGCTGAATTCCTCGTAGATGTGCGACACGTCGCCGTGCCACTCGCCGTGGTAACGAGCGAGCAGGCGGTCCGCAGGTGTCATGCCGGTTGCAAGCACATCGCGCAATGGATCGAGGAACCCGCCTTCATTGTCGCCGGCGCTGTTGAGCTGCGCCCTGCGAGTTAAGCCGTCGGCTGCAATCTCCAGCACGCGCCCGGCGAAGTCGCGCATCGTCTCGCCGTCGGGCGTGATCGCATCGAGCGCGAGTTTGGGCACGTCGTGGCGAAGTTTCTCGCGCTCCTCGATCGTCCAGTGCTTTACCAGGTCCCACGCGGCGTCGAGCGCCTGCTCATTGTAGAGCAACCCGACCCACAGCGCCGGAAGCGCGCAGATCCGGCTCCACCGCCCGCCGTCGGCGCCGCGCATCTCGAGAAAGCTCTTCAGACGCACTTCCGGAAAAGCGGTCGACAAATGGTCGATCCAGTCGGTCAGCCGCGGCTTCTCGCCCGGGAGCTGGGGCAGCTTCCCGTCGAGAAATGCCCGGAAGCTCTCGCCCGCGACGTCGATATATTTGCCGTCGCGGAAGACGAAATACATCGGCACGTCGAGCGCGTAATCGCAGTAGCGCTCGTAACCGAAGCCGTCCTCGAACACGAACGGCAGCATTCCCGTTCGATCAGGGTCCGTGTCCTCCCAGATGTGGCTCCGAAAGCTTTTGTAGCCGTTGGGCTTCCCTTCGGTGAAGGGAGAGTTGGCGAAGAGCGCGGTCGCCACTGGCTGGAGCGCGAGGCCGACCCGGAATTTCTTCACCATGTCGGCCTCGCTCGAATAGTCGAGGTTGGTCTGGATGGTGCAGGTGCGCAGCATCATGTCGAGCCCGAGATTGCCGACCTTGGGCATGTAATTGAGCATGATCGCGTAGCGGCCCTTGGGCATGACGGGCAGGTCGGCGCGCGTTTTGTCCGGCCACATTCCCGTGCCGAGAAATCCGAGCCCGAGCCGGTCGCCGACCATCTTGCATTGTCCGAGGTGGCGCGCGGCTTCCGAGCAGGTCTGGTGCAGGTTCTCGAGCGCCGCTCCGCTGAGCTCGAACTGGCCGGCTGGCTCGAGGCTGATCGTCCCGTCGGGCCCGCTGAGCGCGATCACATTGCCGTTCTCGAGCACCGGCTGCCATCCGAACTGCATCAGGCCATTGAGAAGGTCGCGGATTCCGCCGGGCTCGTCGTAGGACGGCGCTCGGTGGTCGCTGCGACGATAGACGAACTTCTCATGCTCGGTGCCGATGCGCCAGTCGCCGGGTTGCTTCTCGCCGCCCTCGAACACGGCAATGAGGTCGGTCCGTCCGTCAATCTGCGGGCTGGCGCTGTCGTCGGTCCGGGTGGTCATGGCTGGGGGCGCTTACCCGTGCGGATTGAGCCGCGCCAGCCATTCCGGCTTATGGCGCGAGCAGCCGGGCTTATCGCCAGTCGCCGGCAAGGGTCATGAAGGCCGCGAGCGCCGCCAGCGCAGCGGTTTCCGCGCGCAGGATTCGCGGGCCGAGCGAGATCGCCGCCGCTCCGGCGCCCTGCACGAACGCGCGCTCGTCGCCGGTGAAACCGCCTTCGGGACCAATCAGGATCGCGGCCGGTCCTTCGGCGAAGCTGTCGACCAGCGGATCGCCTCCATTCTCGTCGGCGAAGTACAGGTGCCGGCTCGGGGCGAGCTCGTCGATGAAGCGCCGCAGGAGCAGCGGCTCGGCAATTTCGGGCACGCGCGTTCGGCCGCACTGCTCGGCCGCCTCGATCGCGATACTTTCGAGGCGATCGGTCCGCACCCGCTCGGCGACGGTGCGCTGCGTCATCACTGGGATGAGGCGGGCCGCGCCGAGTTCGGTCGCTTTTTCGACCAGCCAGTCGGTCTGCGCGCGCTTCACCGGCGCGAAGGCGAGCCACACGTCTGGAATGCTCTCGGGCTCGCGCGTCTTCCCCTCGACGACGAGCGTCATCCGCTTCTTGCCGGCTTCCGCGATCCGCGCCAGCCATTCGCCCGAGCTTCCGTCGAACACCAGCAGATTGGCGCCCGCGCCGAGCCTCAGAACATTGCCGAGATAGTTCGCCTGGCCGGCGTCGAGTTGTAGGCTCACCCCGATCTCGAGCGCTTCTCGGACGTAGAGCCTCGGGAGGCTTCTTGGCGGCCAGGCTGGAGTGGCGGGCATTGCCGCCGATTAGCCGCGCTCAGCGGCGCTTGGCACGTATATTTTCGATTCAATTCCGGCGATTTAACGATTCGATTAGATCTCGATAGTAGCGAGACGTGCGAAGGTAAATTGATCGTTCCTCTTCGCTTTCGGCCTCATCGGCCAAGCTAAGCGCCTCCAATAACCGTCGTACAAAATAGGCCTTGTACATCGGCGCCGTCCTTGAATTCGGCGGCCGCATGGCTCGTCGTTGTTTCGGCGCAATAACGCTCGGATTTGTATTCTGCTCCGTAACTAGGGGTAAAGTCGCAGAAACCTTTTCCATAATGGATACGATGCCCTACTCGCGGTGCGTCATCCGCCGGCTTGGGGTGAGTGGTTGGCGTCGCGCGGAACGGTTCAAACGGCTTCATTGGAAGACTGTGAACTCGCTTGAAAGGGATCGCTCGCAGGCGGCGTCCCGCGTGCCTTCGACTCGTCGTTCATGTGCAGGATGTCGCCGTAGTAACGGCATGCCTGCAGATGGACTGCGCGCTCGTGCTCGTCCGCAGCCGTTTGCGCGAGCACCATTTCCTCGATGAACCGGCGGAGAAAATACAAGTCATACACCGGCATGTTCGCTTTGTGACTTCAGCATGGGCCCGGTTCCTTTCGAGCTGAGCGCATGAGAAACAACAGTAATAACAAAGAGTTACTCACGAATCACTTGAGGTGTGGCTGAACCGCGCCGTCAGCCGCTGTTCATCCGGCTCGCTTGAGCCTGGCGGGTAGGGGTGCCAAATCGCCGGTTATGGCTGCGCGCACCGATATCGTCCCCGACAGCGAGCGGCGCGGCTTCATCGGTGCGCTTCCGCCGCGGCTGCGTCCCTACGGGTCGCTGATGCGGCTCGATCGGCCCATCGGAAGCTGGCTGCTCTATTGGCCGTGCGCGTGGAGCGTGGCGCTGGCCGGCGTCGGCGGCAAGTGGACTTTGTTCCTGTGGCTCGGCCTCGGTGCATTCGCAATGCGAAGCGCGGGATGCGTCTACAACGACATCATCGACCGCGACCTCGACCGGCGCGTCGAACGCACGCGGCTTCGTCCGCTCGCCAGCGACAGGGTTCCGCTTCGCTCGGCATGGCTGCTGATCGCGGCCTTGTGCGTGGTCGGCCTCATCGTCCTGGTCCAGCTCAACCTCACCGCAGCGCTGGTCGCGCTGGTCAGCCTCGCTCCCGTTGCAGCCTATCCGTTCATGAAGCGGATCACCTGGTGGCCGCAGGCATGGCTCGGGATTGTGTTTTCATGGGGCGCCCTGGTCGGCTGGCCGGAGGTGATTGGCAGCCTCTCCTGGACCACTTTCCTCCTGTGGTTCGGAAGCATCTCCTGGGTCGTCGGCTACGACACGCTCTACGCGATCCAGGATATCGAGGACGACGCGTTGGTCGGGGTCAAATCGTCCGCTCGGCGTCTGGGTGACAAGGCGCCGCTCGGGATCGCGATCTTCTACATGAATGCCGTGGTGCTTTGGGAGTGCGCCATATGGACGGTGCGCCCGGACTGGATTGCGCTCATCGCGTTGCTTCCGGCGGCAGTGCATCTCGCCATCCAGGCAATCCGCGCGGATCCGCGCGACGGCCCACTTGCGCTCGAGCTTTTTCGGTCGAATCGCACCTGTGGCCTGCTCGTCTGCCTGGCAATGCTGGTCGTGGGCCTCACGGCGCGCTAATCGGCGCGGCCGATGCAAGTCCCCGACCAGGCGCGTAAAATTGCCGAGTTGCTCGTCGAGCACGGAATGGCCGCCGGCGCCACCGCCGCCGACGCGCTCTACGTCGGCGAACGCTCGTCCGCTGTGCAGGTGCGGCTCGGCGAAACCGAGAGCGTCAGCCGCTCCGAAGGCGAAGAAGTGGGTCTGCGGCTCTTCGCCGGTCAGCGTTCAGCGACCGTCGCCTCCTCAGACCTTTCGGATGAGGCGCTCGGCAATCTGGTCGAGCGCTGCCTCGCCATGGCCAGGGAAGCGCCCGAGGATCCCTACGCCGGACTTGCGCCTTCCGAGCTGCTGCTGCGCGGCGATCCCCCGAGGCTCGACGTCGACGACGGGCAGGAGCCCGAGCCGGCGGAGCTGCGGGCGCGGGCGCTCGAAGCGGAATCGGCGGCGCTCGCAATTGCCGGCGTGGCGAACTCGAGCGGTAGCGGTGCAAGCGCATCGGCGACGACGATCGCTCTTGCGACATCCGGCGGCTTCTCGGGCGCATACCGGACGAGCGGCCACGGCATTTCGGCGTCGGTCATCGCCGGCGAAGGCTCGGCGATGCAGCGCGATCATGCGTGGCACAGCGCGCGGTATCTCGCCGACTTAGAGCAGGCGGGCGACATCGGCCGCCGCGCGGGCGAGCGTGCGGTGGCGCGGCTCAACCCGACACGGCCCAAGCCGGGCAAGTATCCGGTGATCTTCGATCCGCGCGTGTCCTCGACGCTGCTCGGCCATTTCTCCGGTGCGATCACCGGCCCTTCCATCGCTCGGGGGACGAGCTTCCTGAAGGACAAGCTCGGCGAGTCCGTTTTTGCGGGCGGGGTGACCATCGTCGACGATCCGCTTCGAGCGCGCGGCCTCAGGTCGCGGCCGTTCGATGCCGAAGGCGTTGCAGTCGGGCGGCGTGAGCTGGTTTCGGATGGGACGCTCAACAGCTGGATCGCCGACAGCGCTTCGGCGCGGCAGCTCGGCATCGAGCCCACGGGCCACGCCGCGCGGGGAGTCGGCGGAGCGCCGGGAGCAAGTCCGAGCAACCTTTATATGGAAGCAGGCCGCCGGAGACGCGAAGAGCTGCTGGGTGGCATAAGAGAAGGACTGCTGGTGATCGAGCTGATCGGTCACGGCGTGAACGAGGTCACCGGCGATTACAGCCGCGGCGCGGTCGGTTTCATGATCCGCGGCGGCGAGTTTGCCGAGCCGGTCACCGAAATCACGATCGCCGGCAATCTCGTCGACATGCTCGCGACGCTCGAGCCGGCAAACGACCTCGAGTTCCGCCGCGGAATCGACGCTCCGACGATCCTCGTCCCTGAAATGACCGTCGCTGCGGGTTAGGCGTCCGCGCCGACTTTCGGAATCCGCAACCGCGGGATCTCGATGTGCGGGCAGCGGTCCATCACGACCTTGAGGCCTGCCGCCTCGGCGCGCGCGGCCGCTTCCTCATTGATCACGCCGAGCTGCATCCACACCGCCTTCGCGCCGACGAAGATCGCCTGCTCGACCGCCTCGGCAGCGGCTTCCGGGCGGCGGAAGATGTCGACAATGTCGATCGGGATTCCGATCTGGGCGAGCTCGCGCCAGACGAACTCGCCGAGCACATGCTCGCCGGTGATCTGCGGGTTCACCGGAAGGACTCGATAGCCCCACTCCTGCAGGAACTTCATGACGCCGTACGACGGGCGGTCGGGCCGATCCGACGCCCCGATGACGGCGATGGTGCGGGCATTCCGCAACAGATCGGCAATTTCTTCGTCACGGGTCAGCGGCATGGGGTCCTCTCGTTCCGGGTCAATGCGCCACGGCCTCCAGCAGTTTCGCGGCAATGGCCTCGAACGCTTTCGCTTCGGCTCCGTCGCCCGCGGCCGGCGGAACGCCCGCGTCCGAGGCTTCGCGGATCGCGGCCGACAGCGGCAGGCGGCCCAGGAAGGGTACGCCCATCTCCGCTGCTTCGGCTTCGGCGCCGCCGGTCCCGAACGGGTGCGATTCCTCGCCGCAATGGGGGCAGGCATAGCTCGCCATGTTCTCGATCAGCCCGAGCACCGGGACACTGGTCTTGTTGAACAGGTCGACAGCTCGGCGCGCGTCGATCAGCGACAGGTCCTGGGGCGTCGAAACGATCACCGCGCCGGCGGGACGCGAGCGCTGGATCAGCGACAGCTGGACGTCGCCGGTACCCGGCGGAAGGTCGACGATCAGCAGCTCCGAATCGCCCCAATCGGCTTCGACAAGCTTCGCCAGCGCGCCGGTCGCCATCGGTCCGCGCCAAGCAAGCGCGTGCCCGGGCGAGACCAGCTGGCCGAGTGACAGAAATTTAATCCCGTGCGCCTCGACCGGGATTAGCCGCTCGTCCTCGGCCGTCGGCTTGGCGTCGGTCCCGAGCAGGGTGGGCTGCGAAGGGCCGTAAACGTCGGCGTCGATCAGGCCGACCTTCCTACCCATGCGCGCGAGCGCGATGGCGAGGTTCGCGGCGACGGTGGATTTGCCGACTCCGCCCTTGCCGCTGCCGATCGCGATCAGCGTGCGTGACGGCTCGCTGGCCGTTAGCGCGACGCGCACCTCGTCGACCCCGCCCCGCTCGAGCATGGCGGAGCGCAGTTCCTGCTCGACTTCCTCGCGGCCCTTTTTTGACAGCCCGGTCGCGTCGACGATCAGCGTCGCAACGCTTCCCGCAACCTTGCGCGAGCGGATGCGCTCCTCGTGCGGCAGGTTCGCGAGCTGGTCGTCTGCATGCGGCATAAGGAGCACATAGGAAGCCGGCGGCGGCTTGCCACTGTTTTTCGCCGGGGCCGGTCCCTATAATCGGCGGCGATGAACATTCTTTTGGGGTGGGGCGGCCGCATTCGCGGCCTTTTCGCCGACAACAAGGGACCCTGGGGCCCGAGCGGAAGCAGCGAGGAGCCCCCGGCTGACGACGGTCACGGCGGCGGGCCATGGGGTGAGCCGCCGTCGGGCGGCCGCCGCGGGCTCGGCGTGCGCTCGGTCGGCCCGCTTGATGAGCTTCTTCGCCGCGGACGAATGCGCTTCGGCGGGGGCGGCGGGCTTCCCGGAAGGCCCGACCGCTCGCTGATCCTGTGGGCGATCGTCGGCTTCATCGTCATCTGGCTGATCTTCACCACCGTCCATTCGATCGCTCCGGGCGAGCGCGGCGTGGTGACCCGGTTCGGCCGGTACAGCTACACGCTGGGGCCCGGCGTAGGACTGACTCTGCCATCGCCCGTCGATCGAGTGCAGAAGGTCGATGTCGAAAGCATCCGTACCGCCGACCTCGGCTCGCAGAGCAGCGAGGATCTGATGCTGACCGGCGACCAGAACCTCCTCGACATCGCCTATTCGGTCCGGTGGAACGTCAAGAACCCGGAATGGTACCTGTTCCAGCTTGCCGATCCCGAAGAAACCATCCGCCAGGTAGGCGAAAGCGCGATGCGGGCCGTCATTGCCGACGTCAGCCTCCAGGACGCGATGGGCGACAAGCGCGGCGAAATCGAGGCGCAGGTCGCCGAACGGATGCAGCGGATCCTCGACGGCTATCGCTCGGGCATCGCCGTGCAGGGCGTCGCGATCCAGCAGGCCGATCCGCCGGCCGAGGTCAATGACGCGTTCAAGGAAGTCACGGCCGCGCAGCAGCAGGCGCAAAGCTACATCAACAATGCGAACGCCTACGCGCTTCAGCGCGTGCGCAACGCGCAGGGCGAAGCGGCGGCATTCGACAAGGTCTACCAGCAGTACAAGCTTGCTCCGGAAGTCACCCGGCGGCGCATGTATTACGAAACGATGGAGCAGGTCCTTTCCAAGCTTCCGAAGACCATCGTCGAAGCTCCGGGAGTGACGCCCTACCTACCGCTTCCGCAGGTGCAGAAGGAGCAGCAGGGCCAGCAGGAGCAGCAGCAATGACCGGCTATGTTCGCCGTCATCCGCTGCTTTCGGGCGTCATCGCGTTCTTCGCCTTGGTACTGCTGCTGAGCAGCTTCCCGATCGTTCCGGAGACCAAGCAGGCGGTCGTGGTTCGCTTCGGCAAGCCCGAGCGGATCCTCAACCGCTTCGAGCCGGGGCGGCCGATCGGCGCCGCGGGGGCAGGGCTGTCCTATCGCATTCCCATCGTCGACCAGATCGTCTGGATCGACAAGCGCGTGCTCGCCGTCGACATGGAGCCGCAGCCCGTGCTCTCGACCGACCAGCGCCGGCTGATGGTCGACGCATACGCCCGCTATCGCATCGTCGACCCGCTCCTGATGTATATCCGCTCGACCACCGAGGATAATCTCAAGAGCCAGCTCCAGACGATCCTCCGATCCGACGTTCGCAACGAGCTCGGAAGTCAGCCCTTCGCGGCGCTGCTCTCGCCCGAGCGGCAGGGCATCATGGACGACGTGCGCAAGGTGCTGAATTCTCAAGCCGCGAACTTCGGGGTCGAGATCGTCGACGTGCGCATCAAGAAGACGGACCTGCCCGACGGCGCGCCGCTGGACTCGGCGTTCGACAGGATGCGGACCGCGCGCTACCAGGAGGCGCAATCAATCCGCGCCCAAGGCAACAAGCAGGCGCAAATCATCATGGCCGAGGCCGACGCCGAGGCGGCTCAGACCTATGCCGCAAGCTATGGCAAGGACCCGCAATTCTACGACTTCTACCGCGCCATGCAGAGCTATAAGTCTACCTTCGTGACCGGCACCGAAGGCAAGCCCGCCGCACCGACCAACATCATTCTGTCGCCGCAGAACGACTATTTGAAGGAATTCACTGGACGCGCGAAGTGAACCGGAGCGTTCAATTGCCGTTAAGCCGGTGGGGACATTAGCGCCCTTGCGTCTCAAGCCAAATGATGGAGTATCGATGAGCTCGAAGGAGTCCGGAAAAGTGCGCTATGCCTACGGGGTCGCAGTGGCCCTGCTGCTCGGAGGATCCGCATTCTCGCTCGCCACTGGAGAGGCGGGGGCCCAAGTTCCGCAAAACGCACCCGGAACTTCCTCTCTCGCTCCGCGCCCCGGCGCGCCGATGTCCTTCGCCGACCTGGTCGCACGGCTCCAGCCGGCAGTGGTCAACATCTCAACCAAGCAGCGCGTGCCGGTTAAGTCGCAGGGCAGCGATCCGTTCGAGCAATTCTTCCGTCAGTTCGATCCGACACAGCCGCAGGGCGGCGATCAGGGCAGCAGCGGAGCCAGCGGCGGCGCGCAGGGGCGGACACGCGAGGCTGGGTCGCTCGGCTCGGGTTTCCTCATTTCGCCGGACGGCTATATCGTAACCAACAACCACCTGATCGAGGGCCTCACGGGGACGGGCACGGTCGACAGCGTCACCGTCACGATGACCGACGGCAAGGAATATCCCGCGCGCATCGTCGGCCGCGACGAAACGTCGGACCTCGCGCTGCTCAAGATTGACGGACGCAACCTGCCGTTCGTCCAATGGGGGGACAGCACCAAGGCGCGGGTCGGGGACTGGGTCCTTGCCATCGGCGATCCTTATGGAGTCGGAAGCACCGTCACGGCCGGCATCATCTCGGCGCTCCACCGTGGAATCACCGGCGTCGGCGCCTACGACCGCTACATTCAGACCGACGC
>Ga0070684_100003491_pt1 | contig 11805 bp, 8 predicted proteins | sample KBSC723LmetaG_FD_65653 | JGI IMG/M metagenome (GOLD analysis project Ga0070684, IMG submission 65653) | Corn rhizosphere microbial communities from Kellogg Biological Station, Michigan, USA - KBS C7.2-3L metaG | ecosystem: Host-associated > Plants > Roots > Rhizosphere ...
GGTCGGTCGAGCGCCCCACCTCCCGGAGCACCCTCGGCTCGTCCCAGTCGACGATCTTGGGGCCGATGACGCCCACGCGTTCCACGGCCTTGATGCCTTCGGCGGGCTCGAGGAGGCGTTCGACGGCATCGGGCGCGAGCGCCGCGTCGTCGTGCACCAGCAAGAGGTAGTCGGCGGCCTGGGCGGGCGGGAGCTCGGTCGCGGCGGTAAGCGCCCCCGCGATGCCTCGGTTCTCCCCAAGGGCGACCACCCGCGCCTCACCGAGCGCCTGTCGGAGGAGCTCCAGCGTCCCGTCCGAGGAGCCGTTGTCCACCGCCACGACGCCCAGGCGCGGGTAGGTCTGCGCGGCGAGCGACTCGAGGCATCCGCGCAGCCATGCGACGGCGTCGCGAGTGACCAGCACGACGAGCACGCTCGGGGAGCGCACGTCGCGGGAAGCAGGAGAACGATCGACGGTTGTCGTGGCCATGGAGTGCGCCCAGAGGCGGCGCGCAGCCTAGCACGCCGGTGTTCGAACACGCGGAAGGGGGGCCATGCCCCCCTTCCGAGCATCAACAGCGATCCGACGGCTACCGCTTCTTCGCGGTCCGCCTCTTCGCCGGCCTACGCGCCGCAGTCTTCTTGGCGGCAGACTTCTTGGCCGCGGTCTTCCTGCGTGTGGTCTTCCTGCGCGTCGTCTTCTTAGCCGCCGGCTTGCGCGCGGCGGTCTTCCTACGCGTGGTCTTCCTCCGCGCCGGCTTGCGCGCAGCGGTCTTCTTCTTCGCTGCGGGCTTGCGCCGCGTGGTCTTCCTCCGCGTCGTCTTCTTCGCTGCCGGCTTGCGCGCGGCGGTCTTCCGTCTACGGGTGGTCTTGCGAGCCGCGGTCTTCTTCGCCGCTGGCTTGCGAGCCGCCGTCTTGCGCTTCGCGGTGGATCTCTTCTTTGCGGGAGACATCGGTCACCCCCTTCCCTCGGTGTCAGGACGCCATACGCTTCAAGCGTCGCCGTTCGCGTTCACTCATCCCACCCCACACCCCGTACCGCTCGTCGCGGCGAAGGGCATAGTTGAGGCACTCGATGCGAACCGGACAATCGGCGCAGATCCGCTTGGCCTCTCTCGATGATCCCCCCTTCTCGGGGAAGAACACCTCCGGATCGTGTTGCCGACATCGCGCCCGCTCTTGCCATGGGATGTAGTGATGCATGTGGTCCCCGTTCCCTCCCCGAAATCACACGCGTGTGATTCTGGGCTATAGGTTCCCCTCTTGGCAAGAGGAAAACTCGAGTTCTCAGGCATCTCCACATGCGTCCCCAGAGAATCGAATACGTGCTCGGGCGCAGGTGCAAGAGGTTCTGCGAAGTATTTCGATGGTCTATCTCGTTGACCGGTTCGGTCAATCTCCTTGACGGAAACGGTTGTCGGAGGGCGTTCGATCGCCGGTCGCAGTCCCTAACGGCGCCATCGACACATGCGCATCCTGTTCGTTCATGTTGCGCTGCAACGGTTCGTACGTAGTCGACCGTTCGATGGGCGTGCGACCGATCGACGTGATCGCCGTGCGGATCTCCGAAGGCTCCATGCGGATCCCCCACTCGGCGCCCGCCATGCGGCTGATCGTTTCTTCCATCAAGGTGCCACCGAAGTCGTTCGCGCCGCCGTTCAGCATCGTCTGACACGCTTCCACGCCCATCTTCACCCACGAGACCTGGATGTTGTGGATAACTCCGTCGAGCAGGACCCTCGCGACGGCGTGCATCCGGCGGTTGTCGTCGAATGACGGGCCGGGTCGGGCCTTGCCGGCGAGATAGATCGGCGCGTTCTGATGGACGAACGGAAGCGGCACGAACTCGGTGAATCCGCCCGTCTCGCGTTGGATCCGCGCGAGTCTCCGGATGTGGAAAACCCAGTGCGGAGGCGCGTCCACGTGCCCGAACATGATCGTCGACGAGCTGCGGATGCCCAGGTCATGGGCGGTTCGGACGATCTCCTCCCACGCGTCGGCGGGCAGCTTGCCCTTGGTCAGCACCCAACGGACGTCGTCGTCCAAGATCTCGGCCGCGGTCCCCGGGATCGTCCCAAGGCCATGGTGACGGCACTCCTGGAGGAACTCGCGGAACGAGATCCCGAGCTTCGTGGAGCCGTTCAGCACCTCCATCGGGCTGAACGCATGGATGTGGATATCCGGTGCCGCGGCCTTCACCGCGTCGAGCAGATCGAAGTAGAACGACCCGGGCAGATCGGGGTGGATCCCGCCCTGCATGCACACCTCGGTGCACCCCCAGGCCGCAGCCTCGCGGGCTCGATCGGCCACCTCGGCGAGCGTGAGCGTGTAGGACTCCGGGTCGATCTCGCGCTGCGCGAACGCGCAGAAGCGGCACCCGACGTAGCAGACGTTGGTGAAGTTGATGTTGCGGTTCACGACGTAGGTGACGCCGTCGCCCACGGCGTCGCGCCGTAGCCCGTCCGCGACGGCACACAGCGCCTCGAGGTCGTCGCCCTCGGTCCGGAACAGCGCGAGGGCCTCCTCGTCGCTGAGGGGCCGGCGCCCCTCGGCGTTGGCGAGCCCGGAACGGATCTCGGCGGCGAGCCGGCGCGGGGGGACGCGTTCCGCGTGCCATGCGCGGGTGCGTTCGGGGACGTCGGTCTCGCCGTAGACGATCTCGGCGTCCGCCCGGAGGCCGGCCCCCTCTACCTTCGCGAACGTGAGCTCGATGGAACGGGGCTTCCAGGCGACCTCGGGGTCCTGCCACCCGATCGGCGCCGCAACCGTGTCGGCGGCCAGGCCGTCGGGGCCCATCACGGCCGCGACCGGCGCCCGCATCTTGCCCGCGAGGAACGGATCGGGCCGCAGCGCGAACTCCGGGTAGATCGTGAGCCGCTCGCGGAGCTCGAGCCCGCCTTCGGCCGTCCGGCGGCCGAGCTCCTCGATCGCCGGCCACGGGCGCTCGGGGTTCACGTGGTCGGGCGTGAGCGGCGAGACGCCGCCCCAGTCGTCGATCCCGGCCTCGAGGAGGCGGGCCTGCTGCTCGGGGTCGGACAGGTTCGGCGGCGCCTGGACGTGCATCCGCGGTCCGAATACGATCCGCGCCGTCGCGACGGTGGCCAGGAACTCCTCGTCCCCCGGCTCGGGCGCGTCGTGCATCGCCGTCCCGGGCTTGGCCCGGAAGTTCTGGACGATGACCTCCTGGACGTGGCGGTAGCGCCGATGGAGATCGCGGATCGCGAGGAGCGACTCGGCGCGCTCCGCCAGGGTCTCGCCGATCCCGACGAGGATGCCGGTGGTGAACGGGATCGCCAGGCGCCCGGCGTCCTCGATCACGCGGAGACGGACGGCGGGGACCTTGTCCGGCGATCCGAAATGCGGGCCGCCGCGCTGGGACAGCCGGTCCGAGGAGGTCTCGAGCATCATCCCCATCGACGGCGCGACCTGCTTCAGGCGCGCCATCTCCTCGTAGGACATGACGCCGGGGTTGAGGTGCGGGAGCAGGCCCGTCTCCTCTATCACGCGGATGGCTGCGGCCCGGACGTACTCGAGCGTCGAGCGATACCCGCGTTCGGCGAGCCAGTCGCGCGCCATCGGGTAGCGCTCCTCCGGGCGGTCGCCGAGCGTGAACAGCGCCTCCTTGCACCCGAGCCGCCGGCCGGCCTCGGCGATCGTCACGACCTCCTCCGGGGAAAGGAACGGCCGTTCGAGCCTGGCCGGAGGCTTGGCGAACGTGCAGTAGTGGCAGTGGTCCCTGCACAGCATCGTGAGCGGGACGAAGACCTTGCGCGAGTAGGTGACGGTGCCGCCGTGTCCGAGCTCGCGTAGGTGCGAGGCGAGCGACATCAGGCGTTCGAGGTCCGGACCGCGCGCCGCGAGCAGCGACTCGATCTCGCCGGCCGACAGCGCCTTGCCGGCACCGGCGCGGGCGAGCGCGCGCCGGAGCGCGTGCGCGGTCGTGGCCTCGGCCATCCGTGCGCGAGCGTACTACGCTGCCGTGGATGCGGGTGACGGCGCTCGCGGGCGGGATCGGCGCGGGGAAGTTCCTGCGTGGGCTCGTCCGCGCCGTTGCGCCGGAAGCCGTCACCGTGATCGCGAACACCGGTGACGACATCACGATGCACGGGCTGCGCGTGTCGCCAGATCTGGACTCGGTGACGTACTGGCTCGGCGACGTCTTCGATCGCGAGCGCGGGTGGGGCCGGCGCGACGAGACGTTCCGCGCGACCGAGGAGCTGCGCGCGTTCGATCCCGAGCAGGCGTGGTTCAACCTCGGCGACCTCGACCTCGCGACCCACCTGTACCGGACGGACCTCCTGGCGGCCGGCGAGACGCTGAGCGCCGCGACGGCCGCCGTCGCCCGGCGGTTCGGCGTAGTGCCGCGCCTGCTCCCGATGAGCGACGACCAGGTGACCACCCGTATCTCGGTGGTCGCCGACGGCGAGGAGCTCGACCTCCATTTCCAGGAGTACTGGGTCGGGCGCGGGGGACGCGACGAGGTCAAGGCCGTCCGGTACGAGGGGGCCGAACGCTCCCGACCCGCGCCCGGTGTCCTCGAGGCGCTTTCGTCCGCCGACGCGATCGTGCTGTGCCCGTCGAACCCGGTCGCCTCGCTCGGTCCGATCCTCGCGGTGCCGGGGATCCGCGACGCGGTCGCGGCCCGGCGGGCGGACGTCGTCGGCGTGAGCGGGATCGTCGCCGGCGCGCCGCTCGCGGGGATGGCGGACCGCCTGATGCCGGCGGCCGGCGCCGAGGTCACCGCGGCCGGCGCGGCCGAGTGCTACCGCGGGCTCCTGGCGGCATGGGTGGTCGACGAGGCCGATCGCGCGCTGATCCCCCGGATCGAGGCAACAGGCGTCCGCGCCGGCGCGACCGATTCGATCATGACCGATGACGCGAAGGCGGAGGCGCTCGCTCGGTTCGCGCTCGGTCTGCTCGGGTGATCGGAGCGTCCGGGCCCGCATGAGCATCGAGGTGCTGCCCGTCGAGGGGCTCCCGGAGGTCCGGCCGGGCGACGACCTCGCGTCGCTCCTGGCCGGGCCGCTGGGCTCGGTGGGCGTTCGCGACGGCGACGTGGTCGCGGTGACGCAGAAGATCGTGTCCAAGGCCGAGGGCCGTGTGGTCTCCGAAGCCGACGGCGGCCGCGAGGCCTGGGTCGAGCGGGAGACGCGGCGCCTCGTCGCCCGGCGCGGCGACCTCGTGATCGCCGAGACCCGCCACGGGTTCGTGTGCGCGAACGCGGGCGTCGACGCGTCCAACGTCGAGGAGGGGTTCCTCACGCTGCTGCCGGAGGATCCTGACGGCTCGGCGGAGCGGCTCCGCCTCGAGCTCGGCGAACAGCTCGGCGTCGAGATCGCCGTCGTGATCACGGACACGTTCGGAAGGACCTGGCGTCGAGGGGTCGTGAACGTCGCGATCGGCTGCGCGGGGATCCCGGCGCTCGTCGACCTCCGCGGGACCACCGACCACCACGGCCGCGAGCTCGAGGCGACGGTCGTGGCGCTCGCCGACGAGGTGGCGGCCGCGAGCGGGCTCGCGATGGGCAAGGCGTCGAGGGTGCCGGTCGCGATCGTGCGGGGCCTTGCGTTCGAGCCGGTGGCGGTCCCGGTGGCCGAGACGGTCCGGCCGCCCGAAGAGGACCTGTTCCGAACCTCCCCGCTCCTGTCGATCTCGGATCGACGGACGATCCGGGCATTCGGGGACGGCGAGGTGTCACGCGAGGCGGTGGAGGAAGCGGTTCGGGCCGCATGCACGGCGCCGGCGCCGCATCACACGCGACCGTGGTCGTTCAGCGCGATCTGGAGCCCGTCGGCGAAGCGGCGGCTGCTCGAAGCGATCGCGGACGCCTGGCGCGAGGATCTCCGCGGCGACGGGACACCCGAGGCCACGATCGAACGACGGATCGCGAGGAGCGACGGGGTGCTCGGCGCCGCGCCGGTCCTGATCGTCCCATGGGTCCGGTTCCGGGGCGCCCACCCCTACGCCGACGCCGAGCGCTCGCACGCCGAACAGGAGATGTTCCTTCTCTCGGGCGGCGCCGCGATCCAGAACCTGCTGCTGGCGCTCTCGGCACAGGGGCTCGCGTCGTGCTGGATCTCGTCGACGCTGTTCTGCCAGCAGGAGAGCCGCGCCGCGCTGGGGATGTCCGAAGAGTGGTTCGCGCTCGGAACCGTGGCGGTGGGCCCGATGCCGGCGGGGGCCGCGTCGCCGCGGCCCCCGCTGGACCTCTCGGAGCACCTGCGGACCGAGTGAGCCCGGCCCGCAGCGCTTCGGCCTAGACCACCCCGTGCACGAAGTACCAGGCGAAGATCGCGGCCACGACGTACAGGAGCGGGTGGACCTCCCGCCACTTGCCCCGCAGGACCGCGATCACGACGTAGGAGAGGAACCCCGCGCCCACGCCGTTGGTGATGCTGTAGGTGAAGGGCATCATCACGATCGTGAGCAACGCCGGGATGCCGATCCCCGGGTCCGACCACGAGATGTCCTTGACGAGCACCATCATGAAGTAGCCGACGAGCACGAGCGCCGGCGCCGTCGCCTCCGCCGGGATCACGCCGGCGATCGGCGAGAAGAACATCGCGAGCAGGAACAGTACGCCCACGACCACGGCGACGAGCCCGGTGCGCCCGCCCTCCGAGATCCCCGACGCGCTCTCGATGAACGTGGTGTTCGACGAGGCCGAGGCGGCGCCGCCGGCGGCCGCCGCGATCGAGTCGACCAGCAGGACCCGTTTGATCCCCGGGAGCCGGCCGTCCGAGTCGAGCATCTTCATCTCGCCGCCGAGCCCGATCACGGTGCCCATCGTGTCGAAGAAGTCCGACAGCATCACCGAGAGCACCACCGCGAGCGCGGTCGCGGTCCCGAGCACCTTGAAGAAGTCGAACGAGAACGCGCCGACGAGCCCGAAGTCGGGCGTGTCGACGATCTTGTCCGGGATCGCCGCGATGCCGTTGCCCCAGATCGACAGGTCCTTCGCCTCGTTGACGATGATGGCCAGCACCGTCGAGACCAAGATCCCGATCAGCAGGGCTCCCTTGACCCTTCGTGCCACCAGCGCGGCGCTGAGCGCGAGTCCGACCACGAAGATCCCGATCGGCCACGTCGTCAGCTCGGCAGCGAGCCCCAGGGGGGTGGGTCCCGTGTTGGTGACCACGCCCGCGTTCACGAGCCCGATCAGCGCGATGAACGCCCCGATGCCGATCCCGATCGCCCGCTTCAGGTCCATCGGGATCGCGTTCAGGACCGCCTCCCGAACGCCGGTGAGGACGAGGATCGTGATGATGACGCCCTCGACCACGATCACGCCCATCGCCTGCGGGAACGAGAGCCCGTTCGCCGCGACGAGCGTGAACGCGACGAACGCGTTGAGCCCCAGGCCGGCGGCGAGCGCGAACGGGTAGTTCGCGACGACGCCCATCAGGATCGTCATCACCCCGGCGACGAGCGCCGTCACGGTGAGCACCTGTGCGAACGGCAACCCGAGCGGCTGCAGGTCGGGGATCCCGACGAACCCGAGGATGGCCGGGTTCACGAACAGGATGTAGGCCATCGTCAGCCAGGTCGTGATCCCGGCAACGATCTCGATCCGCACGGAGGACCCGCGCTCGGAGATCTTGAAGAACCTGTCGAGCCAGCCGCCCGGCGGCGACTCGACGCGAACCACGTTCGCGGTGCTCGTATCCGTGTCCGCCATGCCTCCCCCTTCCGGCCGGCGAGGCGCCGGCCAGCGCCGTGGGGAAGTCGCGCGAAGCATAGGAAGGCCGATGGGCCCCCGCAAGGCTCCGGGCCCCGAAGTTCTCGCGGAGATGGACCGGCCAAACCGCCCGCTTCCTCGCTATCCTTGTGGGCCGCCTCCGGGCGGAACCCTGATATGGCCGACCCAACTTCGAAGCAGCGTCTGACCAAGGCCGAACGCAAAGAGGAGGCCCGGCGTCAGCGTGTCGATCTCCAGCGCAAGATGGCGAAGAGCCGGCGGAACCGCAGGGTCGCGATCGGGGTCGTGCTCGTCCTGATCGCGGGGGTCGCCGCGTTCGCCCTCACCCGGCCGCAGGAGGCCCAGGCCACGCCGGAGGACCTCCTCGCCTCCGCGGACCAGGCCCAGGAAACCGCCGGCTGCGGTCCAGTGGAAGACGTCGGCTCGTACCAGCCCAAGAGCCAGGATCGTGCCCACGTCGTGGCATCGGTGCCGCTTTCGACGTACGCCTCCGTGCCACCGGCGTCGGGACCGCACAACGCGATCCCCTACGGGGCCGGCGTCTACGGCACCCCGCCGCCGATCGACCGCGTGATCCACTCGCTCGAGCACGGCGCGGCGATCGTCTGGTACGCGCCGGATGTGTCCGGCCAGGAGCTCGACCGGATCCGCTCGTTCTACGAGGGCCAGAACGTAGGCAGTCGCGTCATCGTCGCTCCCTACGACTACCCGGACCAGGGCGCCCCAGGGACCCTGCCGGCAGGGACCCAGATGGCGCTTGTCGCCTGGCACAACGTGCAGAAATGCGCGAAGGTGAACCTGGCGGCCGCGTTCGGGTTCACGTCGTCGTACACGGCGCCGCCGTTCGGACAGCGTCCCTACAAGGGCGAGGCGCCCGAGGCCGGCGCGGCCTTCTGACCGGGCGCTGAGGAGCCATGGCGAAGAAGCGGCGCAAACCCCAGAACCGTTCGAGGAACCGCCCCACTGGTACTGCGACCCGGACGGAGGAGCGACCGCCGTCGACGACCAAGGACGTCGGGCAGGAGGGGCGTTCGGAGCCGGACGGGGCTGAGCGCACCAAGCCGAAGGCAGATCCACGACCCAAGCCTCCGGCCTCGCCCTCGCACCGGCCGGCCACGGCACCCCTCCGAACGCGGGCCGAGAAGAAGGAGCTCGCTCGCGCCGAACGCGAGGCGGTTCGACGCCAGATCGCCCGGGCCCAGCGCCGGCGTCAGCTCGTGTGGATCGGCGGCATCGCGATCGCGGTCGCCGCCGGCGTGTTCTTCTTCACCAACCGGAACGACACGTCGTCCCCTCCCCCCGGCAGCCTCCCGGGCGAGCTGACGACCGAGGCCCCCTGGCCCGCGAACGGGGCGAAGTCGGCCGCGCGCGCGACCGCGCTCGGCCTCCCGCCCGAAGGCACCACGATGCACGAACACGCCGTCGTGCAGGTCTTCGTGCACGGCAAGAAGGAATCCGTGCCGACCGACATCGGGATCAACCCTGCGAAGGGGACGATCCAATCGATCCACACGCACGACGACACGGGCCTCGTGCATCTCGAGTCGTCCCAATCGCGCGAGTTCACGCTCGGCGATTTCTTCGGCGTGTGGGGGGTCCGTTTCACGCCGAGCTGTCTCGGTGCCTACTGCAACGACGGGGACAACCGTCTCCAGGTGTTCGTGAACGGCGAGGAGGTCACCGACAGCCTCCACGACGTCCAGCTCGACGATCAGACCGTCATCGTGGTCACGTACGGCACCTCCGCAGAGCTCCCCGACCCGATCCCGTCCTCGTTCGACTTCACCTCGATCAGCCCCTAGCGGCGCCGCGTTGGCGAAGAAGCGCAAGCGGCGACCCTCCGGCTCTCGGCCGCCGGCGGGATCGCGTCCCAAGAGCACGAAGACCTCTCCCGCCTCCAATCGTCCGCGAACGCCCAAGCCCGCCGAGCGCCGGCCCTGGGGCGTCGGCCGGTTCGTGGCGATCGCGGTCTTCCTCGCACTCGGTTGGCTGCTCTTCTTCCGGACGCCGGGGCCCGGGGAGGTCTCGGCGGAGGCACGTTCGGCGGCTCGGGCCGCGGGGTGCGGCGACCTCGAGCAGCCGGTCATCGCGAACCCGTCGCGGACCCACCTCGCGCCGGGCGAGTCGTTCGACTACCCCGACCGACCGGCGGCGGCCGGGCCGCACGACGCCTCGCCGCTCCCTCCGGATCCACACGTGTACGGGATCCCGATCCCCGAGACGCGAGCGGTCCACAACCTCGAGCACGCGTACGTGATCGTCTACTACCGCCCCACGGCCGACGGCGGGCTCGCGCAGGAGACGATCGACCGGCTGGCGACGATCGCCCGGGACCAGAGCCGCGTGATCATGGCGCCCTACCCGGCGCTGCCCGACGACCAGGCGTTCGCGCTCCTGGCCTGGAACACCCGGTGGATGTGCCCCGCCACGATCACGGCGGACCAGGCGGTCACGATGGCGACTTCATTCATCGACGCCTACCGGGGGACGTCGGTCGCGCCGGAGGCGCCGCACGGGCTGCTCGGCCCGCTGTTCCAGAAGTAGCGGCGGCCGGGCTAGGTGACGGTGCAGCTCGAGTCGTCGGGGTCGCAGATGATGACGCCGCCCTCGAAGCTCGCCCGGAGGTTCTCGTTCTCGAGCCTGCGGACGTCGGAGGTCGGGAACCCGAGGTGACCCGCCGGGCCGCCCTTGGACAGATAGCGGCCCAGGACCAGACCTCGCAGGAAATGCGCGCCGGCCGAACCCGAGTGGTAGATCGTCCCCTCCTCGAACTTCTGCCGCTCGCCGCCCGCGACCGAGACCTGGCGCGAGGTGGGGAGCCCGGGCGAGCAGCCGAGGCCGTCGTACTTGGCCCGGATCTCGCCGGTGATGCTGCGGTCCGCGTTGATCCACAGCCGGTCGTCCGGGAGACCGAGGTGCGAACGCAGCGCGTCCCCGCTGATCGCGGCCTGGCCGTTCGCTCCGATGACGGTGACGGACATGATCCTGCCCGAGACGCCGCGGTCGACGTTGGTGAACCCGGTCACGGTCCCGATGCCGAGCCCGAGATGCTGGGTCACCTGCGCGGGTGTGAACGTCTGCTCCCAAACGGCGTTCGGGTTCTCGGAGGTGTAGTCGCCGGGGTCACACACGCCGCGGAGGTAGTCGATCGGCGTGCCGCCCCACACGTTCTCGTTGTTCTCGGTGTACCCGCCCGAGGAGGACATGTAGAAGGCCTGGATCGTCTCCGCGCCGTTCAGCACGACCTGGTCCTCGGTCTGGTTCACCGCGGCGACCCACCGGTCGCCGTCAGCGCCGCCCTCCTTGTCCCACCCGGCGTAGACCTGGTCGTACGAGCTCGCGTAGAGCGCGCAGTCGCAGACCGCCCGGTGCTGCGAAGCGGCCGCCTTCGTGAACGCGTAGGTCCTCGCAGCGATCGCCTGGGTCTTGAGGGCCGACATCGGCCACGAACTCGGGACCTCGCCCAGCCCGTACAGGTACCCCTGGGGATCAACGGTGAGGACCAACCTCATCACGCAACCGCCGGCGCACGAGTACAGGCCGAACTCGATCGAGCCGCGGTTGTACGTGTGGGCGGCCTCCGGGACTCGAACGCGAGCACCGTTCTGCTCGTACACGATGGAGATCGCGTCGTTCGGACCGCCGACGCTGTCAACGGTGGTCCCGGTCGCGTCCACGATCAGGTACTGGTTACCGGCGGCACGAACCTTCCACGTCTCGCCGGGGGGGATCGTCGCGACCGCCGAACCGGTCTGCGCATCCCCGAGCCGGATCTCCACGGGCCCGGCCTGCGCCTCGAGCCGAACCGAGTCCTTGCCCTGCGCGAGCCCGATCCGCAGGTCCTTCGGCGGCGAGCCATCGCGCGCGACTCGGGTCCCCGAGTAGAAGTGCTTGAGGATCTTCGACGGGCCCCACCCCTGCTTGGCGAGCCCGTACGCCCCCCATTGGGAGAGCCCGAGGCCATGCCCGAAGCCGGCGCCGAACAGACGGAACTCCGTGGGTCCGTCCGGCCCCTTCGATTCGCGATTCGGTCCGGCGTTCGCGGGGATCGCGCCGAGGGCCAGGGCGACCAGCATGACGAGGATGAGGGTTCTACGCATAGGTTCGATGAGGATGGTCGGGCGGTT